>Ga0194133_10000285_pt1 | contig 109244 bp, 83 predicted proteins | sample TA2KigOf40mmetaG_FD_155448 | JGI IMG/M metagenome (GOLD analysis project Ga0194133, IMG submission 155448) | Freshwater microbial communities from Lake Tanganyika, Tanzania - TA2015055 Kigoma Offshore 40m | ecosystem: Environmental > Aquatic > Freshwater > Lake | place: Tanzania: Lake...
ATGCGATTGCCCTGGGCCGCGGGGTGGCTTCACGCTGGTGGAGCTGCTCGTGGTGATCGCCATCATCGGCACCCTCGTCGGCCTGCTCCTGCCCGCCGTCCAAGCGGCGCGTGAGGCGGCCCGCCGCAGCCAGTGCTCCAACAATCTCAAGCAGCTCGGCTTGGGTGTCCTCAATCACGAGTCCACCCGCAAGACACTACCGCCGGGCACCGACCAGCGGATGAACGGCATGCACTGGCGTTTGCTGCCGTTCATGGAGGAAACCGCGGCAGCCACTTCCTTCGACAACGGCGAGTACGGCACCGGCGCGTCGTGGTGGGCGTCCGGGGTCGCGTGGAACGTGCCCCGCGCCGCCACGCCCCCGCAGGGGCGCTTCGGCGTCGCCAAGCCCGGCATCAACACCTGGCTCTGCCCGTCGGGCATGGCTGCGAGCAGCCCGGGCAGCATCGTGAACGTCGTCCAGATCACGACCCACGGCTTCGGCAACGTCGATTTCCGTGGCAGCGTGACCGGCGTCGCCACCGGTGCGCTGGCGCTGACGACCTACTACTACACCACGGCCAGCAATCCGACGGCGGTCAACGGCCTCGCCCTGACCGACTATCTCTACAACCGTGGCTACATCCACGACATGGCCTATCGCCAGTACCTCGGACCGTTCCAGTACAGCGACAAGACCAACACCTCCTCCACGACCAGCCCTGGCATGTATCTCAAGGTGCCCGCGGTCGGAATGAAGATCGCCACCGTCACCGACGGCACGAGCAAGACGATCTTCATGCAGGAAAGTGCCGGCGGATTCATGTCGGGCTTCACCCCGCAGGGCTGGGGCGCGATGTCGTGGGGTCACGCCCCGTTCACGTCGAGCTTCGGGTTCTGCCCCGATGCCACCAATCCCAACTGCTGCGGGAATGCCGCCACCGACAACTGCGGCCCCAACGGCAAGGGCTACGGCAAGGGAGCCGGCCGTCCGAGCAGCATGCACGCGGCGAACCTGATCGGCACGCTGTACGGCGACGGATCGGTGCGGTTCACCAGCCCGTCGGTCGACTACAGCACGTGGGCATCGCTGTGCGGTTCCCAGGACGGCGACATCGTCAACATCGACTGATGCGTCGACGGTGTCGTCCGGTGTCTTCGGCTCTCGCCCCGCGCGGGCACTCCTCCAAACGGGAATCCTCGACGATGATCATGACTGCTCCTGGCAATCGCACTGGCGTCCTTCTCGCCAGCGCCTCGCTTGTCGCCTTGGCCCTGTGCTGCGGCTGCAGCGGCGGCAATCAGGCGGCGAGTGTTCCCAAGCGGCAGGGGGGCGGGGCGAACCTCCGCCCGGTCGGCGAAGGGAGTCCGCCCCCGGCGGCGGCCGCTGGGACTCCGGCGCAGCCGCCGTCGCGCGGTGACTCGGTCAGCGACAAGCCGATCGAGACTCCCTGACCGGACAGCCGTGACGCGGTTCCCGCCGGGGTGATTCGGCGGGGGCGCGAAGCGGTCGATCCGGACGCGTGCTCAATTGTGGCGAGGCCACCGGATCGAACGGTCCGGTGGCCTCGCTCGTTTTCAAGGCGTTTCACACCCTCGTTCAGGGGGTGTCCGCCAGCGCCGCTGCCTCCCAGCCCTGCGCATTCTGCGGGCAGCACAATCTTCAAATCAGGCACGGACAGGTCGTGAGCACTCGCCGGTTCGCCGCGAATTTGCCGGAAAACCGACGTTTATCGGCACTATTTGAAAAACAGCACCTGCACGCTTGTGGCATGACCTTTGCTGAATTGTTGATTTTTCGTTGGGATGGCTTAAGAAAGAGATGGGGTTTTGGGTGGAGGCGGAGCCACTGCCGCTCGATCGCTGACGACACGGCGTTGAGCTCGCGCGTGTGCGCGCGCACGTCCGTGCCGCTTCGGTCGAGGAACCTCGCGCGGTGTGGGTCGATGACAAAGCGCGGTTTTGAATCGGTGACCAGCACGGCGGGATCATTCATCGGTTTTCTTCCCGTCGACAGTCTTCAATCTTGATCCGTTGTCAGTCCCTGTGTTTTTCGTTTCATCCCTGTTTTCAAAGGATCCTTCCATGAACGCTTTCGATCGGCTCCACGCCGGCTCGCGGCGACGGGGCTTCACGCTCGTCGAACTTCTCGTGGTGATCGCCATCATCGGCACACTCGTCGGCCTGCTGCTCCCGGCCGTGCAGGCGGCGCGCGAGGCGGCCCGGCGGTCGGCATGCACCAACAACATGAAGCAGCTCGGCCTCGGGATCCTCAATTACGAGAGCAACAACAAGACGCTGCCCCCCGGTGCCGACCAGAGGTTCAACGGCGTCCACTGGCGGTTGTTGCCCTACATGGAAGAGACCAACACCCACGCCACGTTCGACAACGGCCAGATCAGCACCACGGCGAGCTGGTGGGCGTCGGGCGTCGCCTGGAACGTGCCGCGCGCCTCGTCGCCGCCGCAGGGCCGGTTCGGCGTCTCCAAGCCGACCGTCCCGTCGTTCCTTTGCCCGTCGTCGTTCTCGACCAACAACGCGTCGGCGATCAACAGCGTGATCCAGATCACCGCCGTCGGGTATGGCAACGTCGACTTCCGCGCCAACCTCGTCGGGGCCGGCTCGGGGCTGGGCTCGTCGCCGATGTACAGCTTCTACATCTACAGCCGGGCATCGACCCCGGTCGCCGTCGACGGCCTCGCGTTGACCGACTACCTCTTCAACCGTGGCTTAATCACCGACGTGGCCTTGCGCCAGTACATCGGCCCGTTCCAGTACAGCGACAAGACCAACACCTCCTCGACGACCAGCCCCGGAATGTACCTGAAGGTGCCGGCCGTCGGCGTGAAGCTGTCGGCCGTCAGCGACGGCACGAGCAAGACGATCTTCATGCAGGAGACGGCCGGCGGCTTCATCGACTGGGGTGCGGGCAACGCCGGCAACGGCTGGACCGGGATGACGTGGGGCCACGCGCCGTTCTACGCCGACTTCGGGTTCTGCCCGGACGGCACGAACGGCAACTGCTGCGGCAACACCGCCGGCGAGAACTGCGGCACCAACGGCAAGGGTTTCTCGTGGGGCCTGCCGAGCAGCATGCACGCGGCCAACCTGATGATGACGCTGTTCGGAGACGGCTCGGTGCGCCCCCTGTCGCCGTCGACCGCCTACGGCACCTGGGTGTCGTTGTGCGGTGCCCAGGACAGTGACAACGTCACTCTCGACTGACCGTCAGCGGGGCAGGTTCTCGTCTCCTTCTTCCAGGAAAGCAACCATGGTCGATTCGTGTCGTCTGGCAGTGGGAACGGTTCTCGTGACCGCCGCGCTGGCTGCGGGCTGTGGCGGGGCCAAACCGGCGGGCACCGTCCCGACGGCGGCTCCCGGCGCGGCGTCTTCCAACCTCAGGCCCAAGGGTATGAACAGTGGAGCCCCGTCGGCGCCGACTCCGGGACAACCCGCGGCGGGCAAGCCCGCCGGACCGCAGTATGCGCAACCGATCGACGCTCCCTGACCCAATGCGGCGCTCCCCGCCGGGGAATGCCGCGGGCGGGGGACCGCACGACGAAATCGTTCCGCCGCACGGCGTGGTGGACCGTCACTGAAGACGGTCGCCGGCCGGTCGTCGGGACGGAGCAGGGATGGTGAAGAAGCAGGGCGCAGGACCCCCGTCCGCGAGGGCGGGGGTCCTGTGTTTTTTCGAGGCGCTCCGCTCCAGTTCAGCGAGTCGTCGAGCGCTTCGTCCGCGCGACCTGGGGCCGCGGCACGCGGTAGACCTTCGGGTCGTCGACGACCCACGGCGTGCTCCAGGTCTTGCCGTCGTCGCGCGACAGGACGTTGTAGAAGAACGTCTTGAACCACAGCGTCTTGTATCCATACGGGTACTGCGACGTGATGTAGTCGTCCATCGTGAGCTCGTCGACGCCCGGGCTGGCGAAGTAGTGGACCTGGCCGTCGGGGGAAAACGACAGCCCGAGCGTCCACCATCCCAGTTCGCTGATCTGGGGCCCGCGGATCTCGCCGCCGTTGCGCCCGCCGCGAATCCGCAGGTAGGCGGAATCTTCCTTGCGGCGGCCGTCATGGGCGCTTTCGAAGCAGATGAACATCCCCGGCCAGTACTCCTCCAGGCCCCACTCGCCTTCGTCGGGATGATCGTCGGCGGTGATGATCGCGTAGGTGTAGCAGCCCGCCCGGAAGCCGAACGTGGGTCCGCTCCGGTCTTCCCACTGCTCGAACGGCGGCAGATAGACGCGCGTCACGACACTCGGGCTGTCGGCGGCGGGGATGCCACGCCCCGTGACCCGCTGCATGTTGTGGATCAGGTCGTCCTGGTGGGCCTGGTAGGTGATCCGGCCGGGGATCCCGGCGCGGAGCGTGGCGATCAGCAGGCCGTGCTCACTCCCCTCGAGGCCGGGAGATGGCAGCGGGATCCGTTTGACGACGTCGGGGGTGCCGCGCTTCAGCCCCTCGAACCACTTCCCGTTGCGGCTCCGGGCGGTCGGCGTGCGGACGCGCTTGTCCTGCTCCTCGGAGCTCTTCGGGTGGGCGTAATTCCACGACCACCCTTCGTCCTCGAAGTCATCGCCGACGGCGGCGAGCACCTCGCCGGTGCCCGGGACGAGCACCGGCCGGCGCGGAGGCGCCTTGGGGGCGGAGGGGGCGACCGGCCGCTCCTCGGCGACCGCGTCCTCGTCGTCGTCGCCTTCCGTGGCGGTGGGGACGACGGCCGCGGTGTCGGGCACGGCATCGCCGTCGTCGGCTCGCGCCGACCCTGCGGTCAACACCAGCGCCATGCCGAGCGCCGCAGCCGTGATGCAGGAGGACGACGGGTGGCGGTGAAAATGGCAGACCGCTGTCATGGATCGAGGCTCCGCGGGACCGGTTCGGCAGGTCCGCGCCGGCGAACCCTCCCAGCCGTCCATCGGCCTCCCGGGGAGCGTTCGTTCGGCCGATGGGGTGACCGCCGGTCCACGATTCCCCACCGCCCCGGCTTACGGGATCGCGCGAGGAGTCGACAGCCTCGCCAGGCCCCCCCGTTTCACCCGCCTCCGCGGCGTACGCCCGACCGGGAAAACCTCTCTGGCCCCCGCGGCACGGAAACGTCAAAAGCCTCCGTGGTGGTCTCCGTCCGCGCCCCTCTCCTGGTCAGCGTGCCATGCCGACAGCCCATCGACGGATCGCTTTGCGGGATGTCTCGTCAACGCTCGGCGGATGCCTCGTCGCGTTCGCGGCCACGGCCCTCGGTGATCCGCCCGTCGAACGCGGCCCGACCGACGCCGCGGCCACCCCCGCCGCAGCACCGCTGCGAAGCCATATCCTTCCCGTCGGCGACATCGCCGCGACCGGACGCCATCTCCCCTCCGCCGGGATGGTCACGGCGCGGGCACCCGACATCATCCGCGAGCAGCTCGCGCTCCCGCGCGGCCGGGGCCTGGTGGTGATGAGCGTGGCTCCCGATTCACTCGCCGCCCGGGCGGGAATCTGCCGGCACGACGTGCTGGTGGCCCTCGACGGGCAGTGGCTCCTCCTGCCGGAGCATCTCGAGGCGCTGATCGATTCGTCGCCTTCCGACGCGGCGCTCGAATGCAACCTGATCCGCGGCGGCAAGCCGGTTTCCGTCTCGCTGTCCGGCCGCCCCGTGGCGGGGGCGAGCGGTGCTTGGCCCCAACCGCGCGGCGAGGATCGCGCCGCGGCACCACCGCACCCGTCGGTGATGGTCGACGCGCCCCCCGACGGCGCCGCGGACAGGGCCGGCACGGTGACCAGCGCGGGTGGGAGTAGCGTAGCGACCACCCCGTCGACCGTGGTCCCGGCGGGCGCCAGCCAGCCGCTGACGGCCGCCGCCGTCGGTGACCGGCTCGACGACGGAACGCTTGTCGACTCCGGCCCCGATTACACGATCAAGCTCACTCCCGGCGACGGGCTCAAACTCCTCGTCCAGGACCGCCGCGGCAGGGTGCTGTTCCACGGTCCGATCGACACGCCGGCACAGCGGGCACGGATGCCGCTGCCCGTGAGACCGCGTGTCGAGGCCCTGGAGCGGGAAATCGCGGCGCGCGAATACCGTGCACAGCCCGGTGCCAGGGTCGCGACCCGTTCTCAGCCAGCGCGGGACGCGTCTCCTCGACCTTCCGAGCCTCAGGGCTCCCGGAGCAACCCGGGAGAGACGCCGACGCTTCCCGTCGCGCCGGTCGACATCCGCTGACCGTCACGGGGCGACGTGTGCCCGCGGCCCATCCACACCGGGCCCGGGACCGTCACCAGCGCCCCTCGACCGTGCCACTCGACCATCCGCCGGCGCCCGTCACGCTACCGCCACCGCCACGCCCTCCCGGCCCGAGCGTGCTCCACGGATCGGGCCCGGCGATCCGCCCGGTGGGGAGCTGGATGACCCACGGGCCTGATCCGCGCGACATCCTGACGAACGCCTCCTCCATCTGCCGCCGCTGCGCTTCCATCTCGCGCTGCTGACGACGGCGGCGGGCCTCGGCGGTGGCGGCCGCATGGGCCTCGCGGGCGAGCTGCGAGCCTTCGCCCGCCGCCGCGATCGAGTCTTCGTAGCGCTTTGCGTGGAGAGCCGTCCGGGCGGCATCGAGGGCCCTGACCGCTCCCGTCACGTCGGCCGACACCCCGTCGCCGTACCACGACGCGACGCGCCTGACGAGGCCGTCGGCTTCCTCGATGGCGCTGGCCGCCTGGTGGGCGAGCCGATCGTCGTCGTCGGCCAGTTCCACCGCGCGCGCCAGGGCGACGTCGGCCGCGTCGACGACCTGCGCCGTGCGCGGGAAGTCGGGCCGGTCGACGCGGACGGAGCGCTGTGCGACCTCGACGAGTCGCCCCGCCTCGCGGCACTGTTCGTTGGCCCGGGCCCGGTCGGTGCGCTGCCGATCGAGCCGCTCCGAGAGGCCCGCGAAGCGCTCGCCGGAGTCGGCGATCCGGCCGGGAAGCACCTCGGCGAGGGTCGCGATCTCGCGCTGCCGCTCGCCGATGGCCGAAAGGCAACCGAAGGCCCAGTCCACCTGCCGGGCGGCTTCCTCGAACAGCGCGACGGCGCGGAAGAAATGCTGCCGGCCGGGTTCGGCCGCCACGCGCGCCTCGCCGACGAGGGCCCGCGCCCGCGACAGCGCCTCGTCGGCCTTTGCGACATTGTCGGCGATGTCGTCCCACGAGTCATCGGCCGCCGCCGCCGCCAGCCAGCGCAACGCGTCGGTCGCCGTCTGTCGCGCCGTCGCGAAGCCGTCGAGCCGCGCGACCAGCGTCGGCAGCAGCTCCTCGCAGCGCTTCCGGGCCGCGGCGACGTTCTCCACCAGCGCCAGGGTCTCGCCAACCTCACGGTCGGCGGCGTCGAGATGGCCCGCGGCCGCCTCGACTTCGCCGGCGTCGAGCAGCCCGGCGGCGACCTGCTCGTGGTGCCGCGCTGCGGCGATGTGGGTCGCCGGATCGGCACCCGGTTCGGCGAGCAACCAGCCTTCGGCGCGCCGCGTGCGGACGAGGGCCTCGGCCCCGTCGATCGCACCGACCACGCCTTTGCGCCGGTCGTCGGCCGCCTCGAACGCGGCGAGGGCTTCGTCGCCACGGTCGAGCGCCGCCAGGGACCCCTCCAAGCGGCCGCGGGCCATGACGGGATCGCTCTCCACGTCGTGACGCGACAGATCGAGGGCCCGGCTCGCCTCGGCGAGGCCCGATTGGAACGACGCCCCCGAGCGTCCCCGCGCGGCCAGGGCCGCCACGCGCTTGCCGACCGCCCCGAGCCGTGTCTCGAGGCGGCCGACCAGGTCGCGGCCGGTCTCGTGGGCCGCTTCGAGCTGATCCAGCGGTGCGCGGCAGGCACCGGCGACATCGGCGAGCGGCGGCCGGGCGGCGGCGGATTCGAGCAGGGAGATGACGTCGCGCGAGGCCGCCGTTCCCAGCCACCACTCGTCCTTGATGCGGTTCTCGGCCTTCTCCCAGACCTCCATCAGCGACAGCCAGCGCTCACGGTAGCGGAGAATCGATTCCTGAACGCCTTCGTAGGTGGCCTGCGTCTGCCCCTGCATCGGCGTCCGGAAATCGGGATCGGCGTGGGGCAGCATGCGGTGGCGCTCCTGCTGCTCGTCGAGCAGGTCCGACAGCGCCACCACCTCCTCCTTGAACGCCGCCATCTTCCGCCGGGCCTCGCGCACGATCCGCCGGTGGCGCAGCCACTGCGCGGCGACGGCCGCCAGCCCGAGGGCGAGCGCCGAGCCGACGAGCAGTGCCGGGAGGGTCTGCGTGCGGAACATCCGCGCCGATTCCTCCCGCGCCTGCTCGGCGGCGACCCGCGCCTGCTCCCGCTTGGCGGCCTCGAGAATCCGGTTCTCCGTCGCGGCGATCAGTTTTTCCAACCCGTCGGCGACACCGGCATCGCCGGCCCGCGCCGCGAACACGCGCTCGATGAGGTCGGAGCGGATCGTCTTTTCGTCGAGCCCCGATTGGCGCCGGAGCTTCTCCGGCACGCGCATCGCGATCGCCCGGCCCTGCTGGTCGACGAGGATCGTCACGTCGCGGTCGGGTTCGAACCCGGCCCCGAGCCCCGAGAGGGAGTTGTCGTCGCGCTGCCGCTGCCAGCGCGTGAGGACGTCGTCGAGCAGTTCCGTCGCCGACCGCCCGTCGCCGTCGCCGAGGACGATCACCCGGTACTGTCGGCCGGATTCATTGCGGACCGCGGCGATCTTTTCCCGGAGCCGGTCGAAGGTGTCCGGAACCCCACCCACGGCGACGCCGCCTGTCGCGCTCTCCCCCTCCTGGGCCGACGCCACCGGCAGCACGGCGAACAGGGCCACGGTCACCACGACCGCCGCGAAGCCTCGGCGCACGACCAATCCGCTCTGGGAACGCATCACGATCCTCGCTCCACGCACCACGTCCACCCGGGCAGGCAACACCCTGCCATCCACCCGGCGGGGGATCGGACGGGAATTCTACGGGCCGGCGGACCCGTCGCCGCGGCTACGACCGACAGTCCGCGGAAAAACCGGCCCGCCGCGGCCGCGGTCATCGACCCCCGGAGCCATTCCCGGCGCGACCCCCGGCGCCACTCCCCGACGGGGCAGCCGACGAGCCGGATGTCTTGCCACCGCCGCGTGACGGCTGCGGCACGGTGGCGCGCGAGGAGGGAGGGGTCGTGTAGCGTGTGGAGCCGGTGCCCGATCCCGGGCGCGCTTGTGACGGAACGCCGCCACGCGGTGCCGCTCCCGGGCTGCCCGACAGGAGCGGCCCGGCACCGCCTCCACGCCGCGACGCCGAGGAGCGTGACCGATCGGGCAGTGGATAGCTTCCTCCCCGAAACACCGTGCCGTCGCCGCCGGGGATCCAGCCGAACGGCTGCGGCGTCGTGGGGGCAGGAGTCGTCGAGGCTCCCCGCTGAGCGGCCTCCGCGCCGGTCCCGCCGCGCGGGTCGGGATCGGTGGTCCGACCGCGCCGCGGATCGATCACCTCCATGATCCGCCGTTGCCGGTCTGCCGAGGCACTCGTCCCCGCCGGCTCCGACCGGGACGAGCCTGCCGAACCGGTCAGGGGAGCAGCGGGCGGGGAAGGGGTTTCCGCCGCGGTCGTGCCCCCCGGATGGAACCCGAGCGGGGCCGTGGGGTCCGACTGCGACCGCGGCCGCGACGTGACCGGATCGATGCTGCTTTCGGCGCGCTGCTGGGACCGGTGACGACGGATCTTCGCCTGGCCGATCGACGCTTCGATCTCGTCGACGTTGCCGTCGCCGTTGAGGTCGTAGCGCCTGAGGATCTGGTCGACCAGCAGCGGCCCTTGGGGAGCAGGGCCGGGGCTGGCCGGCGCCGCAGCGGCAGCGGACGATTGCGCTGCGGTGTCACCGACGGCGACCCCCGTGGGGCACGTGCCGAGGACGACGCTGGCGACGGCGAGGACATGTCGCCAGGAACGGTCCCCACCACGGGCCGGACTCCACCCGGGAAACGTCGCGAACTGCCGCATGCCAAGGCTCCCTGTCGGAGGGTTCCTGTAACGTGGCCCGGTGGCCTCGCGCCTCTCGAGCGTGCAGTGTATCCGGCGGCTGGCCGCGCACTCCATGCCAGCGCCGGACCACGCGCGGCGCTCAGCCCGGGAAACGGTGGCCGAGCTTTTCCCGCTTCGTTTCCAGGTACCGCCGGTTGTACTCGTGCACCGGCGGCAGGATCGGCACCTGATCGACCACCTCGAGATCGAACCCGCCGTAGATGAAGGCGTCGGTCTTCTTGGGGTTGTTGGTCAGCAGCCTCACCCGGCGCAAGCCCAGGTCCTTGAGCAGTTGGATGCCGATGCAGTAGTCGCGCGCGTCGGCCTTGAAGCCGAGCGCGAGATTGGCCTCGACGGTATCGAGGCCGCGGTCCTGGAGCTGGTAGGCGCGGATCTTCTCGACCAGGCCGATCCCGCGCCCCTCCTGCGGCAGGTAGACCAGGACGCCGCTCCCCTCGCGCCCGATCAGCTCCAGCGCCATGTGGAGCTGGTCGCCGCAGTCGCAGCGCAGGCTGTCGAGCAGGTCGCCGGTGAAGCACGACGAGTGAATCCTGACCAATGCCGCCGGCGCGGCGGCGGGGTCGCCGGCCACGAGGACGATCGGCTGCTGGGCCTCGAAGCGGACGTCGTAGGCGATGATCCGGAACGGTCCCCAACGCGTCGGCAGGTCGGCCTCGGCGATCCGCTCGACGAGCTTCTCGCGCACGCGGCGGTGGCGGATCAGCTCCTCGATCGAGATGATCTCGAGCCGGTGTTCTGCCGCCAGGGCGAACAGCGTGGCCCGATCGGCCCGGTTGCCGGTGTCGTCGAGGATTTCGCAGAGCACCCCGGCGGGAGGGAGGTCGGCCAGCCGGGCAAGATCGACGGCCGCCTCGGTGTGGCCGGCCCGCCGCAGCACGCCTCCCTCCTTGGCGACGAGGGGAAACAGGTGACCCGGCCGCACCAGGTCGGCAGGGCGGGTCGCCGGATCGAGGATCGCGGCGATGGTCGTCGCCCGTTCCGCGGCGGTGATCCCCGTCCGCGCCGAGACGTGATCGACGGGAACGGTAAACGCCGTGCCGAGGGGGGCCGAGTTGGTCTCGACCATCATCGGCAGGTCGAGGCGCCGGGCGAGGTCGGGCAGGATCGGCATGCATACCTGGCCACGGCCGTGACGGAGCATGAAATTGACCTGGGCCGCCCCGGCCAGGGAGGCGGCACAGACGAAATCTCCCTCGTTTTCCCGATCCTCGGCGTCGACGACGATCACGATCTCGCCGCGGCGGATGGCGGCGACGGCGGCCTCGACGGTGGAAAATTGCTGCGGCATCTCAAACCCTGCGGTCCCGCTGCCCGTCGCCGAAGCCCGCCTTGGCCTTCGTCCCTGCTCGCGCCGGGGGAAACCACGGCGGTTTCCCGGATCGCCGGCCTCCGGCGCCGGCCCACGTCGTCCACGGGCGGCTCGGACCTCTTCCGGCGCCGGTCCAGCGGCACCCCGATTATAGGATGCCGCTGGAGACTGACCGGCGGAGAGGGCCTCGGGAGCGGCGGAGAACGGCATGCTCGACCGTGAGGAATACATCGAACAGGCCTACCTGTTCCGGGTGCTGGCGGAGCGGATCGCCGGGGGCGTGGCCGCGCAGGAAGCGCTCCGCGCGATCGGCGAGGAAGTGCTGGCGACGTCGAAGCTGCCGATGGCGATCGACTACATGGTCGGCGAACTGAAGCTCGTCGGCACGTTGTCGACGGCGATGGCCCGCCTGCCCCACTACTTCAGCGCCTTCCAGACCTTCGTGATGCACGAGGCGGAGGAGGAGTCGGGGCGCTTCGACGTCCGCACCGCCCTGGCGGTGCTGGAACGCGAGGCAACCTACCGGGCCGAGGGGGCCACGCCCCAGGGGCTGTTCTTCTACCGGCTCGAGAGCCTGTCGCGCAACCGCCTCGACTACGCCCGGGGCCTGCTCGCGGTGGCCGACGATCCGCTGTTCGACGGCGATTGGAAGGAGTGGATCGGCACCGTGTCGCGCCAGGTCGGGCTCGTCGACCTCGCCGATCTGGTGAGCGTCCGCAGCCCCGAGTACTGGCGCCTGGAAAAACGCGACGCGCTGCTCGCCGGCCGCCCCGACACCGGCCCCGACCGGGTGATCCTGTTCGGCGAGCGCGAAGGACGGATCGCCCGGGCCAACCGCGGCAAGGATCCGATCTATTTCTTCGCCGCCCTCCAGCGCCAGCTCGGCTATCCGGCGGTGCCGCGCCCCGCGCCGGCCGGTGTCGCCGCCGAGTCGCCGGCGGCGCTGGCGCGCCGCCTCGAGCGGCTCGAGATGCGCGTCAAGCTGCTCGAGGAGGAGGCGCGCGGGGGCATCGACCTGTCGCGCTTCGACCCGAAGAACCTCTCCCCGGACTCCGCGCCGTGACCCCGGGCCCGCCGCGTGACGACGCCGCGCGGATCTGGCGCGCGGCCCTGGCCGCGGTCACTCCCGGGGCGCTGGTCGGGGCGCTGCCGGCGGACGCGATCCCCGTCGGCAACGTGGGCCGGATCGCCGTCGTCGGCGCCGGCAAGGCGGCGGCCGGGATGGCCGCGGTGGTCGCGGCCAGACTCGCCGGCGACGGCGTCGACCCGCAGCGCGTCACCGGCCTGGTGAGCGTGCCCGACGGCCTGGGGGCATGGTGCGGGGGGATCGAAATCCGAGCGACGCGTCCGCTGGGGTGCAACGAGCCGACCGCCGCGGTCGTCACGGCGACCGAGCAGATCCTCGACCTGGTCGGTGCGTTGGCTCCCGACGACCTGGCGATCGCGGTGATCACCGGCGGCGGCTCGGCCCTGCTCGAGGCACCGTCCGAAGGGATCGCGCTTGCCGAATCGGTCGGCGTGGCCAGGGAGCTGTCGCGCGCCGGGGCGGGAATCGGGCCTCTCAACACCGTCCGGCGGGCGCTGAGCCGGGTCAAGGCCGGTGGCCTGGCACGCTCCTGCCGCGCCGGGAGGATGGTCGTGCTCGTCCTCTCCGACGTGATCGGCGACCCGCTCGACCTGATCGCCTCCGGTCCCTGCATGCCCGCCCCGCCCGATCCGGCGGCGGCCCGGGCCGTGCTCGAGCAGTTCCGGATCGCCGCCGCGACGGCCCCTGCGATCCGCGCCCGGCTCGCCGGCGCAGTAGGTCCGGCGGCCGTGCCCCGGCCGACCGGCCCCGACTGGACCACACCGCTGGGGTGCCACGTCAGCCACCGTGTCGTCGGCAACAACGCCACCGCCGTCGCGGCGGCGCGGGCGGCCGCCCAGGACCTCGGCTACCGGATCGCCGTCGACGCGCCGCGACCACCGGCGGCCGACGAACCGGCCGAGGAGGCGGGGCACCGACTCCTCGGGATCGGCCACGCCCTGCTGACGGCGTCGCGCCGGGAGGGAGCGGCGCTGGCGTGGATCGAGGGGGGTGAGGCGACTGTCCGTGTCCCCGACCACCATGGGGAAGGAGGACGCAACCAGCAGACGGTGCTGGCGGCACTCGAGCGCGCGCTCGCCCCGGAACCGGACGGCTCCGGCGGCCAGTGGCCCGAAGGGCTGGTGATCGCGAGCCTCGGCACCGACGGCGAGGATGGCCCGACCGCCGCCGCCGGTGGCGTCGTCGACGCCGCGGTGGCGCGCCGGCTGGCAGGGGCGCATGGAGCGGTCGCCGCGGCGCTATCGCGCTGCGACGCCGGCCCGCTCCTGTCGCGCGGCGGCGGCCTGATCGTCACCGGTCCCACCGGCACCAACGTCGCCGACCTGCGCGTCGTGCTCGCGCGCCTGTGACCGCGGGCCCGACCCGCGCCTGCTCCCGTCAGACGTCGCAGCGGCTCACCGCCTGTTCGAGGCCGGCCAAGGCGTCGCGGGTCGGGATGAACTCGTGGCCGACGTAGCCCCGGTAGCCGATGTCGACGAGCTTCCGCATGATCGGCGGGAAGTTGATCTCCTGGTCGTCGTCGAGCTCGCCGCGGCCCGGGCAGCCGGCGGTGTGGACGTGGCCGATGACGTCACGGCACTGCTCGAGGCGGCGGATGACGTCGCCGTGCATGACCTGCACGTGGTAGATGTCGAACAGCAGCTTGACGCGCGGCGAGCCGACGCGACGGACGATGTCGGCGACCTCGTCGAGATCGTCTCCCTGGTAGCCCGGGTGGCCCTTCATCGGGTGCGTGTCGTCGCGCGTGTTGAGGTGCTCGAGGCAGATCGTCACCCCTTTCCGCTCGGCGTGGGTGGCGATCCGCTTCAGCCCCGCCACGCAGGCCGCCGCTCCCTCCTCGCGGCTGATCTCGCCGCTGGCAGGATCGTCGGCGTCGCGCCACTTGTATCCCGTGAAGGCGATCACCGCGGGCATCCCGTGGGCGGCACAGGCGTCGATCGTGCGGCTGGTGCGCTCGATGACCTCGTCGTGGTAGCGCGGGTTGTTGAAGCCGCGCATGAACGGCGCGCCGGGCATGCCGTTGGCGGCCAGGGCGCAGGACAGCCCGTGGCGGACGAGTGTCGGAAAATGCTCGGCCTCGAGGATCTCGATCGACGTGCAGCCGAGCTTCTTGGCGATCCCGCACATCGTCTCGAGATCCCAATGGTCGCCGGCGATGTTGTAGCACCAGTAGACGAGCGAGTGGTTGATGCGGCCCTTCATGAGCGCCCTCCGGGAGGCCTGGCAGAACGGTAAGCCTGAAAAAACGGTGATCCGGTGACACCCGGTCCAGCGGATGGTACACCGTTCGGGACACTGGAACCATGTCGGAGCCCCTCATGGCATCGCTGAAGCGGATTCTCGTCACCGGCGGCGCCGGGTTCCTCGGCAGCTACCTCTGCGAGCGGCTGGTCGAGGCAGGCCACGACGTGATCTGCATCGACAACTTCTTCACCAGCCAGAAGACCAACGTCGCCCACCTGCTGGAACGTGGCAACTTCGAACTGATCCGTCACGACATCGTCCACCCGATCTGGTTGGAGGTCGACGAGATCTACAACCTCGCCTGTCCGGCCGCGCCAGGCCACTACCAGTACAACCCGATCAAGACGATGAAGACCAGCGTGCTGGGCATGATCAACATGCTCGGCATGGCGCGGCGCTGCGGCGCGAAGATCCTCCAGGCCTCGACCAGCGAGATCTACGGCGACCCCGAGATCCACCCGCAGTCGGAGAGCTACCGCGGCGCCGTCAATCCGATCGGCCCGCGGGCCTGCTACGACGAGGGCAAGCGGGCCACCGAGACGCTCTGTTTCGACTACCAGCGCGTCCACAAGACACGGATCCGTGTCGTCCGGATCTTCAACACCTACGGCCCGCGGATGCACCCCTACGACGGCCGCGTGGTCAGCAACTTCATCCGCCAAGCGCTCGCCGACGAGCCGATCACGATCTTCGGGTCGGGTAACCAGACGCGCAGCTTCTGCTACCGCGACGACCTCGTCGAGGGCATCATCCGGATGATGAACGGACCCGACGACTTCCACGGGCCGGTCAACATCGGCAACCCGGGCGAGTTCACGATCCGGCAACTCGCCGAACTGACGATCCGGCTCACCGGTTCGAAGTCGCCGCTCGTCGAGCGGCCGCTTCCCCAGGACGATCCCGAGCGCCGCCGTCCCGACATCACGCTGGCGGAATCGCGGCTCGGGTGGCGCCCGACGATCGCCCTCGAGGACGGGCTGACCCGGACGATCGACTGGTTCCGCTCGGTCAACCTCTCCGAATACCGGGCTCCGACACCGAACTATTAGATGGTCTTTCCGCCATCACAGGGGCCCGCGTAGCCCCTCTGCAGAGCCCGAGCGGAGGCTTCCTCCGATCACGTCCCGGCTCCCGCGTCGCAGGCTCCGGATCCGGGCCTTGGGCAACCTGGGAAAACCCTGCCGGAACGTCTTGAGTCCTCCGGTCGGGGAAGACGATTCCAGACTCCCGAAGGGTGTGCCTGGAATTCGACCGCGATGCATCACCGAGTGTCCACGTTCGGATTCCGAGGCCCCCTGCTGCCGCTGGGCCTGGCGAAAGAGTGCCTCTCGTTACGCGACGATCGACACGATCTGTTCATGGCGGACACCCCCTTCCAATCCGTCGTCCCTGGCCATCGCCAGCCGCCATCCGGCGGACACCCGCCGCCGATCGCGCCGCTCGAGGGCGGTTTTCCGCGGCCGCGGATCTCGGTGATGCTGCCGACGTTCGAGCCGGATATTTCGCTCGAGCGAGCGCTGTCGAGCGTGCTGTCGCAGGCGCCGACGACGACGGCCATGCAGATCGCGGTGGTCGACGACGGCTCGCGGTCCTCCGACGTGCGTCGGCTGGTCAGGAGCGTCGATCGTGACGGCCGGGTCGAGATCCACCTCCACCGGCAGCGGCTCGGTCTGGGACCGAATTGGAATCGCGCGATCGCCCTGGCCCGTGGCGAACTGGTCCACCTGCTCCACCAAGACGACTACGTCCTGCCGGGGTTTTACGAGCGCGTCGACCAGGGGTTCCGCCGGGTTCCCGCGCTGGGCATGGCCTTCTGCCGGACGCGGATCGTCGACGGCGGCGACCGCCTCATCAAGACGACGTCCCGCCAGCAGTGGACCGCCGGAGTGCTCGGTGGATGGTTGCCACGGATCGCCGAACGCCAGCGCGTGCAGACACCGTCGGCGGTCGTGCCGCGGGCGACGTACGAGCGGCTCGGCGGCTTCCGCACCGACCTCCGGCAGGCGGTCGACTGGGAGATGTGGGTCCGGATCGCCGCGGACGCACCGGTCTGGTACGACCCCTGCGTCCTCTCCGTCTACCGTCGCCATCGCCACAGTGAATCGACCCGCCTCCTTTCCAGCGGCGCCATCTGGCCCGATCTGATCCGCGCGATCGCCATCAACGCGGCGCGGTTGCCGGAGGAGCAGCGCGGGAAAGTCCGCCAGGCCAGTGCCCGCTGGTACGCCGGCTCGGCGATCCGCACCGTCGAGAAGCAGCTCGCCGGAGGCGAGTACCACGCCGCGGCCCTGACGCTCGAACACCTCCCGCGGCTGCTCGAGTTCCTGCCCGATTCCGGCAACCACAGCCTGCCGCTGCGCCGGGCGGGCCTGCTCCAGGAACGCCTCCGGTCGATTCACCGCCGGGCGGCCTGACCGCGGGCCGGGGCGGGATTGCGGGGTGTCGGATGCGCCGGGCCATCATCCTCGCCCACTTCGACCGCCACGGCGTCGTCGACCCGTACGTCGGTGCCGCCCTGGCCGCCTACCGTTCGGTCGCCGACCGGATCGTCCTCGTGTCTGCCACGGTCGGGCGGCTACCCGGCGAGCTCGCGGGGGTCGTCGACCTGTTCGTCCCCCGAGTCAACGAAGGCTACGACTTCGGAAGCTGGCGCGCGGGCCTCGAAGCGCTCGGCGACACGACCGCCTTCGACGAGGTGGTGTGCGTCAACGACAGCGTCTACGGTCCGTTGTGGGATCCCGCCGCGGCGTTCACCCACCCGCGCGTCGCCGGAGCCGACTTCTGGGGGATGGTGCGGTCGGACCAGTCGCCGGCCAGCCGCGCGGGCCGATGCTGCGCCCACCTGCAGAGCTGGTTCTTCGCCGCCCGGCGCCGGCTCCTCGACCATCCGGCATGGCGGCGTTTCTGGGAGGACGTCGTCCCCCAGCCGTCGAAGGAACGGGTGATCGACCGCTACGAACTGGGCCTGTCGGAGATGGTCGCGGCAGCGGGGCTGTCGACCGCGGCGGTGTTCGACGGCACCCACGCCGGTCGGCTCTCGGCCGGCGAGATCCTGCCGCATCTGTCGCTCGGCGATCCGCTGCGGAGCTGGAAACATCTGCGGAAGGCCCGGCGGCTCCCCCACAACCCGTCGGAACTGGCCTACCGCCGCCTCCTCGCCGCGGGCGTGCCGTACGTCAAGGTCGGACTGTTCCGCACCAACCACTACCGTCTCGACCTCGGGCGGGTGCGGCGCGACCTGCGCGAAATCGGCTGCGACCTGAGGCTGGTCGATCGGCACATCAAACGGGTCGCGGCCTGACGCGGCCGCGCCATGGGAAATGCCTTGCGTTTCCCGGGCCGCCATCGGCCTCGTCCCGGGCCGATCACTTTCGCCCCTGTCTGCGGTGCGGCGCCGTTTGGAAACGGCCCGGGTTCCTGCCATATTTGGGGCCCCCGTCTCCACCCCCATCCGGGCCGGTCATGAAGATCCACGAATACCAAGCCAAGGATCTGCTCCGTGCCGCCGGCGTGCCGGTCCTTGCCGGCCGTGTCGCCCGCACGGCCGACGAAGCCGCCGCCGCCTTCGCCGCCCTCGGCACGCCGGTCTGCGCCGTCAAGGCGCAGATCCATGCCGGCGGACGGGGCAAGGGCCAGGTCACCGGCTCCACCCAGCGCGGCGTGGAACTGGCCCGGAGCGCCGACGACGCGGCCCGGATCGCCCGGGGCCTGCTCGGCAAGTCGCTGGTCACCGTCCAGACCGGGCCGGCAGGGCAGACCGTCCGCCAGGTGTTCGTCGAGAGCGGCTGCCGGATTGCCCGGGAGCTGTACTGCGCCGTCCTCGTCGACCGGCGCGTCGGGTCGCCGGTGCTGATCGCCAGTACCGCCGGTGGCGTCGACATCGAGGAGGTGGCGGCGAAAACCCCCGAGGCGATCCTCTCCGAACCGTTCGACGCCGATCGCGGGCTGGCGGGGTACCAGGCCCGGCTCCTGGCGGCGAAACTCGGCCTGCCGACGGCATCGTGGCGGGCCGCGGAGCAGTTTTTCGGGAGCCTGACGCGGGCCTTCGTCCGGCTCGACGCGTCGCTGCTCGAGATCAATCCGCTCGTGCTCACCGAGGACGGGGCCCTGGTGGCGCTCGACGCCAAGATGACATTCGACGACAACGCCCTGTTCCGCCACAAGGACGTCGTCGCCCTGCGCGACGAGGCCGAAGAGGAGCCGGCCGAGATCCGCGCCGCCGCCGCCGGCCTGTCCTACGTCAAGCTCGACGGCACGATCGGCTGCCTGGTCAACGGCGCCGGACTGGCGATGAGCACGATGGACCTGGTGAAGCTCCACGGCGGCGCCCCGGCCAACTTCCTCGACGTCGGCGGCGGCGCCGACGTCAAGGCGGTCACCGAGGCGTTCCGGATCATCCTCTCCGATCCCGCGGTGAAGGCGGTCCTGGTCAACATCTTCGGCGGGATCATGCGCTGCACGACGATCGCGACGGCGCTGGTCGAGGCCTCGAAGACGGTCGGTTTCACCGTCCCGCTGGTCGTCCGCCTCGAGGGCACCGAGGTCGAGGAGGGAAGGCGGATCCTCGCCGAAAGCGGGACGACGATCATCTCCGCGACCGGGCTCACCGACGCCGCCAAGAAGGTCGTCGCCGCCGCCAGCCGCGCCTGAAGCCATCCGCCGTCCGCTCCCGGATACCGACCGATCATGAGCATCCTCGTCAACCGCGACACCCGCGTCATCTGCCAGGGCATCACCGGGCGGGTCGGTGAGTTCCACACCCGCGGCTGCCTGGAGTACGGCACACGGATGGTCGGCGGCGTGACGCCGGGCAAGGGGGGCGAGGAGGTCGCCGGTCTGCCGGTGTTCGACACAGTCGCCGAGGCGGTCGACTCGACCGGCGCCAATGCGACGATGATCTTCGTGCCCCCGCCGTTCGCGGCCGATGCGATCCTCGAAGCGGTGGGCGCGGGAATCGAGCTGGTGATCGCGATCACCGAGGGGATCCCCGTGCTCGACATGGCGCGGGTCCTGCCGGTGGTGAAGGCCTCGCAGAGCCGGCTCGTCGGCCCCAATTGCCCCGGTGTGATCACGCCGGGGCAGTGCAAGATCGGGATCATGCCCGGCTACATCCACACCCCCGGCCACGTCGGCGTGATGAGCCGCTCCGGTACCCTCACCTACGAGGCGGTGTGGCAGCTCACGAGCCTCGGCCACGGCCAGAGCTCGTGCGTCGGCCTCGGCGGTGATCCGCTCGTCGGGTCGAGTTTCATCGACATCCTCGCGCTGTTCGAAGCCGACCCCGACACCCATGCGATCCTCATGATCGGCGAGATCGGCGGCAGTGCCGAGGAGGAAGCGGCCGAGTTCGTGCGCCACCACGTCACCAAGCCGGTGGCGGCGTTCATCGCCGGCCGCACCGCGCCGCCGGGCAAGCGGATGGGCCACGCCGGCGCGATCATCTCCGGCGGCAAGGGGACCGCGACGGCGAAACTCGAGGCGCTTCGCGCCGCCGGGATCGAGGTCGCCGACAGCCCGGCCGACATGGGGGAGGCGGTGGTGCGGGCGATGGCCCGGGGCGGACGGCGGTAGCGAGCCGCGGTCCTCGCCGTGCTGGAGCGCCGATGAAGGTCGACCTGTTCATCCCCTGCTTCGTCGACCAGATGAGCCCCCAGGTCGGGATGGCGGTCGCCGCCGTCCTCGAACGGCTCGGTCACCATCCCGTGTTCCGCCCCGCCCAGACCTGCTGCGGCCAGCCCTCGTTCAACGCCGGATACCTCGACGAGGCCCGCACGGTCGCGTCGCGGGCAGTGGCGCTGTTCGCCGACGCCGAGGCGGTCGTCGGCCCGAGCGGCTCGTGCGTGGCGATGATGCGCGTCTTCTACCCGCAGTTGCTCGCCGGCACGCCCCACGAGGCGGCGGCGCTCGATCTGGCGGCGCGGACCTTCGAGCTCGGCGAGTTTCTCGTCGACCGGCTCGGCGTCGACGACGTCGGCGCCGTGTTCCCCCACCGCGTCACGTACCACGACGGCTGCCACGGCCTCCGCGAACTTCACATCCGCGAGGCCCCGCGCCGGCTCCTGGCGGCGGTCCGCGGCCTGGAACTGGTCGAATGCGACGAGCGCGAAAGCTGCTGCGGATTCGGCGGACTGTTCAGCGTCAAGTACCCGATGATCTCGACGGCGATGGCCGAGGTGAAGGCGGGATCGCTGTCGCGCACCGAATGCGATTACATCGTCTCGTCCGACCCGAGCTGCCAGCTCCAGCTCGACGGCTGGCTGTCGCGGCACGGCAAGGCGATCCGCACGATCCACCTCGCCGAGGTGCTGGCGCGGACGGCGTGAAGGCGCCTCACTCGACGACGACGGCGATCGTGCGGGTCGCGGGGTCGGTCTGCGACACCAGGCCGACATCGGCGGCGGTGATCGCCGCGACCACGTCCTTGAGTTTGCCGGCGAACGGCAGCGTGATCACGGTCACGTCACTCGACCGCGTCCAGGTGCTTCCCACCACTCCCAACGCCTTCGACAGCCGCTCGGTCAGCCCCTCGGCATCGAAAGCCGACGCCGCGGTCACACGGATCACGACCTTGTCGGCGGTCTGTTTGTCCACCGGTGTCGGCGGCACCGGCGTCACGGGAGGCGGCGGCGCCGGAGTCGGGGCCGGGGCGACGGGAGTTGCCGCCGGCGGAGTCGGCGGCGCGACGGGCTGCCCCTGGGCGAGCGTCGCCTCGGGCCGTGCCTGGGCGTCCCCGTCGCGTTTCGGCGGCACTTCGCGCCCTACGGAGACGGTCAGCCACGGCCCGAGCCGGTAGCGCTCGAGCAGGCCGACGTCGCGCAAGCGGTTGCCGTTGGCGTCGTTGTTGCTCGTCAGCGGCGAGAACTTGCCGTCGCCGTCGGCGTCCTCGAAAGGCTCGTCTTCTTCGCGGGTGCCGTTGAGATTCAGGTCGGCGAACACCTCGCTGTTTTTCCAAGGGTTGAGCTTCCGCTCGAGGTCCTCCAGGGGTGTCGCCGCCGGTTTTGCGTCTTCGGCAGGGTCGTACTTGCGTCCCGGCTCGCCGTCGAGGAGCACGGCGCGGAGCTTCCCGTCGGGCTCGGCCCAGCGGGCGAACGCCTGGAGGAGCGGCGTCCCGAAATCGATCTGGCGCCGTGGGTCGAGGCGCCCCGCCCACGCCGGCAGCGGCGCCATCGACAGCGCGATCTGCAGCCCGCCGGCGACGATCATCCCCGCCAGCCCGCCGACGGCGACGCCGCCGATGGCGTCGATGAGCGGCGGGAAGCGGACCTCGTCCTCCTGCACGAACCCGCCGACCGCGACGCGCAGACCGAGGCCGATCGCCACGGCGACGACGACGAACGACATCACCGCCAGGTACACGGGGGGAGCGTCCGCCACCCGCAACCACTCGGAGACGCGGTCGAGGCCGGCCAACCCCGCCATCACCGCCACCAGGGCGCTGAGGCCCCACAGCGTGGCCACGAACAGCCCGCTGCGCAGGCCGACCAGCGCCATCGCGATCACCACCGCGATGGCGACGAGGTCGCCCCACTGCTGCAGCACGCCGTCGGCCAGAAGCATCGTCACCCCCCGTGTCGCCCCGAGCCGCGGCGCGTCACTTGAGCACCCGCACCACCTCGTCGACGCTCGTCTGTCCGGCCAGCACCTTGCCGACACCCGAGTCGAGCAGCGTCCGCATCCCCCCCTTCCGCGCCGTCGCCCGGATCACCTGCACGCTCGGGCGGCCGACGAGCAGGTCGCGGATCGCGTTGTCGAACACGAGCAGTTCGTGGACACCGGTCCGCCCCTTGTAGCCGGTGCCGAGGCACTGCGGGCACCCCTGCTCACGGGCGCGGTAGAGCGTGACTTTGCGATCGAGCGGGATCCCGAGCCGCTGCCGCTCCTCGGCCGGGGGATCGTAGGGCTCCTTGCACTTCTCGCACAGCAGCCGCACGAGGCGCTGCGCGAGGACGGCGGTGACGGCCGACTGCACGAGGCTGATATCGACGCCGAGGTCGAGCAGCCGCGTGATCGTCGTCGGGGCGTCGTTGGCGTGGAGGGTGGTGAACACGAAGTGGCCGGTCATCGCCGCCTGCATGGCGATCTCGGCCGTCTCCTTGTCGCGGATCTCGCCGACGAGGATCACGTCGGGGTCCTGGCGCAACACCGAGCGGAGGATCTTCGCGAACGTCAGGTCGGCGGCGTTGTTGACGGCGGTCTGGGAGATCCCCTCGAGCCGGTACTCGATCGGATCCTCGATGGTGATGATGTTCCGCGAATAGACGTCGATCTCGCCGAGAGCCGAGTAGAGCGTCGTCGTCTTGCCCGAGCCGGTCGGGCCGCAGACGATCAGCATCCCGTGCGGCTGCTGGCAGATCTCGCGGAGTGGCTTGAGGATCGAGTCCTTGAGCCCGATCTTCGCCAGCCCCCCCTTCACCATCCCACCGTCGGCGTCGAGGAGCCGCAGCGACATCTTCTCGCCGTAATTGGTCGGCGCACTGGCGGCACGGACGTCGAACCGGCGTTCTCCCATGATCACCGCGAACGTGCCGTCCTGCGGGCGGCGGCGCTCGGCGATGTCCATGTCGGCGAGGACCTTCATCGCCGAGAGGACCGCGCGACCCTCCTCGGAGGGAAGTTCCGACACCTTCTGGAGCATCCCGTCGATCCGGCAGCGGACGACCATCTCGTCGCTGCTCTTGGGTTCCATGTGGATGTCGGTGGCGCGCATCGGCACCACCTTGAGGAACATGTCTTGGAGCGATTTGACCGCCCGCGAGGTCTCGTCCCGCCCCCGGCTGTCGACGACCGTGCCGTCCTTCTTCACCAGTTGGATCTGTGCCGGGCCACGCGCCACGGCGCGGATCGGCTGGGAGAAGATCTTGTCGACCGTCGGGCCGAGCCCGATCGGCTCGGCGACGGCGCGGATCATCCTCACCGCCGTCCGCGGATGGAGGATCTTGTCGAACGGCGGGGCCTTGGTGTCGCGGTACGCGCAGTAGCCGACGAGGGCCGCGGGCACGACGAGGATGAACAGCGGCAGGCTCGCCAGCCCCTGGTAATAGCCGGCGAGGAGGAAGAGCACGCCGACGAGGCAGTAGAGCAACGACCAGGGCATCGAGCGCCCGAGGGTCACGCGCGCGTCGCGGTCGACCCACATGCACGACGCCGCCCATGCCACCGCCAGGGCGATCCACACGCCGCCGGGGTAGAAAAACCGCTCGAAGGCTGCGTATGGAACCATGCCGACGGCGCGGGAGCGCCACTGCTGGAAGCGGGGCGGAGGCGGGATCGGAACCGGCGGGGGTCGATCGTGAAGAGCCCCGATCGACCCCCGTGTTCTACCCTGTCGGGGGGCTGAAATCCACGGCACGACCCCGTTGGCGCGGCCGCCACGGCTATCATCGGGTCGTCCGGATTCCGGCCCCTTCGGTGACACGCTCATGATCGCTCCCCAGTCGTCGCCGGGCAGCCATCCCGCTCCGGCGGACGACGATGGCGGGCACGGCGTCGCCAAGCGCCGCTTCCTCCACGACGCCGCCGTCAGCGCCGGCGACGAGCCGCGCCGTGGATTCATCCGCCGCGCCCTGGCCGGCTACGAGCGGACGCGCGATGCCCAGCAGGCCCGGTACCGCGACTACGAGCAGGCGCGCGATGCCGCCAGCCTCGCCAAGTGGGCGGCGGTCAATCACCTCGACGAGCTCCTGCCGCGGTTCGAAGCCGCGTTCACCGCCAACGGTGGCGTCGTCCACTGGGCGCGCGATGCCGCGGAGGCGCGGCGGATCGTCCTCGATCTCGTCCACGCCGCCGGCGCGAAGGCCGTGATCAAGAGCAAGTGCATGACCAGCGAGGAGATCCACCTCAACGCCGCCCTCGAGGCCGAGGGGTACGCCGTGGTGGAGAGCGACCTCGGCGAGTTCATCCAGCAGCTCCGCGGCGAGCCCCCCTACCACTTCGTCTTCCCCTGCATGCACGTCCGCCGCGACGAGATCAGCGCGCTGTTCTCCGAGCACCTCGGCAGCCAGCCGACATCCGATCCCGAACAGCTGACGATGATCGCCCGCCGCCACATGCGGCGGCTGTACGTCGAGGCCGACGTCGGCATCACCGGTGCCAATTTCCTCGTCGCCGAGACGGGCCAGATCTCGATCACGGAGAACGAGGGCAACGCCCGGCTCACGGCCGGCCTGCCGCGCGTGCACATCGCGATCGCCGGCATCGAGAAGGTGATCGAGCGGGTCGACGACCTCGCCGTGCTCCTGCCGATGCTCGCCACCGCCGGCACCGGCCAGCCCCTCACCTGCTACAACACGCTGTACGCCGGTCCGCGGCGCGCGGGGGAGTGCGACGGCCCCGAGGAGATGCACCTCGTGCTCCTCGACAACCGTCGCACCATGCTGTTGGCCGATGCCGAGCAGCGCGACGCCCTTCACTGCATCCGCTGCGGCGCCTGCCTGAACGTCTGCCCGATCTTCAAGAACGTCGGCGGCTTTACCTACGGCACGACGTACCAGGGGCCGATCGGCTCGGTGATCACGCCCCACCTCCGCGGCCTCGCCGAGTGGAACCACCTCTCCGGGGCCAGTTCGCTGTGCGGCGCCTGCTCCGCCGCCTGCCCGGTGCGGATCGACATCCACCATCACCTCCTCCACAACCGGCGCAACGCCGCGCGGACCGCCCCCGACCGGCGCGAGCGGTTCGGGCACCGCGTGTTCGCCTTCGTGGCGGCCCGGCCGTGGCTGTTCGCGCTGGCCGGTCGGCTCGGCCGGCTGACGCTGCCGCTGGCGAAGCGCCTCCGCCCGCCGCTGCTGCGCGAGTGGCTCTCCTCGCGCGACCTGCCGCCGGCGCCGCGCCGGTCGTTCCGCAGCCAGTGGCGCGCCCGGAGGGGGGCATGAGCGATTCGGAGCCGCAGCGCTCGGCGCGCGACACGATCCTCGCCCGGGTCCGCGAGGCGCTGGCCGAGCCGGCGCCGCTTCCCCACCTCGCCCACGCGCCGGCCCCTCCGGCCGGCGGGCTGGCGATCCTCCCCGCCGAGGCGGCACGCCCCTGGCTCCCCGACGGTGGCGACACACCCGACGAGCGGATGCGGATCCTCGTCGACAACCTCGGCAGGCTCCGCGCTGCCGTCCACCGCGTCCCCGACCTCACCGCCGCCACCGAGCTGGTGTTCGCCGTGGCACGCGAGCGCGACTGGAAGCGCGTCGCCTACCACGACCACCCCCTGGTCGTGCCGCTCCTCGCCGGCGTGCCCTGTGCGACGCACGGCGTCGACGGTGCCGCCGCCCACGGGACCGCGGCGGCGAAGGATGCCCTCGAGGCCTGCGACGCCGGCATCAGCGCCTGCGAGGCACTCGTCAGCCAGACCGGTTCGATCCTCGTCTCGAGCGCCACCTGCGGCGGCCGCGGTCTGTCGGTCGTGCCCCACGTGCACCTGGTGATCGCCACCGCCGACCAGATCGTGGCGACGCTCGCCGATGCGCTGGCGCTCGTCCGGCGGCGGCATTCCGGGGCGCTGCCGAGCATGCTCTCGTTCGTCACCGGGCCGAGCCGCACCGGTGACATCGAACGGATCCTCGTGCTCGGCGCCCATGGCCCGCGCGAGCTGCTGGTCGTGATCGTCGGCTGACACGCCGCGCCGTCACGATCCTCGTTTTCGGCACCACCGGTCATTTTTCGACCGCGGTGAGTTTTCCGGTCGCGGTGACCCGATCACCTCCTGTGAGTTTGCCGCCCGCGCAAACCCTGGCGGTCGCGGAACAGCGCCTGGTATCCGCTGCCCGACCGCCGCCAGGGGAGGCCACCGACAGGCTCGACCCGGGCTCCGCGCCACCTGCTGCCGTCGACTGGGGACGACAGCCGCGGCCGGAACCGGTTTCGGTGTTCGCGAACCGTCAACCGCGTCTGTTTTTTCATCCAATTGGAGGATTCCGTGAAGAAGAGTCTGTCGTTCGGCTTCCTGCCCTGGGTGGCCGCCGCCGCGATCTGCGGCAACGGGCTGGCCCGTGGCCAGGACGCCGTGATCGAGGGGGTCAAGGACAACTCGGTGCTCGTCGGCGGTGCCGCCAAGCCGGCCGCCCCGGCCGCCGAGGGTGCGATCATCTCGGAGTCGGCCCCGGTCGCCGAGTCGGCGGGGATCGCCGACGGTGCCGCTGCCGCTCCCGCGACGCGCACCGTCCAGCGCCGTGAGTGGGTCACCGAGATGCGTGACGTCCAGGTTCGGGAATGGTCAAAGGAGCAGCGGGAGCGGTCCTACACCGTTTCCAAGCGGGTGCCGCGGACCGAGGAACGGACGCGGAACTACACCGTGATGGTGCCGGAGACCCGGACGAAGACGGTGAACTACACCGTCAACACGATCGTCCCCGAGACGCGGACCCGTGAGTACACGGTGCGCGTCCCCTACACGGAGACGATCGAGAAGTCCTACACGGTCTGCGTCCCCGTCAAGGAACAGCGGACGCGGAGCTGGACGGTGAAGGTTCCCTACACCGAGTGCGTCGAGCAGGCGTACACGGTGATGGTGCCGGTCAAGGAGGAGCGGACCGCGACCTACACGGTGCGCGTGCCGTACACCGAGCAGGTCGAGGAGACCTACACGGTGCGCGTCCCCTACACCGAGCAGATGACCGGGTTCCGTTCGGTCACCAAGCGGGTGCCGAGCAAGTTCACCAAGACCGTCACGGTCCGCGGTGGCAGCTGGCAGACCGAGGTCAAGGAAATCTCGGCCAACGGCAAGTACGACGCCGACGGCAACCCCTGTTGCCCGAAGACGGTCTGCTGCCGCAAGTGGGTGCCGACCTGCGAGACCCGGGAGATCGAAGCCACGAAGTGGGAGTGTGTGACGGAGCAGGTCCCCTACACCTACTGCGTCACCAAGTTCCGCTGCGAGACGCGGAGCCGCACCAAGTGCCTGCACAAGAGCCGTTGCGAGGAGCGGACCCGCAGCTACTGCGTGACGAAGTTCGTCCCCGAGCAGCGGACGCGGATGGTGAAGGTCAACAAGAGCCGCGCGGAGGTCCGCACCGGGACCTACTGCGTCACGAAGATGGTCCCCGAGACCCGCACCAAGACCCACTGCGTCACGAAGTTCCGCTGCGAGACGCGGACCGCGACCTACACGGTCAACAAGTGCGTCCCGGAGTGCCGCTCGAAGGAGGTCTGCTACACGGTGATGGTCCCGCAGCAGAAGAGCTGCACCTACACCGTCACGCTGTTCGACACGGTGTGCGAGACGAAGACCGAGAGCTACACGGTCTGCGTCCCCCACTGCGTCACCAAGCAGGTCCCGGTCAAGGTCTGCCGGACGATCTGCGAGGAAGTGCCGGTCGACCCGTGTGGCGGCAACGGCTCGGGCAACGGCTGCGGCGACGGCGGCGCCAACGGCGGTGACTGTGGCTGTGGCAATGCCTCCGGCAACGGCAACGCCGGCTGCGGCAAGGCCCGCAAGGGTTGCGGCCTCTTCAAGAAGGGCTGCTGATCACCAGCGTCCCAGCGAGGGTTTTCCCGGGGGGTCGGGCGCCTGACGCCCGACCCCCCGCCTTTTTTCATCAATCACCGGCGTTTTCCCTGCTGCCCCGCCCGCGTCCCGGCGCTACAATCGAGGCTCACGGTTTCGCCGACTTCCGGAGCCCGACCCATGCCGAGTGTTCATGCCGCCGCGGCGCGGCAGTCCCTCTCCGAGAAGACCGACTCGCGGACGTGGGCGTGGATCGCCCTGGCGGTGCTGGCGCTGGCCGCCATCGCCGGCCTGGTGTGGTGGTGGTGGTCGTCGCGCGAGGATCCGCGGATCATCGAGTTCCGGCAATTCACCCAGGACCTGGCGAAGCAGTACCCGCCGACCGATCCCCCCAAGGGGATGCTCGACATGGCCGCCCGAGTGACCGCGGCGGTGGGGTGGTTCGGCAAACTGCAAGCCCTGCCCGAACATCTCCGCAAGGCGGCGTTCAAGGAGGGGGAAAAGGTGATGATGGCCTCGATGAAGGCCAAGATCGACGGCTACTTCACCACCCCACCCGACAAGCGGCAGGACTACCTCGACCAGCAGATCAACGGCTTTGACTCGATGCGGAAATTGTTCGAGGGAAACCGGTCGCAGTTCGCCTCGATGCTTCCCAAGGGACAGGGCGGGCAGGGGGGCCAAGGGAGCGGTGGAGCGCCGCAGGGGCCCCCCCGGAGCCGTTCCGAGGAGGATCGCAACGCCTGGCGGAAGAACATGCTCGACCGCTCGACGCCGCAGGATCGCGCGCGGTTCAACGAATTCTTCGGGGCCGTCGAGCGGCGGATGCGCGAGCGCGGCATGACCCCGGGCGGCGGCCCGCGTCGCTGACAGGCGCATGAACCACTGGCTGGTCAAGAGCGAGCCGGAAACGTTCTCGATCGATGATCTCGCCCGGGCACCGCGCCGGACCACGTCGTGGGACGGGGTGCGGAATTACCAGGCACGCAACTACCTCCGCGCGATGGCCGCCGGGGACCGCTGCCTGTTCTACCACTCCAATGCCGCGCCGTCGGCCGTCGTCGGCATCGTCGAGGTGGTCGGCACGGCCCGCCCCGACACGACCGCGCTCGATCCGCGGAGCCCCGGTCACGATCCCCGCGCGACCGCCGCCGAACCAGTCTGGTCGACGGTCGACGTCCGCCTCGTCGAGATCTTCCCCCGGGGGCTGCCGCTCGACGAGCTGCGCGGCGTGGCGGCGCTGGCCGGCATGGAGCTGCTCCGCAAGGGGAGCCGGCTGTCGGTGATGCCGGTGAGTGCCGCGCAGTTCCGGGCGGTCGTGGCGCTGTCCCGACGGAAGGCCTGACGCGATGGCCTGCCGCGGCGAACCGCCGGCCGACGACCAGCGCCCCGCCGGGCCGCTGCCCGAGCCCCTGCAGTGGGTGGCCGACGGCCTCGACCGACTCCGGCAGCGCGACCTCGTCCGCCCGAGGCGCATGCGCCATGGCCGGCAGGGGCGCGAGGTCGTGCTCGACGGGCGCCGGCTCGTCAACTTCGGCGCCAACGACTACCTCGGCTATGCCGGCGACGTCCGGCTCACGCGGGCGGCCTCGCGGGCAGCGTGTGCCGAGGGGTTCGGCGCGGGAGCCAGCCCGCTGGTGAGCGGCCGCTCCGCGTCGCACGCCGCCCTCGAGCGCGCCCTCGCCCGGCTTCTCGACACCGACGCGGCGCTCCTCTTCGCCAGCGGATTCGCCGCCAACGCCGCCACGATCGCCGCCCTCGTCGGCCCCGGCGACACGATCGCCAGCGACGCCCGCAACCATGCGAGCATCGTCGACGGCTGCCGCCTGTCGCGGGCCACCGTCGCCGTCTTCCCGCACCGCGACGCCGCCGCCCTCGGGCAGATCCTCGCCTCGGCGCCTCCCGGCCGGAAGCTGATCGTGACCGACGCGCTGTTCTCGATGGACGGCACGGTGGCGCCGCTGGCCGATCTGTGCGCGCTGGCCGCGCGCCACGGGGCGATGCTGATGGTCGACGAGGCCCACGCCACCGGGGTGTTCGGAGCCCGGGGCAGCGGGCTGGTCGAGGCCAGCGGTTGCGCCGACGGCGTCCACGTCCGCGTCGGCACGCTCTCCAAGGCGCTCGGCGCCGCCGGCGGGTTCGTGGCCGGCCACCGGCTGCTCGTCCAGTGGCTCGAACACTCCGCCCGGGCGTGGATCTTCTCCACCGCCCACCCGCCTCCCGTGACCGGAGCGGCACTGCGCGCCGTGGAGCTGCTTGCCGAGGAACCGCAGCGGCGCACCGAGCTGCTGGCCACCGCCACGGCGCTGCGGCAGCGGCTCGCCGCCGTCGGCGTGGCCGTCGGCGGTGAGGCGACGCCGATCCTCCCGGTGATCGTGGGCAGCGCCGCCGCCGCGGTCGCGCGCTCGAAGCGGCTGGCGGAGGCGGGATTGTTCGTGCCGGCGATCCGCCCGCCGAGCGTGCCGGAGGGGGAAAGCCTGCTCCGCGTCAGCCTGTCGTGGAGTCACTCCGTCGACGATCTCGACCGGCTGGTGGCGGCGCTCGCCACGGGCTGAGGACGGGGCGCGCCGCTGGTGCCCGCGGGACGGTCACCGCGGCGCCGGGGCGGGGGGATTGCCGAACAGGATCTCGAGCTGTTCGAGCCCCCGCCCGACCCCGTCGCGGAGGACCGCCTCGGCGGTGTTGTCGACGATCCGGGCGATGATCGCGTCGATCGCCGCGGCATCGAAGCGCGGCTGCTCGATCGTCCCCGACAGCGGCACCAGCAGCGGCGTGCGCACCAGTTTCGCCAGCACCGGCGTCGTGCCGACGAGGTCGCCGCGCAGCGCGATCTCGACCTCCATCGCCAGCGCGCCATCGCCGCCGACGCTGCCGGCGCTGCGCACCACCAACTGCCCGATGTCCATCACCAAACCCTCCTGCCACAGCCGGCCGCCGGCGAGGTGGAGGCGCACCGGCTCCGGCCGGACGCGGAGGAGCACCGCCTTGTCGCCGAACGCGAACCGTGGATCGACCACCGACTGGAGGCGCACGATCAGGTCGGCCAGTGGCTTGACGTGCGCCCCCGGCGTGACCTCGAGGTTCTCGAAGGTCACCTGACAGGCCCCCTCCCCCGACCACGGGTCGGCGACCGGCAGCCGCGCGCCGGCGCCGTCGATCGTCACCCAGCCGCTGGTCCGCGTCGCCCGGCCGAGCAGCGGCGAGACGAACGCGATCCAGCGCTGCGCCATCTCGGTCGAGACCGTGATCCGCTCCGCGATCCGTCCCGGGGGCACGACCAGCTCGAGGGGCCCGGGCTCGAGGCGCAGCCAGGGGGATCCGCGGAGCCGTCCGCCGGCGGCGGCCAGATCGAAGGGCCCGAACACCAGCTGCCCCTCGAGCAGCCGCAGCGGCATCTCCCCGGCCGCCAACGGCAGGCCGTCGAGATCGGCGGCGTTCCAGGCGGTGGCGGCGTCGAGGACGACGTTCCGCAGCGCCCCGGTGGCGGCCGGATCGGGCGTGATCTCGACGGGCAGGATGGCGTCGTCGGGGGCACCGGCCGGCTGCCCCGCCAGCCACCCGGCGGGAAACGGCACCGCACGCCGGGCCGTGCTCGGCGGCGCCGAGCGCAGCGGGGCGCGGAATTGGAAGGGCCGCGGTCCCCCGCCGCTGAGCCGCACCCGTCCCGCCGTCCATGGCACCGCCAGCGCCGACAGCCGGTCCCAGTCGACCGCCAGCGTGCCACCCAGCTCGACCACCCGGCGCCCGGCCGGTTCCCCGAGCGCGCCGGCGGCGGCGACGGCGAGCGTCGCCGAGGAGAGCGTCAGCCGGTCGATCGCCAGGGGCGCGGCGGGGTCGCCGCCACCGGGCCGCGTCACCTCCACGGCCAGCGCCGCATCGGGCTCCGACCACACCGTGCGCCCCGGACCGGCGGCGGCGATCTCGGTCAGCGCGAGATGGTTGCCGGCGATCTCGGCGCGGAGATTCTGCCCGGTCGGCGTGTCGACCAGATCGACCGACCCCCACACGCGCCCCGACAGCTCGTGGCCGGCACCGGCCGGCGCCGTCCCGAGCCAGTCGGCGAGCCGCGACAGGTCGGCCTGCCACTGGGCCCGGCCGCGGAGGCGCTCGAGCAGATCCCCGCGACCGGCCCAGGCGGGGCGCACGGCGAGCCCCCCGGTCCGCACCGACATCGTCGCGGTGAGGATCTCGGCCGCGGTGATCTCGGCCTCGCCACCGGTCTGCCAGCTCCCGGCGGCGCTGGCCAGCAACCGTGGCTCGGCGATCCGCCGTCCCGCCACCTCGACTTCCGGCTTGTCGACTTCGGCGCTGGAGCGGAGGACGCGCCAGCCATCGGCGCTGCCGACGAGCGTCGCCTGGGCCTGGACGTGACCGGCCACGCTCGTCACCGGAAGGACGGCCCCGGCACAGGCGCCGAAACGGCGCTGCCAGGCGGCCAGGTCGCCGCCGACGGCGACGTCGACCTGGATCCCGTCGGTGGCCATCGGCGCGGGCGTCACCACTCGGCCCACCGGCGTGCGGCCGCCCAGCCAGGCGGCGAGCCGTGACGGGTCGACCAGCGCGCCCCCGGTGAGCCGGGCTTCGAGGATGTCCCCCGGGGCGCTGCACGACAGCGTGCCACTGTCGACCACCAGGCCACCGACGACCGCCGAACCGGACCCCGACGCGGTGACCGAGAACTCGTCGTCGCGCCACTCGGGGCGCCCCGGGAGGCCGATCGCCATGCGCTCGACGCCGGCCGCCAGCCGCACCGCCGTCGCCCCGGGGACGGGACCACCGCCGGTGATGTCGACCCGGCCGCGGACCAGCCCCGCGGCCGAGAGTCCGCCGACGTCGACCAGCTCCCCGACGTCGGCCACGACCGCGGCCAGGTCAGCAGTCCATTCGACCGCCAGTTCGTCGCGGTCGCCGCGCGCCGCCAGTTCGATTCCCGGAGCGGCCAGCCGTGCCTCCTCGACCGTGAGCCGGCCGAACCGGCCGGGCTCGAGACGGCCGCGCAGCCAGCCTCCCAACGGGGCGTTCCAGCGCAGCGGCCGTTCCCCCTGGACCGCCGCGACATCGCGGGCCTCGAACTGGATCTCGAGGAGCCGATCGGCACCGGCGGCGTGGGCGGCAGCGGCGACCTGCAGTTTCCCACCGGTGATCCGCACGTCGGGGCGGACCTCGAGCCCACCGGGCACGGCGCGGGCGGCCGCCGCCAGATCGACGTCGATCGCCAGCGCGAAATCGTCGCGCACCAGCGTGTCGGCCCACTCCCAGACGCCGGCGGTCGGGAGGGCGAGCCGCCCGGAGGCCTCGGCCTTCAATGCCGGCGCCGTCGCGGTCAGCGTCCGCACGACCACCTGCCCATCGCCGAGGACGACATCGAGCGGGATGTCGCAGCGCTCGAAACCGGCGACCTCGCGCGGCGCCGGCCCGGCGAGGATCACCAGCGGAGCGGCGTTGATCGCGCCGCGCAGCGCCAGCCCGTCGGCCGCGCCCCCGGCGGTGGGGAGCTGGATCGCCAGGCGGATGTCGGCCGTGCCGCCGGCATGCCACGCCTGATCGAAGCGCGTCGCCACCACCCGCGACAGCCCGAGCGGCACGGCGTTGCCGCTGACGGCCAGCGCCCCGGCGGCCGCGCGGGGCGGCGCCGAGATCGACAGCCCCCCCGCGCGTGCGAGGATCGCGGTGGCGCCGGCGGCGACCGTCGTCCTGGCCAGACGGCCCTCCGGGCGCGGCGGTCGGTCCCCGGCCCCCGGCGCGGGGGCCCCGAACGCCGCCGCCAGATCGCGCGGCGGTTGGCCGGAGTGAACGACCACGCCCGCCACCGTCCACCCGTCGTCGGCCGTCGTGCCGCAGCCGACCGCGGCAAGGACCTCGGCGATCCGCCAGCTGTCGCCGTCGGTGCCGTCGACGAGGTGAACGACCCCGTCGACCACCTCGAGATCGCAGCGGAAGGGGGCCGCGGCCGACACCCTCGCCAGCCAGGGGGCGAGCATGTCTTCGATGCTGCTCCCCCCGCGCCGGACCTCGACGATCACCTCCGGGGCCGTGATCCGGACCGTGCCGAGATCGTGCGGCGTCGCCGCCAGGGCGAGCAGGCCGCGGTCGAGCCCGACGCGCCGCGCGGCGGCAGTCACCCGGCCGGTCGCATCGGTGAGGACGAGGTCGCGATACTCGATCCCGCCCGTCCACGTCCAGGCGGCGGCGCGGCTCGAGAGCCGGCCGTCGAGGCCGGCGCTGGCCCAGTGGAGCGGCCAATCGCGGGCGCTGGTCAGGACGACCACCTGGGGCGCGAACCAGACCGCGGCCGCGGTCAGCGCCGCACACGCCCACAGGCGCCACCGGCGCCGCGGCCTCCGGGCCACGCTGCTTCCCTGCTCGAGCGGCTCCATACGGTGCGGAGTATAGGAGTCGACCGCCGGTTTCCCGTAGGTCAGATGCCGGCCGCGCCGCGGTGCCTCCACGCGGCGGCGAGACGATCGAGATCGGCCGGCTCGTCGACATCGAGGAACGCCTCCGGGGCGGGAGGCACGTCTCCACCCGCGGCACCCACCACGTGCACGCGCGGCGGGACAAGCCCCTGGAGGATGCCGAGGTACCCGCGCAGGTCGCGCCGACCGGTGGCGAGGAAGGCGCGGAGGCTCGGCAGCAGCGCGGGGCGCAAGGCCGAGGCCAGCACCTGGGGATGCCCGTCGGCCCACGGCACGATCCACCACGGGCCCTCTCCGCCGGCATCGGCCGCGGCGAGCCGGGTGAGCAACCACCGTGGCAGGTCGGCGGTGAGCAGCGGCATGTCGACGGCGGCGACGACCACGGCCTCGGCCCGCCCGGCGGCCACGATCCACTCCAGCCCGTCGGCCAGCGCCGCCAGCGGGCCGGCGCCGGGAGCGCCGTCGTGGACCACCGTCACCGGACCGGCATCGGTCGGCAGGACGGTGTCCGCGGTGGCCACCACCACGACCTCGTCGACCACCGGCCACAGCGCGGCGGCGACGTGGGCGAGGAAGCTGCGCCCTGCCGTCGACATGCCGGCCTTACCCTGCGGCGCGCCCCCGGCGAGCCGCCGGCCACGGCCCCCGGCGAGGATCAAGCCGGCGCGGCGCGACGGTGGCTGGTGGCTCACGGCTATACTCGGCGCGCGTGGTGCGTCATGGCGTGCGTGGCGTCACGAGTCCCCGGGGACATCCTCCCATGAGCGGTTGCTTCCTGTCGCCTGGCCGTGTTGCCGTCGAGCCCACCTGGCACCGGCCGGCCACGGTGCCCGCCGCGTGGCGAAGTTGCTGGCTGGTGCTTCCGGCCGTGGTCGCGCTGGCCAGTCTGGGCATCGCCGCCGAGCCGGAGCTCCCGCCGATCTTCAACGGCCGCGACCTGTCGGGCTGGAAGGCCCCTGCCGAACCCTACTGGAAGGTCGTCGACGGCGTGCTCGTCGGTGCCAACGACGAGGCCAAGAAGGGCTCGATGCTCTACACGGAGAAGTCCTACGGCGACGTGATCCTCGAAGGCGAGGTCCGTTGGACCGGGGAGATCGACAGCGGCTTCATGCTCCGCAAGCCCGAGGTCCAGGTGCAGATCGGCGTCTCGCGCAGCCTGAAGCGCGACATGACCTGCTCGTTCTACGTCGGCAAGTACCCGGAGGAGGCTCAGGCCAAGCGGGCCGGCGAGCTGCTCCGCCCCGGCGACTGGAACCGGATCCGCGTCGAGGCCAGGGGGGACACCTTCACGGTGTTCCTCAACGGCCAGCAGGTGTCGCGCTACACCGACGCGAAGTACAAGGATCCCGGTCCGATCGGACTGCAGATCCACGCCGGGTTGGTGATGCAGGTCGAGTTCCGCGATCTCCGGGCACGGGAGCTGTAGGCCACGGGCCGGCGGCCGGCAGCGCTCAGCCGGCGAGGAACCGTTCGATCCGGTCGAGGCCGGCGACGAGCTTCTCGTCGGCGGCTGCGAAGCTCATCCGCACGTGCCCTTCGGCGCCAAACGCGCTGCCGGCGACGAGGGCGACCTGTTCGCGCTCGAGCAGCTGCTCGCACCAGGCGGCGCTGGTCGTGATCCCGCGCCCGGCGGCGAGGTGCGGGGCGATGTCGAAAAACGCGTAGAACGCTCCGCCGATGTCGGGGAGCCGCACCCCCGGCATCCGCGCCAGCCGTCCGGCCACCAGATCGCGGCGCCGCTGGAAGGCGGCGAGCATCTCCCCGATGCAGTCCTGCGGGCCGGTCAGCGCCGCCACGGCCGCGTGCTGGGAGATGCTCGAGGGGTTGCTCGTCTGCTGGCTCTGGAGGTTGCCGATCGCGCGCGACAGTGGTTCGGGGGCGATCGTCCAGCCGATCCGCCAGCCGGTCATCGAGTAGGTCTTGCTCACCCCGCCGACGACCACCGTCCGCTCCGCCAGCCCGGGGCGGAGCGTCGGAAACGAGACGTTCTCCCGCCCGTCGAAGACGAGCTGGTCGTAGATCTCGTCGGCGACGACCGCCAGATCGGCGGCCACCGCGACGTCGGCCAGTGCCCGCAGCTCGGCGGGGGTGTAGACGACCCCCGTGGGATTGCTCGGCGAGCAGAGGAGGAGCATCCGCGTCGCCGGCGTGAGGGCCGCCGCGAGGGCCTCGGGGGCGAGCTTGAAATCGTCCTCGAGCCGCGTGGGGAGGATCACGGGCACGCCGCCGGCGAGCTTCACCAACTCCGCGTAGCTGACCCAAAAGGGCGCCGGGATGATGACCTCGTCGCCGTCGTCGAGCAGCGCCGTGAAGACGTTGTGGAGGGCGTGCTTGGCCCCGTTGCTGACCACGACCTGCGCCGGCGACACCTCGAGCCCTGCCCGGCGCCGGAAATCGGCCGCCACCGCGGCGCGGAGCGCCGGAATCCCCGCGGCCGGCGTGTATTTCGTCTTCCCGGAGCGGATCGCCTCCTCGGCGGCACGGCAGACGTGTGCCGGCGTGGCGAAGTCGGGCTCGCCGACCGACAGGTCGATGACGTCCTTGCCGGCGGCGGCGAGTGCCGCGGCCCGCGCCGCCATCGCCAACGTCGCCGAGGGCTCGAGCGCCGCCATCCGCCGTGCGGTGTGGAGGGGATTGGATCGCGCCGTCGTCGCGTTCATGATGCCCGTGGAGTGGAGCCGTGCCCGTGGGCCGGTCGCCATGCAGCCTTGACGCCCGCGGAAAACGGTCAAATGATACCTCCGTCTCGCGGCGTTCGCAGCCGCTTCCGCGCCTCCTGACATCGAGCAGATCGTTCCATGCCGCGCCATCGGACCGGGCTGTGGCTGGTGGGAGCGAAGGGGGGCGTGGCGACGACGGTGATCACGGGGCTGGCCGCCCTGTCCCGCGGCAAGGCCGAACCGATCGGTCTGGTGACGGCGCTGGAACCGTTTTCCGCGCTCGGCCTCGTCGACTTCGCCGATCTGGTGATCGGTGGCCACGACATCCGCTCCGGGCGGCTCGGCGACGAGGCCCGGCGGATGTGGACCGAGAGCCGCGCGATCACCCCCGACGTCCTCGACGCCGCCGCCGACTCGTTCGCGGCCATCGAGGCACGGATCCGACCGGGCACGGTCGTCGCCGCCGGCGACACGATCCGCGGCCTCGCCGACGAGCCGGGCGTGGTGCGGGTGGAGACACCGCGCGCGGCGATCGACCGGCTCCGCGCCGACATCGAGGCCTTCGCCACGTCCGAGGGGCTCGGGCACGTGGTCGTCGTCAACGTCGCCTCGACCGAACCGGCTCCGTCACGGCCGCTCCCCGACGACGACGCGGCCCTCGAGCGATCGCTCGACGACGCGGCCGGCTGCCCCCTGCCGCCGAGCAGTCTGTACGCCCTGGCGGCGTTCGCGGCCGGGGCGTCGTACGTCAATTTCACGCCGTCCACGGGGGCCACGCCCCCCGTCCTCCAGGCGCGGGCGGCCCGGCATGGGGTGGCGACGGCCGGCTGCGACGGCAAGACCGGCGAGACGCTCCTCAAGAGCGTCCTCGCACCGATGTTCGCCGCCCGTCACCTCGAGGTGATGAGCTGGGTCGGCCACAACATCTTCGGCAACATGGACGGCAAGGTCCTCGACGACCCGCGCAACAAGGCGACGAAGATCCGCAGCAAGGACCATCTCCTCGCCGCGATCCTCGGCTACGCCCCCCAGACCCATGTCTCGATCGAGTACATCAGGAGCCTCGGCGATTGGAAAACGGCCTGGGACCATGTCCACTTCCGCGGCTTTCTCGGCACTCCGATGACGCTCCAGTTCACCTGGCAGGGCTGTGACTCGATCCTCGCCGCGCCGCTGGTGATCGATCTGGTCCGGCTCGTCGACCGCGCGCACCGCGCCGGCGAACGGGGCGTGCTCCCCTGGTTGGCCTGCTTCTTCAAGAGCCCGCTCGGGGTCGAGGAGCAGTCGTTCGCGGCCCAGTTCGCGCTGCTCGACGGCTGGGCGCGCGACCTCGCCGCGCGTCATCGCGGCACCTGCTGACCACCCGTCATCCAGAGCGATCGCGCGGCGCGGTGACGGCGCTCGACCACCTGCCACGGTGCGGCGCGGCGCGCCGGTCGACGATTTTTTTCGCCGACTTCTCTTGACAGATTTCCGCGGCATCAATCACAACTCGTGCACGTGACCCGTCGCGGTCACGAGTCGATCACGGATGGAGACGTCGACCGATCCCTTCGAGAGAGTGCCCGAGGGATCGGTCGTGGTTGTGCGCGGGCGCTCGTGGCAAGGAGCCATACCCATGGCCAAGAAGAAGAAGGCGGCCAAGAAGAAGGTCGCCAAGAAGAAGAAGGGCCACAAGTAGTCCTTCTCCCGGCGGCTGCCGGGAAGCAGGAGGGGTGACGGGATTTCCCTCACCGCTGCGGCTTCCCTGACACCACTGCCGGGACCTGCGAACGACCAGACGAGAAAGGCCGGCCCGGGCCCTTGGGCGCCCGGGCCGGCCTGATTTTTTTCCCGCCGGCGGCATCACGGCAGCGTGGGTGGGGGACCGCAAGCAACGCGGCCGGCCCCCGGACGCGACCTGGGGAACCTGCGGCGTTTCCCGCGGTCGCCCCCGTGGACGACGGGCATCGATGGCTTCGTCCACGGACAGACTAGGATCGACGGGATGGCCGCCGACCCCTCCACAGCGCCCCTCCCGGGTGGCGAGTTTCTCCTCGCCACGTGTCACGGCGGCGCCGAAGAGGTGCTCCGCGACCGGCTCCTCGCCCTCCTCCCCGGCGCACGCCCCGGCGCCTGGCGCCGCGGTGTGGTCACGATCCGGCTGCCCCCGGCGACGCGCGTACCCGACGACCCTTCGGCGGGGCGGCTGGCAGCCTGCGCCTTCGCCCGAGCGCTCGTCCATTGCCATGGTCAGGTCACCGGAGCCGACACCGCGACCCTGGCCGCCGCGGTCGCCGCGTTGCCGGTGGCCGCCTCCGCCAGTCACCTCCATGTCTGGCAGCGCGACCCGCGGCCGTCGCGGGAGACGGCGGACCCTCCCGACGCGGCAGTGGCACGGGCCGAGGCGGCGCTGGTGGCGGCGATCCCGGGGCTGACACCCGGCACTGCCCCCGAGGGCGCGCCGGTGGTCGACGTCGTGATCGACGACGAGCGCCGCTGGTGGGTCGGCTGGCACCGTGCCGGCAGCGTGCCCGGCCGGCATCCCGGAGGCGTGATCCCGGTGACGGCGCCCGCCGACATGGTGTCGCGCGCCTGGCTCAAGCTCGACGAGGCGCTGACGGCGTTCGCCGTCGACCTGGAGCCGGGCCAGCGCGCGGTGGAGCTGGGAGCGGCACCGGGCGGGGCGAGCCAGCGGCTCCTCGCCGCCGGGCTCGGCGTGGTGGGCATCGATCCGGCGCTCGTCGACCCGCGCGTGGCAGGGCATCCCGGCTTCACCCACTGGCGGAAGCGCGCCCGAGACGTCCGCCTCCGCGAGCTCGTCGGCTTCGACTGGATCGTGACCGACATGAACATCGACCCGACGAGCACGCTGGAAGCGCTCGGCCGGATCGCCACCGCCCGTGGTGTCCGCGCCCGGGGGATCATCGCCACGCTCAAGCTGCCGGAATGGGGCCGCGCCGCCGGCCTCGACGGGTGGTTGGCGACGATCCGCGGCTGGGGCTACGCGCCGCGCGTCCGCCAGCTGGCCAGTGGCGGCCGCGAGGTGTGCGTCGTCGCCCTCAGGAGGCCCCGTCGCCGCGCCACACGGCCTGCGGGGGAGTGAGGCTGGCGCTCGCGAGGTGGAGCCGTCCGGCTGCGGTGTCGAGGACCAGCGCCCCGTCGGCATCGATCCCCAGGCACCGTCCGGAGAGGGCCCGGGGCCCCTGGTAGACGGTGAGGTCGCTCCCCGCCAGCCCGCAGCGCGGCCTGTACAGCTCGACCAGGCGACCCGGCCGCGCCGCACATTCCCGCACCACTCCGATCAGCCGCGGGAGCAAGGCGACCAGCAGTGCCTGCCGCGGCAGGATCGCGCCGGTGAGGTCGGGCCAGGTGGCGACGCGGTCGCGGAGGGCCGGCGGGGCGGCAGCGGCGCTGCCGGTGGTGTTGACGCCGATGCCGAACACGGCGCGGCGCTCGCCGACACGTTCGACGAGGATCCCGGCGAGCTTCCGCCCGTCGACGAACAGGTCGTTGGGCCAGCGGACGCGTGGCACGACACGGGGCGCGAGGTCTTCGAGCGCGGCGGCCAGCGCCACCGCCGCCGCCAGGCTCCACCACGCCGCCGGTTCCGCGCCGCCGAGGTCACGGGCATCGACGACGATGCTGGTCGTCAGGCTGCCGGGCGCCTGCCACCATGCCGCCCCCTGTCGCCCGCGCCCCGCCGTCTGCCGATCGGCGACCACGACCGCCGGGAGCAGGGCGGCCGGAAGAGCCGCCAGCTCCCGCGCCCGCTGCATCGTCGACGCCGTGACGCCGAGGTGCTCGACAGCGCCACCGCCGAGAAGGGCGCGGAGGGCCGGGGAGTCGATCGGATCGACGGCGGCGGACGTCATGCTCTTTTCCACCCACGGCGATCGGTCGATCGCACGGCGTGCGACGACCGGCACGGCCACGTCCGGTGAACCGCAGGCGATTGTCGGCGGACCGGCAGGGCACCGTCCACCGGCACGCCGCGGTGGCCAGCGAGCCGGGGCAGGATGGGCAGGCCCCCTCGACCGCCCCCGGTCGTCCCGGCCTTGACCGGCGCGCCGACCGCGCGGTACCCCCGCCAGGATTGACTCCCTTTCCGCGCCGCTGCCACGAGCCGGCGCGGCGCGTCGACACGCCACCGGCGGAGCCCACCGTGCGGAGAAGAGGTCCGTTTCCGTTCCTCGTCCTGGCCGCCCTCGCAGGCGCCGCCGACGGGGTCGCGCAGACGGTCCCGTTGCCGGCGCCGGCCCCGTCGTCGCTCGACCGGATCGCGCAGAACCCCACGTTCGGCGCGCCGCTCGCTCCACCCCCATCCAGTTGGGATCCCTACGCGCCGCAGGCCGGGCAGTGGATGCCAGCCGCCCCCGCCACGGGGATGTCGGCGCCGTCGGCCCTCGGCGGACAGCCGGGCTATCCCGGTTGGCAGCCCGGCGCGCCGTCGCTCGTACCGACACAGGGCACGGGCAACACCCCGGCGTCGCTCTTTCCCCAGGGCATGTCGACGCAGAACCCCACGATGCAGCAGACGATGCGCCTCTACCAAGGGGTGCGCGGCAGCTGGGCCTACATCTTCGGCGACGGCAACGGGACGAGCGTCGGCATCAACGAATTCGACACCACCGCGACGTTCGCCCTGCCGTTCTTCTACCACTCGCAGGCCAACCTCAATCACGCCCCGCTGCTGGTGACCCCGGGCTTCGGGCTGCAGTTGTGGAACGGCCCGGAGACGACCCCGACGATGCTCGCCGACCTGCCGCCGAGCACCTACGACGTGTTTCTCGACGCCGCCTGGAACCCGCAGTTCACGCCGCTGTTCGGCGCCGAACTGGGGATCCGCGTCGGGATCTTCACCAATTGGGACGTGCTGGTGTGGGAAAGCTGGCGCATCATGGGGCGGGCGATCGGCACCCTCCAGCTGACCCCGACGATGCAGGGCAAGGCGGGGATCGTGTACCTCGACCGCAATCAGGTGAAGCTCCTCCCCGCGGTCGGCCTCACCTGGGTGCCCGACGCCAACAGCCGCTACGACATCTTCTTCCCCGCCCCGAAGGCGGCGCGGAAATTCACCGAGATGGGGCGCCATTCGGTGTGGGGCTTCGTCGCCGGCGAGTACGGCGGCGGCGCCTGGACGTTCCGGCGCGACACCGGACAGATCTCGCCGTTCGATTACAACGACATCCGCGTCTCGGTGGGTGCCGAGTGGGTCCCCAAGGTGCCGCTCGGGTTGGCGGGCAGCTTCGAGGTCGGCTACGTCTTCTACCGGCAGTTGTTCTACGTCGACGGCCCGCCGCAGATCCAGGACCTGCCCGACTCACTCATGCTCCGGCTCGGCCTCGCCTACTGACGCACCGTAGGGGGCGCCGTGTCCCGCAGCGAACCGCTCCCGCGACCGCGACGGCCGTGCGTGCGCTTGGTGCTCGTGGCGGCGCTGGCGGCGTCATGCGGCACGGCCGGCGCCGAGGAACCGGCACTCCTCCCCGCTCCCCAGGGCGGCGCGCTCCTCCCGCTGCCGCCGGTCGACGAGGGATTCTTCTCGCGGATCCGTCTGGCGGCGCTGGGCGACCCCCAAGACCTCACCGAGCCGCTCCTCCCCGACGACCTGGCGCCACCCGGCCAACCGCCGCAGGAGTTCGAGCCGCCGGCCGGCCGCAAGCTCCCGCCGGGGGCCAAGCCGGGGGCCCTGCAGCAGGCGATCGTCACCGTCACCGAACTGCCGCGCCTCGGATCCGACGGCCTCGGGCTGACGACGATCGACACGAGCCTCACGATCGGGTTGCCCGCCCCGACCGTCGACTCCCCCCTGCTGCTCACGCCTGGGTTCGGGGCGACGTTCGTCGACGAGGTGGCGGGGCCGGCCGACCCCGGCCTGCCGGCCGGCCTGTACGACGCCTGGCTGCAGGCGCGCTGGCTCCGCAAGGCCGGCGCGCGGCTGGGCGTCGATCTGGCGGTCGCACCGGGGTGGTACAGCGACTTCCACAACGACTCCGCCCAGGCGCTGCGGATCACCGGACATGGTTTCGGCGCTTGGGAGGCGACCGACGAGCTGCGGGTCGTGGCCGGCGTCATCTACCTCGACCGCTACGACGTCAATCTGCTGCCCGCCGGCGGCCTGCTCTGGACCCCGGCGGACGACCGGCGCTACGAGCTCATCTTTCCCCGTCCGCGCTTGGCATGGCGGATTGCCGAGCGGCCCCGGGCGAGCCACTGGCTGTACCTCGCCGGCGAGTTCGGCGGCAACCAGTGGGCGGTGCGGCGCGACGACGGCGCCGACGACGTCGTCGTGTACCACGACTACCGGCTGCTGGCCGGTTGGGAACGCCGCCCCGCCGATCTCGGCGCGAGCGTCCGCGTCGAGACCGGCTGGGTCACCGGCCGGCTGGTCGAGTACTACGTCACCGACACCGCCGACTACCGTCCCGACGACACCTTCCTGGTACGCGTCGGCCTCTGGTACTGAGCCGCTCACGGGGTCGCCGGCGCGAGCAGCGGCCGGCCGACCTCGGCGCCGTCGAGCAAGAGCAGGGCGCCCTCGGCCAGCAGCGGCCGGAAGGCGAGCGGCCGGCGGGCGACGAGATCGGCCTCGAGCGGCAGGCTGCCGCGCACCGCCAGACGGTCGGCGGATCGCTCGGCGGTCACCCCCCGCGCCGCGAACTCCCTCCGCAAGGCGGCGAAGCCGGCAGCACCGAGCCCCTCGCACAGTTCGAGGTCGAGGATCACCAGCAGCGCCGCCAGCCCGCCACCCCCCGCCGGCTCCGCCGAGAGGCGCCGCGCGCCATGGCGTGCGCCGTCGTCGACCAGCCGCCACCGTGCCGGAGAGCGTTCCGTCGCGGTGGGCACGACCGAGCGCAGTGCGAGCACGGTTCCCTCACGCTCGACGAACGCGACCGCGTCGGCCGGCAGCACGGCCCCGCTGGCACACGGCCCGGCCTCGTCCCAGACCGTGGCGTCGGCCGGCACGAGCAGGTGGGCGGCGACCGACCGCTCCGTTCCCTCGAGGCGGTGCACCGGATCGGCGGGATCGAGGTGCCAGGCGGCCGTCACGCGCGGGCCGTCCTGGGAGCTGACGAGAAATGGCCGCAGATGGCGCGCCTTGCGGTGGCCGTCGGCGCCGACGTCGCGGCGCCGGCCGTAGGGATCGCCGTGGCCGTCGTAGACCAGCGTCACGTTGACCGTCGTCGCGCCGCCGCCGAGGTTGACGACCAGCGCCTTGTCCTCGGCGCCGCGGGTCTCGCCGGCGATGCCGATACTGCCCAGTCGGCCGACGTGGTCGGTGGACCGCTGCCAGGGGTGCGTGCCGTGGCGTTCGACGACGAACCGGGGCACGCGGCTGCACCGTGACCGATCGACGACAGGGGGCGGCGGCCGTTGGCAGGCCGTGCGGAACACCGTCAGCCCGGCATGGCGGCTCCCGGGCAGCCACTCGGTGGCGTCGCCCGCCTCCGGAAACGGGATCCACCCGGCGGCGGCGGCATGCTCGTCGAGTAGCCCACGGCCGAACAACCAGTCGGTGTCGCGCGCGTGGGGCCCGGAGAGGCGGCCGCTCGGCGCGTACCAATGAGCGGCGATCGACGTCCAGAGGTACGCCAGGACCTGCCGTGCCTCCCCGCGCACCACGTCTGCTTGGGCGCGGGTCGCGATCAGGCCGAGGGCGTCGAGGTCGACACCATAGTAGGTCGGGCAGAGCGCTTCGGTGATGCCGCGGGCGCGGGTGAAGTCGAGCCAGGAGTGCCAGGCTTCCTCACCTTCGCGCCGGGCCTCCGCGTCGCCGAGGAGGCCGAGGGCGAGGAGGTTCCAGATCCTGGTCAGGGCGATGTTGGTCTGGCCGAGGGGCACGCGGTGTCGGCGGAGCGCGGGGAGGGCGTCGGCGAGGAGCTCGTCGAGTCGCCGCAGCGACTCCGGCGTGAGTCGCGCACGGTGGTCGAGCGCGATCAGCGAGAGCAGCTGCACCGCGAACTCGACCGCGTTTTCGTCGATCACCCGCTCGTCGCCGAGTCGCCAGCGGAAGTTCCCTACCCACTGACTGGCGGGGTCCCGATCCTGCATCGACCGCGCGCAGAACAGCGCGTCGTCGACGATCGCCGCATCGTGGCCCGCCCCGGCCGCCTCGAGTGCCAGGCGGAGGATGCCACGGATTCCGAGAGCGTCGGCGCGGCCGCGCAGGATCGTGGCCTGCTCGTCGAGCCCCGCCGCGACGGCGGCCGGGGGAGCGGCCGGAGCGGAGGGGACCACGCCTGCTCCGGCCAGACCGAGGACGATCGCGATCAGCCGGCTACAGGCCCGAAACCATGAGCCCGCCAGACGGGCCACGTCACCCACAGTTCCCGCAGCGCCCCTTGAGGAGCACGTCGGTGACGGTGTGGATCGCCGGCTTCTCCGGTGGCTCGGTGATCCGCTCCGCGGCCGCGCGCGGCCGCCCCGGCCGTGCGGGCGCGGGCTTCGGTTCGGCCGGCCGAACCGGCGGCTTGGGGGTGATCGCGACGTCGACGTCGTCGAGGCACGACACCTCCCCGCAGGAGGTGCAGACGAAATGCGGGTGGCTGATCGACCGGGTGCCGTCGCGGCCGACCTTGCGAATCTCGAACCGCCACACATGATCCCCCAACTCGATCCGTGACACGAGACCCGCCTCGGTCAGCTCGGTGAGGTTGCGGTAGATCGTCGCCCGGTCGAAGCCTGTGTCCACCAGGGCTTGTGAGACCTCGGCGTGCGTTTCGGGACCGGTGGCGGCGATCAGGTGCTGGAGCACCGCCAGCCGGGCCGCCGTGCAGCGCAGGCCGAGGGCTCGGATCGTCTTCTTGAGCGCGTCGACGGAGATGGCGGGGTCGGATGGCATACCTCCGGATGGTACCACGGCCGCCGCACCGACCGACACCGAACACGCGGCCCCCGGTCGTCCGCGTGCCCCGTTCGAAACCACCACGCCGGGGCCGGATCCCCCGATCGGCCGGGGCGACGCGCGCGGAGCCGACCGCGGCCCCTCACGGACCGCGTGCCGGCCAGCGGCGGTGCCGGTGCCCGTCACGCCGTCCGGGGACCGCCGGCAGCCCGTTGCGCGAGCACCGCGAGGATCCCCCGGCAGAACGCCGGCAGGTCACCCGGCCGGCGACTGGTGACATGATTGCCGTCGATCACGACCGGCTCGTCGCTCCACCGTGCTCCGGCGTTGACCAGATCGTCACGGATGCCGGGGCTGCCGGTCACCCGCACGCCGCGGTACACACCGGCCGAGATCGGGATCCAACCCCCGTGGCAGATCGCCGCCACGAGTTTGCCCTCGGCAGCGAAGCTGCGGACGAGGTCGAGAACCTTGCCGTCACGGCGCAGGGCGTCGGGCATCCAGCCGCCGGGGATCACGACGCCGTGGAAATCGGCGCTCTCCATCTCGGCGAGGGCCGCATCGGCGCGGCAGGGATAGCCATGCTTCCCGGAGTACACCTGCCCACCTACCGGACCGGCGACGGTGACGTGCGCTCCGGCCTCCTCGAGCCGCAGCTTCGGATACCACAGCTCGAGATCCTCGTAGTCCTGGCCGACGATCACCAGGATCCGCAGGCCGGAGCCGATACCAACCCCGATCGTGTCGTTCACCGGCCACCTCGTCGTGTTGCGGATCGTTCATGCACGCGTGCTCGGCCGGTGGGAAACCCGCGGCCCCTCGCCGGGCATTGTTCGCGGCGTTCGCTCGGCTGGCGAGCGAACGCTTGGCAGTGGCGTCCGCCGCCAGACCGGCATGCCGCTCGCCGTCGCGATCCCCCACCGAAAGCTGGTCGGTCACGGCGGTGCAACCAGGGCTGGAGAACACCCACAAAAACCAAGGAACCAGCGGACTTACGACCGTCGGGACAAGGTTGGCCGAATGCGGCTTGACTCCCCCCGACCAGTGGCTACATTCACGCCCCGGCTCCGTGAGGACCATATGAAGTGGTCCGCGAGCTCTCGTCTACCAGATCTTGCGATAGCATGCAGATGGATCTGCTTTTTCGCTGTCTTTGCGCCCCTGACATGCCGTGGTGGCCGGGGGGAGTCCCGGGCAGCGCGAACTTGGCTCCCGACTGCCGACCGGATCGCTCGGGAACCGGTCGGGGGGGAGCCTGTCGGAACCACCTGAGCCGGGGGGATGGAGCCCAGCCATCTCCGGCCCGAGCCACCGGCCGGCACCGGAGATTCCCGCCCCGACGACCCGGGAGCCGGCGGCACGGGAACTATACTGTAGTATACTTGTTGGTGTGGACACGTTTGCCTGACCGGAGGACCGCCGATGACCTCTTTCGAATCCACCGCCGGAGCCGCCACCGCCCCGGGCCGCACGGGCTCCCAGACCGGCCCGTCGGGCCGGCCGGCGCGTCGCCCGCTCGCGGTGCCGGCGACGTTCTGCCCCACTGACGTCGGCTCGCCGTTCGACACCACCGAGTGGGATCTCCGGACTGCCGCGATCAAGGGGGAGGACGGCAAGGTCCTCTTCGAGCAGACCGGCTGCGAGGTCCCGGCCGCGTGGAGCCAGCTGGCGACCAACGTCGTCGTCAGCAAGTACTTCTACGGGGAGATCCACACCCCGCAGCGCGAGAAGTCGGTCAAGCAACTCGTCCACCGTGTCGCCCGCACGATCGCCGACTGGGGAATCGCCGACGGCTATTTCCAGTCGCGCCAGGACGGCGAGAACTTCTACCGTGATCTCGCCTGGCTGTGCGTCCACCAGCACGGCGCCTTCAACTCCCCGGTCTGGTTCAACGTCGGCCTGTTCCACCAATACGGCGTCAGCGGAGCCCCCTGCAATTGGCGGTGGGACGAGGCGACGCGCGACGTCGTCCAGCCGCAAAACCCGTACGAGTATCCGCAGGGGAGCGCCTGCTTCATCCAGAGCGTCCAGGACAACATGGAAGACATCATGGAGCTCGCGCGGAGCGAGGCGATGCTCTTCAAGTTCGGCTCCGGCACCGGCACCGACCTGTCGACGCTCCGCAGCCAGCGCGAGAAGCTCGCCGGCGGCGGCAAGCCCTCGGGTCCGCTGTCGTTCATGCGCGTCTACGACCAGGTGGCCGCGGTGGTGAAGAGCGGCGGCAAGACGCGCCGGGCAGCGAAGATGCAGTCGCTGAAGATCAACCATCCCGACATCATGGAGTTCATCGAGTGCAAGGCGAAGGAGGAGAAGAAGGCGCGGATCCTCATCGAGAAGGGGGGCTACGACGCCAACTTCAACGGTGAGGCCTACAGCTCGATCCTGTTCCAGAACGCCAACCTGTCCGTCCGCGTCACCGACGACTTCATGGAGGCGGTCGACCGCGACGACACCTGGACGACGCGCTGGGTGACCGACCCGTCGAAGGCCGGGCCACACCACAAGGCGCGCGCCCTGCTGGGCCGGATGGCCGAGTGCGCCTGGAAGTGCGGCGATCCGGGCGTCCAGTACGACACCACGATCAATCGCTGGCACACCTGCCCCAACTCGGGGCGGATCAACGCCAGCAACCCGTGCAGCGAGTACATGTTCCTCGACGACACCGCCTGCAACCTGGCGAGCATCAACCTGATGAAGTTCCGCCGGGCCGACGGCTCGTTCGACGTCGAGCGCTTCGCCGCCGCCTGCCGGATCTTCTTCGTCGCCCAGGAGATCCTCGTCGACCATGCCAGCTATCCGACCAAGCGGATCGCGCGCAACAGCCATCTGTTCCGCCCGCTCGGACTCGGCTACTCCAACCTCGGCAGCCTGCTGATGGCCAACGGCCTGGCCTACGACAGCGCCGCCGGCCGCGGGCTGTGCGGGGCGTTGACCGCGATCCTCCACGGCGCCGCCAACCGCACCAGCGCCGAGCTGGCGGCGGCCGTCGGCCCGTTCGAGGGGTTCGCGGCCAACCGCGAACCGATGAACAACGTGATGCGGATGCACCGCACGGCGGTCGACGCGATCGATCCGGCCTGCCCCGCCGAGCTGCGCGACGCCGCTCGGCGGATCTGGGACGACGTCGTCGCCCACGGCCAGGAGCACGGCTACCGCAACGCCCAGGCGACGGTCCTGGCGCCGACCGGCACGATCAGCTTCCTGATGGACTGCGACACCACCGGGATCGAGCCCGACATCGCCCTGGTGAAATACAAGCAGCTCGCCGGCGGCGGGATGCTGAAGATCGTCAACCAGACCGTGCCGCTGGCGCTGCGGACGCTGGGCTACGATGAGCGCGCGATCGAGGCGATCCTCGCCTTCGTCGACAAGCAGGACACGATCGAGGGGGCGCCGGGGCTCGAGGAGCGGCACCTGGCCGTCTTCGACTGCGCCTTCAAGCCGCGGCTCGGCGTGCGGAGCATCGCTTGGCAGGCCCACGTGAAGATGATGGCGGCCGCCCAGCCGTTCATCTCGGGGGCGATCTCGAAGACGGTCAACATGCCGCGCGAGACCACCCCGGCCGACATTGCCGGGGCCTACATGGAGGGCTGGCGGCTGGGGCTGAAGGCGCTGGCGATCTACCGCGACGGCTCCAAGGAGAGCCAGCCGCTGTCGACGAGCACCGAGGGGGACAAGGCAGCCGACAAGGCGGCGGCGAAAGCCACTCCGCGCCGCGAGCGGCTCCCCGACACCCGGCGCAGCATCACCCACAAGTTCAACGTCGGCGGCCACGAGGGCTACATCACCGTCGGCCTGTACGACGACGGCCGCCCCGGCGAACTGTTCATCACGATGGCCAAGGAGGGGAGCACGATCGGCGGCCTGATGGACGCCTTCGGCACCTCGGTGTCGATGAGCCTGCAGTACGGCGTGCCGCTGGAGGTGTACGTCCGCAAGTTCTCCCACACCCGCTTCGAGCCCTGGGGCTACACGAAGAACCCCGACATCCCGGTGGCCAAGAGCCTCGTGGACTATCTGTTCCGCTGGCTCGGCAACGAGTTCATCCCCGGGTACCGCGAGGCGAACCGGCCGGGGATCCACACGCCCGGAGCGGGCCACGGTTCGGGGGGTGGGGGTGAATCATCCGCCGGTACGGAGGACGCCGAGGCAGAGCGCACGCCCGCCGCCATGATGGCGCGCGGGCTGGCCGGTGGACAAGGAACGTCCCGTGCGGCCGTCAAGGTCGAAGCCGGGAAGGGGGAGGGACGGGACGCGGCGAAGGGGCCGATGCCCCGCGGCAGCGACGCCGCCAAAGCACAGGCGGCGAGCCCCAACGGCACGGCAGCGGTGCACGCGTCGGCGCGGACCGCCTCCAACGGCGCCGCTCAGGCAGCGGTCCTCGAGCGGGCCGGGGCAGCGTTGCGGATCGACCCCAACGCCAGCCCGGTCGACCGGCAGAGTCAGTTCGCCACGTTCCAGATCGACGCGCCGGTCTGCGACGGCTGCGGTGCGATCACCGTCCGGAACGGCAACTGCTACCTCTGCCATAATTGCGGCAACAGCATGGGCTGCTCCTGAGCCGCTCAGGAGCGGTGGGATCCCGTGCTGCGGGATCCCACCGCATGGTCGTCCTCGACGTTTCTTCACGGCGTGCAGCGCGGCGGCGTGCGGCAGTCCGCGCCGTGGTGCTGCTCGCCTGCGGCGTGGCATCGGGCCACCGGCCGGGGACGGTCGATCCCGTGCGCGCAGCCACGCCGGATGGCGCCGCGACGATCAACAGCGAGCGCGCCGGCGACCCGCTGCCGGCGGAAACAGCCCGGGCCGCGGTCGCGACGCGCGTCGCGATGGAGATCACGCTCCTGGCCAGTGAGCCGGTGATCGTCAACCCGATCGCCGCGACCGTCGATGCGGCCGGGCGGCTGCTGGTCGCCGAGAACCTGACCTACGCCGAACGGCCGCTGCGGACCGACACGCGCTGGCGGGACCGTGTCACGCTCGTCGAGGATGCCGACGGCGACGGCGTGGCGGAACACCACGCCGTGCTCGTCGACGGCCTCGTCGGCCTGACGGGCCTCACCGTGGGGCGCGGCGGCCTGTGGCTCCTCTGCCCGCCGCGGCTGCTGTTCATCCCCGCCGGCGACCGGCCTCCCGACGGTTGGCCAGCCGATCCATCCCCCACGGACGCCAGCGCCCGCGCCGACCGGGCCGAAACCGTCCTCGACGGGTTCACGGTGTCGGAGGGCAGCCACCACACGTTCGCCAACGGCTTGTCGTGGGGGCCCGATGGCTGGCTGTACGGCCGCTGCGGGGCGAGCTCACCCGGCGCGATCGGGCCGCCGGGCGTCGCTGCCGCGGCCCGTGTCCCCCTGCGTGGTGGAATGTGGCGCTACCATCCGGAGCGGAAGGTGTTCGAAGCGGTCTGCCACGGCACCACCAACCCCTGGGGCCACGACTGGGACGACCGTGGCGAGGGGTTTTTCGTCAACACCGTCAACGGCCACCTGTGGCGTCTCCTCCCCGGAGCGCACTACGCCCGATCGCACACCGTCGAGCCGCATCCGTTCGTGACCGACCCGCTCCCGCCGCACGCCGACCACGAGCACTTCGACGCCTCGCGCCACTGGACCGAATCGCGCGACGGCCGGGCCGATGCCCATGGCGGCGGCCACGCCCACGCCGGCTGCGTGGTGGTGCCCGACGAACCGGGCTGGCCCGACGACCTGCGCGGCCGGCTCCTGACGCTCAATCTCCATGGCCGCCGGATCAACGTCGACCGGCTCGACCACACGCCGCAGGGGATCGTCGGTCGCCACGAGGCGGATCTGGCACTGTTCGGCGATCCGTTTTTCCGCGGGATCGACATCGTCGAGCTCCCGCACCGGGCCCTCGCGATCCTCGACTGGAGCGACACCGGGGAATGCCACGAGGCGACCGGCGTCCACCGCACCAGCGGCCGGGTGTTTTGCCTCGCCGTCCCCGGCGCCGTCCGCGCTCCGCTCCGCGATCTGGCGACGCTGTCGACCGACGATCTCGTCGGCCTCCTCATGGCCGACCGCTGGCAGGCCCGGATGGCTCTCCGGCTCCTCGCCGACAGGCGCGCGGCGACACCCGACCGGCCGCTGCCGGCCACCGCGCGGGCGGCCCTGGAGCGCCTCCTCGACGACGGGGCGACGACGACGCTGCGGCTCCGCGGCCTGTGGGGCCTGTGGGCGACAGGCGCGCTTGCCACCGGGCGCCTCCTGCCGCTTCTCGACGATGCCGAGCCGGCGATCCGCGTGTGGGCGATCCGCCTCCTCAGCGATGCATGGCCGCTCGACTTCGCGACCGGTGAGCAGCCGCCGCGCACGGCCGCGCCGGCAGCGGTGGCGGTCGAACGACTGGTGCATCACGCCGCGGCCGAACGTGACCCCGAGGTCCGCCTCGCCCTCGCCACGGTGCTCCAGCGCCTTCCTCCCCGTGCCCGGGCGCCGCTGGCGGCGGCGCTGGTCGACCATGTCGAAGACTCGGCCGCCGGAGCCGCCCCGGCCACGGTAGACGACGCGCCTCCCGGGCGGGCGCTGGCTGTCGGTGGACAAAGCCCTCCGTGGCCTTTGTCCACTCAAGCGACCGCGGGAAACGCCGAGGGTTTCCCGGGGCGCCGTCGGCCGCATCCAGCGGCCGATCACTTTTTCCACGGGCCAGGGGCCGACCATCACGATCTCGGGGCGATGGTCTGGTTCGGATTGCTGCCCGCGATCCCCGCAGACCCGGGCGGCGCGGTCGCCGTCTGGAAGGCCGCCGCGGTGCCGTGGGCGGACCGGGCCCATTGGCCTGGGCTGCGCCGCGACATCGTCCGCCGGGCGACCGGCGGCGATGCTGCCGCGACACTCAGCGCGCTTCTCGCCGCCGCAGCCGACGAAGGACCAGCCGGGATCGACGATTGCCTTACCGGCCTGCGGGCCGGGTGGACGGGGAGGCGCCGCGCCCTCCCGCCGGCGGGGTGGGAGCGCTTCCACGCCGCTGCCGTCGCGGCAGCGGCGGACGCCGACGAGCCCCTGGCCGTGCCGATCGGCGAGAATGTCGCCGCCCTCGAGGCGCTGTTCGGCCTGCCCGGCGCCGATGGGCGGCTCGGCCGGCTTGTCCTCGACGACTCGTTGCCCGCCGCACGGCGCGCGGCGGCGCTCGCGGCACTCACCGACAGCCGCGGCGCGGGGCTTTCGGCCACCAGCGCGGCGGTGCTCACGGTCCCGGGGCTCGGGGCGGCGGCCCTCCGCGGTCTGGCCGTGGCCGGCGAACCAGCGGGGGCGGAGCGGATCGTGGCCGAGTATGCCCGGCTCGACCCCGTGACCCGCGCTGGCGCCCTGATGGCGCTGGTGTCACGGCGCGAGTGGGCCGCTGCGCTTGCCAGTGCCGTGGAGACGGGGCGGATCGCCGCCGCCGACGTCGGGCCCGACGTCGTCCGCCAGGTGCGCGCCCTCCGCGACGGGGCGCTCGCGCGGCGGCTCGAAGCGGCAGTCGCCGCGCGCCCTTCCGCGAGCGGCCGCGTCTCGATCGACACCCGCCGCGCCCGGCTCACGCCCGCGGTGCTGGCCGCCGCCGACTCCGCTGCGGGGCGGCGGCTGTGGGAACGGCTGTGCGCGACCTGCCACCGGCTCCACGGCGACGGGGAAGCGCTCGGCCCCGACCTCACCGGGGCGGGCCGCCACGATCTCGACTACCTGCTGGCCAACGTCGTCACCCCATCGGCGGTCGTCTCACCCGACTACCGCCTCCGTCAAGCCATCCTCGACGACGGGCGTGTCGTCGCCGGCCTCCTCGAACGGCGGACTGCCGACGCGGTCGTCCTCCGCACCGCGGCCGGGCGCGAGACGTTGCCGGCCGACGAGATCGAGGAGCTGCGCGACGCCGGCGTGTCGCTGATGCCCGAGGGGCTCCTCGACGGCCTCACCGACGACGAGGTCCGCGACCTGATCGCCTACCTGATGGCCGGGTGATCGGCGCCGCGGGCCATCGTGCCCACGGGCTGCTAACCGACGTCGACCACGAAGATCTGGTTGCAGTCGCGGCGCGCGCCGCCAGGGAGTGGCGTGGGGACGGTCCGGACGAAGGCGATCCGCCTGCCGTCGGGGGAGAAGACACAGGCCTCGGGGCGCGGCGCGCTGGTGCCCCGGATCGGTTCGGTGAGCCCGCGGACCCGGCCGTCGGCCGCGTCCACGAGGCACACGCTGCCGTCGACGATACAGGCGACGGCGGCACCGGAAGGGCTCCAGCTGAAGGCGCTGGCGATCGGCGCCGGGGAGCGGCTGAGCTGGGTGAGCTCCCCCCGCGGCGACACCGTCCACAGCTGGTCGATTCCCGCATCGTCCTTCATGAGCAGGCCGATCCGCTCGCCGTCGGGGCTCGACCGCAGCCAATGGCGCGGTCCCTGGATCCCGGGATGGCGGCGGTCGGTGGTGAACGTCAGCCGGCGCTGGACCACGCCGCGGGGAGGCGCGGGACGCGTCGTCGGCGTTCCCGCCAGCGGCCCCGCACCGGGCGCGGTCCACGCCGCCGGATCGTCGGGCAGGTCGACGAGAAACGCCTCGGCGAACGGCTCACCGGCCGCCGAGCGCACCTGCCCCTGGAAGGCCAGTGCGTAGCGCTGCCACGAGCCGTCGGCGCGCCGGTAGCCACGGCTTCCCACCCAGGCTTCTTCGTAGGCGCGCGAGATCTCGTCGCTGCCCGGTCGCGGCACGTCGGCGAGCGTCGTCACCAGCACGCTCCACGCGCTGCCGTCGTGGTTGCGCGCGTGCGTCCGCGGCACCGTCACCGGCCGGCCGCAGACGGCGACACCGACCCCCCGGAGGTTCCCCTCGCCACCCGGTGGCGGCCGCTCGGGAAGCACGGCATCCTCGTAGGTGAAGCTCACCAGGGCACCGTCGGGGGAGAAGACATGGACGTGCGTGCCGCCGCGGAGGGCGCCCGGGGTGAACGGCGGCACCAGGTCGCGGGCGTCGAGCGCTTCTGCCCGGCCCGGTGCGGCGCCACGCACCACCACCCCCTGCCGCCGCGCCGGGCCATACGCCCAGTCCGGGGTGGGGCGCTCAGGACCGTGGATGAACACCACGCGGTCGTCGACGGGGCTGGCGGTGACGACGCCGCAGCACGCGCCGCCCGTCGCTGTGTACAGGCGCTCGACCCGGCCGGTGTCGGCATCGACGCGTTCGATCGCGGTGCCATCGAACCGGCTCCCGGCAGGATCGCTGCGGACGTCGTACACGATCCAGCGCGAGTCGGCAGACCAGACGGCGGCGTTGGTGAGGACATGGCCGTGCGGCGCGGCGGTGACCTGCCGCGGCCGGCCGTTCACGGCGCGTCCTTGCCGAGTGCGGCCGGGTCGATGACGACGTGGACGATCGCCTCGCGGAGGAAGGTGTAGGTGACGTGCACGAGCCCGTCGGGCGCCTGGATGATCGCCGGGTAGGAGTACTCCCCGGGAAACGTCTCCAGCGCCACGACGTCGCGCCACGCCCGGCCGTCACCGCTCTCCGCCACCACCAGCGGCGTTCGCCCCGCGGCGACGGGGTTGCAGACCAGCAGGTGGCGGCCGTCGGCGAGCGAAACCGCGTCGGTCCCGGAACTGGGATTGAGAATCGTCCCGAGGCCGAGCGCCGACCAACTCCTCCCGGCATCGCCCGATTCGACCTCGAACAGCTTGCCGCTCCGCGTCCGTCCCAGGGCCAGCAGCCTGCCGCCGCCGAGGAGGAGGATGCTCGGCTGGATCGCCATCACCGCGCGGCCGTCATTGACCGCGGGGAGGCGCGTGAAGCTCCTCCCGCCGTCGGTCGAGCGCTCGAAGTGGACGCGCCAGCCGTCGTCCTCACTCGAACTGCCGGCGAGCACGACGCCGTCGGCGAGGACCACCGGCTTGTTCTTCACCGGACCGACGATCCCGTCGCCGAGGCGCCGCAGCGCCCCCCACGAGCGGCCGCCGTCGGTGCTCTCGCAGACCACCCCCCACCACGTGCTCGGCGACGGCCCGACCTTGGCGTAGAGCAGCAGCGGTCCGCCCGGCGACTGGAAGAGGACGGGATTCCAGCACGGGTGGCGCGTGCCGTCCCGCTGCGTGCCGTCGATGACGCGCGTCGGCACGCTCCAGCCCGCTGCCCCGCGCCGCGACACCCAGATGCCGACGTCCGGCTCTCCCTCGTCGCTGCCACCGAACCAGGAAGCAACGAGTGTGCCGTCGGCCGCCACCTCGATCGTGCTGGCGTGGCAGGAACGCGTCGGGGAGCCGCGCGGGCAGACGAACTCGCGCAGCCGCACCGCCGCCGCGCCGAGCCCCGGATCGACGGCGGGGGTGTCGGCGCCGGCATCGGGCACCGCGAGGGCAAGGGCGGTGATCAGCGCTGCCGGCACGAGCGGACGGCACCCGGTGGGGCGAGGGCGCGGGACGGTAGGACTCGGGACCATCGACACGGCCTCCGGTTCAGGTTCTCGCCGGTGCAGCGGCCGCACCGCGCGGTGCGGACGGTTGGTTCGGGTTGTACCGCGCCGCCGACACGGATGTGGAGCCGTCCGGACCGGCGCGCCGAAGCTGTTTCTGTCCGTGGCCCGTGGTAACGCCACGGCCCGGTCACGCCGCCGCCGGTGCGAGCCGGCGCCAGCGAACAGATCGCGTCCCGACGGAGGTGCCAAACCAAACCGCGTTGACCAGGATCCCCGACCGGGACAGGCTCCGGCCGTCCCTGATCCGCGTCAGTCTCGCAGTGCTCTCCCCGTTCGCAGACAGCGCATCAGTTCACCGAGGGGCCGTGGCGACCATGCGTCGTCACGGCCCCCGTTGTTTTTCCCGATGCCGTCAGGCGTCGTCGAGGACGGCCACCGTCGCGAACGCCTTGCCCTCGAGCATCTCCAGCGACGCCCCGCCACCGGTGGAGATGTGACTGACGCGGTCGGCATAGCCGAGCTGCTCGACGGCCGCCGCCGAGTCGCCGCCGCCGATGATCGTCACGGCTCCCTGCGCCGTGGCGGCGGCGACGGCGTCGGCCACGGCCCGGGTCCCGGCGTCGAACGGCGGCATCTCGAAGACCCCCATCGGGCCGTTCCAGACGACCGTCCCGGCAGCGGCGATAATCGCGGCGTACTTCCGCGCCGTCTCCGGCCCGATGTCGAGGCCCTCGAAGCCGTCGGGGATCTTCCCGGCGGGCACGATCCGCTTCGCGGCCGCCGATGAAAAGTCGTCGGCGCAGTGCGTGTCGACGGGGAGGACGAGCTTGCCGGCCGCCGTGGCGAGCAACTGCTTGGCCAGCTCGAGCCTGTCGGGCTCGACGAGCGACTTGCCGACGGCACCTCCCTCGGCGAGCGAGAACGTGTAGGCCATCGCTCCGCCGATGAGGACGTGGTCGCAGACGTGGAGGAGGTTGGTGATCACCGCGATCTTGTCGGAGACCTTCTTGCCGCCGAGGATCGCCACGAACGGGCGCTTCGGGTGGGCGATCGCGTCGGCGAGGTAGCGGACCTCCTTTTCCACGAGGAACCCGACGACCGCCGGTCGACCTGCCTGTTTCATCGCCACCGGCACGGCGTGCATGCTCGCCTCGGTGCGATGGCAGGTGCCGAAGGCGTCGTTGACGTAGGCATCGGCGAGCCCCGCCACGCCGGCGACGTAGGCGGCGTCGTCACCCTTCTTTTCCCCTTTGTTGAACCGGACGTTCTCCAGGAGGAGCACCTCTCCCGGCCGCAGCGCCTTGGCCTTGGCGACCGAGTCGGGACCGCCGGTGTCGGCGGCGAGGACTACCGGCCGGCCGAGCAACTCGCCGAGCCGCGCCGCCACCGGCGCGAGCGAGAACTCGGGCTCCGGACCTTTGCCCGTAGGGCGGCCGAGGTGGCTCATGAGGATCGCCTTGCCACCCCGATCGAGGATCGAGCGGATCGTCGGCAGCGCCATCCGGATCCGCCGGTCGTCGGTGATCGCGCCGGCATCGTCCTGGGGCACGTTGAAATCGACGCGCACGAGCACCGCCTTGCCACGCGGGTCGATGTCGGCGACGGTCTTCTTGGCCATGGCTGGGTCCTGTGAGGGGAGAACGGGGGGGCTATTCAAACCGGCGCCGCCCGCGGCCGCAAGCGGGGCCCGGGGGCGGCTCAGTCGGGCATCGTCACCACCGCCTTGACCATCCCCGATCCCGGCTCGATGAGCCGGGGAAACGCCGTGCCGACGTCGGCGAACGCGACCTGGTGGGTGATCCAGGGACGGGTGTCGATCCGCCCCTCGTCGACCAGCCCGATGATCCTGGTGAAGTCGCGCGACAGGGCGTTGCGGCTGGCGAGGATCGACAGTTCGCGGCGGTGAAGGATCGGGGCGTGCGGGAAGGCGATCTCCGACTGCGTGATACCCACGTAGACGAGGCGACCGCCGAACGCACAGTATTCGAGCGCCGCGGCCATGCTCGCCGGACTGCCGGTGGCGTCGATCACCACCTCGCAGCCCCGCCCGGCGGTGAGCTCGCGGAGCGCCGCGGCGGTGGCTTCGGTGCCGCCGGCCGGGAGCGTGTCGGGGATGCCGAGGCGCTCGCGGACGAAGGCCAGACGCGACGCCGCGACGTCGACGACGATCACACGGCAGCCGGCGAGGCGGGCGAACACGACCGCCGACAGGCCGATCGGCCCGGCCCCGATCACGAGCACCGTCTCGCCGGCGACCGCGCGGGCACGGTCGATGGCGTGGCAGCCGATCGCCAGCGTCTCGACCAGGGCGCACTGCTCCGGCGCGAGGCCAGGCGCCGGATGGAGCTTGCGGGCCGGCACGGTGAACAGCGGCCGCAGCCCGCCGTCGCAGTGGACGCCGAGCGTGCGGTGGTGCTCGCAGCAATTGGTCAGACCGCGGCGGCAGGAGAAACAGTCCTGGCAGTTGATGTACGGCTCGACGCAGCAGCGGTCGCCGGGGCGAACGTTCGCCACCCCCGCGCCGACCGCGACGACCTCGACGCCCAGCTCGTGCCCCGGGATCCGCGGGTAGCTGAAGAACGGCATCTTCCCCAGGTAGCCACCGACATCGGTGCCGCAGATCCCCACGGCGCGGACGCGGATCACCGCCTCGCCGTCCCCCGGCGGGGGCGGTTCGGCGACGTCGGCCAGGCGCCACCGGCGTGGCTCTTCGAGGACCCAGGCGTTCATCGCCGGCGCTCCGTCGGGCTGTCGGCCTCCGGCAGCCGGTAGAACGCCGCGCAGGAGCCGCCCATGATCGCCTCCCGTTCCCCGGGCGCGAGCCGCGCGACGAAATCCTCGACGATCCCCACCACGTCGGCGTACGGGGCGGCGAGCGTGCACACCGGCCAATCGCTCCCGAACAACAGCCGCGCCGGCGAGAAGGCCTCGAGCGCCACCTCGAGGTACGGCGTGAACTGCGCGCGCGACCACTCCTGCCAGGCAGCCTCGGTGACCAATCCGGAGAGTTTGCACCAGCAGTGGGCGTGGCGGGCGAGGCGGCCGATGTCGTCGCGCCACGGCGCCACCTCCCCGCGCTTGACCACCGGCTTGCCGAGGTGGTCGAGCACGAAACGCTGTCCCGGGAAGTGGGCCACCAGCTCCTCCGCGGCGGCGAGCTGGTGGGGGTAGACGAGAAGGTCGTAGGCCAGTCCATGCGCCGCCAGCTGGCCAATCCCGCGGACGAATGCCGCGCCGAGGAGGAACCGCGGGTCGGGCTCGTCCTGGACGACGTGGCGGACGCCGACCAGCGCCGGCCGCCGCGCGAGCCGCGCGAGGTCGTCGGCGACGGTCGCGGATCGGAGGTCGACCCAACCGACGACGCCGCGAACCAGCGCCGACGTCTCCGCCAAGTCGAGGAGCCATTCGGTCTCGGCGAGCGACTGCCGCGCCTGCACCGCCACGGTGCCGCTGATCCCGGCCGCCGCGGCCAGCGGAGCGAGGTCGGCGGGCAGGTGATCCCGCGCCAGCCGCTCCATGCCGGCGCCGATCCAGGGATACTCCTCCGGCCGGTAGCGCCAGAAATGCTGGTGGGCGTCGAGGCGCATGTCAGTTGTTCTCCGGCAGCCCCTCGACGTGGCCGATGTCGCGCACCGGCTCGAACAGCGCCTGCACGTCGCGGAGCAGGTCGTCGTCGAGCGGCTCGGCGGCCCACCGCGCCCAGGCGCGGACGTTGGCCGGATTGGCGCTGCCGGCGATCGTCGTGGCGATCGCCGGATCGGCCAGCGCGAACTGCAGCGCGAGCTTGGCGAGCGGCGTGCCCCGGGAGCGGCACAGCGCCGCCGCCTCGCGCGCCGCCGCCTTCACCGGCTCCGGCTCCTTGAGCCACGCCGGCAACGGCGCGTCGGTGAGCAGCCGGGCCGAGAACGGACCGGCGTTCATCGCCCCGATGCCCCGTTCCGTCAGCCAGGGGAGCGTCTCGGTGGCGAAGCGCGTGTTCTGGAGCGTGTACTGGTTGTAGCTGAGGACGCAGTCGACGTCGGTCCGGTCGCAGATCGAGCGGAAGATCTTCTGCGGGTAGCCGCTGAAGCCGATGAACCGGACCTTGCCCGCGTCGCGCACCTTCCGCAGCGCCGGCAGCGTCTCCTCGACGATCTGCCCGAGCGGCACGAACTCGACGTCGTGGCACAGCACGATGTCGAGATGGTCGGTCCGCAGCCTGTGGAGCGAGACGTCGACGCTCTCGGCGACGCGCCGGGCGGAGAAGTCGAAGTGCGCCAGGTCGTAGCGGCCGAGCTTCGTGCACAGCAGGTAGGCGTCGCGCGGCACCCCCTCCAGCGCGATGCCGAGGAGGACCTCGCTCATCCCGCGGCCGTAGAACGGGCTGGTGTCGATGAGCGTCAGGCCACAGTCGAGCGCGGCGCGGACGCTCGCCAGGGCCTCGTCGAGCGTGACGCTGCGGAACTCCGCCCCCAACGAACTGGCCCCGAAGGCGAGGATCGGCACCTCGAGGCCGGTGCGGCCGAGCGGACGGGATTGCATGGCGGGATCGACCTGGGAGGTTGGCGCGACGACTCAGAACGTCCGGCAGCCGAGCGAGAGGAGGAGATTCGCCCAGGGCATCGTGTCGGCGGTCTGGATCGTGAGCACGTGGTTGGACGACGCGACCGCCTTGTAGAAATCCCACTTGACGATCGGCTCCAGCGCGACGGCGCTCCCCGAGGCCGCGAGGATCCGCCGGTACTCGGCCCACACCGGCGGATCCCCGGGCGTCGCGGCGGCGTAGGAATCGGCACGGTCGACCCCCATCGTGAACACCTCGTCGACGCGGACCGTCGCCAGTACGGCGGCGAGCACCTGCGCGACAGTCGGGATGCCGGGGGAGAGTTGCAGCGACACCAGCTCGGCGCGCGGACCACGGGCGTTGTCGGCCGGATAGTTGCCGTCGGCGATCAGCACCTTGGAATGGTGCCCGGCACGGGCGAGGACCCGGAGGATCTCGGGGTGGAGCAGGGGGGTGTCGAGCATCGCGGGGCTCCCACGGGCATCAGGCGGTGACGAGGCGGCGGAAGCTCTCGATCGTGGTCCGGGCGGCGGTCGGTCCGTCGGGCAGCGGCAGGATCTCGGCGGAGAGGTAGCCGTCGTACCCGATCGCCTTCAGCGCGCCCATCACCGGCTCCATCGGGGTGTGCCCCATCCCCGGCGCGCGGCGGTTGGAGTCGGCGAAATGGACATGGCCGACGAGCCGGCCGCAGGCGTGCAGCGCCGCACCGATGTCGGGCTCCTCGATGTTCATGTGGAACAGGTCGCACAGCAGCCGGACGTCGCCCAGCGTGTGTTCGGCCAGGAACGCCGCCGCGTCGGCCTGGCGGTTGAGAAGATTGCTCTCGTAGCGGTTGAGGGGCTCGTAGAGGAGGACCTGGCCGTGACTCCGCGCCCGGGCGGAGAGCCTCCCGAGCGCGTCGGCGAGGTGCGACAGCGCCTCGCCGCGCGGCACCTCCGGCCCGCTCGAGCCCTGGAGCGAGCCGACGATCGCCGGGGCCCCGAGACCCGCGGCCACGTCGACGATCCCGGCGATGAACTCCTCGGCGGCACGCCGGACCGCCTCGTCGGGATGGCAGAGGTGGATCCGGTGCCGCACCCAGCCGGCCCCCGTGCCGACCGCGGCCACGCGCAGGCCGGTGGCGGCGACCAGACGCCCGAGCCCGGGCGGAACCTCCGCGGCCGACGGCGGGAAGATCTCGATCGCGTCGAATCCCGCTGCCGCCGCCGTCGCGACCGCCGCCTCGGCACCGGCCGCCGACGGCGGCTCGTGGAGGACGAACGGCCCGTGGCGGGCTTCCTCGACCAGACAGACCGTGATCGCGCTCGACGGTGGCATCCGAACCTCAGGCGAGAAACAGCGGCTTCAGGTGACGGTCGAGGAGGTTGGTGGTGACCTCGCGGCCGACGACGGCGCGATTGGCGACCAGCAGGTCGGTGTACCGCGATCCCTGGGCACCGGCGACCTTGAACGACACGTGGAGCAACTGGCGGACGTGCGGATTGAAAGCGGGACTGCCGGGAACATGGCGCACCGCCGCCGCCATCCGCGCGCCGCTCCAGCCGGCGACCTCGGCGGCGGTCGGCAGACGCGCCACGTCGATGTCGATCACCGACGCATAGGGTGCGCACAGCTCGTCGACGTGGTCGCGGGCGTAGGCGTAGATCTCCTTGGCCAGTGCCAGCCCCGCGCCCCCCGCCTCGGCCAGGCCGATGATCTCCTCGAGCCACGTCGTGCCAGCGGTCTTGACGTGGACGCCGGCGTTGGTCGTGGCCAGGACGCGACGGATCACCGGGTAGAGCGTGAACTTGTCGCTCCCGGAGTGGACCGAGAGCTTGAGGCCTTCGGGCAGGCCGTACGCCTCGCGGGCATGGGCGAGCACAGCCACGTCGGTGGTGAACTCGCGCTCGAACGCGGCCACGTTGCCGACGTAGTCGACACCCTTGTTGAACCGGCCGGTGAACTTCGGGGCGATCGTTTGCAGGGGCACGCCCTGATCGGCCAGCAGGGCGAGGATCACGAGTAGGTCCGGCGGCGTCTGCGGCGCGTCGGTCTCGTCCATGCTGACTTCGATGACGACGTCGTCTCCCTTGGCGGCGCGGATCCGGGCCCAGATCGCCCCCGCCTCCCGGCAGGCCTCGAGGAACGCCCCGACGATCGCCGCCGCCCGGTCACCGTCGAGGTCGAGCGGCGCGGCGATCCCGGCCACCGCCACCGGCCGGCACAGCTCCGGGTGACGGGCGAGGAACGCGGCGACGTCGGCCGCGGGCGCCGGTCGCCCGATCGCGTCGGCGACGTCGATCGTAAAAAAGTCGCTCGACGCCAGGAACCGCTCGACGGTGTCGAGGCGGACGTGGTCGGCGTCGACGAACCAGGGGTGCGGCCAGCGCCGCGCGACCACCGCGGCGGCGGCGGCGGCCCGGACGCTCTCCGGCTCGGTGCCGAGGAAGGTGTGCTCGCGGTTCGACTTGTTCCACACCGGGGCGACGACGACGCCGGCGGCGGCGAGGGACTCGAACGCCGCCAACTGGGCTTCGGCCTGGTGGGCGAAGCGGTCGCCGACGCCGAACGACAGCCGCGGGAGGACGCGCATGGCAAGAGGCTCCGCGGGGCGCCGGTCAGACGTCGAGATTCTTGACGTCGAGGGCGTGCTTCTCGATGAAGTCGCGCCGCGGTTCGACCTTTTCCCCCATCAGCACGCGAAACAGGTCGTCGGCCGCCGCAGCGTCCGACATCGTCACGCGGAGCAGCGTCCGGTTGGCCGGATCGAGCGTCGTGTCGCGCAGCTCCTCGGCGTTCATCTCGCCGAGGCCCTTGAAGCGGGTGATCGACAGCCCCTTCTCGCCTGCGCGGCGGACCGCCGAGAGGAGGCTGCGCAGGTCCTCCAGGCCGATCGTGTTCTCGCCACGCCGCAGCGTGTAGCGTGGCTCCTCGGTCCCAGTCCGGTCCTGGGGGAGGAGCGCGTCGATGCCGAACCCCATCGCCGCCAGGTCGGCGAGCGCCGAATTGATGCTCCGCACCTCGTGGAGGTCGACGATCACCAGCTGGTCGCCGCCCCGCGCTCCCTTGCCGGCGTCGTCCTCGCGCCCGACCGCCAGCTCGCCACCGGCGGCCTCCTCCTTGCTTTTGACGAACGCCTGGAGCTGGTCGCGCGACGAGAACCAGCGCTCCTCGGCGCCGTAGTAGACGTGGAACATCGGCAGCCGCCCGGTCTCGGGGTCGCGCCGTGCGGCATGGTCACGGAGGCTGACGCCGCGGCGCTCCAGCGCCACCAGCGCGTCCTCGAGGCCCGACAGCGTGCGGCACAGCTTGTGCATCTCCTCGCCGGCGATCTCCCGGCCGTCGCCGGGGAGGAACACACCCTCGCCGAGCCCCTGGTCGAGGAGCTGGGTCTTCATCTCCTCTTCCGTCTGGACGTAGTACACCTGCTTTTTCGCCCGGACGCGGAACAGCGGCGGCTGGGCGACGTAGACGTGGCCGGCCGCGACCAATTGGTACATCTGCCGGTAGAAGAACGTCAGCAGCAGCGTGCGGATGTGGGAGCCGTCGACGTCGGCGTCGGTCATGATCACGACCTTGTCGTAGCGCCGCTTCGTGAGGTCGCTCTCGGCGCCGATCCCGACGCCGATCGCCGAGATCACGCTGCGCACCTCCTCGTTGGCCAGCACCTTGTCGTCACGGCTCTTGTAGGCGTTGATGATCTTGCCGCGGAGCGGGAGGATCGCCTGGTACTCGCGGTGCCGCCCCCCCTCGGCGCTGCCGCCGGCGCTGTCCCCCTCGACGAGATACAGCTCGCAGCGGGCGACGTCGCGGCTGGTGCAGTCACGGAGCTTGCCGGGCAGGCCGCCGCCCGACAGCGCCCCCTTGCGCTCGCGGAGGAGCTGCTTGGCCTTCTTGGCCGCCTCGCGTGCCTCGGCAGCCAGCACCCCCTTCTGGACGATCGCCTTGGCGTTCTTCGGATTCTCTTCGAGGTACCGGGTGAGGAAGTCGCCGACGGCCGAATTGATGATCCCCTCGACCTCGCCGTTGCCGAGCTTCGTCTTCGTCTGCCCCTCGAACTGCGGATGGGGCACGCGGACGGCAACGACCGCGGTCAGTCCCTCGCGGATGTCCTCGCCGGTGGGGACGAGATCCTTGAACAGCCCCGTCTTCTTGCCGTAGGCGTTGAGCGAACGCGTCAGGGCGGCGCGGAACCCGGAGACGTGGGTTCCCCCCTCGGTCGTCGAGATGTTGTTGACGTAGCTGTGGAGGTTCTCGGTGTATTCGCCGGTGTATTGCAGGGCGATGTCGAAGCCGACGCCGTCCTGCTCGCCGGTCAGCGCGATCACGTCGGGGTGGACGGCGTCGCTCGAGCGGTTGAGCCATTCGACGAACTCGACGATCCCGCGCTCGTAGCGGTATTCCTCCTTCTGCCCGCCGGCGGCGTCGGCGAACACGATCCGCACGCCCGAATTGAGGAACGCCAGTTCCTGGAGGCGGCGCGCGAGGATGTCCCAGGAAAACTTCGTCGCCGGGAAGATCTGTGGGTCGGGCTTGAACGTCGTCTTGGTGCCGGTCCGCGTGGTGGTGCCGATCGAGCGCACCGGGGCGGTCGGTTCGCCGCGCTGGTACTCCTGCTGCCAGAGGTGGCCGTCGCGCGAGACCTCGACCTCGCACCACTCCGAGAGGAAGTTGACGACCGTCACACCGACGCCATGGAGCCCGCCGGAGGTCTGGTAGGCGCCCTTCTGGAACTTGCCGCCGAACTTGAGGACCGTCATCACCCCTTCGAGGGTCGACACGTCGCGGTCCATCTCCTCGGAGAGTTGGGCGTGGCGCTCGACGGGGATGCCGCGGCCGTCGTCCTCGACGGTGACGCTGCCGTCGACGTTGATCATCACGCTCACGGTCCGGGCGTGGCCCGCCATGCACTCGTCGATCGAGTTGTCGACCACCTCGTAGACGAGGTGATGCAGCCCGCGCGCGGTGTTGTCGCCGATGTACATCCCGAACCGCTCGCGGACATGCTCGCGATCGGAGAGATGGAGGAGATCGGCGGAGGTGTAACCGGGTGTGGTGGCTGCGTCATCGGCCATGGTGGGATCCTCGTGCCATCGTGCTCAAACTGCGTCGCGGCTCGGGCCGTCGCCGGTCCCGGCGGGGCGGGGGGCGACGAACGCCGACAGCCGGCAGCGGATGTCGGTGATCGGCTCGTCGGGCAGCACCGCCGCCAAGCGCCCGATGATCTCCGCCTTGTGGAACCCCAATTCCTGTGCGGCGGCGGAGTGGCTGACGAGCACCTCGAGCACCCCCTTGCGGACGCGCCCCGGCACGACCAGCCCGAGCAGCGTTTGGGGCACCGCCAGGGGCCAGGCGGCGTCGAGCTGGCGCGGCGCCTGCTCGCGGTCGTAGCCGGTCCGAGCCAGCAGCCGGGCGAGCAGGTCGCCGACGGGACGCGGGCCACGGTCGCGGCGCGAGCGGCCCTGGGCGTCGGAAGCGTCGCTCATCGTGTCACCGAGTCGGGGGGTCGCGTCTGGAACCGCGCGAGGGCTCCCGCCGACCGGGAGGGAAACGGGAACCGCTCGCGCCCCGGGGTGGCCATCGTCTAGTCGGCCGCCAGGGGCATGATCACGTAGCCATACCCGTCGGTGGTGCGGCAGACGCAGGCACTCTGGGCGTCGGTGAGCTCGACCGTGACCGTCGCGGTCGGATCGAGCACGCGGAGGAAGTCGCCGACGAACCGTGGATCGAGCTTGATCCGCACCGTCGTGCCCGAGTGGTCGATCGGCAGTTCGATCCGGCTCTCGCCACTCTCCGCGGACCGGCCGGTGAGCACCAGTTGACCGGGCTCGAACGCGAACTCCACTCCCTTCGACTGCTCGTTGGTGACGATCGCCGCCTGGCGGACGGCCGCCAGCAGCGGACCGACGGCGACCGTGACCCGCGTCGCGTCGGTCCGTTCCGGGAGGACATCGCGCCAGCGCGGGAAACGACCTTCGACAAGCCGCGCCGAGATCGTGGTCGCTCCGCTGCGGACGAGAATCTCGGCGGGACGCACGGCGAAGTGGACCGGCTGATCGGCAGCTCCCAAACAGCGCTCGACCAGTTGCAATGCCCGGGCCGGCACGATCGGCTGACCGTCGGCCGGTCGACCACCGGCCACGGTGACCGGACCCTCCATCTTTGCCAACCGCCGGCCGTCGGTGCCGACGGCGATCACACTGCCGGCCGGGCCGCTGCCGGCGGCCAGCTCGACCAGCACGCCACCGAGGGCATACCGGCTCGATTCGCTGTCGGTGGCGAACACCGTGCGGCGGACGATCTCGCGCGCAAGAGCCGTCGTGAGCTCGTAGCACGGTTCACCGGGAAACGTCGCCACGGCGGGGAACTCGAGCGGATCCTCGGCCGGAAGCCGAAACTGGGACCGCGGTGCCTTGACGATCACGGCAGTTCCGTCGGACTCGATGTCGAACGTCGTCCCCGGCGGGCTTTCGCGGACGATCGCCATCACCCGGCCGGCCGGGAGCAGCACGGCCCCGGCGGCTCGCGTCTCGACGCCGTCGAGCGTCACGCGGATCCCCATCTCCAGATCGGTGGCCGAAACCACTGCCTGGCCACCGTCCGCCTCGAGCTTGACGTTGGTGAGGACCGGTTTGGGGGAGCGACTCGGAACCACCGCCGCGGCGCTCTGCAGGGCGGCCAGCAACGGCTCACGAACACAACGGACGTTCATGCCGACAGGCGTCCTCTCCGGATACCCCGAATGCAGATACCCCGAATGAAGGGTCTACGTCCACCAGGACGGGGTCGATGGGAAAACGCTCATTGTACCTGGTCGCGGGTCGGCGAAAAACCCTTGCGGGAGCCGCAAATCCAGCGGGTTCTCCTTCTGTTGATGTGTATTGAGAAACAAAGAAAACAGCAGGTATGTGCCACTGAGTACGAACACCACGTGTGCCAAAAGGGCAGCCCGTCATCGGCCTCCATCGTGGTGGCCATCCACGACCGCCGACGAAATCAGCGGATTTCACCCAGCTTCCCGGTTTCGAGGTTTCGTCGGAAGATTGTCGATTTCGAGGTGGATGGGTTGCGGTCAATGGCGACCACGTGATCGGTTTGCCGAAAGTCCTTGGCCAGAGAGATGACATCCCCTCGATGAAGCACGTCAGGAATCGTGCGAGGTGAGTCTTCGTGCCGTGGCGCCGCCATGGCGCGACCGATGCCCTCGAGGAGAAACCGACAACTCACCGCAACCAGCCGACTTCATGCCGGCACCAGCCGCAGCGAGGGAGCGGAGCATGCTCGCTTCGAGACGATGGCCACGAGACCCGGGCGACGAGACTGAGGCCTCAGGAACGAGGCCTCATGAACGAGATCACGCGAATCCTGGCCCGCAGGCCGCTGGCTCGGACGGCAAGGCCAGCTCACTGGGGCAGATCGTCATTCGACGACGATGTTGACCGTGCCGCCGGCGTCGATCCGCACCTTCCGCTTGAGATCGGTCTCCTGAAACGCCGCCGGGACGGCCTTGTAGCCGGCATCTGCGTCCGCCGCCTTGGCCTTCTCGGAACGGCGCAGCGACCACGCATAGTCGCCCGGAGGGGCTTCGCTTGAAAACGTGCCGTCGCCCGCCACCTCGGTACCGTAGGAGAATCCGGGTTTGAGGGGATGGAAGTGGACCATCACGTTGCCGACGGGCTTGCCGGCGGAAGTCTTCACGGTGCCGCTGAACGGTTTGCCCGCTGGGACGGTACCGGGATTGCCGGAGCATCCGGCCACGGCCGTCACCACCAGGATCATGACGGTGGCCACGACGTTGCCGGAGACAGGACCGCGCATCACGAAAGACCCTCGGGTGACACGACCCTGCGCGGGTCGATGGAAGACAGACCGTGCGGAAGAAAGATGCCGGCCGGTACGGCAGATGGGGCCGTACCGGCCGGCACGTCCTGTTGTGAGCTCAGTCAGCCGATGCCTGGACGCCGTCGTTGGCTCCGACGAGCCACTTCACCACGACGCCGTCGATGGTGTCGGCGACGAACCGCACCGAAGCGTCACCCATGACCGCCACGACACCACCCGGATGGAACGAGAACGGCTCGTCGTTGGGGCCGCAGTTGTTGGTCGACCAGGGACATTCCACCGGGCCGCCGATCGGGTTGGCGTAGTTGTTGATCTTCGCCGCCCGCGAGCCCGGCGCGATCGCGTTGCTCGGCCCGGAGTAGCCGTTTGTCGCCGCGTCAGGATCGATCCAGGCGTACACACGACGGCCGCCGGCGGATCCGGGCAGGGCAGAGCCGAAGTTCACCGGATCGGCTTGCCCGGTGCCCATCGGCGAGATCCGCGACGACAGCGCGCCGAACTTCGCCACGCTCGGGTGGGCCCGCCCCGCATCCTCGATGCAGAGGAACGTGTTGGCGGTTCCGTCGCTGATCCGCGACATCTTCCCGCCGCCACCGTCGCACGACAGACAGCCGCCGACGACCTGCGCCAGCCATGCGGTGGAGCCAGTTGGCACGGTGCGCTGCCCGTACAGCGGGTCGCCGGGGGTGCTGTTGACGTCGGAGATCGCGATGAACATGTAGTCGATGCCACCGTAGCCATGAACCGGGTCGCGACCGTCGTTGCCCAGCGGCGTCGACGGACAGACGAACGTGTCGATCTTCGTCTTGCCGGCGCGCTGGAAATTGACGTTGGAGGGATCGTCATACGGACGCCCCTTGGCGGTCGGATGGATCTGGGCGGTTCCCATCAGGAAATACTGGCCGCTGGAATGGAGCGTGGCCCCGAGAGCGGTCGGCAGCGTCGAGTGGTCGAGCAGGTTGTAGACACTCGTCTGCTCGATGTAGGGCAGAAGCAATGTCGGCGTGGAGTGGATCATGTACGTCGTCGACGAGGCACCGGTCGAATCGCACTGACCGGGGTGTGGAAGCCGCTTCATGCCCGACTCGTAGTTGTGGACACCAAGGCCGATCTGCTTCATGTTGTTGGTGCACTGGCTGCGCCGGGCCGCTTCCCGCGCGGCCTGGACGGCCGGGAGGAGCAGTCCGACGAGGGTGCCGATGATCGCGATCACGACCAGCAGTTCGACGAGCGTGAACGCCCGCCGTGAAACCGAATGACGCATGGATAACCTCGGATGGGTGAGGGACAATCGTCGCCGGTCGCGGTGCCGGACTTGGCTCCTTCCCGCGACGCGGTCAGACTAGGCGCCCTCGATGGAATACTCGTGAGGAGGGCGCGAGCGTTGTGTATGAATTCAGTCAGGATTCGGTGAGAGCCTCACGGAACCCTCGTGGTTCCCGGCGCAGTCAAGCCGGCACCGCACCGAGGGAGCAACCCACCACGGACCCGGTCATTTCCCAGTTTGCGGAGCCATCACGATGCCCTCCACCGCCCCGTTTGGCGACCGTCCCGTCCGCATCGCGGTCGTCGGCCTCGGCTTCGGCGCCGAGTTCATCCCGATCCACCAGCGCCACCCGCATGTCAAGCTGACGGCGATCTGCCAGCGCTCGCGCGACAAGCTCGACCAGATCGGCATGGCGTTTGGCATCGAGCGCCGCTACACGTCATATGCCGACGTCCTCCGCGACTCCGAGGTCGACGCCGTCCACATCAATTCGCCGATCCCCGACCACGCGCCGATGTCGATCGCCGCCCTCGAGGCGGGCAAGCACGTGATGTGCACCGTGCCGATGGCGACGAGCGTCGACGACTGCAAGAAGATCGTCGACCTCTGCGAACGGACCGGGCTCCGCTACATGATGGCCGAGACGGTCGTCTACGCCCGTGAGTTCCTGTTCATCAAGGAGCTGGCCGACCGTGGCGAGCTGGGGAAGATCCAGTTCCTCCAGGCGAGCCACCAGCAGGACATGGACGGCTGGCCCGACTACTGGCCCGGCCTGCCGCCGATGCATTACGCGACGCACTGCGTCGGGCCGTGCCTGGCACTGGAGCGCAAGGATGCCGCCGAGGTGAGCTGCTTCGGTTCGGGGCGGATCCGCGACGAGCTGATCGGCCGCTATGGCTCGCCGTTCGCGATCGAAAGCGCCCATGTCAAGCTGCACCGCAGCGACGTCGTCGCCCGGATCATCCGCTCGCTGTTCGACACGGCGCGGCAGTACCGCGAGAGCTTCGACGTCTACGGCTCGAAGAAGAGCTTCGAGTGGCAGTTGGTCGAGGGGGAGGAGCCGGTTCTCCACACCGCCAAGAAACCGGAGCCGGAGATCCCCGCCCGGGTGCCGGTGCCCGATTTTGCCCACCTGCTGCCCGAGCCGATCCGCCGGTTCACGACCGGCGGGGTGTACGACGCCGACGACCACCAGCACCTGTCGTTCACGCAGGGGGGCGGACATGGCGGCAGCCATCCGCATCTCGTCCACGAGTTCGTGACGGCGCTGGTCGAGGGGCGCGCGCCCTATCCCGATCACCGCCAGAGCGCCAACTGGACCTGCACCGGGCTGTTGGCACACGAGTCGGCCATGGCCGGTGGCGTGATCAAGAAACTCCCGGAGTGGACGCTCAGTTCCTGAGCTGACCGCCGCTTCAGGAACGCGCAGGAAACTCGGGCGGGAACGTCCCTTCGAGTGCCTTGTCGAGAGCGCCGTGGAACGCGCGGTCGTCGAGCGAACCACGCACGCTCTCCGCCACCTCCTCGGCTTCGGCCTTGCGTCCATTGACGGCGAGGATCGCGACCAGCGTGGCCGCGTCGCTGATGAAGGTCTGCCTCGCGAACCGCACGAGCTCCGGGCCGAACTGATTGTTCTCCTTGGCCATTTTTTGGTTGAGCGCGAGCATCTGCTTCATCTGCGCGACGTCGCTTTTCGGCGAGACGTATTTGGCGAGGAGCGCGTGGGCCTTGGCGTCGATCAGTGACCGCCGGGCAATCCCGAACACCGCGGCCGCCTGCTCGGGAGCGAGTTGGTCGAGCGTCTCGAACAGCTTCCGCGTCTCGGCCCGTTCGTCGAGCTTGTCGTTGAGCGCCGCAAACTCCTGAAACGCGGCGAATGCCCCCAGTCGCTCCCCCCCGGCGACCGCCCGTTGCCCGGCCGCATCGCGGGCCTGCCGGAGCGTCACCAGCGCCGGTGGGTACTGCTCGGCCAAGGTCAGCCAACTCGACAACGCGAACGACAGCCTGACCCCGGTCTGGCCTTGATCGAACTCGAGCGCGTGGTCGTGGTACCAAACGTGCTTCGCCAAGGCGCGGTCGTAGCGCTTCGCGCGGGTGTCGGCTTCGGCTTCGCGGAGGATCGCGGTCGGGTCGGGATTCTCCGGCGGCGTCCAGTCGTCGCCGCGGACAAGCGTGGCCGTGAGGGCCAGGGCGAGTGCGATCACGCAACGGCGCATGATTGGCTCCGGTGTTCGGGATTCGAGTCGGGCCCGTGACGCCGGCGGAGAGAATAGCACATGGGACGTGGGCATGCCCTCCGCCACGTGCTGCCGCGGTCGCGAGGCCGGAGGGAGGAGATCGTCCTGGTATTATCGCCGGCTCGGCCCGTGGGTCCACGGGCCCCGGAGCCAGAGCGCATGCCCGTCTCCCCCCCCCGTGCCACGTCGTCCGTGATCGGAGCGCTTGCCGCCACGCTGGCCCTCGTCGCAGGGCCCGCCGGCAGCGCCGGCGCCGCCCCGGCAGCGCCGATCCGCGTGTTGTTCCTCGGCGACCAGGGGCACCACGCGCCCACCGAGCGCCATGCCCAGCTCGAGCCGGTTCTCGCCGCGCGTGGGATTGAGCTGGTCTACACCGAAAACCTCGACGACCTCGCGCCGGCGACGCTCGCGGCCTACGACGTCCTCGCCGTGTACGCCAACATCGACGAGCTTCCCCCGGCCCGCGAAGCGGCGCTGCTCGACTTCGTCCGCGACGGCAAGGGGCTCGTGCCGCTCCACTGCGCCAGCTACTGCTTCCGCAACTCGCCAGCCTGGGTCGACCTCGTCGGGGCGCAATTCCAAAAGCACGGCGCGACCGAGTTTCGCACCGAGTCGGTCGCCCCCGACCACCCGATCATGAAGGGCTTCCAGGGGTTCTCGAGCTTCGACGAGACCTACGTCCACACGCGCCACAACCCGCGCGGCTGCACCGTCCTCGAGGAGCGCGTCGAGGGGGATCACCGCGAGCCGTGGACGTGGGTCCGCACCGAAGGCAAGGGGCGCGTGTTCTACACCGCCTGGGGCCACGACGAGCGCACCTGGAGCCACCCCGGGTTCCACAACCTCGTCGAGCGCGGGATCCGTTTCGCCGCCGGCACCGATCCGGCGGCGGCGGGGCCGTATGTCGACCATCCGGTGGTGACCCGTGCCGCCGCCGGGCTGGCGCCGTTCACCTATGAGTCGGCCAAGGTGCCGTTCTACGACCCCGATGCCTCGCAGTGGGGCAAGCAGCTCGAGCCGAAGACCACGATGCAGCAGGCGCTCGACCCCGAGGAATCGCGCCGCCACGCGATCACCCCCGAGGGCTTTGCCGTCGGCCTGTACGCCGCCGAGCCGCTCCTCGCCGCCAAGCCGCTGGCGCTGGCGTTCGACACGACGGGGCGGCTGATGGTCATCGAGAGCGTCGACTACCCCAACGACATCGTCCTGCCCGGCGAGGGCGTCGGGCGCGACCGGATCGTGATGCTCACCGACACCGATGGCGACGGCCGCGCCGATGCCCGCACGGTCTATGCCGAGGGGCTGTCGATCCCCACCAGTCTGCTCCACCACGGCCGTGGCTTCATCGTCGCCCAGGTGCCGTCGATGCTGTATCTCGAGGACGGCGACGGCGACGGCCGCGCCGAGATCCGCCGCGAGCTGTTCACCGGCTGGGGCACGCGCGACACCCACTCCGGCCCCAGCAACCTCACCTGGGGCTTCGACGGCTGGGTCTACGGGATGGTCGGCTACTCCGGCTTCGAGGGGGAGGTCGGCGGGGAGAAGCTGCGCTTCGGGCAGGGGTTCTTCCGGTTCCTGCCCGACGGGTCGAAGCTCGAGTTCCTCCGCAGCACCAACAACAACTCCTGGGGTTTCGGTTTCAGCGAGGAGGGACTTGTCTTCGGCTCGACGGCCAACGGCAACCCCAGCGAGCACATGCCGCTCCCGGCGCGGGTCTACGAGCGCGTCCGCGGCTGGAGCGCGACGACGCTCGGCGGGATCGCCGGGACGCCGAAGATGGAGCTCGCCCCGCGCGGCGACGGCGTGGCGCCGATCCGTCAGGTCGACCACCATGGCCGGTTCACCGCCGCCGCCGGGCATCGGCTCTATACGGCGCGCGCCTTCCCCGCGGAGTTTTGGAACCGCGCGGCGTTCGTCTGCGAGCCGACCGGCCATGTCGTCGCCACGTTCCAGCTCCAGCCCGTCGGTGCCGGCTTCCGCAGCCGGATGGCCTGGAACCTCGTCGCCAGCGACGACGAATGGTCGGCGCCGATCCAGGCCGAGGTCGGTCCCGACGGGGTCGTGTGGGTGATCGACTGGTACAACTACATCGTCCAGCACAATCCCACGCCCGCCGGCTTCGAGAACGGCAAGGGCAACGCCTACCAGACGCCGCTCCGCGACAAGACGCACGGGCGGATCTGGCGCGTCGGCCCCGCGCGGCTCGTCGGCCAGCCGCCGGCGGCACCACCGGTGCGGCCAGACGTCGCGGCGCTCGTCGCCGGGCTCCGCGACGACAACATGTTTTGGCGCGAGCGCGCGCAGCGGGCCTTGGTGACCCGCAGCGACGCCGCCACCGCCGTGCCGGCCCTGATCGGGTTGGTCCAGGCGCGCTCGATCGACGCGATCGGCCTCGATCCGGCGGCGATTCACGCCCTGTGGACGATGTCATCGCTCGGTGTGCTCGCCGGCCCCGGCACCGATCTGGGCGCTCTCGACGCCGCCCGTGGGGCGCTGGGGCATCCGTCGGCCGGGGTGCGGGCCACCGCCCTTCGCGTGCTGCCGCGCGACGAGGCGACGCTCGTGGCGGTCGACCGGGCCGAAGTCGGCGCCGATCGCACGCCGCTGGTGCGTCTGGCGCTGCTCGAGATGCTCTCGGAGTGCCCGTCGTCGCCGCTGGCCGGGGAGCTGGTGCGCCGGCTTCTCGCCCAACCAGGCACGCTCGCCGATCCGGTCCTCGCCGATGCGGCGACCGCTGCGGCGGCCGTGCATGCCGGCGACGTCCTCCCGTGGCTGCTCGGCACGGTGCCCAAGGCGGCGCATCTGCCCGCGGCCGCCGCCGTGGCCGCCCTGGCGGCGGTCGTCGCCGACGAGCCGGCCGTCGCGCCGTCGCCGCGGAAGCTCGCGCTGGTCGAGCGCGTCAGTGAACATGTCGCCCGCGGGGGTGACGGCGCCTTGGTCAACCGGATCGTCATCGGCCTCGAGCAGGCGCCGGCCGACGAGGCCGGGGCCTGCCTGGCCGGGCTCGCGCGCGGTTGGCCGCGGGGCACGGGGCTCGCCTTCGACGCCGCCGCCAGCGCCGCGATCGCCCGGCTCGTCGAGCGCCTGCCGCCGGCGGCACAGGGGCAGCTGGTGACGTTCGTGCAGCGCACCGGCAGCGACGTCCTCGACGCCCACGTCGAGTCGATCAGCCGGGCGCTGGTCGCGGTGATCGACGGATCGGGGAGCGACGCCGACCGTGGCGACGCGGCCGAACGGCTGGTCGCGCTGCGCCCGGCCGACGCGGCGGTCGTCGAGGAGCTGCTCACGCGCACCGGCGGGCGCACGAGCCCCCAGTTGGCGGCGCTGCTGGTGACCGCGGCGGCGCGGTCGCAGGCTCCGGAGGCGATCCCCGCGCTCCTCGACCGTCTCGGCGGCTTCACCCCCGCGGTCCGGGAAGCGGCGGTGCGCGGGGTGCTCGCGGCCCGCGACGGCGCCCAGCGGATCGTCGAACGGATGGAGGGAGGCAAGCTCGCCGCCGGCGACATCCCCTTGGTCGAGCGCAGCACGCTCTCGGAAAACCCCGACCGGCGCTTCCGCGACCGGGCGCGGAAGGCGCTTGCCAAGGCGGGTGGCCTGGCCGACGCCGACCGGCAGAAGGTGATCGACGAGGTGCTGCCGGTGGTGCTCGCGGGGGGCGACGTCGCGCGCGGCAAGGGAGTCTTCGCGCAGCAGTGTGCCAAGTGCCACAGGCATTCGGGGGAAGGGGGCCAGGTGGGACCCGACCTCACCGGGATGGCCGTCCATCCACCGCAGGAGCTGCTCGTCCACCTCCTCGATCCGAACCGTTCGGTGGAGGGCAACTTCCGCGCCTACACCGTCGCCACCGACGACGGTCGCGTGGTGACGGGGTTACTTGCCGCCGAGAGCCGGACGGCGATCGAGATCGTCGACGCCGAGGGGAAGCGGCACCCGATCCAGCGCGACGAGATCGAGGCCTTTCAGCCGTCGCCCAATTCCCTGATGCCCGTCGGGTTCGAGAAACAGATCCCGGCCGCCGGGATCGCCGATTTGCTGGCGTTCCTCACCGCGCGCGGGAAATTCGTGCCACTGCCGTTGGGGCCCGTGGCGACGGCGGTCAGCACCCGGGGGCTGTTCTACGCCTCGGAGAACCCGGTCGAGCGGCTCGTGTTTCCCGACTGGGCGCCGAAGACCTACGGCGGCGTCCCGTTTCACCTCGTCGACCCGCAGGGGGACACGCTCCCCAACGTCGTCATGCTCAATGGTCCGCAGGGCTACCTGCCGCCGAAGATGCCGCGGAGCGTGACGGTGCCCGTCGGTGGGCCGGCGCGGGCGATTCATCTGCTCGGCGGGATCGCCGGCTGGGGATTCCCCGCGATCGGCACGGGCTCGACGAGCATGATCGTGCGGATCGTCTACGACGACGGGGCGACCGAGGACCATCCGCTGGTCAACGGCGAGCACGTCGCCGACTACATCCGCCGCGTCGACGTGCCGCAGAGCACGTTCGCCGCCGACCTCGGCGGACGCCAGGTGCGCACGGTGCGCGTCGAACCGAAGCGGGCGGAGCCCGTGGCCCGGTTGGAACTGCTCAAGGGTCCCGACGGCACGGCGCCGATCGTGATCGCTATCACGGTCGAATCGCCGTGACGTGTCCCGCCGGACGGCGGCCGAATCACCTGACTTCGAGCAACTCGACGAGGAAGTGGAGCGTGGCGTCGGGCGGGATCACCGGCGGGGCGCCGCGCTTGCCGTAGCCGAGCTTCGCCGGGATGAGCAGCTCGATCATGCCCCCCTTACCGACAAGCTGCATCCCCTCGGTCCACCCAGGGATCACGCCGGAGAGCGGGAACTCGATCGACTCGCGGCGCTTGTAGGAGCTGTCGAACACCTTCCCGTCGTCGAGCCAGCCGTGGTAGTGGACCTTGACGGTGCTGCTCGACTTCGGAGAAATCCCGGTTCCCTTGCGGAGGACGCGGTATTGCAGACCGGACGGAGTCGCGGTGAAGGTCTTGAGGGCGTCGGCATCGATCTTCCCGGCGCCTTCGGGCAGCGACGGATGGGGAACTTCGGCGTCGGCGGCGTGCACGGCGGTCTCCGGGAAGAGGAGCAGGGAGGCGAGCAGGAGGGAGGCGGCGAAGCGCATCGGAAAGGGCTCCACGGGGGCGGCCGGTGACCGACCCCGACGGGGCCCTCCCAGCCGGTGGCGAGTATAGCGATCGGCACTGCCGTGTGGCGACGCGGTGCGCCGGGCCCGGCGGCCATCAGCGGGCCGCGAGGAGGCGCTCGATCTCGTCGGCGTCCATCGGCACGTGGCTGCAGAGATCGATCGGGCCCTGCTCGGTGACGAGGATGTCGTTCTCGAGGCGGACGCCGATCCCCTCCTCGGGAATGTACAGCCCCGGCTCGACCGTCATGATCCAGCCGGCGGCCAGCGGGCCGTCCTGCGGGGCGAGGTCGTGGACACCGAGGCCGAGCGAGTGGCCCAGGCCGTGCATGAAATAGCGGCGGCAGGCGGGCTCCTCGGCCGAGTCGCCGGCGCGCTCCTCGGCCGTGATCAGCCCCAGCCCGACCAGTTCGTCGGCCATGTCGATCTGGGCGGCGCGCTTCCAGTCGCGAATCCGCGTGCCGACGGTGGTCCGGGCGACGGCCCGGTCGAAGACCCGCTTCACGGCGTCGTAGACGGCGCGCTGCCGCGCGGTGAATCGGCCACTGACCGGATAGGTGCGCGTCAGGTCGGCGGCGTAATTGCCGTAGTTGGCGCCGACGTCGATCAGCACCAGGTCGCCGGAGCGGCACTCCTGGTCGTTGTCGAGGTAGTGGAGCACGCAGGCGTTCTTCCCCGACCCGATGATCGGCTCGTAGGCCATCCGCGCTCGCCGCCGGGTGAACTCGCCGACGAGCTCCGCCTCCAGTTCGTATTCCATCACGCCGGGGCGGAGCGCTGCGAGGACGCGCGACAGCCCGGCGGCGGTGATATCGATCGCCTGGCGCACGAGGTCGATCTCGATGTCGGACTTCGCCGCGCGCAAGCCGCGCATCACGGGCTGAAGCCGCTCGTAGCGGTGAAGCGGGTAGCGGTGCATCAGATCCCGCGCCAGCCGCAGGTCGCGCGGTTCGATCTCGGTGCTCGAGCGCTCGTGCTCGTTGGAATCGATCCACACCCGGTCGCAGTCGCAGAGCAATCCGTGGAGCACGGTCGGCAGCTCGGTCAGCCAGCGCACCTTGGCGATCGCGGAGATCGCCGTGGCCTTCTCCTTGGAGAGTTTTTCCCCCTCCCACGTCGCCAGCAGTTCGTTGGGCTGGCGGATGAACAGGATCTGGCGCTGGGCCGGATCGATCGCGTCGGGCGCGAGCACCAGCACGCTCTCCTCCTGCTCGATGCCCGTCAGCCAGAACAGATCGGCGGCGGGGGCGAGGCGGAGCGTGCCGTCGCCGTTGGTCGGCAGCACGTCGGCGGCGTGGACGACCACCACGCTCCGCGGCGGGAGCAGGGCCCGCAGCCGGTCGCGGTTGACGCAGAACAGCGCGGCGTCGATCGGTGCGTGCCGCATGGCGGGCCCCCCGTCGTGTCGCGCGGGGATTCCCTCACCCCGCTGGTGAGATCGTAGCCCATCGCCCTTGGCGTTTCCCGCGGTCTACTGAGTGGACACTGGCCTCAGATGGCTTTGTCCATGGACAGCGAGGATCGGCCGCGGGATGCGGCCGACGGCGACCCGGGAAACCCTTGGCGTTTCCCGCGGTCGCCTGAGTGGACAAAGGCCAGGGATGGCTTTGTCCACGGAAAGCTAGATCAGCGGTAGGCAGGGTAATACTGCTGCGTTGCCTGTGGCTGAGGAGTGGCCTGGTAGACAGGGTAGGCCTGCTGCGGCGCCGGTGCCGGTTGGTAGGTCTGGTACTGCGCCGGTGGCGCGAAGGACTGCTGCGGCACGCCCGGCTGGGCGTAGCCTTGTCGGGAGGCAAACTGGGCCGCGGCGCGACGGGCCTCGGATTCCACCTGCTGGCCGACGACCGCGGCGCGGTCGGCGTTGAAGGAGAAGCTGGGCAGCCCGTTGACCCAGCGGATCGAGAGCACGCCAGTGGCAAGGAGGATCGGGATCGCCAGGATCAGGAGCCGCGTCCCCCAGCGGCTGGTGGCGACCTTCTGGACCGGTGCCGGCATTCCCATCGTGGCCAGACCGACGGCCTGCTGGGTGATCGACTTCTTCGACGACTTGCGGCTGGCCATCAGGTCTCTCCCTGGGGACTCGTCCGGTGGTTGGATCGGCCGCATCCCGGTACGGATTGAGAGACGGGCGACCGCGACCGCACGCTCTACCACGAGAGGCGCCGGCAAAGCCAGCGGTCTTTTGCCCAGATTCCGCCGCAGTCCCGGGCCGGCTACGCCAGCACGGTCGCGATCGGCTTACCGCCGCCGCCGATCTTGAACGGGCGGCCATTGGGGGCGATGAACTCGCGGTCGAAGGGCAGCCCCGCCGCCGCAGCGATCGTCGTGTTGAGATCGGCCACGCTGACGCCGTCGGCCGCCGGCGAGTGGCCGCGCTCGTCGCTGGCCCCGTGGACGACCCCGCCGCGGATCCCGTGGCCGGCGAGGACCGCGGAGAACACGCCCGGATGGTGGTCGCGGCCGGCGTTCTCGTTGATCCGTGGCGTCCGGCCGAACTCCGAGACCAGCACCACCAGCGTCCCGGCGGCCAGGCCGCGCTCCTCGAGATCGGTCAGCAGCGTCGCCATCGCGCCGTCAAGCTGCGCCGCCTTGGCGGGGAGCTCGTCGAACAGCTCACGGTGCATGTCCCAGCCGCCGAACTCGACCTCCACGAACCGCACGCCCGCCTCGACGAGTCGCCGGGCGAGAAGGCAGCCCTGGGCGAAGGCACTGGCGCCGTAGCGCTCGCGGATCCCCTCCGGCTCGCGCGACAGGTCGAAGGCGCCGAGGTCGTCGCTGCCGAGGAGGCGGACGGCCTCGCGGACCATCTGGTTGTAGGCCTCGACCTGCGGGCCGGCGTAGGCGCGGCGGAAGTCGCGGTCGATGCGGTCGGCGAGCGCCAGCCGGCGCTCGAAGTTCTTCTCCGACAGGTAGCCGGGCCGGCGCGTGTTCTCGAGGCCGAGCTTCGGGTCGGCAACGGGGACCGGGGCGAGCTTGGGGTCGAGGAAGCCGGCGCCGGGATGCTCGTTGCCGTTGCCCACCAAGACGTACCCCGGCAGGTCGCCGGCGCGCTTTCCGGCGGCGTGCAGCGCCCAGGCGCCAAGCGCGGGGTGCTGGATGCTCCCCAGCGGCGCGTAGGCGGTGCGCATCGTGTACACGCCCGGCTCGTGGGCGCCGGTCTCGGTCGACAGGCTGCGGACGATCGCCAGCCGGTCGGCGAGCGCGGCGAGGCGCGGCAGGCCGGCGCCGAAACTCACCCCGGGAACCGCCGTGCCGATCGTCCGCGTCTCCCCCTGCTCCTCGCGCCCCGGCTTGGGATCGAAGGTGTCGATGTGGCTCATCGCCCCCTTCATGAACAGGCAGATGACGTTGGCGTGGGCGGGCTTCCCCCCGGCCGCTACCGCTCCGCGCGTCGCCCCGGCCACGGTGTCGAGGAATCCGACGCCGAGCGCGGCGCGTGCGGCGTGGGCCAGGACCCGGCGCCGGGTGGAGCGGTCGTCGAACGAGCGGCTGCGGATCGAGCGGTCGGTCATCGGAGATGGCTCGCGGTGGGAAGGGCCGTGGACACGGTGGTTGGCCGGGGGGTGCGGATGCCGGCGGACGGTGAAATCTGCGGCGTTTCCCCGGCGCGCCCGGGTGGACGAAGGCCATGGCCGGCTTCGTCCACCGACAGCGACGGTCACTACTGGATGAACAGGAACTCGCGCGTGTTGAGCAGTGCCCAGATGACGTTTCCCACGCCCGTCGCGGGATTGTCGGCGGACGTGATCTCGGCGATCGCCAGGCGGCGGTCCTCGGCGTCGGGGGTCCGCGAGAGGACCGACAGGAAGATCACGTCGACCGCCGCGCGCGGATCCCCGGCGACGATCTCGCCGTGGATCACGCTGCCGCGCTCGAGCATGGCATGGGTGATCGGGCCGTTGAACATCGCGAGCATCTGCGGGATCGTCGCCACGGTCCGTCCCCCCTCGATGCTCTCCCGGTCGCTCTGGCCGAACTGCCGGAGGAAATGCCCCAGCGGCAGCGGCGTCGGCAGCTCGCTGGCGCGGGCCAGCACCTGCCCCTGGTAGCCATACTGCTTCTGGAGCTGGAGCTTGGTCTGCCGGGGACCATAGGCCGACAGGTAGCGGCGGTAGGCCCGTTCGGCGTCGTCGAGCGAGACCTTCCCATGGGCGAGGTCGAGATCGGCGGCAGCGGCGAATGCGTCGGCCGTGGGCCGCTGGTAGTCCCACGGGTCGGCGGCGACGAGCGTCAGGATCGAGTCCCAGAGCTGCTCGGCCGTCATCCGCTTCAGGGCCGGGCCGGGAAAGGCGAACGGCGTGCCGGCGGCAGGATCGTGGACGACGGCGCGCCGGGCGAACGTTCCGGTCGAGACCAGCACGCGGACGAATTCACGGAGGTCGAAGTCGAGCTCGAGCACGAGGTCGGTGAGGTGCTCGAGCAATTCGGGGTGGGAGGGGGGATTGGCGGCGCGGAAGTCGTCGACCGGCTCGACGAGCCCGACCCCCATCACCTTCTTCCACAGCCGGTTGGCGATCGTCCGGGCGAATTGGCGATTGTCGTGGTCCGTGACCCAGGCGGCGAAGCGCTCGCGGCCGTCGGCGCCCTCGGCGGCACTCGGCACCTCGCCCCACAGGACCTTCGGCGCGACGGTGTCGTTCGGTGCCGCGTCGTCGTACTTGTAGTCGTGGGGGAGACGCAGCGGCTGGTCGTGGTGGCTGACGATCGCGCCGTTGGCCTGGAGGAACTGGATGAACCCGTTGTCGACCTTGCCATCGCGCGCCTCGCGCCGCGCCGCGAGGACCAGGCCGCGGATCGCCTTGGCGGTGGCGTCGGTGCGCAGCGCCTGGCGCTGCTCCTTGGGCAGCTTGCCGCCGAACCCGCCGCGCGTCCCGGCGGTGAACGCCGCCAACTCGTAGAACTGGTGCTGCGTCCAGGAATCGAACGGATGGTCGTGGCACTGGGCGCAGCCGATCTGCGTGCCGAGGAACACCCGCACCGTGTTGTCGACATACGGCAACGGCATCCCCAGGTCACGGAGCTGGAAGCCGACGGCGGGGTTGTCCCACACCTTGCCGTCGGCGGTGAGCATCTCGTGGACCCACTGGTCGAACGGCCGGTTGGCGGCGATCGAACGCTTCACCCAGTCGAGGTAGGGCTCGCAGAACAAGGCGCGCTGCGGCCGCTCGGTGAGCCGGAGGATGTCGGCCCAGTAGTTGTAGAAGTGGCTGACGTAGTCGGGGCTCCCGAGGAGATCCTCGACCAGCCGGGCGCGTTTCGCCTTGTCGTCGTCGGCGAGGAAGGCGACGGTCTCGTCGTGGGTCGGGATCCGGCCCCCGAGCTCGAGGTAGATCCGCCGCACGTAGCGCGCGTCGTCGAGCGGCCGGCTTCCTTCGACGCCGCGCGCCTGCCAGCCGGCAGCGACCAACTCGTCGATCCGCGCCGCGGCAGCGGCCACCGCCGCCCGCCGAGAGCGGTCGACCGGGGCGATGTCGAGGACCGTCCCGCGCGGCTCGTCGGTGACCGCCTTGGGCAGGCGCGACGGGGGCACGGCCTGGCGCCGGGGAACGGGTTTTCGTTCCGCGGCGCCAGCCAGCCCCGCGGCGACCGTGCCGACCATGGCCATGGCCGCCAGCCACGGCAGCACACCGGGGCGGGCGATCGGAGCGCGGTCAGGTGGCAAGGGACGAGAGGTCATCGTGTCGGTTCCACGGGGAAGCCATGGGGCCGGCCGGGCCGCGCACCCCGTCTCGGCAGAATTCGGCGCGGTCAGGGCTTCGGCTTGATGCCGGCCTTGAACTCCTCGAGCGAGAGCTTCTTGTCGGAGTTGGTGTCGAGCCGCCCGAACCGCCGGTCGGCGTTCTCGAGCTGCTTGTCCTTGAGCTTCGCCTTGAATTCGTCGAGCGACAGGAATCCGTCGCCATTGCTGTCCTTGCGCTTGAACGTTTTCTCGGGGTCAGGGGCCTTTTTGTCCTGGGCAAGCGCCGGCAGGGACACCGCGGCACAGCCGAGAAGGACAGCCAGGAAAGTCACGTGCAGCATCGGTTGATCCTCGGGGTGGTGGCCGCTCGGGCCCACTCAAACAGAACGTGCCACCCGGCTCCAGGTAGCGACGGCCGGCCAGAAGTGCATCTTCAGGCCTCGGCCGCCGGCACTCAAGCCGGTTTTCCCGGCACAAACGCCTGGCGCAGCCGGAGGAGAGCCTCGTCCAGCCGTGGCGTGGGGCAGGCCATGTTGAGCCGTATGAATCCCGGGGCGCCGAATTCGTGCCCGTCGGAGGTGCCCAGGCCCGCAGCCTCGCAGGCGGCCTGGGGATCGGCGACGGCGCTGGCGCGGCAGTCGATCCAGGCCAGGTAGGTGGCCTGCGGGGGGATGCACGCCAGACCGGGGATCGCGGCCACCGCCTCGACCACCCTCCGGCGATGGTCGCGAAGCAGGGCCACCAGCCGGCGCCGCCATGGCTCGCCATGGTTCCAGGCCGCCTCGGCGGCGGCGTAGCCGAGGGGATTGACCATCGGCAACAGTCCGCTACCGGCGGCCCGCCACCCGCGGCGTGCCGCGTCATCCGGCACGATCGCCGCGGCGCAGCACAATCCGGCGATGTTCCAGGTCTTCGACGGAGCGACGAGCGTCACCGCGCGGCGCGCGGCCGGGTGGTCGAGGCTCGCGAACGGCACGTGGACGGGGCCGCCGGCATCGTCGTCGAGGAGCAGGTCGGACCAGATCTCGTCGCTGACGACCGTGAGGCCGTGACGTTCGGCGAGGTCGGCGATCTTCACGAGCTCGGCAGCCGGAAACACCGTGCCGGTGGGATTGTGTGGATGGCACAGCCACACCAGCCTGGTCCGCGGCGAAACCGCGGCGGCGAGGGCGGCGTGGTCGATCGACCAGCCGTGGCCGTCGCTCGCCAGCGGCACGCGCAAAAGCCTCCGGCCGGCGCGGCCGGGAAGCGAGAGGAACGGCGGATAGACCGGCGTGAACGAGATGATCTCGTCGTCGGCCGCGGCCAGCAGCCGCGCCGCCACCGCCAGGCCGGACACGACACCGGTGATGCCGATCACGTGGGCCGGGTCGATCACCCAGCCGAAGCGGCGCTCGAGATGCCCGGCGAGGCTCGGGGCGAACCCCGGGGGATCGGCGGTGTATCCGAAGACACCGTGGTCGACGCGCCGGTGGAGCGCCTCGAGCACCGCCGGGTCGGTGCGGAAGTCCATGTCGGCCACCCAGACCGGCAGGATGTCGCCGGGCCAGCGATCCCACTTCTCGGACCCGGTGCCGCGGCGGTCGGGGCAGTCGGCGAAGGCGGGGTCGGTCATCGGGTGCGAGGGGGCAGGCAGGGCGCGGACGGCTGGTGAATCACCGACAATCGATCGTTGCAGGATCCCTTGTAACAGATCACCACCCCCGCCGTGATCCTGTCGGCCGGGGGACGTGAAGCCCCCGGATCGGCCCCGAGGACGAGCCGATGGAATCGCCCGACGACCGGCAACGCTGGGTATTGGCGCTGCTCGCCGCGCACGAGCAGGCGCTCCTTCGCCATGCCTGCCGGCTGCTCGGCGATGCCGACGCGGCCCGCGACGCCGTTCAGCACGCCTTCGTCCAACTCTGCGCCCAGTCGCCTGCGACGCTCGGCGACCGCGCCGTGCCCTGGCTGTTTCGTGTCTGCCGCAACCGCGCGATCGACCACCTCCGCCGCGCCGGCCGCGAGCGCTCCTTCGCCGACCTCCCCACGGAGTCCACCGCCATGCCGCCATCCGCCCAACCGACCGCGCGCGAAACCGACCCGGCGGCCAGTGCCGAGACCGCCGACCTGGCCGGGGTTCTCCGCGGGCTCCTCGCCACGCTGCCGCACCTCCAGGCCGAGACCCTCGATCTCTGGGCGGCCGGTCTCTCGTACCGCGAGATCGCCGCCGTCACCGGGAAGACCGAGGGCCACGTCCGCGTGCTGGCCCACCGCGGCCTGGCGGCGCTGCGCGCCAATCCGCTCGTCCGCGACCTGCTCCCCACCCCCGTCGCTCCTGAGGTGCACCGATGAGTGCCGACGATCCCCGGACCGCCGCCCCGCTCCCCGACCCGCGCGAGGTCGAGGAGAGCCTGCTGTCGGCGCTCGCCCTCGACGAGCTCACTTCCGCCGAGCGCGCCCGCATCGAGGCCCGTCTGGCGGTCAGCGCCGCCGACCGAATCGCGCTCGACGAACTGCGGGCGATCGGCCGGGCGCTGCGCGGCTCGGCACCCGCCGGGGAGCCGAGTGCCGTGCTCCGCGCGGCGGTGGTGGCGGCGCTGGGGGAGGCGCCAGCGACGAAGCGGTCCCGGTCACCGCGGTCCGCGTGGCCGTGGCTCCTCGCTCTCGGTGCAGTCGCGGCGAGCGTGGTCGTGGTGATCGCCCTGCCGGGGCGCGTCGCGGGCGAGCGGCAGGTGGCGTGGCTCGGGCGCGAGCCCGAGCCGGTCACCGCGAGCGATGGAGCGCCGGCGCCAGCCGCGGCCCCGGAACCGACCGGCGGTGAACGGCGTCAATCGGGCGCCGCGGTCGTGGCCGCCACGCCGGTGACCGAAGTCGACGAGAAGGCCGCGGCGGCTCCCGTCGACCGCGAGAGCCAGGTGCACGGCAAGCGACTCGAATCATTCGCGTTCGCCCCGGCCGATGCTCCCGGTCTCGCGGCGCAGGCCGAGTCGGCACGGCCGATGGCGACGTTCCCGGCACGTTCCGGGGCCCCGGGCGGGGGGGTCGGTTCCGGCGTTGCGACGCCTGGGTATTTTGGAACCGGGCTCGGCGGGGCGGCGCGCCTCGAAGCACCCGGTCACGGTGGCAGGGAGGCCGAGGAATTCGCCGAGGCGGGTTTGTTCCGGCGGGGCCGGCCGATGCCGGCAGGTGAGCGTTTCGCCCGGTTCGTCGAGAATCCGTTCCAGGATCCGCAGACCGCTCCGCTGTCGACGTTCTCGATCGACGTCGACACCGCCTCCTACACGATCGTCCGCCGGTTCCTCGCCGCCGGGCAGCGCCCGCCGGCCGACGCGGTCCGGCTCGAGGAGCTGGTCAATTACTTCCGCTACGCCGATCCCCCGCCGCCGGCCGGCGGCGACCCGTTCGCCGTCCGCCTCGAGACGGCCGCCAGCCCATGGCGCCCCGAGCACCGCCTCGTCCGCGTCGCCCTCAAGGGGCGCGAGATCGCCGCCGCGACGCGCCCCGCGGGCAACCTCGTGTTTCTCGTCGACGTCTCCGGCTCGATGCGCGACCCTGACAAGCTGCCGCTGGTGAAGCAGGCGCTGCTGTTGCTCGTCGACCAGCTCCGCGAGGAGGACCGGGTGTCGATCGTCACCTACGCCGGCGACGCCGGTCTCAAGCTCCCGGCCACCGGTGGCGACCGGCCGGAGGCGATCCGCGGCGTGATCCGGTCGCTCGATGCCGGCGGCTCGACGCACGGCAGCGCCGGCATCGAACTGGCCTACGAGGAGGCGAAGCGGCACTTCGTCCCCGGCGGTGCCAACCGGGTGATCCTCTGCACCGACGGCGACCTCAACGTCGGCATCACCGACGACGCGGCGCTGGTGAAGCTGATCCGGGCGAAGGCTGCCGAAGGGACGTTTCTCACCGTCCTCGGGTTCGGCCAGGGAAATCTCCAGGACGAGAAGATGGAGAAGCTCGCCGACAACGGCAACGGCCTGTACGCCTACGTCGACTCGGTGCGCGAGGCGCGGAAGGTGCTCGTCGAGCAGCTCACCGGCTCGACGGTGACGATCGCCAAGGACGTGAAGATCCAGGTCGAGTTCAACCCGGCGCTGGTCGCGTCGTACCGGCTGCTCGGCTACGAGAACCGCGTCATGGCAACGCGCGACTTCGCCGACGACACCAAGGACGCCGGCGAGATCGGGGCCGGCCACGGCGTGACGGCGCTGTACGAATATGTCCCGGCCGGAGCCGATGCCGGCCAGCCGGCGGAGCTGAAATACGGCCCGCGGCTGCCGGTCCGCCCCCGCCCGGAGGCCGAGGGGCCGGCGTCGCGGGAGCTGCTGACGGTGAAGCTGCGCTACAAGCAGCCGGAGGGGCGCGACAGCGTCGAACGGGAGTTTCCCCTCGTCGATGCCGGCGGGTCGTTCGACTCGGCGTCCGACGACCTGCGCTTCGCGTCGGCCGTCGCCGCGTTCGGGATGCTCCTCCGCGACAGCGCCCATGCCGGCGACGCCACGCTGCCGCGCGTGGCCGAGATCGCCGGGGGGGCGATCGGTGCCGATCCCGGCGGGCTGCGCGCGGAATTTCTCGACCTCGTGCGCCTCGCCGGCGGGGTACGGCCGCCCCGGGAGTGAACGCCGCGCCACCTCGGCGGGCGGCTGGGTGGCCTCGAGCGCCGTGCGCAGCGCCGTGACGAGATGGCGGAAGCGCGGCAGGTCGACGCGGTTTCCCGGCACGCGACGGTGGGTCGGCAGCGCCAGCGACAGGCAGGGAGGCCGCCAGGGGAGGAGGAGGGGGCGCAGCGTCGCGGCCGACAGCGCCGCGAACGAGACACCGGGCACGGTCACGCCACCGGGGCCGGGAACGGAGAGCGGAGGGGCTGGGACGACGGCCATCGACGGGTCTCCGGAGACGCGCGGCGACCATGCCCGGTCGGCCGGGGGTGTGGCCGATCCCCCTCCACGATCGGCGCGGACCGCGCCCGCGGCAACAACCCGTGCCGCCGTCGCGCGCCGCGGCAAGACAGTTGCGCCGCGCCGGTCACTCGTGGTGGCACTCGACGATCCGCTCGACCCCGGGAAACTCGGCGAGGCGCGCCAGCACGTCGCGCCAGCCGGGCTGGTGGGTGCTCCCGATGCACAGGCACTCGCCGGCCGTGGCGCCGACGCGTCCGCGCGACCCGGGCATGAACTCCACCGACCGGTCGATGCGGCGGATCGCATCGCGGGTGGCGGCGGTGTCGGGGATCGCGAATTCGTACGACACCGCCACGCGCCCGGCGCCGGTGCCGCGCAGGCCCTCGTCGTCGATCGTCGTCAGGTCGATCGCCACGACGGCGGGCGCGCGGGGGCGTCCGCACCCGCCCACGACCGGCAGGGGCAGGGCCGCCAGGCAGCCGGCGGTGGCGCGGCGTCGCGATAATCGCTCGTGGTCCACGGGTGCCTTCCGACGGGAACGATGCCTCGACCGACAGCCTACCGCGACGGCGCGTCGGGAGAGGCCGATGGGGTGGAGACGGTTGGTGGGGAGGTAGCGGACACGTTGCGGGGCGTGGACAACCGCGCGGGAGTCTGCCGAAGACCACTCCTGGGTCGGGGCGGGAGTCCGCGGGGTCTCGGCCGGTCGGAGAGATCGTGATGACGTTGCCGGTGGAAACGGGACGGGCAGGCACCGCGGTGCCGGTGTGCCAGACCCTCTCGCCAGCGTGGGTCGCGGGCGTCGCCGACCTCCTCGAGGCGCTCGTCGCCGCCGGCGAGGAGCGCTTTTTCCACCCCCATCCGTTCGATCACGCCACGCTCCGCCGGCTCGCCATCGCCACGCCGGCGGGAGACGAGTACCACGTCGCGGTCACGCGGAGCCGGGTCGTGGCCTATGGGCTGCTCCGCGGTTGGGGCGAAGGGTTCGCCGTGCCGAGCCTGGGCCTGGCCGTCCACCCACAGGCGCGCGGGGCGGGCGTGGCGCGGCGGATGATGGCCCATCTCCACGCTGTCGCGCGCCGCCGCGGGGCGAACCGGGTGCGGCTCACCGTCGTCCGCGGCAACCGGCCGGCACTGGCGCTGTACGAGTCGCTCGGCTACCGGCTCGAAGCCCTCGACGAGCGGCGCCTCGTCGGCGTCGTCGATCTCGAACACCGTGCGGAGGAGCAGGCGGCATGAAGGGGCGGATCGCGATCGCCGAACCGGATCTGTCGGCCCTCGAGGAGGAGTACGCGCTGGCGGCGATCCGCAGCCGCTGGATCTCCTCGACCGGCGAGTTCCTCGACCGCTTCGAGCGCGAGTTCGCCGCGGCCTGCGGCGGCGGCGAGGCGATCGGGGTCAGCAACGGCACCACGGCGCTCCACCTGGCGCTCGAAGCGCTCAACGTCGGTCCCGGCGACGAGGTGATCGTCCCGTCGATGACCTACATCGCCACCGCCAATGCGGTCCGCTACTGCGGCGCCGAGCCGGTGTTCGTCGACGTCGAGCCGTCGACGTGGTGCCTCGACCCGGTGCGCGTCGAGGAGGCGATCACGCCGCGGACGAAGGGGATCATCGCCGTCCACCTCCTCGGCCATCCGGCCGACATGGACCCGCTCCTCGACCTCGCCGCGGTCCACGGGCTGTGGGTGGTGGAGGACGCGGCCGAGGCGACGTTCGCGACCTACAAGGGGCGGACGACGGGAAGCCTGGGACGAATCGGGACCTTCTCGTTCTACGGCAACAAGGTCCTGACCTGCGGCGAGGGGGGGGCGGTGACGTTCCAGGACCGGTCGCTGGCGACGCGGTTGCGGATGCTGCGCGGCCAGGGGATGGATCCACGCCGCCGCTACTACTTTCCGATCGTCGGCTTCAACTACCGCCTCACCAACGTCGCCGCCGCGATCCTCTGCGCGCAGCTGGAGCGCCGCGAGGCGATCGTCGGCCGCCGCCGCGAGATCGTCGCCCTCTACGAGTCGCGGCTCCGTGGCGTGGCGGGGATCACGCTCCGCGCCGACGCCCCCTGGGCGGTGACGTCGCCGTGGATGTTCTCGGCGCTGGTCGATCCGGCACCGGGCATCGACCGCGACGGAGTCGCCCGCCGCCTGGCGGCGGAGGGGGTCGAGACCCGGCCGCTGTTCGTGCCGATCCACACGCTGCCGCCGTACCGCGTCGACCATGCCCGGCGCGGCGGCGAACTGCCGGTCACGGCGCGGCTGGGAAGCGACGGGCTGATGCTCCCGACCCACACGCTCCTGTCCGACGCCGACGTCCACGACGTCTGCGACAGGCTCATCGCCGCCGTCACCGCCGGCCGGCCGGGACGGCTCCGCGCCGCCTGAGCGGATCGGTCAGGCGAACAGATCGTCGACGGGGCGCCCCTTGCCGTCCTCGGTGGCGTAGAACGGCCGCCCCTCGATCTCGAAGGCGGTGGCGGGATCGACGCCGAGCGCGGAAAACAGCGTGGCGTGGAGATCGGCGATGGTCACCGGATTCTCGACCGCCAGGCAGGGGCGCTCGTCGGCGGTCCGGCCGTAGACGCTGCCGCGTTTCACGCCGCCGCCGAACAGGACGACCGTCGAACCGCCGGTGAAGTGGCGGTGCTGGCCGTAGTGGGCCGGCTCGAGGAGGAAGTCCTTGGGGCTCTTGGCCTGGTCGGTGGCCGTCGAGCCGGGCCGCCCCTCGGTGATCATGTCGCGGCTGAACTCACTGGCGATCACCACCAGCGTTCGGTCGAGGAGGCCGCGGGCCTCGAGGTCACGGACCAGCGCCGCGATCGGCCGATCGATCTCCCCGTGCATCCGCGCCACCGTCTCGTGGCCGCGCTCGTGGGTGTCCCAGTGGAGGAACGGGACGTATTCGGTCGTCACCTCGACGTATCGCGCCCCCTGCTCGACGAGGCGCCGGGCGAGGAGGCAGCCGCGGCCGAACCGGCCGGTGTCGTAGCGCTCGACGACCTCTTTCGGCTCGAGCGTGATGTCGAACGCCTCGCGCTCCCGCGACGACAGCAGACGGTGGGCGTTGTCGACGCTGCGGAGGAGCGATTCCTGGTGGTAGTCGCTGGTGAACTCGCGCCGGGGTGAGGCGGCGAAGAGCTTCTTGAAGTGCCGCTCGCGGGCGGCGAACCGGTCGCCGTCCATGCCCTGCGGGGGGCGCACGGCCAGCGCCGCCTCCTCGGGGAAGGGGAGGTTGAGCGGGGAGAATTCGCTGCCGAAGAACCCACCGGTGGTGAACGCCTTGATCTCCTCGTTCTCGCCGATCCCCTCGAGCCGCTGGCCGATGGTGACGAACGGGGGCATGGTGGCATTGCGCGGTCCGAGGACGCGCGCCATCCACGCGCCCAGGTGCGGGCAGGCGACCGTCTGCGGCGGGACGTAGCCGGTGTGCCAGTGGTACTGGTGGCGCGAGTGGAGGATGCTTCCCAGGTCGGGCTGGACGTGGGAGCGGACGAGCGTGCCGCGGTCGAGGACCGAGGCGATCTCGCCGAGCCCTTGGCAGATCCGCACGCCGTCGATCGCCGTGGGGATCGACGGGAACGTGCTGATCACGTCGGCGACCGCCAAACCGGGCTCGAACGGCTTGTAGCGCTTCGGGTCGAACGTGTCGGGGGCGGCCATCCCGCCGGCCATCCACAGGACGATGATCGCGTCGGCACGGGCCGCCGGCACCGGTGCGGCGCCGAGCAGCCGGCGCGGTTCGGGCAGCGCGAGCGTCGCGCCGGCGGCGGCGGCCAGCGCGCCGACGAACTCGCGCCGCGTAGCGGCCTGCGACGGATCGCGGCTCGGACGGCGTGCCATCGGTCGGTCTCCCGGGGGGTGTCTCGCGATCGGCCTGTCCACACCGGACCCCACATCTCGACATCCTCTACTGTAGAGTCTGATCCCGGGAGAGGCCGACGCGGAATCGGCCCGCTCGCGACTCACCGGCTTCACCCACGTTTCCCCCTCTGCAGATCCCGAGCCGAGGCTTGACCCCGCACGGCCCCTGAAACCACGGTCGTGGCCCGACACCGCAAGACACCGATCGATGCCGCCCGGTAACCATCCCGCTGACTCATCCCCCGGCGGCGAACCCCCTTTCGCGCCCCCCTGGTGGCTGCGCAATCGCCACGCCCAGACGATCCTGCCGACGTTCTTTCCCCCTCCTGACCAGCCCCACACTGCGGCGCTGTCCCGCGTCGAATTGCCCGACGGCGACGCGCTGGCCCTCCACGACGACCTCCCCGCCGGTTGGGCGCCCGGTGGCCAGGTCGCCCTTCTCTCCCACGGCCTGGCCGACCATCACCGCACGCCCTTGCTCGTGCGCCTCGTCGCCAAGCTCGGTGCCCGCGGCGTCCGCGTCTTCCGCTGGGACATGCGTGGCTGCGGCGCCGGCATGGCCTGGGCGCGGTTGCCCTACCACGCCGGCTGCTCCCCCGATCTGGCGGCGGTCGTCGCCGCCGTCGTCGAGCGCTGCCGCGGGGCGACGGGTGTCGACCCCGACCTGACGCTGTTCGGCGTCTCGCTGTCGGGCAACGTCCTCCTCAAGTACCTCGGCGAGGCGCCGGCGCGCGTGCCCGTCGCGGTGCGCCGGGCGATCGCCGTCAACCCGCCGATCGATCTGGTCGCCGGCGTCGAGTCGATCGCCAGCCGTGCCAACCGGGTCTACGACCGCCACTTCACCGGCGTCCTCGTCAAGCACCTCGAGGCGTGGTGGGAGACGCGCCCCGACGCCGTCAAGCCGACCAACCCGACGCGCCCGCGGACGCTGCGCGAGTTCGACGACTGGTTCACCGCCCCGGCGATCGGCCGCCGCGATGCCCTCGACTACTACCGTCACGCCAGCGCCGCGCGGTTCATCCCCGCGATCGCGATCCCGACGACGATCATCACGTCGCGCGACGATCCGCTCGTGCCGTTTTCGATGTTCGCGGCCGACCGCGTCGCCTACCCCGACTGCGTCCGGCTCGTGGCCACCGACCATGGCGGCCACGTCGGCTTCGTCGGCCGGCGCGGGCCCGACCCCGACACGCGCTGGCTCGACTGGCGCGTGGTCGAGATCGTCACCGGCCGGCCGGCGGGCGACTGACGCTCCCCGCGCGCGGGCCGGGCCGACGAGAGCCTTCGTACAGCGCGCTACCGCACGAACAGGAACTCCGGCAGCATCATCACCGACCACAGGCAGTCGGCGACCGACGCGTCGGTCGGTTCCGTGCCGAGCAGGTCGCGCACCGCCACCGACTCGGCGGCCGAGGGGGGCCGCGCCAGCGCTGCGGTGAAGATCGCGTCGGCGATCGCCGCCGGGTCGTCGCCGCACGCGGCGCGGATCCGGCCGGCACCGCTGCGGAGCATGTCGGCGAGCGACTGGTCGTTGGCCAGTTGGATCGCTTCGAGCGTCGACAGGTCGCCGGGGCGCGAGGTAACCACCTGGTCGCGGTTGGGGCGGCCGAGCGCGGTTTGCAGCGGCGTGCACTTGACGAGCACCGCCCGGACCATCGGCAGCGGGGCCGAGGCATCGGGCCGCTGGCGGGTCACGTCGGCATCGGGCCGGTCGGGGGCGGCGCCGGTGAGCTGCCACAGGGCGTCGACGAACTGCTCGGCGGTCAGCCGCCGCGGCAGCGGCCCACGGAACGGCGTGGCGGCGGCCGGGAGGCCGGCGACCGGGGGCGTGGCGGCGCCGTAGGCCTCCGACGTGCAGATCGTCTCGAGCACGTGGCGCACGTCCCAGCCCCCGGCGACGAAGTCGGCCGCGAGCCAGTCGAGCAATTCGGGGCTGAACGGCTTGGCGCGCAGACTGTCGACCGGATGGACGATGCCGCGGCCGAAGAGGCGCTGCCAGAGGCGGTTGACCAGCGTCCGCGACAGCCAGCCATTGCGGGGCAGGGTGAGGAGCGCCGCCAGCTGCCGGCGGCGCTCGGCGGGCGGGGCGGCGGGATCGACCTGGCCGAGCTCGGGAAACGGCCAGGCCGGCGTGGCCACGGCGCCGGTCTTGGCGTCGCAGCGCTCCAGTTCGAGGGGGTCGGCGGAGACGATCGCCGCCAGGTCGTAGGTCTGCCTGAGCGTCCAGCGGTCGACGAAGCTGTCGTGGCAGCTGGCGCACTTGAGGTTGATCCCCAAGAACGTCTGCCCCACGTTCTGGGCGAACTGGATCGGCACCGTCTGGCTGGCGTTCACCGTGCCGCGCCACACGATCCCGTCGGCGAATCCGCGCGATTCCTCGCCGGGGGCGACCAGCTCGCGGACGAACCGGTCGAACGGCATGTTGTCGACCAGCGCCCGGTGCAGCCAGGGGGTGATCTGCCGCCGGCCGCCGGTGATGAACCCGGTGCCGGTGTAGTCGTTGCGCAGCAGGTCGTTCCAGAACGTCATCCAGTGCTCGGCCCGGGCGAGGTCGTCGGCGAGCAGGTCGCGCACCAGCCGCGCCCGCTTGCCGAGATCGGCGTCGGCGACGAACGCCGCCACGGCCGCGGGCTCGGGGAGCAGGCCGACCAGGTCGAGGCTGGCGCGGCGGATGAACGTGGCGTCGTCGCAGCGCGGCAGGATCGGGATCCCGTCGGCAGTCAGCCGGGCGTCGACGAGCCTGTCGATCGGATGAACGCGGCCGTCGTGCGGCTCCGGCAGCACGACCGGCACGAGCTCGAGCGGCGCCTCGTGCACCGCTCCGCCGAACGAGAAGCCCTCCTCCCACGCGGCCCCGTCGGCGATCCAGCGGCGCAGGACGTCGACCGCGGCGGCGGGGAGCGCCTCACCCTCCTTCGGCATCCGCAGCTCGGGATCGGTGCTCGTGACCCGGAGGAATAGCTCGCTGTCGGCCGGCTTGCCCGGGACGATCGCCGGCTGCCCCGAATCACCGCCGGCCAGCGCCACCTCCCGGTCGGTGAACGACCAGCCCCCCTGCCGAGCGCTGCCGGTGTGGCACTTCGCGCAGTGCTTCCGCAGGATCGGCACGACCTCGTGGGCGAAGTCGACGCCCGCGCCACCGTCGGCACCGGCGCCCGGCGTGACCAGCGCGGCCGCCACGCCGACCACGAGCGCGGCCCACGACCGCGAGCCAGTGCGAATGGGCATGGTTGATCCCGCTTGTCCGCGGACGAAACGATCCACGCCAGAACGACCACCGTGTTCCAGGGACCCGCGAAGCCCCTCCGCCGTCGCCCTCGCATCGGCCCGTCGCCCCGTGCTGCGGGTCGATGCGAGGGCAGAGGCGCGAGGGGCGCCCCCCTCTGTCGAGCCCGAGCGAGGCTTCATCCGCCGATCCACCGACCGGGCACGCCCCGGGAAGTCACCGTCATTTCTTCTTCTTGAACCGCCCACCATTCCCCTTGTCGCGCGACAGCGTGTAGGCCACCAGGTCGAGCACCTCCTCCTCGTTGAGCGTGTCGAGGAGCCCCTTGGGCATCAGCGACTGCGACGAGGTCTGGATCTCGGTGACGTCGCTGCGCGGGATCGTGACCGCCTTGGTGGCGTCCTCGGGATCGGTGACGACCGTCAGCGAGTCGGCCGACTCGGCGACGATCCGGCCGGTGTAGGCCTTGCCGTCGGCGGTCAGCACGATGCTCGCCTTGTACTGGTCGGAGATCACCTTGCTCGGCTCGACGAGAGCCTCGACGAGGTCCTTGACCTGGAACCGGCCGGCGGCCTGGGTGAGGTCGGGCCCGGTGGCGCCCCCCTCCTCGCCGAAGCGGTGGCAGACGATGCACCGCGCCGCCGCGAAGGCACGCTTGCCGTGCTCGAAATCGCGGCCGGTGTCGAGCTTGTCGGACGCGGCGGCGAGCACCGCCGCGGTGGTCCACTGCCGCCCCGGGCCCTCGGGCGCCGGCAGCGGTGGGGCCACCCACGGCTTGCGGACGCCGAGGGTCTCGAGCGCCAGCTTCTCGTTTTCAGTCAGTCGCGCCAGACTCTCCGCCTCGATGTTGGTGAGGAACTTCCGGAAGCTGTTGCCGCCGGCCCACTGCCGTGCCCGGCCGAACCATTCGTAGTAGCCCTTGCGGTCGGCCGTGGTCCAGGCCGACGCGTCGGCCGCGCGGAGGACGTAGGCGTAGTGGATCTGGAGGAGATCGCTGCGCTTCTCGAGCGCCGAGCGGACGGCGCCGCCGTAGGAGGCGTTGCGCTCGATGAGCCGATCCAGGTCGGCCTCGCGCGGCGCGAGGTTGGTGGTCGCTGCCGAGCCGGTCGGCGCCGCCAACGCCGCCACCAGTTTGCCCACGATCCCCGGCGCCCGGACCGCCACCAGGACGCTGGCCAGCTGGCGGTCGAGATCGTAGTCGCCCGACGGGAACAGCGGCCCGAGGCGGGCGGCGATCCGCGCCGCGGCCGCGTCGTCAGGGGCGCCCAGGCGCACGAGCGTCAATTCGTAGGCCCGCGCCAGGTCGAGTTTGTCCGCCGTCACGAGCCGGGCCGGGTCGAGCGCGTCGAGGGCGGCGAGGACGGCGGGCTGCGCCGGCGGGTCGGCCTGCCGGGCGACCGCGATCGCCCCCTGGATCACGGCCGTCGCGTCGGCGGCGCCGAGCACCTTCCCCTGCCAGAGGCCGATCGGACGGTGCTCGAGCGCGACGCGCGCCGCCGCGCGGACGAACCGGTCGGGGCTGGCCAGGTGGGGCAGGGCCGCCGCCACCGCCGCCGCATCGTCGCCCGGCCGGTGGAACGCCTCGAGCGAGCGGCGCAGGGCGCGCGCGTCGGCGTCGCGAGGGTCGCGCGCGTCGACCGGCGCCGTCGGCTCGGGCCCGGCGTAGCTGACGCGGTACAGTTCCGACTGCCCGCCACGGCCGCCGACGGTGAAGTACATCGCCCCGTCGCGGAGAATCGTGACGTCGGTCAGCGGCAGCGGCGTGCGCGAGAGAAATTCCTCCTTCACCCCGGCGTAGGTTGAGCCCTGCGGTTCGAGGTGGATCGTGTAGATCGTTCCGAACGTCCAGTCGCAGATGAACAGCGCCTTCTGGTACGCCGCCGGGAACTTCGCCCCCGTGCCGAACGTCACCCCGACCGGCGAACCGGGGCCGATGTCGACGGCGGCTGGAAGGCTGTCGGGATACCAGGCGGGCCAGTTCGACGACCCGCTCCGCCAGCCGAATTCGCTGCCGCTGGTGGCATGGCTGACACGCGTCGGGCGGTACCACGGCGTGCCGAAGTCCCATTCCATGTCGGAGTCGTAGACGAACATCTCGCCGTCGGCGTTGAAGTCGAAGTCGTAGGCGTTGCGATAGCCGGCCGTCCACACTTCCCACTCCTTGCCGTCGCGGTCGGTGCTGACGACGTACCCACCCGGCGCGAGGATCCCGGTGGCGTGGCCGTTGGCATCCCACATCCGCGGGATGACGACGTCTTCGTCCCAGTTGGCGGGCAGCCGGCTGCTCGCCTCGCGCGGGAGCGTGACGCGGCGCTGGTTGGGGCGGATGCCCCCCATGGTCTGCGGCGGGGTGACATCGGTCATTTCGAACGGCACCTTCGTATGGTTGCCGCAGACGATGAACAGCCGCGTGCCGTCGGGCGACAGGCGGATCGCGTGCGGGCCATGCTCGCCGCCGCCGTCGAACGCGCGGAGCTTCTCGACCGCGTCGAGGGTGTCGTCGCCGTCGCTGTCGCGCACCCGGTACAGGCCGCTGCCGGGCCCGCCATTGCAGACGACATACAAGCTGTCGAACGCCCACAGCAGCCCCTGGGCACCGCTGAGCGGCACGGGGATCTTCTCGACGACCGTCGGCCGCGAGCCGTCGAGGGGCGCGGGGGTGATCCGCACCAGACCCTTGTCACCCTGGTCGCTGGCGACGAGCCGCCCCTGGCCGTCGGTGCCGAGGCAGACCCAACTGCCCAATTCGTCCTTGGGGACGACGAACAGCCGTTCGACGGTAAACCCTGCCGGCACGGCGAACGGCGCCGTCTCGCTGCTGGCCTGGGGTGCGGTCGGCATCCGTTCGGCGGGTTGTTCGTAGCGCGCGGGAGCCTGGGCCGCGGCGGCGAGGGTGGTCATCAGCCAGGCAACCACGGCGAGGGAAGAGACGCGCATCGCAACCGAGTCCTCGGGGGAAAAGGGCCGTGCGCGGCAGCCGCGCGACCGTCCCGGTGTCGCGGCCATGATACCTGCCCGCCGCGGGTGCCAGGGCGGCGCCGTCAGCGGGCGGGGCTCCCCGGCGGAGCAGCGCCGCCCCGCCGGTGTCCTGTGCGGGGAGCCGGCGCGGGGCGACCGCGCGACAGTCAATGGCCCAGGTCCGCGCGGATCGCCGCGCAGAAGCGGCGACTCCAGTCCGGAAACGCCGCGGCCACGCTCCGCGCGTGACCGACAAGCTCCGCGAGGCGGTCGCCTCTGAGGGTCGCCTCGTAGGCGTGCCGGAAGAAGTGCCGGAAACTTTTCAGCTCGCGCAGCGGTGACCTGTGATCGGCCGGCACGAACCGCGGTCGGATTCCCGGAAGGTCGAGCGACACCCGTTCGAGCAGCCGCTCGTGGTAGTCCCCCGATTTCTCGAAGTGGTTCTCGAACGCCGTGCAGAGCCGTTCGAAGCTCTTCTCCAGCACGTTGTATAACCGGTTGAGCTCGTACCCACAGGCCGACAGGTGCCCGGGATGTTCGTCGGCCAGTCGTTCTGCCGCCAGTCGTGCCGCTTCCGCCATCACGGCGGCGTCGGCAGCGAGCTCCTGCTCGAGAATCGACAGTCCTATACGGTCCATGGTTCACCATGCCGTCGGATCTGCGGCTCGAGTCTCGTCTCGCCGATCAGGCAGACATCGACGGGGCGTTGACACCGCTCCGAGAGCAGACTCGCCAGGAGATGGATGCTCATCGCGGGCGGGTCCTGCTCGAGCGCCAGATCCACGTCGGACCACTCGCGGAATCGAGCAGGCTCGGTCAGGGAGCCGTAGACCCAGACCCGGCTCCCCTGCGGCAGACAGGCTGCCAGCCCGGCCGCGAGTCGCTCGCGCACCCGGAGCCGCTCCCGCTCGCAGTCGGCTGCCCGCTCGGCGATCGATTCCCGCAGCAGATCCATCCCCGGATGGTACCGGGAAAACGGGGGTCTCGCGCACCGTGCCGGCCACCGCGCCTCCCCCGGGAACGGCCAGAAAGCGCGAACTATACTTGCGCGGTTCGGCCATGGTGGTTTCCCGCGGGAGGCAGGCATGTTCCGGTCCGTTCGCCCGTCGTCGTTGGTCGCAGTCGTCCTCCTGGCAGTGGGCCTGCCGGCCGCAGGCCTGCTCGGCGCCGCCGAGGAGGAGATCCTCTGCCGTTGTCACCACGGCGACCTCCATGGCCATGCCGACCATGGCGCCGCCGCGGCGGCCGCGGGGGAGCCGGCGGCGCGGCAATACGCCCCCGACCGTGCCGTCGACATGCTCCACATCAAGATCGACTGCACCCCCGACTTCGCCCGCCACTCGGTCCGGGCGACGACGTCGCTGTCGTTCAAGCCGATCGCCCGGCCGCTGTCGACGCTGCGCCTCGACGCGGTCGACCTGACCGTCCATTCCGTCCGCGCCGAGGCGGCCGGTGCTGCCGTGCCCGTCGGCGACGTCGTCGTGGCGCGCGACTCGATCACCGTCGCCTTCCCCGAGCCGATCGCCCCCGGCCGCGAAGTCACGCTCCACGTCGACCATTCCGCCGAGCCGCGGCGTGGCCTGTACTTCCGCACGCCCGACATGGGCTATCCCGCCGGCGACACGCATGTCTGGACACAGGGGGAGTCGCACGAGGCGCGCCACTGGTTTCCGTGCCACGACTATCCCAACGAGAAGTGCACCACCGAGATGATCTGCCACGTCCCGCCGGCGATGACCGTGCTCTCCAACGGCCGGCTCGTCGGCGAGGAGACCGACCCCGCCACCGGGCTCAAGGCGGTGCGCTGGCTCCAGGACAAGCCGCACGTCAGCTATCTGGTGTGCCTCGTGGCCGGGCACCTTGTGAAGCTCGAGGGGAAGCACCGCGACGTGCCGCTGGCGTTCTGGACGCAACCGTCGACGGCCGCCGTCGCCGCCAACTCGTTCCGCGACACCCCCGGGATCATGGCCTACTTCGAGGACGAGATCGGCGTCCCCTTCCCGTGGGTCAAGTACGACCAGGTGACGATCCAGGATTTCGTCGCCGGCGGGATGGAAAACACGAGCCTCACCACGCTCACCGACCAGACGCTGTTCTCCGGCGAGACCGAGAACATCCGCACCACCCGGTCGCTCGACGCCCACGAGATGGCTCACCAGTGGTTCGGTGACCTGGTGACCTGCAAGGACTGGAGCCACCTGTGGCTCAACGAGGGTTTCGCCACCTACTACTCCCACCTCCACGCCGGCCATCTCCTCGGCACCGAGGAGCTGCTCTACGGCCTGTGGCTCGACGCCGAAAACAAGATCCTCCCCAACGCCGCCGACCCGCGGCCGATCGTCTTCAAGGGCTACCGCGACGCGCGGGAGCAGTTCGACTGGCGGGCCTACCCCAAGGGGAGCTGGGTCCTCCACATGCTCCGCCACCAGCTCGGAGCCGATCTCTACCGCCAGGCGGTCCGCACCTACCTCGAGCGCCACGCCTACGGCACGGTGACCAGCGACGACTTCCGCCAGGTCCTCGAGGAGACCAGCGGCCGGCCGCTCGACCGGTTCTTCGACCAGTGGCTGTACCACGGCCGCCACCCCGACCTGGAGATCGACTACCGCTGGCAGCCGGAGGAGAAGCTGGCCCACGTCACCATCCGGCAGACGCAGCCGGTGTCGGCTGACGTCCTCCTGTTCGCCTTCCCGGCGACGTTCCGGTTCGTGCTCCCCGACGGCACGGTCGTCGACCGGACCGTGGCCGTCGACGGCGCGGCCCACGAGTTCGACTTCGCGCTCTCCGCGCAGCCGGTGTTGGTGCGATTCGATCCGGAATACACGCTGCTTGCGCGCGTCGATTTCGATCTCCCCGAGGCGATGCACCTGGTGCAGCTCGAAAGCGCCGACGATCCGATCGGGCGGATCCGCGCCGTCAAGGCACTGGCCGCGAAGAAGACGCGCGGGGCAGTCGAGCGGCTCGGCCGGGTGCTCCGTGAGGATCCGTTCCGCGGCGTCCGCGAGCAGGCCGCGGCGGCGCTGCAGGCGGCTGGCAGCGACGAGGCGCTCGACGAGCTTTCGCGCTCGCTCGCGCAGCCCGACGCCCGCGTCCGCCGCCGCGTCGTCGAGGCGCTGGCGGGTTATTACCGGCCGCAGGTGATGGAGCGGCTCGTCGCCGTCGCCCGCGACGAACCCAATCCGGCGATCCGCGCCGCGGCGCTCGAGGGCCTGGCCAAGTACGGCGACGGGCAGGCGCGAGACGCCCTCCTCGACGGGCTGCGGAGCGAGTCGTTCCGTCAGGAGGTGGCCGCCGGAGCGATCGCGGCCCTCGCCGCGACCCACGACGAGTCGCTCCTCGAGGCGCTGGTGCGCACGGTCAAGGCCCGGGGCGACGCTTTCCCGCCGCGGGTCCTCGCCCGGGCGCTGGAGACGGCCGGCCGGCTCGGCAGCGAGCGGACCGAGAAGGAGACCGTCCGCGAGTTTCTCCTCGCCCACACCGCCGACCAGCGCATCCCGGTCCGCTCGGCGGCGCTGGCGGCACTGGGCGAGCTCGGCGATCCGCGCGCCCGGCCGGTGCTCGAGGGGTTCGCGCAGCTCGGCGCCGACGACCGCGTCGGCAAGGTGGCGACCGAGGCCCTGGAGAAGCTCCGCCAGCGCCAGCCGGCGGTGCCGCAGGAGGTGAAGGAGCTGCGCGGCGAGCTGTCGCGTGTCGCCGACGAGCAGCGGAAGCTGCGCGCGGAGCTCGAGGGTGTCGACCGCCGGGTGAAGGAGCGCGTCGCGCCCCCCGCGCCGCCGGCGGCACCTGCGGCGGGGAGCGCCCCGGCGCCGGCGGCGCCCTGACGGCGGCCGGGCGAGTCGCGGAGCGCTCGTTACCGGCCGCGAAGTGATTCAGGATTCGACCGCGCGGCCGTGTAAAATGATTTGATGCAGTCGTCTCCGCTGTGCATTGGCGACATGATCGCCCAGGCGATCGTTTTCAATCCCCGCTCTCCGGTGGGATTGTCGGCCATGGATCTCGACCGGTTGCTGGCTGCGATCCCGGCGCTCTTCGATCTCCTCGAGGAGCGCGGAGTGGGCTACGTGCTGGTCGGCGGGATCGCGATGCGGGTCCATGCGCCGGGCCGGAATACCCAGGACATCGATCTGATCATTCCTGCTGACCAGATCCCGCGGATTCCCGAAGTGCGCGTCGTCGAGCGCAACGACAGCTTCGCGCGGGCGGAGTTCGATGGTCTTCAGATCGACATCCTGCTCGCCGATCACGCCCTGTTCGAGATCGTCCGACGGGAGCATGCCCGACGGGAGCGGTTCGTCGAACGGTCCGTCGTCTGCGCCACGGTCGAAGGGTTGCTGTTGCTCAAGCTGTTCGCACTGCCGTCGCTCTACCGCCAAGGGCGGTTCGCGCGGGTCGAGGACTACGAGCACGACATCGCCGTGCTGCTTCGCGCCCATCGGCCGGAGATGGAGCCGATCCTCGCGGAACTGGCCCACCATCTTCCGGACACCGATCTGGCAGAGATCCGGTCGATCGTCGCGGGTGTCCAGCGGCGGATCGCCGAGTCCGCCGCGCGCTTCGGCCCCGGGCCTCTCTCCTCGGAAGACTGAGTCGGTCCTCGTGATTCAAGGCCGTGCGCGCTGGGCCGGCCGCTTCGGCTGGTCGCGCTGCGGGTCGGCGGCGGGGAGAGTCGTCACCGGCCCACGCGACCTGTGCGCTCCGCCACCGCCACGCGGATCGGGTGCGCCGGGCGGAGCGTCACGCGCCCGAGCGGCCGTGGTGAATGGCGGTTGAGCGGAGCGAGACGGGCCCGCCGCGCGAGGGCGGTGAGGAACGTCGCGCCGAGCCGGCGGGCGAGCCGCTCACCAAGGCAACTCCTCGTGCCGGCACCGAACGGGAAATAGCGCCACGGATCGACGGTGCGATCGGCGAGAAACCGGTCGGGATCGAACCGCGCGGCCTCGACGAAGGCCGCGGAGGAGCGTTGACTCACGTACGGCGACAGGTAGACCTTCGTGCCTGTCGGCACCGCGATACCCCCGGGCAGCCGGTCCATGGCGGTGGCGACCCGGACGAAGAGCCAGGTCGGCGGGTAGAGCCGCAGCGCTTCGGAGATCACCCGCTCCGCCACCGACTCCTCGCCGCATCGATCCATCCAGTCGGGAGCGCGGGCGAGAAGTTCGATCGTCCACGCGAGCATCATCGTCGTGGTCTCGTAAGCCGCCAGCAGGATCTGCTCGACACCCGGTGCGAGGGTCCGTGCAGCATCGGCGTCCGGATCGTCGAGCAGGCCGTGCAGGATCGCGTCGGGGTCGGTGCCGTCCACGATCGCCTCGGCGACCAGTCGCGACAGCGACCGGCGCCGTGATCCGGACCGGATCCTCGCCAGCGGCACGACCGCGAACGCGGCCTCGTCGGCGCGCCTGCGCTCCTCGAGCGCGGCGCTCCACCCGGGCCGGCGCCGCGCACTGTCGGTACCGAGCAGCACCTCGACGATGCACGCGGCCACGAACGGCGCCAGGTGCCGGTCGGTGTCGACCGTCCCGTGGCGCACGGCGGCGGCGGCGAATTCCTCGCAGTGCCGATCCAGCAGCCACTGGCGATCGGCGAGGCGTTGCGGATGGAAACAGCGGATCGAGTGCGCGCGGAGGCGGGCATGGTCGGCATCGGCGACGGTGAACAGGCTCGTGCCCAGTCGGCGCCGGGCCGTCTCGCTGACCAGTCGCGGGCTCTTTCCATACCGTCCCGCGGCGGAGACGAGCACGTGCCGCACGTCCTCCGGGGCCGTGATCAACAGAGTCGGTCCCCCCAGAGACAGCCGGACGGTCTCCCCGTAACGCTCGTGACAGCGAAGCAAGTACCCGGGCTTGTCGCGCAGGAACGCCATGGCATGGCCCACGGCCGGCAGCCGTCGAGGGCCCTGCGGAACGCTCGAGGGGGAGGTCACGGCGAGGCTCTTCGGGGATTTCCGTGGCTGAAGAGTGTCGACGGGCGTACAGGTTCAAGAATGGGGAAGTGCATGGCGGACGGCGTGATCAGTGGGGCCGAAACCCACTGCATTCACCCTCAAAGGCGCTTTTCCCCGGTGTTTTCCGCCCATCGGGCTTGTGGGCCCAGCTTGGAGGAGAGGGGGCGCCGCGGGGGCCGGGACCAGCACGTTCCCTGGAGTAAAACCGATGATTTTCCGGGATCCAGGCCCCCTTGCCACGAAATTCCCGGAAGAACCCACGGCGATGGTGTCGGGGAAGGAACGTGGACGACGCGCCCCGGCTGGCCGCGACGGCGGCACCGAGCGGATCGTCACGAGACGTGTGGACGGGATGGTACCATCCGACGTTCGGGGGACCGGCGGAATGGACACCACGCAAGGCATCACCTCGATGACGACGTCTCCGGTGCGGAACCCATCGTCGTCGACCCGGGCCCGGGCCGCCCGACCGCCGCGGATCTCGGTCGTCCTGCCGACACGCGACCGGGGCACCGCCGTGTTGACCCCGATCGCGGCGATCCGCCGTGGATCGTGGCAGGACTTCGAGATCTGCGTGGTGGACCAAAGCGCGCGTGTGGCCGAGACGGCGGCGGCACTGACGGCGCTCGGCGACCCGAGGATTCGTCACCTGCCGTCGCGCGACCGGGGGTTGGCCCGGGCGCTCAACCGCGGGATCGACGCGGCACGCGCCGAACTGATCGCGGTGACCGGTGACGATTGCGAACCGGCCGATGACTGGCTCGAGTCGGTCGTCACGACCTTCGATCATCACCCCGTGGTCGGCGTCGTTCACGGCAACGTCGAGCCCTGCGATCACGACGCGACGCGGGGTTTCGTTCAGGCCTCGGTGCGGACCGATACCGTGACGGTCCACGCGGTCGAGGATCTGCCGACGCTGGTCGGAACGTCGGCCAACATCGCGATTCGCCGAGCTGTCGCGACGGCACTGGCCGGCTTCGACGAGACGTTCGGCGTCGGCGCACCGCTGGCGGCGGCGGAGGACGTCGACTTCGTCCTCCGGGCGCTGGCCGGGGGATGGGCCGTGCATGAGGCTCCGGCCATCCGCGTCACTCACCAGGACATCTGGCCGCTGCACCGCCGTGCCGAGCTGATCCGCCGCAATTGGTACGGCACCGGAGCGGTGTTCGGGAAGTTCGCACGGCAACAGCCGCGAAGCGCCGTCGGTCTGCTCGGTCGGCTCGCGCGCCGCTTCGTCGCGCGGCCGGTGGGGGTGTCGGTCTCGCTCGGAGGCGGTCATCGGTGGGCGCGGCTGGTCGCGTTCACCGGCGGATTCCTGGCCGGTTTCACCCGGCCGCTCGATCGCGCTCGCGGACACTTCGCCGCGTCGCCACCGCGGCATCCAGCAGGCTGACGTTCGCCAGGGCGCCTGCCCGGGGGCCGAGAAGCCGCGCGGTCCAGCGGATCACGGCGCGGGTCATCGCCGGTTCGAGTGCGGACCGCCAGCGCGGATGGAGCACCGCGGCGATCTGGATCGGCTCCGGCGCGTATCCCGCGTGGCGTTTGAAGGCGTCGAGCGAGGTGCGGGGCGGAAGCCCCTGCCGGCCCACCGTCACGCCGCGGATCCCCGGCCGGCGGATCATCTCGGCGGCGAAGCGATGGTAGAGCCAATGGGCGGGTCGGACACCGGCGAAGCGCGGCGTGCAGTCCGCCATCACCCCCTCGCACAGTCCATCGGCCGTGAGCGAGACGATCGAGCCGGCGAGGCTGCCATCGACGAGGCAGCCCGTCGCCTCGAACCGGACGTCGTCGGCCAGGAGGTCGCACAGGCGATTCCAGCCGCCGGCGCTGGTCGTCGGCGGTGCCGGCCCACCGCGGGCCGCGGCCGCCTGGCAGTGGACCTCGAAAGCAAGGCTGCGGAACTCCCGCCACTCGAGCCGACGGACCGTCACCTTCCCCTGGCCACGGCGGAGATTCTGGCGGAACTGCCGCTGCACGGCGGCCAGTCCGTAGTGCGGATCGCGCACCCACCAGGCGACGGCCGGTACGCCTGTTCCATCAGCCGACACGAACGTCGCCGCCACGCGGCCGGTGTCACGGAGCACCGTGTCGACAGCGCCCGGGGCGACGGCGACCGCTTCGGTCGCCGGCACCGCCATCAGCGACAGTCGTCCGACCTCGACCCAGCAGACCCCGTCGCGCTGGTGGACGGCATGGCCGAGGGCACGGAAGAAGGCGCCGAGAAGTACCGAACGGGAATTCACTTCACGGCCGTCCCGCGGTGGGACCGTCTCGCCGCCGATCGACTCACCATGATGTCGCGATCCTCCGGATGGAGCGCATCAGGAGCCCGTTCCCGCGCAGGAAGCCCAGCGACCGATCGACCCATTCCTCGGTGATCTGGTCCGCCTGCCGGGCCAAGGGCCGCGGCGGAACGTCGGCTTCCAGGCCGAGGAAACCGATGACACGGCGCATGGTCGCGCCGTAGTCCTCGTCGAGTTCCTCGTAGACCAAGTTCAGCGGCTTGATGCCGTGGCGCTGGTAGAAGCGCTCCCACTGCTCGACCTCCTGGGCCACGAACAGCAGGTGCTTGATGATCCGCAGGTGGTTGAACCGGGGGCGCCGGTGCTCGCGGAGACCCGCACGCCAGACCCGCGACTGCGTGGCCTTCGCGTAGGACACGGCCTGGCGGAGCGTGCGCCGGCGCGTGACCGACACGTACCGCGCCGCCGGCAGGAGGCGCACGAGCCCGTCGGCTCCGCCGTCGAACACCGCCAGCTGGGGATAATGGACCTTGATCCCGAAGATCCCGTCGACGGTGTTCTCGCCGCGGATCCTCTGGAAGTAACCGTCCGGGTCGGGCTCGAGGAACCGTGGCCGCGGGACCATCGCGTTCCCCTGGGACGTGATCGGGTTGAGATACTCGCGGGGTCGCCCCGCCCCGATCGCCGCCAGCGCCTCGGCCAGCAGGTGCGATCCCGTCCGCGGGCACGAGCAGATCACGTACTCCATCGTCGCCGGTCCTGTGCCTCGCCCCGGACGGAAACGGCCGATCGGGTGACGACGAGTGTAAACGGCGAGTGAACGCGCACGCCACACCGCGGGGAGCTTGTGCCCGGGGGTTGCCGGTCGAGATGCCGACAGCCGCGGCGTCAGTCGAGCGGTTCGGAGCGGAACGCCGCGCCGAGGTAGCGGAAGGCGCGGCTGGCGTCGAGCGCGTGCCGCGAGACCTCCGCGGCGGGGTCGTCGTCCTCGAGGGCGTGCTCGAGCTCCTCGAGGCGGTCCTGGTAGAGGCGCGACTTGGCGCGGTGGTAGTCGCTGACGCGGCTGTGACGGAGGTAGGCGCCGACCACGAGGCGCCGGTTCCAGCCCTCGCAGACCGGGATCCAGTCGGCCGCTCGTTTCGTGTCGCCGCTGATGGCGCTGGTCACCGCCTCGACGTTGGCCGCGGAGAGCTCCTCGAGCGCGACCTCCGGCGGCGGGTAGTAGGCGTAGCAGCCGACGACACTGGCGGCGACGATCCCCCCCAGGCAGGCCAGCGCCAGCACCGGCGCGGGCAGGACGATGTCGTACCGGCCGACGCCGGTGTCCTTCTCCGGGGCGTGCAGCAGCCAGGCGTCGACGCGCCCGGCGGGATCGCAGCGCCGCAGGGCCGCGCCGGCGAGCATGAGCACGCCGAGCAATCCCGCGCCGATCCATTCGTGGGGCAGCGTCTCCATCCGGATCCGGTGGAGGATGTCGGCGGCGAAGCCCCCCGCCGGTGCCGCACCGGCGCCGTACGGGGCGCAGAACCTGTCGAACGCATGGGTGTGGCCGGCATCCTCGGCGTCCGCAGGATAGAGCGGCCTTTCGATCCCGTAGGAGATCGCCAGCACCACCGCGACCATCAACACGATCCACACCGCGAGTTTGCGCCAGCCGTAGGTCAGCCACATCCAGGCGACGAGGCCGAGGTTCATGCCGGCGCCGAACGAGAGCAGCACGAAGGCGGCGCCGATCGAGTTGCCGTGCTGGAACATCGACCCGAGCTGCCCCATCACCGTCATCGGCGTGGCGTAGGCCGGCAGGGCAACGGCCGTCATCACCAGCGGCGCCGCCCGGTTGTCGTGGCCGAGGACGTTCTGCAGCGTGCCCGGCGGGAGCAGGGCCGCCAGGATCCCGACGCCGAGCAGGCCGACGCCGATGAGTGCCGCCGTGCCGCTGACCGCCTCGCGGGCCATCGCCACGGCGATCGCCAGCATCCGCTTCGCTCCCGGGGGCGGTGCGGGAGGCTCGACGACGGGCAGTTCGGTGCCGGGAAACAGCCTGTCGAACAGCCCCCCGGAGAGCATCACGACGACCAGCGAGCAGGCGGCGAACGCCATGATCGACAGCGGCTTGGAGAGTGTCAGCCCGTAGAGGATCGAGAGCGGATCGAACAGCGGGCTCGACAGCGCGAACGCGAAGATCGTCCCCACGGCGATGCCGCTGGCGCGCAGCTGCCGGCAGACGGGGATCACCCCCAGCGAGCAGCCGGGGAGGATCATCCCGATCAGCCACGACTGGACCAGGGACGACAGCGAGTTGGAGCCGAACAGGCGCCGCGTGTGGACGCGGCCGAGCAGCTTGTCGAGGACCGCGGCGATGCACAGCCCGGTGAGGATGAACGGCGCCCCCTGGAGGAGCGCCTGGATCATCCGCAGGACGATGCTCCAGAGGAGTGCCATGGCCTACGGTTCCTCGGCGCCGGGCGCGGCCGGGAGCGTGGCCACGATCGCCGCGAGCCGGTCGGCGGTCGCGGCAAGGTCGGCGGCGACCTCGGCGGCGGTCGCGCCGGGGTCGCCGAGACGGGCACTGCCCCGCGCGGCGAGGGCGGCGACCTCGTCCCAGGCCGCACGGTTCAGTTCGGTGTCGGCGGCGAGCTGCGGCAGCCAGCGGAGGATGTCGGCGAGCTCGTTCCGCGCCGCGGCGGCCTCCGTCCCGGCGAGGCGCTCGGTGCGCGATCGGATCGCGGGACCGGCGCCGGCGAGCGTGCCGGGGTGGTGGGAGGGGCGCTGGTGCGCGTGGTCGCCGCCGATCGTCGTCGGCGCGGGGCGCGAGCAGGCTGGAAGGAGCGTGCCGGCCAGCGCCGCCAGCAACGTCCAAGACCAGTTGCGGCAGCGGCTCATGGCAGGCTTCAGCGTCGTCGCCTGCGGTGCGGAAGCGACGGCCGCTCCCGATTGCAAGCGCAAAGCAATTGCAGCAATTCTACCGGCGAATCGGGTGGCCGCCACTGCCGGGAACGACGGTTCAGCCCTGCCGGCGTGCCCGCGACCGACTCCGGCAGCGCCGCACCACGAGGGCCGCCATGCCGACCGCCGCCAGGGCCCACGTCGTGGGTTC
>Ga0194133_10000290_pt1 | contig 108784 bp, 102 predicted proteins | sample TA2KigOf40mmetaG_FD_155448 | JGI IMG/M metagenome (GOLD analysis project Ga0194133, IMG submission 155448) | Freshwater microbial communities from Lake Tanganyika, Tanzania - TA2015055 Kigoma Offshore 40m | ecosystem: Environmental > Aquatic > Freshwater > Lake | place: Tanzania: Lake...
TTGGCTCCTTTACCGTTTCAATTTCCTTGAGTTGCTGAGAAATCAAGTTGAATTGAAAGGTATGTACCTTCTTTTCTAGGGAGTCTTTGGCATTTTTATTTTTTGCTTTTTGCTCCGCCCAATCCGATTTCACTACCTCTGCCGTACTTTTCACAGTAAATTGAAGGGTATTCTCATCGCCGAGCAACTTCATATTATCCAACTTGAGGTGCTGCCCGTCAAAGGGATCCTTGACTGCTTTGGTGAGTTCGGCCGCAAGTTTGTCTACATCAAAAAGTGAGGTTTTGGTCCTTCGAACTGGGTCAACAAGCACCCATTTCTTCCCTTGGGAAGTTTCGTATTCGTACCAAAATCGATCGGATTTTTTCATCCAATGTGCATCCACACTGGTAGAGAAAATCATTTTTTTCAATTTGTCAGGAGAAAAACGAGATGCCAACTCGTAATTTCCTTTTGGACTAGACTCTTGAGCAAAGGTGAGCGGCGCAACCATCAGGTAGGCCAGGGCTAAGTAAAGGAGCTTCTTCATCTTAATCATTTTTTCTATGTTACGAAACTAAAGCATCCGAAACAAGGCTATAGACCGCTTACGTAATTTTTTCTTTTCATATATTTTTTTATCCCCTGGAAATCCCCTTTCCTACATCAGGGTAGTTAAAATTTTTAATATTTCCTTAATAAATGGATAACTTTTACCAAATAAAATTCTGTTTTATACACATAAAAATAATATTTTAAAAACGATGTGTTGATTCTAAAACCCTAGTTTTCGAAGCAAAAGAACATCTGTGAAGACCTGCTATAAAACAATCATTGTTTCAGACGTACATCTGGGGACTAAGGGCTCCAAAGCAAAGGAAATTGTTCGATTTTTAAAGCAATTTCAATGTGATAACCTGATCCTGAACGGGGATATCATCGATGGATGGCAATTAAAGAAGTCGGGACGTTGGAAAAGAAAACACACTCGTTTTTTTAATGTAATCCTAAAAATGATAGAAAGCCAAGAAACTAGGGTGTACTATCTGAGAGGGAATCACGATGATTTTTTGGATCAAATTCTTCCGCTTCAAATTGGAAAGCTTCACATCTTATCAGAAATGACCTATCAAAGCCATGGGAAATCCTATTTCATTACTCACGGTGACGTATTTGATAGTATAACCACTAATCTTCGGTGGATTGCTTACCTAGGAGATGTAGGATATACCTTTCTACTATGGCTAAATCGAGTAGTAAATTATTACCGATTTCGTAAAGGTCTTCCATATTTTTCTCTTTCTCAATACGTTAAAGGGAAAGTTAAACAAGCCGTTTCCTACATTGATGATTACGAATCAGAACTTGCCAAAATGGCCAAGGCGAAAGGTTGCGATGGCATCATTTGTGGACACATCCACAAGCCGGAAAATAGACTGATAAATGGTATTCACTACATGAACTCTGGGGATTGGGTTGAATCCATGAGTGCCTTGGCTGAGGATCATGAAGGACATTGGGAACTTATCTTCTTCAACCAATTGGATTTTGGAAAAGCAAGTGAAAAACCAGAGTACCTCACTAGAAATAGTTACGAAAATAGACAAGAAGAACCCTTGCCGCAAGTAGCATTTTCTAGTGTGAATGACATTTCCTTTCAAACCCGCTCCATTTAAGGATAAAGATGAAGTTTATATTTATTATTCAAGGGGAAGGTAGAGGACATTTGACACAAGCACTTTCTTTTGCCTCATTACTGCGCTCTCAGGGTCATGAGTTATTAGGTGCAGTAGTTGGAAAAAGTCAAAGAAGAACCTTGCCAGATTTCTTCATCCAAAAAATAGGGGTTCCCATTACGCTAGTAGATAGTCCAAATTTTGAAACTGATGGGATAGAAAAGAAAATCCTCCTCGGAAAAACAATTTGGAAAAACACATTGAAACTTTCCTTATTCTGGAAAAGTATTCAAGCAATCCACAAACTTCTTAAGGAAAAAGAACCTGACGTAATCGTTAATTTTTATGAAATCTTAGGTGGGATTTATCCTCTATTCTATAAAACAAATGCAAGCGTTTGGGTTATTGGTCACCAATATCTAGAGAGACATCCAGCATTTGCTTTCGCGCCAAATCGCCCACTAGAGAAATTACTTTTTCAGATGCACACCAGGTTTACTGCTTTTGGATCCCAAAAAAAACTTGCTTTGTCTTTTTTACCCAAAGAAAGCACCAAAGAAGTAAGGGTACTACCTCCCTTACTTAGGCCAGAAATTAGAGATTTGAAAGTTTCTTATACAGGGTTTTATCTCACCTACATGGTCAATCCTGGATATGCTAATGAGGTAGTACAGTATGCTAAAAATAATCCTCAACAAATCATTATGGCATTTTGGGATAAAAAACAGGCGGCAGAAACCGAATATCCACTACCCAATCTTAGTTTTCATAAGGTAAATGATCAAAAATTCTTAGAAGCTATGGCCTCCTGCTCAGGATTAGTTTGTACGGCTGGATTTGAGTCAGTCTGTGAGGCCATGTATCTTGGTAAGCCAGTAATTATGGTTCCTGTAGCTGGGCATTACGAGCAGGCCTGCAATGCTCTTGATGGAGAGAATTCTGGAGCAGGGTGGGCCTCAGACCGTTTTGATTTTGAAAAATTAACCAATTTATCTTCAGGTGAATGTACTTCCCGCCTGATGAAAGCCTGGGTAGATCAATGGCCAAAAAAATTACAGGAATTAACTGCTGAAGAGAGGGTTAATTTCCCTTTCATTTTCCAAAGTCAATTGACTTAGCAGTTCATAGAATTCTTTTCTTCTTCCGTAAGATCTTCCCATTTCTTGTAAACCACCTGACCCCCTACACTTATTTTTGCATAGGGAAAAAAGACCTTTTTTACCTTTCTTCGCTCTTCTAAAGATAATTTTTCATAAAGGGATTGAAGTTCCCTGGCCTCTTCATCCAACTGGATAATAAAGTCCTGACTGGGCTGGATGAACAAGCGGTTTTGGTTGGCTTTGGTCTGAAAACGAAGGTATTTTTGGGTATATTCCTCCAGTAGAGTAGAAGGAGGCGTCTGTACCGGTATCAGGCCTAAACTTGCCTCTTGACCCTGGGTAGTAGTTTTAAGAGGATACATCTGCAGGCCAACCAGCACAATCAGAATTAAAACGAAGAAGAGACTTAGTTTTTTCATGGTTCTGTGTATAAAATAACCTAAACTAAAGTAAAGGCTCTTTCTTGATTATAAGATAATTTTTTTAAAAGTATAGGATATTTCTATGGATCACAAGGTAATGGGCTACATTTCCTCCTACCCTCTCCCATTAGGCACAAAAATCAATCGATTTCCTAAGGCACCTCTAGAAAGTAGGTAGGGAGTTGAATTATGGTGAGGAGCATAGGGTAAAAAATTGTTTTTCATTCTATCGATTTTTTTTGCGCTGAAATGGCTTGAAAATGATAATTTCACCCTCCGCTTAATGAGCTAAGGTGCATGTCTGCAGAACAAAATAGATTACTAGAGGATAAGGAAAGAAAAAAGCATTGGAAGAAATGGGGACCTTACCTTACCGACAGACAATGGGGCACGGTTAGGGAAGATTACAGTCCTGATGGTGCAGCATGGGAAAATGTGCCCCATGACCATGCCCGAAGTAAGGCTTACCGTTGGGGTGAAGAAGGGATTGCGGGAATATCCGATCACCGACAGCTGCTTTGCATGGCCTGGGCCTTTTGGAACGGCAAGGATCCGTTTATCAAAGAGCGATTTTTTGGACTCACTGGCAACGAAGGAAATCATGGGGAAGATGTCAAAGAAGTCTACTACTACCTTGATTCCACTCCCTCCCACAGCTACATGAAGATGCTCTACAAGTATCCTCAAGGTGAGTTTCCCTACAAACAATTGGTGGAGGGAAATAAAAAAGCAGACAAGCACCATCCCGAGTTTGAACTCATTGATACAGGGTTATTTGACGATGACCGCTACTTTGATATTCTTATCGAGTATGCCAAAGAAGATGTAGAGGACATGGTGGGCATGGCAACCATCCACAACAGAGGTCCTGAGTCAGCTAAAATTTGGGTAATGCCTACCGTTTGGTTTCGTAAATTCTGGTTTACAGGGGATGAACCCTTCATGCCAAAGATTACCAAGCAATCGGAGGACTCTATAAAGGCCTTCAATCCCAAATCAGGAAACTATTTGTTCCATTTTTCCAATCCCAAAGAATTGGTTTTTTGTGACAATGAAACCAATCGGGAAAGGCTGTATGGGATTCCTAACGAACGTACCTCCACCAAAGATGCCATCAATGACTACCTGATTTCAGGAGATACCACCAGACTTGCTTCCAAGCCTACGGGAACTAAAGCTGCAGCCATCTATGAACTGGAAATTCCCGCTGGGGGGCAGGCCCAGGTATACTTCCGAATGCAACACCATTCTGGCGAAAATCCCCTTACCTCTTGCCAAGAAATTTTAAAAAAACGTAAAGAGGAGGCAGATGAGTTTTACCAAGATCTCCAGCAAAATGTGATTCAGGAGGACCATAAATCCATACAGCGTCAAGCCTTTGCCGGGTTACTTTGGTCCAAGCAGTTTTATTACTACGATGTCAACCGCTGGCTTGAGGGAGACCCCGGGAGATATAGTCCTCCTCAAGAACGAAAAAAAGGAAGGAACCACTCCTGGACCCACCTTCAAAATTTTGATATCATTTCCATGCCCGACAAGTGGGAATACCCTTGGTATGCCGCATGGGATCTGGCATTTCATTGCATTCCCCTCGCACGAATAGACGCTGAATTTGCCAAAAATCAGCTTTTGCTTCTTCTCAACGAGTGGTACATGCATCCCAATGGGCAAATGCCCGCCTACGAATGGAATTTTTCAGATGTGAATCCACCCGTACACGCCTTTGCCGTGCAGCGCGTTTATCAAATTGACAAGAAAATCAATGGTGGCAAAGGAGATCAGGAGTTCTTAGAACGTGCCATGCACAAACTCATGCTGAATTTTACCTGGTGGGTCAATAGAAAGGATTCAGAAGGCAATAATATTTTTGAGGGAGGATTCTTGGGCTTAGATAATATTTCTCTCTTTGACAGAAGCCACGCACAATACTACCAGGGTAAATTAGAGCAAGCTGACGGAACCTCCTGGATGGCGATGTTTTCACTCAATATGCTACGCATCGCTCTTGACCTTTGCGAATTCAATACAGTCTACCAATTCAGTGCCACCAAATTCCTAGAGCATTTCCTGTACATCGCTGGCGCGATGAATACAATTTCCTCCGAACAAATTTCTCTTTGGGACGATGAGGATAATTTTTTCTACGACATTTTTCATTACCAAGGCAAAGATCCTAAAAAACTTAAGGTTAGGTCAATTGTAGGTCTCATACCCTTATTTGCAGTAGAACCTATTCGGGAAGAGATGTTTGACAACCTACCCGAATTCAAGAAGCGACTGGATTTTTTCCTTAGGGTTAAACCCAAACTTGCCTCCTTGGTGTCTAGCTGGATTCAACCGGGATACGAAAAACGAAGGTTGTTTTCCCTACTTCGAGGACATCGAATGAAAAGTGTCCTTCAACGCATGTTGAATGAAGAAGAATTTTTGAGCGAATTTGGCATTCGTTCCTTGTCCAAATACCATGAAGCTCATTCCTACACCATGAAAATCAATGGGGACACCCTATCGATACGCTATACCCCAGGAGAAGCGGATACCCAGATGTTTGGAGGAAATTCCAACTGGCGAGGTCCCATTTGGTTTCCCATCAACTTCCTCATCATGGAGTCCTTAAAAAAGTTTGACAGCTATTATGGGGAAGATTTTTCTATAGAATATCCCACGGGCTCTGGAAACTACCTGACCATGGATATTATTGCCAAGGAGCTTTCCTTACGTTGCATTTCTATTTTTAGCCGCGACAAAGATGGCAAACGTCCCGTGTTTGGAAATCAGATCAAATTCCAAGAAGATCCTCATTTTAAAGATTATATCCTCTTTTTTGAATATTTCCATGGAGATTCTGGAAAAGGACTTGGAGCTTCCCACCAAACCGGATGGACTGCATTGGTGGCTGAAATGATTCACTCCTACTACCAACCCTCTTCCCCACATCAAGATGGCGCTGCTCCCCTTTTTAGAAGTTAATCGCATAGAGGCAGGATGTGATGAAGTTGGCCGAGGTTGCTTGGCTGGTCCAGTAGTAGCTGCGGCGGTGATTTTGCCAAGTAATTACCGCAATCCCTGGATCAACGATTCCAAGCAACTTGAAAAGAAGCAGCGAGAAGATTTGGTGGAAGAAATTCAGCAGCATGCGCTGGCCTGGGCCATAGGAGAAGCCAGCGTTGAGGAAATCGATAAGATCAATATCCTGAAAGCTTCATTCCTAGCTATGGAGCGGGCAATAAATGCGTTATCCTTGACTCCTGAGCATTTGCTAATCGATGGGAATGCCTGGAAATCCAAGCTACAATATCCTTTTACCTGCGTGGTCAAAGGAGATAGTCTTTTAGCCTCTATTGCTTCGGCTTCCATCCTGGCCAAGGTCCACCGGGATCACATGATGGAAGAATTGGCTAAGCAACACCCCCATTACGGATGGGAGACCAATGCAGGCTACGCCACCAAAATCCATAGGGATGGAATTGTGAGGCATGGAATTACTCCTTGGCACAGAAAGAGTTTCCAACTTCTCCCCTCCCAATTGTCCTTAGGGATATGATAGATTCCCCCTATTTTTCTACGTCCTAGATAATCAACTCATTTCCTTGAGTTCCCCTACCACTTTGGTGATGGTCTGTTTGGCATCCCCAAACAACATCAAGCAATTGGGGTATCCGAAAAGCTCATTTTCAATACCTGCATAGCCCTTGCCCATACTTCTTTTAGAAACGATGACCGTCTTGGCTTTATCAGCATTGAGTATAGGCATCCCAAAAATGGGACTTTGGGGATTGGTTCTTGCAGCTGGATTGACTACGTCATTGGCACCTACCACAAATACCAAGTCGGTGGTGGCAAATTCTTCGTTGATTTCATCCATCTCCAGCAATTTGTCATAAGAAATATTGGCCTCTGCAAGCAATACATTCATATGACCAGGCATCCGTCCTGCTACCGGGTGTATGGCAAAGCGAAAATTAATATTTCTTTTTTCACAGAGTTCCATCAGTTCTCGGATCACATGCTGGGCTTGAGCAACAGCCATTCCGTAGCCTGGTACCACAATAATGGAGGAGGCAGCATCCACGAGCATGGCCGTTTCCTCCACGCCAATTTCTTTGATTACCACAGCAGGTCCATCGACTCCAGGTCCAGAAGCAGTTTGACCAAAACCTCCCAAGAGCACATTGGTCAGGGAGCGGTTCATGGCCTTACACATGATTTGAGTCAAAATAATTCCCGATGCTCCTACCAGGGACCCCGCCACGATAAGAACATTATTGTTTAAAATAAATCCCGTAGCGCAAGCAGCCATACCCGAATAGGAATTGAGTAAGGAAATAACTACCGGCATATCCGCTCCACCAATCGGTATGACGGTTAAAATTCCCAGCAAGAGAGAGATTACCACCACGACCATAAGGAAGGTCAATTGGCTAGGATCTATAAATACAGCTACAGAAGCGGCAATAAAGGCTATCAGCAACAGGAGATTCAGAAAATGCTGCCCTTTGAAGGTAATGGGCTGTCCTGAAACCTTACCATCTAACTTGAGGTAGGCAACCATGGATCCTGTAAAGGTCACTCCTCCAATCAACAGGGAAACTAAAATACTGCTCAAATTGATCGCATCCAGAGCAGTGGGGTTGGTTTCACTTTTAAGGTAGTAATCTGACAGAGCCACAGCAAAAGAAGCCAGTCCTCCAAAACCATTAAATAAGGCCACCATTTCTGGGATTTTGGTCATCTCCACCTTATAGGCATAGTACAATCCTACGATGGTTCCTAGGAGAATACAGGCAAAAATTTCCAAAAAAGTGAGCACCTCGAGGGTCACTAAGGTAGCTACTATGGCAATCAGCATGCCTACAGCTGAAAGTACATTTCCTTTTCGGGCATCCTTGGTTTTTCCTAGAAACTTAATTCCCAGGATAAAGAGGACCGAAGCGAGTAGATAGGCAAGTTGGATTCCTGTGGTCATTTTTTCTTAAACATTTTCAGCATTCGATCGGTCACGGCATAGCCACCCACCACGTTGATGGTCGCAAGCACCAAGGCCGCCATACCTAGCCATTTGCTGGTGCTGGTGAATCCCAGTTCATTGCAAGCGATCAAGGCCCCCACAATAGTAATTCCTGAAATGGCATTAGATCCAGACATCAAAGGGGTATGCAAGGTAGGTGGCACCTTAGAAATAAGTTCAAATCCAAGGTAGCTAGCTAGTACTAACACATAAATTAGAACGATTAGATCAGAAATTTCCATAGGCTAGCCTTCTAGGTGTTTAGTAATTTTTTGGTAAATTCATGGACAACCTCACCCTGGTGGGTGATAAGTACTCCTTTGGTGATTTCATCTTCCAGATCAAGTGAAAAGCCATCTTTACTAGCCAGGTGCAGCACCAAGGTACTGATATTGGTAGCATACAATTGACTGGCGTTGACCGGGAGCAAGGAAGGAAGGTTGGATTCTCCAATTAGCGTGACTCCATACTTGACTACGGTAGCATTGGCTTCAGAAATAGCGCAATTACCTCCAGAAGCTACCGCCATATCTACAATTACCGAACCTGTCTTCATACTTTTTACCATGTCTTCGGTGACTAATATGGGAGATTTCTTGCCCATTACTAGGGCTGTAGTAATCACCAGGTCCGCTTCTTTGATTTTTTCTCGAATCAAGGCTTGTTGCTTTTCCAAGTACTCTGCTGAGACTTCTTTGGCATATCCACCTTCGGTCTGGACTCCTTCCACACCCTCCACTGACAGAAACCTACCTCCAAGAGACTCTACTTGTTCCTTGGTCTCTGGACGTACATCGGTACATTCTACCACGGCACCTAATCTTTTGGCTGTAGCGATGGCTTGCAATCCCGCTACCCCAGCTCCAAAAATGAGAACCCGCGCAGGGGTAATGGTCCCGGAAGCTGTCATCATCAAAGGAAAAATTTTACCTAATCGATTGGCACCCAAGAGCACCGCCTTGTACCCAGCCAAATTGGCTTGGGAGGATAAAGCATCCATTTTCTGTGCCCTTGAGATCCTTGGCACGGCATCCATGGAAAAAGAAGTGATGGATTTTTTATTGAGTGCTTGCACCACTTCGGGATGCTGGTAGGCATACATAAAAGACATGCAAGCGGACTTCTCTTTCATATGAGCCACTTCCTCAAGAGTTACTAAATTAACCTTGAGAATTAAGTCTGCGGCCAATGCTTCTTCCCTGGTGTGAATTTTTGCTCCAGCATCTAGGTACTCTTGATTGGAAAAAAAAGAAGACTCCCCAGCACCCGATTCTATGACTACGTTAAATTCTTTTTTAACCAAGAGTTTAACCACCTCTGGGCTCAAAGCCACTCGGCTTTCAAACTCTTTGCTTTCTTTGACGACTCCAATGACCATAGGAAAAATTTAAACTTAATTTATGTTTTCTATGAAAGCTCTTGAAATTAGCCAACCTAGATTTGCCTTAATTTTAGGGATTCTAAGCTGTTTTACGGGCATAAAGAACGTAAACTTTTATAGATAAGTAAAATTTAAAGGTTTTGTTTTCATGAGGTCTCTTGAAAAAGGATTTTTCTGTTTTTTTTGACAAATCCAAAAATCAACCCCAACTTGTACTACGTACCAGCAAAGGAGAGGAAATCTCGGGATTATATTCTCCTCAGGTGATCACTTGGACATATCGTTAATTTTCATCAACCCATGAAAGACCAAAAGCAAGACAGCTCTTTATCTTCCCGAAGAGAATTTATCAAAAAGGCTGCCATAGCCTCCTCCATTTTTATTGTACCACGCCACGTCCTAGGAGGCGTGGGATATACAGCCCCCTCTGATCAACTCAATCTGGCCGCTATCGGTGCAGGAGGTAAAGGAAAAAGCGATATCCTCAATGCCTCTGTCAATGGCAGAGAGCGAGTGGTAGCCTTATGCGATGTGGATTTTTCAGGTTCTGCAAAAGACTCCGTGGCCAAATTCCCAAATGCCAAGTTGTATGCTGATTATAGGAAAATGCTGGAAGAACAAAAAGATATTGACGCGGTCACCATTTCTACGCCAGACCATGTGCATGGTCCCGCTGCCAAGTTTTGCATGGAGCGAGGCAAGCACGTCTACGTACAAAAGCCCATGACCCACAACATTCGGGAAGCCAGGATGCTGACCCAACTGGCAAGAGATCAAAAGGTGGTCACCCAAATGGGAAATCAAGGGGCTTCCAATCCCCTCATGGACATGATCAAGGGGTGGATGGATTCCGATAAGATCGGCAAGGTTTCCAAGGTGCAAATCTGGACCAACCGTCCCGTTTGGCCGCAAGGAGGCGCTTTTCCAAAGGCTGACCCCAGCAATATCCCTTCTGATTTGGAATGGGACCTCTGGCTAGGCCCAGCCCCTCAAATCCCTTTCACACCCAACCTGCACCCCTTCAATTGGAGAGGTTGGTGGGATTATGGCACGGGAGCTCTAGGTGATGTAGGCTGTCATTTGATGGACATCCCCTTCCGTATGCTAGGGCTACACTATCCTCTCGATGCAGAATGCTCCGTGGGATCGGTTTACTCTCAAATGTGGACTCCTGATTACCATCCGGATGGCTGTCCGGCCTCTTCTTTCATTACCTTACACTATGGGCCAACTGCAAAAAATCCAGTGCCACTTGAGATGACTTGGATGGACGGAGGAATACGTCCTTCCCATCCTGATATCATTCCCGCAGATCACGATTTGGGTGGAGCCAATTCAGCCAATGGGGTGATGATGATCGGAGAAAAAGGAATTATTGCCCACAACATCAACGACAGCTCCCCTCTCATGCCCAAGCTGTACCTTTACGATGGAACCCAAGAATTTGGTCCCGATCGAATCGAAGGAACAGAACCAGAGTATGGTCACCAAAGAAAATGGGTGGATGCCTGCAAGGCAGGTTTTGGTTCGGCAGAACACAAAACCCTGACTTCCTCTTTTGACTATGCTGGACCGATGACCGAGACCGTGCTCATGGGCAACTTGGCGATTCGAAGCTTCATGCTCAGAAGACCTAATAGCCGAGGTCAGCAAGAATTTTTCGGACGTAGGAAGTTGCTTTGGGACGGAGAAAACATGCGCATCACCAACCTCGAAGAAGCAAATCAATTTGTAGGCAGAACCTACCGCGCCGGATTCGAAGTGTAATGCCTGTCAAGATAAATTTTAGCAGCCGTGAGCATTTCCGTTCACGGCTTTTTTTACCTACTGTATAACATTCGCCAAAAGTATTCAAGGAATGAAGGCCTTAATTTTTGAATCTTTTAAACAAACTCCCCAAGTAACTCATGTGCCTGATCCACAAATTCCAAAGGAGGGTGTGATCGTGGAAGTAAAAGCTACGGGGCTCTGCCGTAGCGATTGGCATGGCTGGATGGGGCACGATGCAGACATCCATTTGCCTCATGTACCTGGGCATGAATTTGCAGGAATAATCCAAGAAGTGGGTAAAGGAGTAAAAAATTGGAAAGTTGGAGATCGGGTCACCGTACCCTTTGTGTGCGCCTGTGGAACCTGCCCTACCTGTAAAAGCGGAAACCAGCAGATCTGTGATCGGCAATTTCAGCCTGGTTTTACCCATTGGGGATCCTTTGCTCAGTACGTAGCGGTACATCGAGCGGATACCAACTTGGTCAAGTTACCTGATAGCTTAGGCTTTGATGTTGCGGCAAGTTTGGGCTGCAGGTTTGCTACCTCCTTCCGTGGCATCGTGGCACAAGGAAAGGTAAAAGAAGGTCAATGGGTAGCCATCCATGGATGCGGAGGAGTAGGACTCTCTGCGGTGATGATTGCCACTGCGCTTGGGGCCAAAGTAATTGCCGTAGATATTCAAGAAGAAGCCTTGACTTTGGCCAAGCAAGTGGGTGCAGTGCACTTGGTCAATGCAACTAAAATAGAAGACGTAGCCGCATACATTCAAGACCTTAGTCAAGGAGGGGTGCAGGTTTCCGTGGATGCCTTAGGAAGCAAAATCACTTGCTACCAATCCATCGCCTGTTTGGCCAAGAGAGGGAAACACATTCAAATCGGCTTACTAGCAGGAAAAGAAGCCAATCCTTCAATACCTATGCATTTGGTCATCGCCAAAGAATTGGAAATAATTGGAAGTCACGGCATGCAAGCCCATGCCTATCCTGACATGCTTCAACTTATTTTAGCGGGTAAAATGAATCCTGAAAAACTTATAAAAAAAAGAATACGGTTAGAAGAAGCAGTATCGGCCCTCTGTCAAATGGATCAATTTGAGGAAACGGGCATGGTCATGATAGATAGATTTTAAAGGCATCTATGCGATGAAGAAAAATAAAAAAAGATGGTTACTACAGTCTGTGGCGGGTTTATTGCTCACTGGAACAGGTCTTTCTATTTGCATCCATGGTGGAATAGAAAAATATGCTGGAGGGGAATGGTTTTGGACAGGTACGCTAGGATTGGTGATTTTTCAGGCTGGCCTATGCTTGGTGATTGATGGTGCGAGGTACCGGTAAAAGTGAAGAAAGGAAGAAGAAAATCACTAGTCTTTTGAAGGAATCATTTTTTAGCATGGCTATTGAATTAAAAAGCCTAAAGACGAACTACCGATTGTTTCTTTTTTAACGTATATTGTACCTCCTATTAATCCTTTCCTTCCCTTTTTTAGTCTAAAAGAAAACCTAAAAACCTATGCTCAAGAAAATCACTTACGCGCTAGCGGTCATCCTGGTATTCATTCAGTTTGTTCCCATGAATGAGCAAGAAGTAAGTAGCAATGCCAATGAGCTCTCCACTTCTTTTGAAGTACCTGATCACGTGGCTACTCTACTCCAAGGGGCTTGCAACGATTGTCACAGCAATACCACTACTTACCCTTGGTATGCAAAAATTCAGCCGGTAGGCTTTTGGCTCCAACACCACGTAAATGAAGGAAAGGAACATTTAAATTTTTCAGAATTTACCTCTCTGCCCCTACGCATTCAAAATCACAAGTTTGAAGAAATCGTAGAGATGGTGGAAAGCAAAGAGATGCCACTTCCCTCGTACACCTATTTGGGATTGCATCCGGAAGCGAATCTTTCAGATGAGGATAGGAAAGTTTTGGTGGATTGGGCCAAAGCAAAAATGGAAAAAATGGCAGCCACCTACCCTGCAGATAGTTTAAAAATGAGGCCCAGACCTGCTACCGCCTCTTAAGCATCGACTGCAATAGGGCATAGGGCTTTTTCAAAAAGTAATTGACAAATCCCAAGAGGGCTATGGAAAACAAAGAAATTTGTTGGGGTATTTTGGGGGTGGGTAATGTATGTGAAGTCAAATCTGCCCCTGCCCTATATTCCCTTCCCAATTCTCGTTTGGTAGCTGTGATGAGAAGGGATGCAGAAAAGGCCAAAGATTACGCCCAAAGGCATGGAGTGCCCAAATGGTACCACCAAGCCCAAGCGCTTATTGAAGATCCTGAGGTAGATGCAATATACATTGCCACCCCGCCACATGTTCACCTGGAGCTTACCCAACAAGCTGCAGCTGCTGGAAAGCCGGTTTATGTAGAGAAGCCCATGGCACGTACCTACCGCGAGTGCTTGCAAATGATTGCCACATGTGAAAAAGCCAAAGTCCCCCTATTTGTAGCCTATTACCGCAGGGCATTGCCTCATTTTTTAGAAATCAAACGTCTACTAGACGAAGGGGAAATTGGGGAAATCCGTACAGTACACATCAACTTAAAGCAGGTACTCACCCCTAAACTGGTGAGTTCAGCCTCGGAAAATTGGAGAGTGATTCCCGAAATTGCTGGAGGAGGGTATTTTTATGACCTCGCCTCTCATCAGCTGGACTTACTGGATTTCTTTTTCGGAAAAATCACTCAGGCAACTGGCTTTTCCACCAACCAAGCCAAGGCATATCCGGCCGAGGATTTGGTGACAGGAAGCTTTGTCTTTGAAAATGGAATCTTGGGAACTGGAAACTGGTGTTTTACTACGTCAAGCGCCTCAGAAATCGATGAAATCGTAATTGATGGATCCAAGGGGCAAATTCGCTTTGCTACTTTTGGAACAGGATCCTTTTCCCTACTCCAAGATGGGAAAGCGCCCCGAGTGTTTGAATTTCCCCTTCCCAAGCATATACAATCCCCTCTGATTCAAACCATCTTGGACAAACTCCAGGGAAAGGGAACCTGTCCAAGCACAGGAATTTCTGCAGCCAGAACCAATTGGGTGATGGAGCAACTGGTTAAAAACAGAATTGCCTAAATTTTAGTCTAGTTTCAATTACAAATTTTTATTCTTTGCTAAGCTTTTGTGTAGATTTAAAAGACTAAATCTCTACTTCACTGATGAAAAGAATTTTTCTTCTTATAGGCCTTCTAGTTTCGCTTTCTGCCTACTCCCAAACCTATGACCAATCCTTACCCATCAAGTACCGCAATATCGGTCCTTTTCGTGGAGGCCGATCTGTAGCCGCCTCGGGGGTGGTGCAGGATCCACTTACTTACTATTTCGGTACCACCGGTGGAGGGCTTTGGAAAACTAGCGATGCCGGACAGCATTGGACCAACGTCTCCGATGGGTTTTTTCAGACAGGTTCGGTAGGAGCCGTGGCGGTTTCAGAGAGTAATCCTAATATCATCTACGTAGGCATGGGTGAGCATGCACCTAGAGGAGTGATGACTTCCTATGGAGATGGGGTGTACAAATCTACCGATGCAGGGAAGACTTGGAAAAAAATGGGATTAGAAAAAACCCAACATATTTCCAGAATACAGATCCATCCTCATAATCCCGATATCGTCTACGTAGGGGCTCAAGGTGCACTATATGCGCCAAATGAAGATCGAGGGGTTTTTAAAAGCATGGATGGGGGAAATACTTGGGAAAAAGTACTCTTTGCGGACTCCATGACAGGAGCAGTGGAGCTTTCCATGGATATGAATTATCCAGAAATTCTCTATGCTGCCCTTTGGGAACATCAGCGCTTCCCTTGGCAGGTAAAATCTGGAGGCCCTGGCTCAGGTCTTTATAAAACCACGGACTCGGGAAAAACTTGGAAAAAAATACATGAAGGACTTCCTGAGGAAAAAGGAAAAATGGCCATTTCTGTTTCCAGAGCCAACTCCAATAAGGTCTACGCTTTGATTGAAAGCGATACAGAAAAAGATTTAGGAGGCTTATTTGTGTCTGAAGACGCGGGGGAACATTGGTCTCTGGTCAATAAAAACAACCGGCTCACCCAAAGGGCTTGGTATTACATTGAAGTATTTGCTGATCCCGTAAACGAAAATAAAGTTTATGTACAAAGCGCTCCTTTTCTAGTTTCTATTGACGGAGGAAAAACATTTGAAGACATCAATGGGCCTCATGGAGATTACCACGACTTGTGGATCCATCCCAAAAACCCAAATCAGCTCATGTTGGCAGATGACGGAGGTGGATCCATCTCTTTCAATGGAGGGAAAACCTGGTCTACCCAGGCCAACATGCCCACCGCCCAGATGTACAGGATTGCCGTCGATAACCAATTCCCCTACCGCATCTATGGAGGACAGCAGGATAATACTTCCTTGGTCATCTCCAGCCTTGCCTTGGGTAGAGGAGGAATTACAAAGGAGCATTGGAATTATTCCGCTGGAGGCGAATCTGCCTTTTTGGCTTTTGATCCGGATGATCCCAGGTATGTCCTAGGAGGAAGCTACCAAGGAACCATCGAAGTCTTGGACATAAAAACCCAAGGGTCCACCAACATCATGGCCGCACCCATTCAATACCTAGGTATGGATGCCAAAGACATGAAATACCGGTACAATTGGAATGCACCTATCCTTCGCTCTCAACATGCCCCAAATACTTTTTTTCATGGTGCTCAGGTCGTATTGAAAACGGAAGACTGGGGACTCACTTGGAAAGAAATTTCCCCTGACCTCACCCGAAACGAAAAGTCCAAACAGGGCAAAGGAGGAGTACCCTACACCAACGAAGCGGTAGGGGCTGAAAATTACGGTACCCTAGCCTACCTCATCGAGAGTCCACACGAGGCAGGGGTACTATGGACAGGAAGTGACGATGGTCAGGTGTACTTGACCCGGAACGGAGGAACCACTTGGACCAACGTCACCCCAAAAGAATTGAAAGAATGTCTGGTAAATGCCATTGAGGTATCGCCACATGACCCTGCTACCGCTTACATTGCCACCACACGGTACAAATTCAACGACCATAGCCCTGGGCTTTACAAAACCACAGACTATGGAAAGACCTGGACTTCCATTTCATCGGGAATTCCCTATGGTTCCTTTACCCGCGTGGTAAGAGAGGATACCAAAGTCAAAAACTTGCTTTTTGCAGGAACGGAAAAGGGAATGTACCTATCCCGGGATGGGGGAAAAAGTTGGCGTACTTTTCAGCTCAACCTTCCTATTACTCCCATTACCGATCTAAAAATAGCCCACGATGATCTCATCGTGGCTACCTCAGGTAGATCCTATTGGATCTTAGACGAACTCAATGCCGTCAGAGAACTCCAGGCGGATGTGGAACAACTCACGCTCTATACTCCTGAAAAAGCAATTTTAGGAAACTGGTATTCGGCCATGAATGCAGGAAATCTAGATCAATTTTCAGGTACCGATCCGTTTGAAGGCCATAATCCGGCCAATGGCATGGTCATCTACTACCACTTACCCCATTCCTTCGCCGATAGCACAGAATTGAGTCTAGAAATACTAGATTCCTCAGGAAAGCTGGTTAGAAAACTTAGCTCTAAAGGGAACCCTGATTTCCAATCCTATGACGGTGGACCTGCTCCGGAACCCTTACTCTCCACGCGCAAAGGGCTCAATCGCTTGGTTTGGGATTTGCGTTACCCTAGCCTTCCAGGCGTGCCCAGTGCTTACATCGAATCCAGCTTTAGAGGGCACAAAGCCATTCCGGGTACGTACACCTTGAGACTTTCTGCAGGAGAAATGCGTACGGAAGCCAAAGGGGAAATCCTGGATCAACCGAGCAGTACGCTAAGTCCCTCAGATTACCAAGCGTACAACGCCTGGATGAGCACCTTGGAAGAGGAACTTACCCAAATGCACCTCATGATCCATGCGGCCAAAGGATATCAGGATCAGCTCAGCAATCTGGTGGAAAGAATGTCTACTAAACCTGAATTGAAGGACCTCAAAGTGGCTGCGGAAACATTGATTAAGGAATTGAAAACATGGGACGAAGCTATGGTGCAACGTAAATCTACTGCCTACGATGATGTAGAAAACTTCGCTAATAAATTTACCGCCAATTTCATGTTTATGATGAATCATGGAGAAAGCAGTATCCCTCGCATCAATGAAGGCACCAAAGAGAGACATGCCGAATTGATGCAGCAATGGCAGCCCCTTGAAGCAGAAGGGAAAAGACTATTGGAACAAGCAGTTCCTGCCTTCAATAGCTTGGCAAAAGAAAAGGGCGTTGGGGTATTGTTCTTGAAATAAATTTTATACCTATCAAATCCATCCTTTTTCTCATGAGAACTCTACTAGGACTAATGTATTTGTTCTTGCTGGGATCCTGCTCCACGGGATCTTCCGTTTCGGAAAAAGAATCTATTTCTTCTATCCAGGATAGTTCATTTACTACTCCCTTGGGAAAGGTTTTTGCCATCACCACGCCTTCCGCAGAGCTTGTATCTAACTACGATAAAGCAATGGCGGCCTACGAAGCCCGACCAGAAGACGTAGAGGCTTGGATTTGGTGGGGGCGAAGAAGTGCCTATTTAGGACAAATTCGGCGTGCAATAGCGATTTATTCCTTGGCCATTGATAAATTTCCAAAAGAGGCGAGATTGTATCGCCACCGGGGTCATCGCTACCTAAGTATTCGCGAATACGGCAAAGCCATAGCCGATTTGGAAGAGGCAGCTCGTTTGATTGAAGGCGTCGAAGATCAAATCGAACCGGACGGTATTCCCAACGCGCTCCAAATTCCTCTGAGTACCTTACACACCAATACGTATTACCACCTTGGACTTGGATATTACCTCACGCATCGATACGAGGATGCCTACCAAGCTTTTCTTCGATGCCGTGAAAGTGGAACAAATTACGATAATGTGGTTTCAAGCACACATTGGCTGTACATGATCCAGAGGAGACTTGGAAATGAGGCCCGAGCAGATTCCTTGCTTGCTCCCATTGAAAAAAATGCTGAAGTCATTGAAAACCAAAGTTATGCAATGCTTTGTAGTCTTTACAAAGGTTGGATAAGCCCAGAATCATTGGTGCAGGAAACCCCAGGGAGCCCTTCCAACGATGCCGTTCGATACGGACTGGCCAATTGGTACCTGTATCATGGAGATAGCTGTAGGGCCCAAGATCTATTTAGGTCATTGGTAGAAGAAAAAGGATTTACTTCTTTTGGTTATTTGGCCGCGGAAAGTGACCTCTTACAATTTTTTCCAGCCTTGAAAAATATCCCTTAAAGGACTCCTAAATCAAACCCAAGACATACTCAGTACTGCCTTGTCGGTAGTATAGATCAAGGTCTCCGTAGTGCCAATGAGATAGGAAGGCTTGCCCTTTTTTGAGGAAGAAACAAGGGCAATTATGCCTATACCCTTGTGCTCAGAAAAAGTGGCCAATCCTTCCACCACACTACTGGCATTGATCGTATGGAATCGGTAAGAAAGTTCTTTGTGGCTCTTTGAATAATTTCTCATGGCCTCTTCCGTTTGAGTGGTATTTTCAAAATGAGAAGGAGTATTGACGTACACCAAATGTAGGATAGGTGTAAAGTTTTTTACCCAAGGAATCAGGGCCGAAAAGGCGGGCAGAGATGCAGGCTCAAAAAGAGAAGCAAAAGCTATTTTCCGAAAAGCATTTCCATCCAAGGGTTTCTTCACCGCAAGTACGGGACAAGGAGATCCTCTGAGTACTTTTTGGAGCGTAGATCCTATGAATTTTCCTTGCTTAAAATCTTTTCCATAGGCACCCAATACCAGTAAATCCGCCTTTTTCTGCTCAGCCAACCGTAAAATTTGTTCAGCAGGAACACCTATTTTAACTTCTAAGTCAACGTGGTAGGAAGAGGGAAAAATCTTTTTCAAATAACTTGGGATTCGGGAAACGGCCTCCTCCCATTCTTCCACAAGCTCTGGGTAACTCTCCCTAGCCTTTTCTGGTAACACATCCCAGTCTATTTCTGAAGGAATTACCGTTACACATACCAGCTGCGCTGAAATTTTACTCAATATTTTCTTGGCAGTGAGTAAGGCAGAAAGGGAAAAGTCTGAAAAATCAAAGGGAACTAGAATCTTTTTCATGAAAGTGAGAGTGGCTTGCTATCAACCAAATCTCCATAAAAATCCAAGCGAAAAATGTGAAAAAAATCAGCTCAAAGCTTGATAAATATTAGGGGATTAGCCTTTTTTCCTATAGCTCAATCTCCATTTTTACATTGCATCGACCGTATCCAGAGCAAGAACTTGCACACTGGGAAAAGCCTAGTTTGGCATACAGATGCAGTGCTGCCTCAAGTTTGGTATGGGAAAAGAGCTGGACCTTTTTTGCTCCTTTGTTTTTTGCAATTTCTAGGATTTTATTTCCCAGCAGGGTACCAGCTCCTTTCCATTGGAAAGAAGGCGATACGCCCATTTTTATCATTTCCCAAATTCCTTCTTCTTGACTGGGCACTAGGGCTACGGTACCTATGATTTCCGATCCTAGAGCGGCAAAAATAATTTCTCCCCCTTTACCCAAAATATTTTCCTCGGGCTGTTCCAATTGAGCAATATCAAAGGGCTCCAAGGTAAAATACTGATTTACCCAGGCTTTGTTGATGGCTTCAAAACTAGGTTGCAGTTCAGGTGAATACGGGATAATGCGAAGTTCGGACATGAATAAAAAGAAAATAATACCAAAAGTAGGGAGAATCGAGTAGCTTAGAAACTAATTAAATGTCTCGCCCAAATGAAAAAAAATTTAGCAGTCCTTTCCTTGATGCTTTGCTCCTTACTTGTGCACGGTCTTTATGCGCAATCTCCCCAAGAAAACCTCAAGCAAATGGGACTGAGTTTGCCAGAAATCAGCCAGCCTATTGCCAATTATGTGAAATGGAAGCAGGTAGGCAATCTTTTGTACCTTTCCGGTACTGGACCAAAGATCTACGGAAAAGTAGGAGCAGAATTAACTACCGAGCAGGGCTACGAAGCAGCCAAAGCCACGGGGCTTGAGGTCATCGCCGTACTTCAAGCCGCAACGGGGGATCTGGGAAAAATCAAACAAGTCGTAAAAGTTTTAGGAATGGTAAATTCTACCCCTGAATTTACTGCTCACCCAGCGGTGATGAATGGATTTTCTGACCTGATGGTGGCCGTATTTGGAGAAAAGGGAAAACATGCCCGGTCGGCCATTGGAGTAAGTTCTTTGCCCAACAACATGGCCGTGGAGATAGAAGTGATCGTGGAGCTGGAGCACTAAGTGAAAAGAAGCTATTTTCAAAACAAGGTTCCCTGAACAGCCTGGCCCTCCAATTGCAAGAGGGCCTTTTTCTTTTCTAATCCTCCTGCATATCCGGTAAGACTTCCGTTACTGCCGATGATTCGATGACAGGGTAGAATAATCAAAAGCGGATTGGCTCCTATGGCCGTACCTACTGCGCGAATGGCGGCAGGATTGCCCAACTGCTCGGCCAACTTGGCATAAGTAATGGTTTGCCCAAAAGGGATTTTACCTACGGCTAACCACACTTTTCGCTGAAAGTCCGTGCCCCATAGGCCTATGGGCAGATTAAAAACCTTTCTTTGCCCCAGAAAATATTCCTCCAATTGCTTCTTGGCTTCCAGCAAGAGTGGATCCAACAGTTCCCCCTCCGGCCGTAGTTGGGTAAATTTCAATTCTGAAAGGCATTCTTCTCGGATAGTCAGTTGGATGTTTCCTATTGGGGTAGCGATGATGGGCATGGAGGTGAGTTTAATAGCAGAAAAAAGTGGATTGCCTGCCGGAGGTAGGTTAATTGGTTAATTGTTAAAGATGTTAAATGTTAAATATTAAAGTCTACCTTCGGTAGGTAGGATAAGAAAAAGCAATTTTTAACTGATGCAAAGGAGGTATTTCCAAACCTCGCGTACCTGCGTTACCTCCACCTCAAAGGGAGGATAGAGAGGATTAGAGGAGCAGAGCAAGAGTTGCTGCGCTGTACGTAGTCTATTGTAGGCTAGCTTGAAGGTGACCCCATCGTGTTCGGTCACAATCACATAGCGTTCACCATCTTTCATACTGGTCCAATCCTCCAAGTATTCGCAGACAATCCAAGCGGCAGGAGGAATGGGCAACATGGAATCTCCGTCCACTTGAAACACTCGGTATTTTTTATCTGCTGGAAGAAATGGAAGGGAAAACCTAGGCAACTCGGCAATGTATTCTGGATCTGAAAACCCTGCCAAGTAACTCGCTTTGGCGCGTTGCGACACCACCTCTATCAATTCCCTGCCTTGGGCATCTACGGTGGTGGATAAAATCCGAAGTTTCCGACCCTTCAGGTACTGCTCCGTATCCAATAGCTCCCGCAGCTGGTACTCGGAATAGGAGGTCAAGTCCTCTTTCACCAACAGGTCCAAGGAAACCTTGAAGAAATCGGCCATTTGGACCAAGGTCTCTAGGGGCGGGGTAATGCTAAGTTCGTACCCGGCAAGTTTGGATCTAGAAATTCCAAGACCTGCTGCAAGTTCCTCTTGGGTCAAGCCCTTCTTTTTACGAAGAAATTTTAGGTTAGTATGTACGCTCATTGTCTCAAATTGTGAAATTCTTGAAATACAGTAGAAATAAACTGGAAATAAACCCCGCTTGCGGGGTAAAATAACGATTACAGCTTCCCAGAGAATTGTTCTTTAGCAGCATAAGTTGATTTAATCCTGTTATTCAGCCTTACTTGAATTCCGGATTTTATTTTATTGATCTGCTCAAATTCTTGATCCAAAACCAATCCTCTCTCAAAACCTAGATCAATCCAATGGTCTACACCTTCGGATAAAGATGCTCTAGAGATGTAATAAAAGCGTGCTTTTTCGGAAAAATGAAATCGAGCATACCCCTCCGCTACGTTTGCACCGACAGAGTCAACAGATTCTAACATTTGATCTCCCCAAACTTTTCGCTGCTGGTGCGCGAGCCGTTGGTAAATCTCCCAAGCCATGGAAGATAGTCTTCTTGCCATGCGATATATTTCCAATTCCTGTAGCGGAATAAATTTTTTATTGGTTTCCATATCAAAAAATAAATTAGTTCTTCTAGGTTTATTTCTCCCCGCTTGCGGGGACTATTTCTATCGTATTTCTACTGTATTTCTACTGTATTTCCCTTTCTCACCGACAACTTTCGTCTTTAAGCAATTCAAATTTAGAAAATTTTGTTTAATTTATAAACAAAAAAATGTCAATTTTATTGACAATAAGAAATGGAAGAAAGTAGAAGTATTGTACACCTAGATTTGGATACCTTTTTTGTATCCGTAGAGAGGCTATTTGACGACCGGCTCAAGGGCAAGCCTATCCTCATTGGGGGGTCGAGCGACCGGGGGGTGGTTGCTTCCTGCAGCTATGAAGCACGAAAATTTGGCGTCCATTCTGCCATGCCCATGCGTATGGCTAGGCAACTCTGCCCAGAAGCCCTTGTCGTACGAGGAGATTTTGAAAAATACAGTCAAAAATCTCAGGAAATCACCGACATCATAAAGGAGGCTGTTCCCGTATTTGAAAAAGCATCCATAGATGAATTTTACATCGATCTCACCGGCATGGACCGCTTCTTTGGTTGCTTTAAGCTGGCCCATCAGCTTCGTACGCGTATCATACAGGAAAGCGGACTCCAGCTGTCCATGGGACTTTCCCAAAATAAAACTGTCTCTAAAATTGCAACAGGGGAAGCCAAGCCCAACAATGAAAAACAAATCCCACTAGGACAAGAAAAAAGTTTTCTTTCCCCCCTTTCGGTACGTAAAATACCCATGATTGGGGAAAAAACTTCCCAAATGCTCTACAATATGGGCGTTAAAAAAGTACATACCTTACAGGAAATGCCTCCACAACTCCTAGAAGCAAGCTTTGGAAAAAATGGGAAACTCATCTGGGAAAAGGCCAACGGCATAGACCGAAGCCCTGTAGTCCCCTACTCCGAAGCCAAATCCATTTCTTCCGAAAATACCTTTGAGGAAGACACCATAGACACCCAATTGCTAGAGGCCACGCTGATTGCCATGACAGAACAACTTGCTGCCAAACTTCGACAAAAAGGGCAGCTCACCGCTTGTGTAAGCGTAAAAATTAGATACTCCGACTTTGAAACCCACAGCATACAGCAGCGCATTTCCTACAGCTCCGCCGACCATAGTCTACTGCCAGTAGTAAAGCAACTCTTCAGCAAGCTCTATACCCGTCGCCTACTCATCCGGTTGGTGGGGGTGCGTTTTAGCAACTTGGTCTATGGCAACTACCAAATCAATCTCTTTGAAGACAATCAAGAACAGATCAAACTCTACCAGGCATTGGATAGATTGAATGTCAAATATGGAGATAAAACGGTCTGTAGAGCCGTAGCCATGGGTATAGGCAGACGTAGATTCAATCCCTTTAACGGCATGGAACACTAAGGCTCCAATTCCCTCTAAAAAAAGTAGGTTTTTCAAAATCCAAAACCTACTTACCTTAGCTGTACTTTGGCCAAGTCCAGCTATTATCCCAAAGCCTATGAACCCCTATCTATTTACTAGTCCCAGACTTGGATTTAGACTCTGGCAATCCAGGGATTTGCAAGCGTTTGCAGCCATCAATTCAGACCCAGAAGTCATGCGATTTTTTCAAAAACCGCTAGAGGAGGAAGAAACTTTAGCTCTTATGGAGCGAATGCGGCAGCTATTTGAGGAGAAAGGCTTTTGTTACTTTGCAGTTGACTTGCTTGAAACTCCCTGTCTTATCGGCACCATAGGCCTGGGATGGAAAACCTTTGAAGCAGACTTTACCCCCACCGTAGACATAGGTTGGAGAATAGGAAAAATCTGGTGGAATCAAGGGCTTTGCACCGAGGGAGCAAAGGCTTGTTTAGACTATGCCAAAAAACTTAAACTTTCAGAAATCCTTTCTTTTGCATCGGTAGGAAACTTGGCATCTATCCAAGTGATGAAAAAAATTGGAATGCAGTATTGGAAAGACTTTGACCATCCCGAACTTCAAGCCCATCCTTCGCTCCAACGCTGCAGCCTGTATCGTATTCGCCCATAAGTATCCCTCTGTGCTAATCACCCCCTTCCCATGAGCTATTTTACCGAAACACACTTCCAAAAACTAACTTCGAAGGATTTTACCTCCGCAGCATACGAGTATTGCACCTTTTCCTCATGCAATTTGGCAGGCATATCGCTCCAAGGAAGTACTTTTGAAAAATGCAGCTTTATAGATTGTGACCTGAGCAACGCTAAAGTAAACAAAGTGGATTTTCAAAACATTCGATTTGTGCGATGCAAAATGCTCGGAATTGCCTTCACCACTGTGAACCCCTTCCTACTGGAACTGCATTTCGAACTCTCTACTCTTGATTTTTGCAATTTTTATAATCTACCCCTCAAAAAATCAAGTTTCCAACACTGTCGATTAAGAGAAGTTGATTTTTCCCAAGCCATTTTAAGTGAGGTAAGCTTCCAAGGTTCCGACTTATTGGGTGCAGTTTTTGATCGGAGCCAACTAGAAAAAGCGGATTTCCGAGAGGCGTTTAATTTTAGAATTTCACCAGAAATTAACTCCATCAAAGGTGCAAAATTTAATCTTTCTGGCCTTCCTGGGCTACTTAGTGATTACGATATTCTGATAGATTAGACTTTGAAAAAAAGCAGTTGCCCCGCTTTAAAGCAAAAGACTTTTTTTGGATGAGTTTCCCATGCTTCAAGAAGTTCTAGGCACTTTCAAAAAAAACCTAAAATTTACTTACCTTTGTACCCGGCGGCACGACCAGCTCCTGCTGAATCCCCCAGGTCCGGAAGGAAGCAAGGGTAGGCGGTTGTAGCGGTGCGATGCCGCCTCTTTTTTTGTTCGATTTTCAAAAATCGCCTTCCCTAATTCGTTTCTAATCCTGATTAATCTTCTAACTTTGTCAAGCATCCCTTATGCTTATTCTGTTAGGGAACTCTCTTTAAACCTGTATTTAACGTTTACACTTCATGAAATTCTTTATTGATACCGCCAATTTGGATGAAATCCGCGAAGCCTACGATTTGGGTGTGTTGGATGGAGTTACCACCAATCCCTCCCTGATGGCGAAGGAAGGAATCACAGGAGATACCAACATCAAGGCCCATTACCAGGCCATCTGCAAGATTGTGGACGATAAGGTCAGCGCCGAGGTGATCGCCACCGATTACCAGGGCATGATCAAAGAAGGTAAGGAACTTGCAAAATTGGACGATAAAATTGTGGTTAAAATTCCAATGATTCGAGACGGAGTCAAAGCCATCCGCTATTTCCATAGCGAGGGCATACGTACCAATTGCACCTTGATATTTTCTTCTGGACAAGCCTTACTTGCTGCTAAAGCGGGGGCTACCTACGTCTCTCCCTTCATAGGCAGATTGGATGATATTTCTTTTGACGGGCTAGAGCTTATTTCTCAAATTGTCCATATCTATCAGAATTACGGCTATACCACAGAGGTACTTGCCGCATCCGTTCGCCACACCATGCACCTAATCAAATGTGCTGAGCTCGGGGCCGATGTAGTCACCTGTCCTCTAAAAGTCATCACCGGCCTACTCAAGCACCCCTTGACAGACTCGGGCCTAGCTCAGTTTTTGGCTGACCATGCCAAAGCTGCAGGGAAGTAATAGACCAAAGCACAGCATCGCATGTACATCATCAAAGTAAAAGGAAAGGCAAAAATTCCAGATTACATTCAAATACGAGATGAGAATTTCGTGCTGGTCGCTTATTTTAGGGCCGATCGCCCGTTGAAAAGCGTAGAAAAATTTGGATTGGAAGGTAAGGAAGAGCAGTTGGAAAAACTGATCCAAAACCTCCCTTTTGGTAAACTGCAAAAATTAGATTTGTAAACCTATGGATTTCAGTACCCTTCCTGTATTGTCAATGACACAGGCTACCATTTACCAAGGAGAAAACGCTGTATTAAGCGAGGTAAATTTTTCTATAGAACAACACGAATTTGTTTTTCTCATAGGAAGAACGGGCAGTGGAAAAAGCTCTTTACTCAAGACCCTTTACGCCGACCTCCCCCTTTCCTCGGGAATGGGAGAAGTAGTGGGCTATTCTCTGACTGAAATCAAAAGCAAAGAAGTCCCCTTTTTGAGAAGAAAGATTGGTATCATCTTTCAAGATTTTCAACTCTTTACCGATCGCTCCATCAGCGAAAATCTCTCCTTTGTATTGAAAGCCACGGGATGGACAGATCCTCTTTTAATCAAAGAAAGAATCAACGACGTATTGCTCCAAGTGGGCCTAAGTGATGCGCTTGGAAAGATGCCACACCAACTTTCTGGAGGAGAACAACAGCGCGTGGTCATCGCAAGAGCCCTCCTGAATAAACCATCCATTTTATTGGCTGACGAACCTACCGGAAATCTTGATCCCGATGTGGCCGATGGTATATTCAAGCTTTTCCAGGAGATCAACAAGCAGGGAACTGCCATCTTGATGGCTACCCACAACCATGAATTGCTAAGAAAATATCCTTACCGCGTATTAAAATGTGAAAAAGGACGTCTCCTGGATAGCCAGGTTCACGATGTGTCTTTTAGTTCCTAGACCGGAATATCAAAGCACTATTAACCTTTTCATTGAAATTTTCGTTTGAATCTTTTATAAAGAAATTGTATGAAAAAGAATTCCCTAATTTTTCTGCTCTTCCTAGGTTTCCTACTAGGGGGGCTATTGGGGTGTAAGGAAGAGGAGGATACCCTTCCAGCTGTAAAAGAAGAGCCCAATCCCAATATTGCGATCAACAATTGGATCTACAAGGTGATGAAGGAAGTGTACCTCTGGCTTCCCGAGATGCGAACTCCCATCGCTACTACTTCTGATCCCTCTGATTATTTTGAATCCTTACTTAATCGGCCTACAGACAGGTTTTCTGTCATCTATCCCGATTACAAAGCCCTGATGAATTCCCTCAGCGGAATCAACTTGGAAGCAGGATATGAATTTACCCTCTACCGAGAGAGTGCTTCCAATTCCAATGTGATTGCAGAAATCACCTACATCAAAAAAAATAGTCCCGCTTCAAGTACTGACCTCAGAAGAGGAGATTACATCACCCGCATCAATGGAACGCAGCTGACCTTAGACAATTATAAGGTACAATTGGGTTTAATAGAAAAGCCACATACCATTACCACAATCAGGTTCAATGCACAAAATGGCAACTTTGAACCCAAGGGAGAAATTTCTCTTACCCCGGTAGAACTGGCTGAAAATCCAAACTTCCTAGACAGCGTCTATACCATACAAGGAGAAAAAATTGGGTATGTCGTGTACCATTTTTTTGCTCCTGGACCTGGAAACAACAGCACCGCCTATGACTTAGAAATGGATGGTATTTTTGCGGATTTGAAAGCCAAAGGAATTCAGCATTTGATCTTGGATTTCCGTTACAATGGAGGAGGTTACGTGTCATCCGCCGTTAATCTAGCCAGTCTTATCGCACCTGCAGTTACCAGCAGCGATATTTTTTCTAAAACCAAGTACAATAGCTACTTGATGCAGTTTGACAACTTAAAAAATGTGCAAACCCCCTTCAAAGCCAAGGCTGAAAACTTAGGAAGAACCTTAAAAAACAATCGGGTCTATATACTCACCTCTGCCCGTACTGCTTCGGCTTCAGAATTGATCATCAATGGCCTGAAGCCCTACATGGATGTCTATTTGATTGGAGATAAGACTACGGGAAAAAACGTAGGCTCGGTACCCTTCGAAGACGAGGAAAATAAAAACAATAAGTATGGAATTTTACCCATAGTCTCTAGAAGTTTCAATAGCCTAGATCAGTCGGATTATACCACAGGATTTGTTCCAAATCTTGAATTCAAAGAAAGTCAGGAACGATTGAGGCCTCTAGGTGACGTCACTGAACTCCTACTCCGAAAAGCCATTGAAAAAATTACGGGGATTCCTTCCGGCAATAAGTTTCAGCAGCTCGATCGGGTTGACTTAGCAAGCACCTTGGACAGTAAACCAAGAACAGGAGTAATGATAGAAAATTTATCCCAGAACTAGCAAAGGACATAAAAGCGAGCAATAGAACTAGGCCAACATAGATTTTGAAAAAACTAAAGGCAAAAAAAATACCAGAGCAGCTCTGGTATTTTTTTTTATCATAGTTGTCTTAATTGGACTTGGCAAGATTTTCTTTGGCCTGAGTAAAGTTGGGATCTATAGCTAGGGCTTCGTTAAAAGAAGCCTTGGCTTCTGTTTTTGAATTTTGATCTAAGTACACCAATCCCCGAAGGTTGAGTGCTGCGGCTTTCATGTCCACTTGTTGGGTTTCCGTATCTGAAATAGAAAATCCAATTTTTTCATCCACCTTGGTATTTTTGATCAACATGGTCAAAGAATTCAAGGCCTCTGCATAGCGCTTGAGCGAGTATTGCAAGTAGGCGGATTTGTAGAGACTAAAATTATCTCCTGTCAACAGGTGTAAACTTTCGTAATAAGGTAATGCTCGATCAAAAGCGCCCAATTGCTCCAAAGCATAGGCAGCAATTTCCAAAGCCCCTGTGTTTTTGTCGTTAATTTTCAAGAGGTCCATGGCCACAAGTGCTGCTGAGGCATTTTGACCCGCTTCAAAGTACAAACTACCCAAAGCTTCCATGTAGCGAAGGTCTTCCGGATTTCTTACCATAAGGTCGTATAGCTTGATTTTGGCGATCTGCAAGTCGCTGTAACGAAGTGCTGCTTGGTAGGCCATCTGATCAGACATGTTCAACGCACTTTTTACCTTAGGGTCAAACTTAGGAATAGAATCGGAGGCCGTTTGCGCCAAGGATTGGCTCATACAGGCCAATAAGAGACAAAAGAATATGAGATACTGTTTCATAGAAATTAAGGAATAGTTGGGGTTAGGTAACGGGGTGTAAGCCTTTTTCTTTTGCGAGTTGTAACATCAAGCCTCGTGCTTCTTCGAAATTATTTTGTATTCTGCCTTCTAATATAGCTTCTTTGATTTCTTCTTTTAATTCTCCGACAATTTTTGAAGGAGAGATTCCAAAAGTTATCATGATTTCTTCACCGCTGATGGGAGGTTGAAAATTTCGGACTTGATCTTTTTGTTCTACCTCGTGGAGCTTCTGCTCTACTCGCGCAAAGTTGTCTAAATATTTTTGAACCTTCTTATTGTTTTTAGAAGTAATATCTGCCCTGCATAGCATCATCAAATCTTCTATATCGTCTCCAGCATCAAAAAGGAGCCTTCTCAAGGCCGAATCGGTAACCTCCTCCTTGACAAGGGCTATAGGTCTAAGGTGGAGGCGTACTAATTTTTGTACGTACTTCATGCGTTCGTCCAGAGGCAATTTAAGTCGTTTGAAAATGGCTGGTGTCATTCGAGCCCCCTTGTCTTCGTGTCCGTGAAAAGTCCATCCTATAGAGGGATGAAATCTTTTTGTGGCTGGCTTGGCAATATCATGCATTACTGCTGCCCAACGAAGCCAGAGGTTTTCTGTATACTGGCAGACGTTGTCCAGCACTTGGAGCGTATGATAAAAATTATCCTTGTGAGATTTATCGTCTACAGAATCCACCCCTTGCAGGGCAACCATCTCCGGAAAAAACTCATGCAAAAGTTTGGATGCGAACAAAAGTTTGAAACCATAGGAAGGCGTTTTGGTGAGTAGAATTTTATTTAACTCATCGATAATTCTTTCCTCCGAAATAATTTTAAGCCTAGGAGCATGCTCACTCAGTGCGTAGAAAGTATCCGCCTCAATATCAAATTGGAGTTGGGCAGCAAATCTCACCGCTCGCATCATCCGCAAGGGATCATCCGAGAAAGTGATGCCTGCTTGCAAGGGCGTTTTTATTTGCTTGGACTTCAAATCCTTTGTTCCCCCAAAAGGATCAACTAGATCTCCGTAATTGCTTGAATTTAGGGAAATGGCCATGGCATTGATGGTGAAATCCCTTCGTTCCAAATCTTCCAACAAGGTGCCGTCCTCCACAATTGGCTTGCGGGAATCCAAGCGGTACGACTCTTTCCTAGCTCCTACAAATTCAAGTTCCCAGTCTTGCAGCTTGAGCATGGCCGTTCCAAAATTTTTAAAAACGGTAAGGGGCACATGCTCGGAAAAAGACTTAGCTACCTCTTGAGCAAGTAAAATCCCACTACCCACACAGGTAAAGTCTATGTCCTTGCTCGGTCTGCCTAAAAGTAGGTCACGCACATAGCCACCCACCACGTAGGTTTCCAATCCAAGCTTGGAGGCAATAGCTGCTACTTGGGCAAAAATCTCATGTTGATCCAGCTGGGCTTTCAGATTCATCCTTTTATGATTTTTACCTCGCCTTCTGGACCTAAAAAAAGTTCTTTTACGCTAGGGCTAAACAAGGGAAAATACAAACCCGTCTGAATATCCGGCTGCTGCCCCCTGACTTCATGGAACAAGACAGGTTGGGAAAACTGATATAAAAGTTTATTCCAGGCCGGTTCCCGAATCAGCGAGAAGCGAACCATTCCCTCATGGCTGGCTCCTTGGGGAAGTAAAGAATTGGCAGGACTTTGATAAATGGTAGGCTTGGAGGCAAAATCCACAATATCCAAGGAAACTTCAGAGAATGGCACGCAAAGGGAACGAATTTGAAATAAATCAAAAAGTAAATAGATCCCCTCCTCCTGCACACCTGCATCGGTAAATGATATTTTTTTTAATGAAAACACCCTACCGTTGCCTTCCTTAAGGAAAACGATGCCTTTGGTTTTGAGAATTCCTAGTATTTCAGAGGTATTGAGCATGAGTCCTGTGATGACACAAAAATAAACAGATTATCTTGCTAGACTACCAAGGATAAAAATCATTACTTAGCTTCTCTCCCCTCTAGTACCTTGGAAGTAGATTAAAATCAGGAATAATTAATGGATTAGAATAAAAAAAGGACAGCTTACACTGTCCTTTTTTAAGTTCTTAGGGAAGATAATTATCCCTTCAGCCAGTTGATAAAGGTTTGGTACCCTATTCCAACTTCTCTAGCGAATGCAGCTTTGGTCTTCTTACCAGCCGCTTCCACTTTTTTCCATTCTTCCAGGATTTTTACTTTTTCACTTCCAGAGAAAGTTCTTCTTTTACCTTCCCCTTTAGCTACAGTTCCACCATTCAAAGCAGCAATCAAATCGTTGAGTTCAGCTAAGAATTTGGAATCGGTCAAAAACATACCTGCAGATTCTAATTTTTTAATCACCCCATCCTTAGGATTAACAGGAGTCACGGCAATTCCTCGGGATGCTGCTTCATGAAGATCAATTTTTTTACCTTCTGCAGTAACATAGATAAACCCATCTGATCTTCTAAGATCTACTAGGGACTCTTTAATAAGTTCTCTCATTTTTTTGTTTATTATTTTTTAGTAGAAAAATCCTTGCAATATACATAGTCATTTTAATTTGATAAAAAGTATTTTAATTTTTTTTATAAAATTTTACTAAATAAAAATCATTAATAATCACCATCACTTATTTAGGAGAAAAATAAAATCTCTCGTTAACTTAATTTAATAGTTACTTCCCTACGCTTAATCATTCTAGTGGTCCAAAATAAAAAGTGAAAGATAAAATATAGATTCCATTTTTGACTTTAAAGCGCGAATAGAAGCATTTATTTCAGATGTTTTTAAAAAAAATGAGCGGCATTTGTTGAGAAAAATTATTGTGTAAGGAATTCGGAGTTTTATTTTCTGAAGCTAGCTGTTAAAATTTTCTACTTTCTAAAATTTTATTTGAAAAATTTTATTCACAATAAATAAAAACAACCTTCAAGAAGAAAAATATTCCTACCCAAATTATATTGTGTCTTTAATCTATCGGATTATTTTCCTTTTTATTTAATATGTTTTATCATAAAAAATACAAACCGTCTATATAAAGTACTGATTTTATCCGTCCCTAACCAATTATAATTTTAGTTTTCTTGAAGAAAGTCAAATTTAAAGGAATGCTGATTCATTTTTTTTTCTTAAAAAAATCCAAACTTGAAGTAAAGGGCAGTTCACGAAAATTCCCTAGCTTTATACCCCATAAGAATTCTACTCTACAAGTACCTAAGCCTCTTCTTATGGCCTCACAGACAAAATACATTTTTATTACCGGGGGAGTGACCTCCTCTTTGGGAAAAGGAATAATTGCGGCCTCCCTTGGGAAATTGTTGCAAGCAAGAGGCTTTAGGGTGACCATTCAAAAGTTTGACCCGTACCTAAATATAGACCCAGGAACGCTCAATCCCTACGAACATGGGGAATGCTATGTAACGGAAGATGGGGCTGAAACGGACCTGGATCTAGGTCATTACGAAAGATTTTTGAACGTGAATACCTCCCAAAGCAATAATATTACCACAGGAAGGATATACAACAATGTCATCACCAAAGAGCGAAAGGGAGAATTTTTAGGTAAAACCGTGCAGGTTATTCCGCACATTACCGACGAGATCAAGAGTAATTTTTACAAACTAGGTCAAGAGGGAAAGTACGATGTGGTCATCACTGAAATTGGGGGCTGTGTAGGTGATATAGAATCCTTACCCTTTATTGAAGCGGTAAGACAAGCACGATGGGATTTAGGTCCTGGGAATTTCCTGGTGGTTCACCTAACGCTAATTCCCTACCTCAAAGCTGCAAAGGAATTAAAAACAAAACCTACCCAACATTCGGTGAAACAACTTTTAGAAGCGGGTATACAACCTGATATCATGGTATGCCGTACCGAATATCCACTTCCCAACGAGGTAAAAAGAAAACTTGCCCTCTTCTGCAACGTACAGCTGGATTCAGTAATCGAAGCTATGGATGCAGATTCCATCTACGATGTTCCCTTACTGATGAAGAAAGAGAAGTTGGACGAAAGGGTACTTTCCAAACTTAATCTCAAACCCAAGTCCAAATTAGATTTAAAAAATTGGAAGGAGTTTTTGGGGAAATTAAAAAACCCAACTGCAGAGGTGACAATTGGGTTAATTGGAAAATACGTTTCCCTGCCGGATGCTTACAAGTCCATCATAGAATCCTTTACCCATGCCGCTGCAGCCGTAGAGTGTAGGGTAAAACTTATTTTACTTTCTTCTGAAGAAATTAGCTCGGAAAATTACCAAAACAAGCTTAAAAGTTTGGATGGAATTTTGGTTGCTCCAGGATTTGGAGAAAGAGGATTTGAGGGTAAAATAGTTACAGTAAAGTACGCAAGAGAGAACAAAATTCCCTTTTTCGGAATTTGTCTAGGAATGCAAGTGGCTGTAATAGAGTTTTCCAGGCACATGCTTGGACTCAAAGGTGCCAACTCCACCGAAATGGACCCAACCACTCCACATCCTGTCATCGCATTGATGGAGGAGCAAAAGAAAATTGACCAAATGGGAGGAACAATGCGATTGGGTTCGTATGCTTGTGATCTGAAAAAGAATAGTAAAACTGCCTTGGCTTATGGCAAAAATAAAATTCAAGAACGCCACCGCCACCGCTATGAGTTTAATAATGCCTACTTAGACCAAATACAAGCCATGGGGCTTGAAGCTACAGGAAAAAATCCAGAAACTGGATTGGTGGAGATTGTAGAACTGAAAAATCATCCCTGGTTTGTCGGCGTACAATTCCATCCCGAATACAAAAGCACCGTATTAAATCCACAACCTTTGTTTGTGAGCTTTATTCAGGCTGCCATCGATAAAAAAAATTCCAAATTACTGGGTAATTAACCCAGGAAATCCTACCTACCATGGATAAAAATCAAGCAACAGGACTGATCCTCTTTGCCGCCGTCATTTTGGTTTACTCCTTTTTCTTTGCAAGTGCTCCAGAAGTCCCAGAGCCTCGAGAAGTAGTGACCGCTCAAGAAAGTCAAGAAAAACCCAAATCGGATACTAGCTCCCAAGTATTGTCCGTCCCCGATAGCCTCGTGGATGCACAGCGCATGTCTTCCTTTGGAGAATTGGCTTCGCTAACCCTAGGAGAGGAAAAAGAGATTCTCCTTGAAAATGAACTGCTAAAAATCACTATCTCTACCAAAGGGGGACAAATCAAAGAAGTAACCCTTAAAGAGTATAAGAGTTGGAAAGGCGATCCCGTGGTCCTCGCAGACAGTGTCCATACCCAATTGAATTTTTCTCTAGATACCCGTCTAGGAGCGAAAGAATTGGACTCATTTTACTTCACCCCTACCCTGAGCTCCGAGGAGGTAGATGGAGTAACTCAGCAAGTACTTACCCTACAATCAGGAAATGATGCAGGACAAATATTGCTGAAATATAGCTTAGCAGCTGGCAGCTATGAGGTGCATAAAACCATTGAAATTGAAAGATTTCAAGGAATGATCACGGGAAAAGAAGTGAAGATCAATTGGGAAGATCAAATCAAATCGCAAGAAAAGGATCTCGCCGAGTCAAGAAGAAAAACGCAAATCAATTATTATTTAGCTGACGGCAGCTACGATTACCTGAGCGCAAGTGATGATCCCGAGGAAGCAGAAGTATCTGGTTCAGTGAAATGGATTGGTTTTAGTCAACGATTTTTCACTTCAGGCATCATTGCAGATTCTCTATTTCAAGCAGTTAAAGTATCCCAAAGCACTCCTGAGGATTCAGCCCTAGTAAGAACCATGAAAGCCAGCCTATTGGTACCTATTCTTGAGGGTAAAGCAGGCCTTACTTTTTATTTTGGTCCTGACCAGTATAAAACACTAAAATCCATCACGCCAGGCTTTGAAGAAAACGTGGACATGGGGTATTTCTTCGTGAGTTGGGTAAACAAATACTTTGTAGTGCATTTGTTCGAATTTTTGGAAAAGTACTTTAATAGCTACGGAATCATTATCATTCTGATTGTATTTATCATCAAACTTGCCCTATCTCCATTGACGTATAAGTCCTACATCGGAATGGCTAAAATGAGGGTAATCAAACCAGAAATCGATGAGCTGAAGGAAAAATATGGAGACGATGCTACCAAAATGCAACAAGAGCAAATGAAGCTCTTCTCTCAGCTTGGTGTAAGCCCGCTTTCCGGATGCCTACCCCTATTGCTGCAAATGCCGTTTTTATTTGCCATGTTCTTTTTCTTTCCTAATTCCATAGAGCTGAGGCAAGAGTCCTTCTTGTGGGCGGATGACCTATCTACCTACGATGAGTTTATCAAGCTACCCTTTTCCATCCCATTTTATGGAGCCCACGTGAGCTTGTTTACCTTATTGATGACGGTGTCTCAACTCCTGTATACCCACTTCAACAACCAATTGACTGCGGCTACAGGGCCCATGAAAAGTTTAGGATACATCATGCCGGTGATGTTTATGTTTGTACTCAACTCCTTCCCTGCAGGATTAAGTTTTTACTATTTTGTTGGTAATATTTTCACCTTTGGCCAACAAGCGTTGATCAAGTTGTTCGTGGACGATGCAAAAATCCGTCAAAAAGTGGAAGAGAATAAGATCAAAAATGTAGATAAGAAAAAATCTAAATTTCAACAACGCTTAGAAGATGCCATGAAAATGGCGGAAGCCAAGAAGAAAAAATAAAAGGAAAAGGAGCTTAGTTTAGCTCCTTTTTTGTTAAAAAGTTAGCTTAGCTACGTGGCGTATCACACCTAAAAGGGCAGAATTTCTATTAACCTTATTTCACAAATAAAGTGTTCAAAAAAAGTAAGATTTACCAAAAATTGGACCTGATTTTGCTTAATATTGATTCCTAATTACCCTCAGCTTATTTCATGGGAAAAATCATTGCCATTGCTAACCAAAAAGGTGGAGTTGGAAAAACAACCACTGCGATGAATCTGGCAGCTAGTCTGGCTGTTTTGGAATACAAAACCCTAGTGATCGATGCCGATCCTCAAGCAAATACCACTTCAGGATTAGGGCATGATCCCAAGTCTATAGAAAGCAGCATTTACGAATGTATGGTGGATGGGACTACTATCTCCTCCATCATTTTATCTACGGACTTGGAATACCTTTCCTTGGTTCCCTCCCATATCGATTTGGTAGGAGCTGAGGTGGAAATGATCAACCTCGAAAATCGAGAGGAGAAAATGAAGCAGGTCATTGCTTCCCTAAAAGATGAATTTGATTTTATCATCATCGATTGTTCCCCTTCCTTGGGCCTGATCACCATCAATGCCCTCACGGCAGCCGATTCAGTGATCATCCCTGTACAATGCGAATACTTTGCATTGGAAGGATTAGGTAAATTACTGAATACCATAAAAATCATTCAAACCAGATTGAACCCTGAACTTGAAATCGAAGGGATCTTACTCACCATGTATGACGTACGGCTGAGACTTTCCAATCAGGTAGTGGATGAGGTAAGACTTCATTTCAAAAAAATGGTCTTCGATACCATTATTCCCCGAAGTGTACGATTATCTGAATCCCCGAGTTTTGGCTTGCCTGCCATTTCCTTCGATGCCGAAGGAAAAGGATCCATTGCCTATTTGAATTTGGCAGGGGAACTTGTACAAAGAAACGGCCTTCAAAAAGCCAGCAATTGAGTCCATGTCCGATCAAAAATCACCTCGTAAATCTGGTTTAGGAAGAGGCCTTGGGGCTCTTTTAGAGGATAGTCCTGCAAAAGGTAAGGCTCAGGACTTGCTACCAGAAATTGCTAAAGCAGGCATTTTAGAAATCTCCTTGGCAGAAATTCAAGTCAACCCTTACCAACCTAGGGTTCATTTTGACAAAGAGGCATTGCAGAATTTAGCTGATTCCATCCGGGTTCAGGGTATAATTCAGCCCATTACCGTAAGGAAACTCGGCCCAAATGACTACCAGCTCATATCTGGAGAACGCAGGTTTCAAGCCTCCAAGCTAGCAGGACTCAGTCAGATCCCTGCCTATGTCCGAACAGCCAATGACCAGCAAATGCTAGAAATGGCATTGATTGAAAATATCCAAAGAGAAAACCTCAATGCCTTAGAAATAGCGCATTCCTACCAGCGATTATTGGTAGAGTGTAAGTTAAAGCAAGAGGAACTTGGGGATAGGGTAGGTAAAAATAGAACCTCGGTCAATAATTACTTGCGTCTCTTGAAATTGCCCCCAACCATACAGGCAGCTATTCGAGACCAGCAGCTCTCCTTTGGTCATGCTCGGGCATTGATCAATATAGAAGATGTAGCACAGCAACTTAGTTTATTTAAAAAAACAATTTCTGAAGAACTCAGTGTGCGTCAGGTAGAGGCCTTGGTGAAATCACTGAATGCAAGTCCTTCCCCAAAGGATACGGATAAGCAAAGTTTGAGTCCAGTAAGGAAATACGAATTGGCTAAAATTCAGCAGCAACTTTCTTCACATTTTGGCACCAAGGTGGTGCTTAAAGCAAATTTGAAAAATAAGGGAGAAATAAAAATTCCATTTACCTCCTCCACAGACCTCAATCGGATTCTAGAACTTCTTGAACTGATATAATCGTGCATGGCATACCTTTTTTGACAAGACTCTTGATTGGTCCGACTAAGGTTTTTGCCGGATTGATTCTCTTTTTATCCCTAGGCCTTTCGCTTGGTTTTGGTCAAGAAATCTCCAAAGAAAAAGAGTCATCCAAAAGCACCCTACTACCTAAAGATCCTAAAAAAGCCACCCTCTTATCTGCCATTCTTCCAGGAGCTGGACAAGTATACAATGGAAAAACGTGGAAAGTACCCATCCTCTATGCAGGCATCATGACCGACGTATATTTCATCCAATACAACCATACCCGATACGAAACCTTCAGAGAAGCTTTGCTTGCTTTTGATGCGGGTGAAACCAATCAATTCCCTTCATTAAATCGAGCTGCATTGGTTAGAAACGTAGATTATTGGAGACAAAATAGGGATTTGACTCTTCTTCTTTTATTGGGTATTTATGCACTCAATTTGGTAGATGCTAATGTAGACGCGCATTTATCAGGATTTGATATTTCCGATGACTTATCCCTAAGCGTGGATCCCAAAGTTGAGACCTTTGCTGCCTCCACCCCATCTCTTGGACTTTCTTTTACCCTACACTTTAAAAAATGAGAATTCTTCTACTAGGTTATGGTAAAATGGGTAAACTCATCGGGGAATTCGCTGAGCAAAGAGGGCATGTATTGGTAGCTAAAATAGATCTAGCCAATCAAGACCTTTTGCAGGAACTACATCCTAATGATATAGATGTGGCCATTGAGTTTAGTCAACCTGAGGCAGCACTTTCCAACATTCGATGGGCCTTAGAAAAAGGAATTCCTGTAGTGTCCGGAACCACAGGATGGCTCGAGGAGTTACCCCAGGTAGAAGCACTTACTCGTCAAAAAAACGGTGCCTTCTTTTACGCCTCCAATTTTAGTATTGGTGTCAATATTTTCTTCAAAGTAAACCATTACTTAGCATCGCTAATGAAGGAAACTTCAGGGTATCAGGTCTCCATGGAGGAAATTCATCACACCCAAAAAAAAGATGCCCCTTCTGGCACCGCCATTACCCTTGCGAAATCCATTATTGATCATTACACTCAGGTAAAATCCTGGCATAATCAAGGAGAAAACGCGGTCCCATCTGACTCCCTTCCCATTACCTCCATTCGAAAGGACCCTGCGCCAGGGACCCACCGCATTTGCTATTCTTCCCCTATAGATACCTTGGAGATTTCTCATACTGCACATAGCCGAGAAGGCTTTGCTACAGGTGCGCTACAGGTGGCTGAGTGGATAATAGGAAAAAAAGGAGTACTTTCGATGGACGATTTCCTTTCTTTTTAAGCAATAACTGTCACAGCCATGAGTAAAACTAAACCAAAAAAATCTGCAATAAGAGAATGGGTAGACGCCCTAGTTTTTGCCGTAGTCGCCGCCTCTTTGATCCGTTGGTTGCTCCTTGAGCCCTTTACCATTCCTACAGCATCTATGGAAAAAACATTGCTAGTAGGAGATTTTCTGTTTGTAAGTAAACTTCATTACGGAACCCGAATTCCTAAAACTCCCCTTCAATTTCCGCTCACTCACCAAAAAATCTGGGGCACAGAAATCCTTTCCTACTCCGATTTGATAGAACTTCCTTACTACCGCTTGCCTGGATTTACATCTATCAAGCGAAATGATGTAGTTGTATTCAACTATCCTGTAGAATTTCAATATCCCAATGACCTAAAAACCAATTACATCAAAAGAGCGGTGGGGATTCCTGGAGATATTATTGAAGTCAAAGAAGGGGAGCTATATGTCAACCAAGAGTTGGCACATCAACCCGAAGAAATGCAATATTCCTATGAAATCAGCACCAATAGACCGTTGACTACCGAGTTTTTGGCAGATTTTGGAATCAATCAAGAAAGCTTTTTTGCAGACCCAGGAGGAAATAGGTACATGGTTTGGACTACCCAAGAAGGCATAGAAGCCCTCAAAGCATCCCCTATCGTTACTTCCGTAACCAAAGCCTTACAACCCAAGGGGCAAGGAGAATCTGGAATTTTCCCCAATGGCTCCAATTTCAATTGGAACCGTGACAATTACGGACCCTTACTTGTGCCTGGAGAAAATCTCTCCTTAGAAATGACACCCGAAAACGTGATCAAGTATGCGTTTACTATAGAAAAATACGAAGGGCACGAGAAAGTAGAGGTCAAAGAAGGGCAACTCTACATAGACGGTAAAAAAGTGAGTACCTATACCTTCAAACAAAATTACTATTTCATGATGGGAGACAATAGGCAAGATTCCCTAGACTCTAGGTATTGGGGATTTGTACCCGAAGACCATGTGGTAGGTAAAGCTTGGTTTCTATGGCTTTCCTTGGAAAAATTTGAAACTATGTTTTCCAAGATTCGATGGAACCGCTTTTTTAAAGGAATTGAATAATCAAAAGGCCCTGAAATCAGGGCCTTTTTTTTACCAGTCTATAGGACTTTGTTGGGTAGCAAGCAAATAGTCATTGGCCTTTGAAAAATGTCCACTACCAAAAAATCCCCGATGTGCCGATAAAGGGCTGGGATGAGGTGCTTTCAAAATAAGATGCTTGTTGGAGTCAATTAACTCCTCCTTTTTTTGAGCAAAGGCACCCCAAAGTAAAAATACCACGTGGTTACGCTCTCTGCTGACGGTACGGATGACTTCGTCGGTGAAAGTTTCCCAACCTTGGTGTTGATGTGATCCTGCTTGATTTGCCCTAACTGTAAGGGTCGCATTCAATAAAAAAACTCCTTGATTTGCCCATCGGGTCAAATCTCCTTGGGGAGGCATGTCTATACCTAGATCATTTTTTAATTCCTTAAAAATATTAAGCAAGCTAGGAGGAAAGGGTACCCCTGGGATAACTGAAAATGAAAGACCATGGGCCTGACCTTCTCCATGGTAAGGATCTTGACCTAGGATGACCACTTTGACCGATGGCAAGGGACATTGCCAAAAAGCAGAAAAAATTTGTCTACCAGGAGGGAAAATTTGATGCTCTTGGAATTCTTTTTTAATAAATTGGGTAAGGGAAAAGAAGGAAGGATGTTGAAACGGCTCTGCCAAGGCTATTTTCCAACTGGGTTCGATGTGCACATCCATAGGTTAGGGCTTGATTTGAGTTATAGAAACCTTAACTTGCTTGTCAAATGTAATATATCCCATGGTCACTGCCATCACTAAAGGAATCCAAGTCTGTGTTGAAAATACCTATCAGCCTGATTTTTCCAATCCTCAGCAGCACCACTATGTATTTACCTACAAAGTAAGGATAGAAAATAAAAGCCGCCAAACCTTTCAGTTGCTCAAGCGCCGCTGGGAGATTTACGATGCTGCTGAAAGTATAAAAATTGTGGAAGGGGATGGCGTGGTGGGTCAGCAGCCCATCTTGGAACCTGGAGAAACCCATACCTATGTTTCAGGATGTACCCTTAAATCTGGTATAGGAAAAATGAAGGGGTATTTTACCCTAGAAAAATTGGTGGATGGGAACCAAATTGAAGTGACCATACCTGAGTTTCAATTGATGGCAAGCATTTTTCAAAATTGATGTTAGGAAAAAAAACCTTTCATTTTTTTGCCTGGCTCAATTTTTGGCTTAACCAAGAAACCCTATATAGCCAACAATCTCCATTTATTTTTTCCCTTTACCAAGGCCTTCTAAAATACCTTGATTCCCAAGTTAAGACAGAAGCAAATAAAAAAAAGAAAGCCAACTTACTTTGTGAATATTTTTGTTCACTCACCCCAGCACAAGAAGTCATGATATTGGCTTTAGCAGGTGAGTCAAAAGAGCCCCTACTCCATGGCATCAATTCAGAGTGCCTACAAATACTTGGAGATACAAAAGGTATTTCTGATTCCTCGAAGGACAAAGCCTCTTTGGAAATACACTTACAACGCTTTCTTCAAGAAAAAAAGGTTTTCGATTACGTACTCGTACATGACATAACTCCGTACCCTTCAGCGGAGCTATTTTTCGATAAGCTGGTTTCTTGTTTACATGAAAATAGCATCCTTGGTTTGGAGAACATTCACAAGTCCAGAGAGTGGGAAATAGCCTGGAAAAAATTAAAAGAGCATCCTCGAGTACAACTCAGTTTAGATTTTTTTGACTACGGCTTTGTTTTTCTATCCTACCCAGGGAAAAAGACCCATAAGGTTCTTGCCTACTAAGTCCATCCCTTGGGATTGGGGTGAATTTCAAAACTTTATGGTGAATAAAAGTGATTTGGCAAAGATATTGTTAAAGAGCAGGTAGGAGCCGAGGAACTCTACCCTAGGTGAGGGAAAAACCTGAATGGCTCCAACTGTGCATGAGTGGTATAGGAGAAAAAGAAAAATCAAACCCCTGGCAAGGCAAGCAGGTGCTGTTGCTGGTGCTGATTTTATTGCTGCTTATTAGCGGGATAAAAGTTTACACGGATTACTTGGATCAGCAAAAAAAACAGGAAGAGCTAGAGGCGCTAAGCTCCGAAAATAATTCATTAACCCTCAGGTTGGATTCGGTGAGCACGCAGCTTCAGCGTAGAATTCAAGAATTAGAGGAATTGGGCGGCGATGTGAGGGAATTACTGGCCCTAAAAGATCAGCTAAGCTTGGAACTTAATTCCACTAACCAACGAAGCTCCCAAGAAATAAAGGCCTTAAATCAAAAAATTTCTTCCCTTTCAGAAATATTACTTCAAAAAGATGAAGAAATCAAAGCATTACGAGAAAACAACCAAGTCCTTAGGTCTGAAAATAGCCGATTGAAATCTACACAAACTGAAATTGAAGGTGAGGTTGCGGAGCTTTCCCAACAAAAAGAAAGGTTGCAACAAAAAGTAGACCTTGCTGCGGCACTAAAAATAGACTACATCCAAATATCTGCCATCAACGGAAGAGGAAAAGAAAAAGTAGAAGCTTCAGGAAAATACAGCAATAGGCAAATTTCTACACTTAAAATAGAATATAGCCTAGCTGAAAATGCTGTTTCCGACAAAGGCATTCGAAAAATTTACCTTCAAGTCCTAGGCCCAAACAAACAGGTCATTTTTGATGTGGCCAAGGGCTCTGGCACCTTTGTTTTGGATGGAAAAGAACAATTTTATACGGCCAGACAAGAGATTTATTACGATAACTCCCGCCAAACACTTGTCTTTCTCTATGAAAAAGGATCTCCTTTTTCATTGGGGACCTACGAGGTCAAACTTTTTATCGAAACTTTTCCCGCTGTAACGAAGTCCTTTACGGTAAAGTAAGCTCCCCTGCGCGCATCCATCTTTTCCTCTTTCTTCAGAGAAAACTGCCAAATATTTGGATAGTAGAGGCATTTTTTCTACTTTTGCAAACTATTTATTTAAATTCCAAAAAACACATTTAAAATGTTCCAAAGAAGTTACGAGACGGTATTCATTTTAACTCCCGTTTTGTCTGATGTTCAGATGAAGGATACTGTCGACAAGTTTGTGAACTTGTTAAAAGATGAGGGGGCAGATGTAATCAATGTGGAAAACTGGGGTCTTAAAAAGATGGCATATCCTATCGAAAAAAAGACAACTGGTTTTTATGTATTGGTGGAGTTCAAGGCTAATCCAAGCATTATTCGAAAGTTTGAATTGGAATTCAGACGTGACGAGAAGGTGATGAGATTCCTTACTACGGTTATGGATAAGCACGCTATCGTGTATGCCGAAAGAAGAAGAAAAGGAGAATTTAACAAAAAAGTTGAAGCTAAGGAGGAGCCAGCACCATGACACTAGTAAACGAACCCATCAACAGAGGTGAAATCAGAAAGAAGTATTGCCGATTCAAGAAGCATGGCATCAAGTACATTGACTACAAGGATCCCAACTTCTTGTTGAAATTTGTTAACGAGCAAGGCAAAATTTTACCTAGGAGGCTATCTGGTAATTCTGCGAAATACCAAAGAAAAGTAGCTCAAGCGATTAAAAAAGCAAGACATTTGGCTTTGTTGCCATTCGTAACCGATGGATTGAAATAATCCATAGGAGGTATCCTTTCAACATAAATGATCATTACAAATGGAAATCATCTTAAAAACAGACATCAAAGGTCTTGGCTATAAAAATGACTTGGTAAATGTAAAGCCTGGATACGGTAGAAATTACCTAATCCCTCAAGGCTATGCCGTCTTGGCTACAGGTTCTAATAAAAAAATACTTGCTGAAAACATCAAGCAAGCATCTCATAAAGCGGAAAAAATTAAAACCGAAGCGGAGCAGCTTGCAGCCAAACTTTCAGAAGTGAGCCTAGAAATCAAAGCGAAAATTGGCGACATTGGAAAAATTTTCGGAAAAGTGACTACTCTTCAAATTTCAGATGCTTTGGCTTCCAAAGGATTCGAAATTGACAGAAAGAAAATCGCTATCCCTACAGCCGTAGAAGGCGCTGGAGAATATACTGCAGACATCGACCTGCATAGGGAAGTTAAGACCCAGGTGAAATTTGTGGTAGTCGGAGAATAAATAACTACAAAGTCCAATATAAAGCCCCGCAACTGCAGGGCTTTTTTTATGTCAATGCAGACTCCAATTCTTGAACTAATTTTTTACCTACCTGCTTCGTATTTTTCTCTCTAGCTGACTTAATGACTTCTAAAGCTAGGGCACTTTTTTCCAAAAGCCCTGAGGGATTTTGATCATGCTGGTAGCTTCCCCAACACCAACTCAACTCCGCTGCTAGCTCTGGCTTTTCCAATTTCTCTAATTTTTGAATCAAAGGAGAAATAACTTTATTCATTTTTTCCGCATCCATATTTGCAATTTTTTATTGGTTTTGTTATGTAATATCTAATTTAATAATTTTGATATAATTTTAACTTGATTAATATCAAATAAATTTTAATCAGAATATACCTATACCTTTAAATTTTTCCCTATGGGCTTGTACAGGGTATTTTTTTCAAACCCATACTTCTCCTAACGTTTAGAAGTGCTAAGCTAAAAGACACCTTCTTGCCGTAGCCAAAAATCTTTGGTACTGAGTTTGGAAAAAAAAATGTAGACCTCTACATTTGTGACACCTTTCGCGGCCCAAGTGGCTTGCCGAAATACTGACCGATGGTGTAACTGGCAACACGTCTGATTTTGGTTCAGAAGAGTCTAGGTTCGAGCCCTAGTCGGTCAACAAAAAGACCTCCCCACGGGAGGTCTTTTTGTTTGATCTTATTTTTGAAAAATAAAGTAGGAAAATACCATGAGGATTCATGTCCTAGAAAGTGTATTTACTTATATAAGCCATTAAACAGGAGTTTAAAGGTGCCGTGAGACTGTCCCCTGAAGGTTATTTCAGGCCCAAAAGCATACAAGGTGCCTTTTCCTACCTTAGCTTCGAAGGCAGTTACGCCGTGTTTCAGGTAATGTTGACCCCAAGCCCAGCCACTACGTAAGGGAGGATCAGCTCCAAACCAGGCCAATGGCTTAACTCCTGCACCCAAAGCCTCAGGGCTTAGTCTAAACACAGGACTATTGTTAAATAAAACATCGGCTTTTGCCTCCATTCCAAAATTGATGGGCGCTGATTGATCTACCTGCATTTCCAAAACGCTTCCAGGGATATAAAACTTTTCTCCACTCAATCCTTTTTCTTTTCCATTCACCACCTCCACCAAGGCATTGGACACAGGAAGGCCCAAGTGATTGGCTAAGGAGGTAGCAGATCCCACCGTGAGGATTTGACCCCCATTTTCTAGAAATTCCTTCAATTGGGGAATTGATTTTTCAACCGAAAGCCTGCCCAACATGGAGTGGTACTCCGCTGGGATGTCCTCCTTTTTCGGTTGTGCCCCAGCACCATATCCTCCCAAAGCTCCAGGCATGCCTGGCCCAATGAATAGCAGGACATCGTACTTCTGGTTTAAACTGCCTTCATCGATTTCCATGGGAAAAACCTGTGCATAATCGAAATGAAACTGCTCCAAAATCCATCGCGTCCAACCCGACGGCATAGAACCCCCATAGTAATCGTATAGCCCAATCCGTGCTGGCTTGATTTCCTTTGCCCCAGCAGGCAATCCTCGCGCTGCCATAGGCATCACTCCATAATTTTTTGCTGCTTCTTCCAGGATCTTTTTACCTCCATTTGGCACATAAAATGAACCCGCTGGAATAGATCCCGAGGCCGATTGGGTACGGTAAACCTTTACCTTTCCTTTGAGCAAATCATTTACTGCTTTGAAGGTATCGTTGACTCGAGCATCAAGGAAATAGCCCGATCCAGAAGCAGGTAACACCGAAGACTTAGGAACAAGCAATTGCTCGTAAGGAACAGCTTCAAAAGGCCCCTCGAATCCTTCCAAGATTCGATCTACTTCAATCCCCATTTGATAAGCCAGGGTCCAGCCTGCCGCATCGTAAGGACGTACAGGAGGCCCTCCGGGATATAAGAAATCATTGGGATGGTCTTGAGCTTCAAACATATCCAGGACATGAGGCCTAAATGCCTGGGCCATCTTGACAATATACGATCCCTTGGGATAGGATTTTCCTTGGACAGTAAAGCCTTCTGTAGCCTGATGCACTTGAATTCCTGATTTAATTAAGGCATTCAAAAACTTAATCGCCGTTGGGAAATCAGCTTGATCCGCCGATAAAATGTATCCTCTAGGATCTCTATTTTCAGGATTTGCATAGACCGAATCATAAAATGAAAGGGGGATGCCCGAGCGGAAACCGAAATGGGCATCTTCCTCATTTTCAGCTTCTTTCTTCTTTTGAGTGGCGTCAAATGTGACTTGAATCTCTTGAGCATATTTGGGGTATCTGGTCCAAGTATCGGTATTGCCCCTATCTATGGATTTTTTACCCATGAGGTAAAAGTTGTAGAGCAACTCGTCTCCATGCCTAACGGCATGGTTAAGTATAGCATAATTCATAGATACCGAATAGTCAATTGAGGTTCTAAAAGACCATGGCCCCGGTGTGACAGGAAAAGGATTGCCATTGTTAGGAATCAATCTATCTGGCACCAAAGGAATAGAATAGGGTGAAGGATCACCAACGATTTCGGTGAGGATACCGATCATGTTATGGTAATAAGGGGTCGTACGCAAGCCACCATTCCACCAGGTAGAAAACACCGAACCGTCAAGTCTTGCATATCCTGGCTTTTCTTCCTGGTGCAGGCGATTGATCATGGCTGCTCCTACGGCATCCAAACTGGTGATAATCAAAGGATCGAAGACATGATTAAACGGATCTCGGTAGGGAGGACCCGCTACTACGGTGCCTGCCGGTCCCGCTTGGTGGTGATTGTATACGATCTGAGGCAACCATTCCAGGTACAATTGCCTAGAGATGTTGGTAGATTCCTTCATGTTATTCATGTAGAAATCCCTATTGTTGTCATGCCCAATATACTTTTGGTACAAAACAGGAATATTTTTATTCCTTTTGGACATGTCCTCAGGAAGCATGTACCAGTTGGACATGATTTCCATGCCGTCTGGATTGACATGGACCAACAAGATGATGACCTCATCCAAAATCCGCAAGGTCTCTTCGTCTTGCCGAGTTGCCAACTGGTAGAGGGTTTCAATAAGCTGCTGCGCACCTACTACCTCATTGGCATGCAATCCCCCATCTATCCATACCAGGGGTTTGCCTTGCGAGGCCAAAGCTTTGGCTTCTTCCACGCTTACTTCAGCCCGGCCTAATTTCCTAGAGATTTCCTTATAACGCTCCAATTCTGGGAAATTTTTGGGTGCAGTAATTACCAATAGGGGTTGCTCTCTACCAAATTCCGTTTGCCCAATTGACCTAAATTCCACCCGATCAGAAAGCTCTGCTACCTTTTTAAAATAGGCTTCCGTTTGTGTGAAGTTGGCCAACTGATAGGGTGAGCCTATATCAAATCCAAAATGCGCTTTAGGACTAGGAATTTCTTGTGCAAATAAAAACGGAGGAACTAAAACGAATAAGAGAAGGATAAGGCCAAGTCTTTTCATAGGATAGATGGAAGTATAGGAAATCTAAATTACGGTAATGAATAGATAATTCTGGAAAAAAACATCAAGTGAGAGCAAATTTTACAGGAAAGGAAGATTTCCTAACTAAACTAAATTTACAATCTTCCACAAGCTTTGTTTCCTCTAAAGATTTCTAAGCCAGTGGATTGCTTCATGAAAAAAGATTTTCGTACTAGCCCCTAGCCGAACGCTTTCACCTTACCTCAAAATCATTACTTTTGTTTACCGGTCTTTCCAAAACACCTCCCACTAACCTATCCCTTTGACCTATGTCTGAAGTAAAAATCTTTGCTGGCTCCAATAGCATAGAGTTGGCTCAAAAAATCTCCAAGAGCTACGGCAAAAAACTAGGCGACCTTACCCTTTCTCGATTTAGCGACGGGGAAATGTCCCCTAGCTTTGATGAATCTATCCGAGGATGTACGGTATTTATCATTCAGAGCACCAATCCTCCCAGCGACAATTTGCTAGAACTCTGTTTGATGATCGATGCAGCCAAAAGAGCTAGTGCATACAAGGTTTGTGCAGTAATTCCTTACTTTGGCTATGCCCGACAAGACCGAAAGGACAGACCCAGGGTGTCTATTGCCGCCAAACTAATTGCCAACATGCTGACTTCTGCTGGGGCAGATCGGGTGATTGCCTGCGACCTACATGCGGGACAAATTCAAGGTTTTTTTGATATACCATTGGATCATTTGAATGGATCTGCTATATTTGCGCCCTATTTGAGTTCGCTTAGGCTTCCAGAAATGATCTTCGCGGCTCCCGATGTAGGAGGAGTAGCTAGAGCTAGATCCTTTGCCAAGCACTTTGAAGTAGAAATGGTCGTCTGTGATAAGCACAGAAAAAGAGCCAACGAGATTGCCTCCATGCAAGTGATTGGAGATGTAGAAGGAAAGGATGTTGTTCTCGTGGATGATTTGGTAGATACGGCTGGCACCTTATGCAAAGCTGCACAAATCATTCTTGAAAAAGGAGCTAATTCTGTAAGGGCCGTCGTGACCCACGGGGTACTTTCAGGAAAAGCCTATGAAAATATTGAAAATTCTGTTTTGGAAGAATTGGTTATCACCGATACCATCCCTTTAAAGCAGCAATCTTCAAAAATTAGGGTATTGAGTGTAGGAGAATTGTTTAGCAAAGCTATTCATGCCGTCACGGGCAACACCTCCATCAGTTCTCTTTTTATCTAGAACCAATTTTAAATACACATATACATGAAAACACTAGAGATTATAGGGTTTAAAAGAGCAAATCTCGACAGTGCTGCTTTGAATGAAATCAGAGATGCCGGCAATGTTCCCTGCGTGGTTTACGGTCCAGGTATTCCTGAGCAAATTCATTTCTATTCCCCAGCCATCCTTTTCAGAAATTTGATTTATACTCCAGAAGTTCACCTGGTAGAATTAAACATAGAAGGAAAAATCGTAAAAGCGGTTCTTAAAGAAGCGCAGTTTCACCCGGTAAGCGATGTACTGCTTCATGCGGACTTCATGGCATATACCGAAGACAAGGCCATCAAATTTGAAATTCCAGTTAAAATTGAAGGAAGCTCTCCTGGACTAGCCCAAGGGGGTAAGTTGGAGTTTAAGACCAGAAAATTGAAAGTAAAAGGTACTGCCAAGTCCCTTCCTGACTACATCACAGTAGATATCAGTACCCTTGATTTGGGTAAATCATTTAAAGTAGGTGAGTTGAAGCCTCAAGGATTTGAAATCCTCACCTCTCCCAACGTAACCATCGTTACCGTGGGAATTCCAAGAGCTCTCCGTGGAAAGAAGGCGGAATAATCTTAGAGGATATCTCATACAAATCCTGCTCTTTACCGAGCAGGATTTTTTATTTTTGTACCAGTCAACTAAGATCTCATGAATTACCTGCTGGTAGGTTTGGGGAATATTGGTCCCGCCTACGAACTCACACGTCACAACATTGGTTTCCTTACCCTTGACCGATTGGCAGACCAACAGGGTATTTTATGGAAAAGTGAGCGCCTAGCTTTTAAAACAGAATTTAAGCATAAAGGGAGGAGCATTCACCTGATCAAGCCTACCACTTTTATGAACCTGAGTGGGAAAGCTGTCAACTACTGGATGCAGGCCCTGCGTATTCCCAAAGAAAATGTGCTTGTGATTGTAGATGACGTGGCATTGCCCTTTGAAAAATTGAGGATGCGGCCCAAGGGAAGTTCGGCTGGGCATAATGGGTTAAAAAATATCGAAGAGCTTTGCGGCGGACAAGATTACCCAAGGCTAAGGATGGGAATTGGAGATCATTATCCCAAAGGAGGTCAGGTAAACTATGTGTTGGGAAAGTTTACTCCAGAAGAATTTGAAGCTCTTCCCCAGGTTATGGATAAAGCCATAGACATGACACTAGCTTTTTGTACCCAAGGGATAGCTCCTACCATGACCCAGTACAACGATTGATTTCCATTGGGATTTGGAATTGACGCAGCCAACTTATTTCTTTGTACTCGATCTAACACACTGATTTTATAAAGAAGAGGCGAGAGACTAGGCTCCCTGACCCTCTGGCAACCCTCCCCCTTGGGGAGTAAGGTGCCAAATCCTACCCGAGGCGGGAACTATAAATGGAAGACACCTCTCTACCAGTTTGATGTTTCTTTTCCCTTCTCCGGAAAATTTTCTTTTTCATCAGGTAGTCTTGGATAAAAGCTAAACAACCCCTTGCCATGCCTCATTTCGAAACCGACGCCATTCGCATCCAACAACGGTCCAACCAAAGGGAACATGCTACTGCATTGTACCTAAGTTCAAGCTTTACTTTTGAATCAGCAGAAGAGGCACGAGCCATGTTTGCAGATGAAATCCCAGGCAATATCTATTCTAGGTATTCCAATCCTAATACCGCAGAACTAATAGAAAAAGTATGTGCGGCAGAAGGTACGGAGGGAGGCATTGCTACCGCCTCGGGGATGGCTGCCATGTTTGGGAGTATTGCTTCTTTACTGCAACAGGGGGACCATATCTTGGCCTCGAGGTCCTTGTTTGGCTCTACCCATCAGCTGCTGACGCGCGTATTTCCTAAGTGGGGAATTAGCTCTACGTATGGGGATATTTCCGATTACAAAAACTGGGAAAAACTCGTACAGCCCAATACCAAAATGCTTTTTTTAGAAACCCCCTCAAATCCAGGCTTAGAAATTATTGACTTGGAATGGGCTGGAGAATTTGCAAAAGCCCACGGTTTAATTTTGGTAGTCGATAACTGTTTTGCCACCCCTTACCTGCAGCAGCCCGCCAAATGGGGGGCTCACCTGGTCACCCACAGCGCCACCAAATACATGGATGGACAGGGTCGTGTCTTAGGAGGATTGATTCTTGGAAAAAAAGAACTCATACAGGAGGTGCAATTTTTCACCCGGCATACAGGCCCATCCCTATCCCCGTTCAATGCCTGGATCCTTTCCAAAAGCTTGGAGACCCTAGCGATAAGAATGGATAGACATTGTGAAAGTGCCCTCACCCTAGCTCAAACCTTGGAAGGACATCCCGAAATAGAACGGGTGAAATATCCATTTTTAAAATCCCATCCCCAGCACGAATTGGCTCTTAAGCAAATGAAAGCAGGAGGAGGAATCTTGACCCTAAGCCTAAAAGGAGGCCTAGCACGAGCACAACGCTTTATCGATCAGCTACAGATGATCTCTGTTACTCCCAATCTGGGAGACAGTCGAAGTATCGTCACCCATCCGGCTTCTACTACACATAGCAAATTGACCCAAGAGGAAAGGCAAAGAGTAGGCATTTCGGATGGATTGGTTAGAATTTCTGTAGGATTAGAACATCCCGAGGATATCCTCCAAGACATCCTTCTGGCAATAGAGTCTTCTACTAAAGCCTAAATTATGGCTTCAGGGTATTTCTAAAGATAATAAAGGGCTTCCAACGCTCTTTAGGTGCCTGGTAGAGCTGATCAAAAGCAAATGCGCCTACCACCACATCTTGGTCTCCATCTAGGTCCAAATCCCCCTGAGTAAGGGTCAGCCAATGTCCATCTACCTGCTTATCCAGGGAAAAAGGTGTAAATGCTAAGGACTTCGTCTGCTTAAAAAAGAGCAAATTTTGGCTAGGGACTTGGTTTTTGTCTGGAAAAAAAGAAATGACAAATAGGTCCTTTTTCCCATCCTGATCAAAATCTCCAAGTTCTAATCCGCTTGCTCCATGCATGGGGTAAAACCAGGCTTCCTCAAATGCGCCCTCCGTAGTGGAAGTGAAAATATGAACGCCATGGTATTTTTTTAAGATTTGACTTTGATCTGCGTTGTCCCCATTGACCAAAATAATTTCTTTTTTTCCATCTCCATCCATATCTTCCCAACGAAAATCACTAGAACCAAAAGCGGGATGAAAGGCCAAAAGTTGCTTCTCCTTAAATTTGCCATCTCCCTGATTATAAAAAAGTAAGAGTGCTTCCTTTGCTTGCGTCATCAAGGTCAGGATATCCAAATCCCCATCTTGGTCATAGTCTACCGCCAAGGACCTTCTAGCACCTGGCTCATTTTTTAAGATCACTTCCTTCCATCCCTTGCCTTCGCTGAGAAACAAGCTGAGTTTTCCCAAATGGTTTCCAAATTGAGAGACCACGTAATCTCGCTTCCCATCCAGGTTCCAATCCCCTACCTCCATATCCACCGGACGCATGAGTCGATCCAATACAGGCAGATCCTTCCAGCGCTTTGTGTCCCTAGAAAAATGTGAAAGAATACCTAAAGAATCGTTGGCGGGATCCATCAATCCCATGGCAAGTAAGTCAAAGGAGCGATCGGAATTCCAATGTAGATCTACCGGTGCTACAGCAGTGGGTAAGGAATCTATTGTGGCAAATCCTTTCTTGGAATCCAGCCAAAACAATGCTTTAAATCTGTGTCCTACGAGTAGATCTCCCGACTGGGGATGTATGGTCAATAGGGTAGTTAAGCTGGAGCGAACCTTAGGAAATTCAGGAATTTCCAATTTAAATCCAGGAATTCCCAATTGAGGAGTTTGTTTTGGGTCCTGGGGTAAGGGGGATTCCGGTGCATTCTCCAAGTAATAGGCCTCCAATTTCTGCCAATTCTCCCTCGTGATGTACGGGGTTTTGGAATAAATCCCGTCTGGCACCCCTTCGTCTTCAGGGAGGGTAGATCCAAAATCTTCCTCCAAGTAAAGTCCCATCCGCTTCCTCATATCAGGAAGCACCTTGGCCCAGGTAGCCTTATTCAAAATATCTGGAGAAGGCATCAAGTGACATGCCGCACAGTATCCCTTGGCCAATTGTTCGCCCGAGAGATCTAGATCGGATTGGGACAGCTGGTACAAGCTGGGAGGAGGCTGCTTTCGCTCAGCTATAGGTTGACAAGCGAATAAAAAAATCATGAACACAAGAAAGAATCCCCAATGCATTCACATAATCCTTTACAAATGAGATTTAAATTCAACCACACGTTGAGGATTTATACCCAAGTGCTTGGAAAAATCTACAGGGGAAGAAGAAAAAGAAAGCTCAAGATTAATAAATTGATTTTCTGCCTCAAGCAACTGCTTGCAGGAAGCGTGGATTTCCTTGAGATACCCCGTTTGCTTCAATATAGGAAGATGTTCCGGCTTCAGTCCCCCACCTGGAAGGATTATTAGCGCATCCTTGGCTTGCGCCAAGAGGTCGGCTACAATTTCCAAGCCCTCACTGAGGGAATTTTTTCCTCCTGAGGTTAAGATTCGTTGAAAGCCAAGCGCCTTGATTTTTTTCAAGGAATCTTGTAAGTCCACCGATGCGTCAAATGCCCTATGAAAGGTACACGGCTTAGAACCGGCAGCCCTAAGCAAGGATTCGCAAGCGGACTCTTGCACATACCCCTTGGTATCCAAAGCCCCAAACACAAATCCATCGGCACCTAAATCTCCTAGAAGTTGTATGTCCTGTTTCATTACCCACAATTCCTTCGCTGAATAAACAAAATCACCCCCTCTCGGTCGAATCATCACAAAGATGGGAATATCGAGTTCGCTCTTTAAAACTTTTAGCATGCCTGCACTGGGCGTTTCGCCTCCTTCCGGGAAATTGGAGCACAACTCCAATCGATCTATGCCTAAGTGGGCAGCATCCAGTGCGGCTTTTACTGAAAATACCGGGGCTTCAAGAAGGATCTTACTCATGGTTTAAAATGACTACCTGCATTCATCAAGACATTGCCTGCTCCTGTGGCTTTGGCAAAGGTAAATCCAGGGTGTACGGCAAATGCACCCACTTCTCCTTCTGTATTCATGGCTAAAAAACCAGCTTGAATATCTTCAATTTGTTTGTTTTTGGCTACCAATCTTCTCACCGCTTCTTCGCAGGCTTCCTGTGGGCTTCTCCCCTGTCGCATCAATTCCACAATTAGAAAACTTCCACAAATTCGAATGATAGATTCTCCCAATCCAGTAGCTGTGGCTGCGCCCACTTGGTCGTCCACAAATAAACCCGCTCCAATGATGGGACTATCACCCACCCTTCCATGCATTTTATAGGCCAATCCACTGGTAGTACAGCTACCGGCCAACTTCCCTGCCGCATCCAGTCCAATCATCCCGATGGTATCGTGATTCTCTCTATTGATCACGGGCTTGTACTTGCTATGCATCTTCCATTTGTCATATTCTTGTTGCGCTTTGGGACTCAGCACTTCGGGTTCCATAGGAAAGCCTTGTGCTAGGGCAAACTGCCTAGCCCCTTCGCCTACCATCATCACGTGGGGAGTTTTTTCCATCACTGCACGAGCTAAGGAAATGGGGTGTTTCACTTGCCGGACAAAGGCTACAGAACCGCAAGACCCATCCCCACACATGATGGAGGCATCTAAGGTGGTGATCCCTTCCCGATCTGGAAGCCCTTGCAAGCCTACAGAAAGATTTTCCATGTCCAATTCTGTTGTTCTAACCCCAGCTTCGACGGCGTCTAAGATACTCCCCGTATTTTTCAATTTTTCCCAAGCATTGGCATTGGCAGGAATTCCATGATCCCAGGTGGAAAGGATCAAAGGCTTTTCTGTCTTCCTAGTCCGGCTAGGACCTGCCACAGCATCTAAGGAAGCCATGCCAGGTAAAATTAGGGCGGATCCGAGCAAAGATTGCTTAATAAACTTTCTTCTATGGGACATGGATTGTATTTTAGATTCAAGGAGTTAAATTATACATTTTGCGTCAAATAATCCCTTCTTTCATCTAAATACTCCAAACAAATCCATGCGACCATACCTGTTAAGAGAGGCTAGTTGGAAATCATTAAAAACCTTCCGCTACGACCTTGCTATTTTGCCCTGGGGTGCTACTGAAGCACACAATTACCACCTTCCCTATGGTACAGACTGCTACGAAGCAGATGCGATAGCCCAGGAAGGAGCAAGGAAAGCTTGGGACAAGGGAAATAAAGTAGTGGTCCTTCCTTGCATCCCTTTCGGGGTAAATACGGGACAATCCGATATCTACCTAGACATCAATCTCAATCCAAGCACGCAATTGATTATCCTGCAGGACATCATCACCGTACTGGAAAGACAGGGTCTAAAGAAATTATTGATCTTGAATAGCCACGGGGGCAATAATTTTCAGCCCATGCTGCGCGAACTTGGACTGAAGTTCCCCTCCATGCTGCTTTTCACCAGCAACTGGTTTCAGGCTCTGGATAAAAACAAATACTTTGAAGAAGGGGGAGACCATGCTGACGAAATGGAAACTTCCCTGATTCAATACCTTCACCCCGAGCTGGTTGCCCCCTTGACCGAGGCAGGAGAAGGAAAAGAAAAAAAATCAGTCATCCGAGGCATTCGGGAAAAATGGGCCTGGGCAGAACGAAAATGGTCAGAGGTGACCGAAGACACTGGGATTGGAAATCCAAAAAAATCCTCTCCCGAAAAAGGAAAGCGGTATTTTGAGGACGTCACCGACAAGGTGGCCGAACTGATGGAAGATATTTGTCAGGCTAGGCCTGGAGCACTCTACCGCTGATCAATTGGTAGTAGGGAGACTCAAAGGAACTTCCTTGCCCTGATAGGTAATCATTTTTACCGCAGAGACTCCTGCGGGCAGGGAGATGACCCTACTGGATTGAGAGGCAAAGCCTGCCCCTAAACCCAGGTCGACCCGTTGTTTTCTACCGTCTGCAAAATCCAGCACCACAGCCATAGCTTCGACAGGAGGTAAAAGGTTACGAAGATTGGAATTCTTTCCTGCGAAGGCTAACAATTTAGACCGATTTTGAGAAGCCAAATACAACATCGATCCATTGGCAGTACTCAACTTGACCAAGGCTTTGGCATCTCCAGGCACCATAAATCCACTTGCTCTGCCTGGCATGTACTTCAATTCACCTTTCCCGTTGCCCAAAAGGATCCAACCTATAGAGGCGTCTAATCGACCAATGAAAACTTCATTTCCATAATCGTTACCTACCATCATCAGGTCAGTATAGCCGTCTCCATTAAAATCGTCTGCAACGATACCATTCATCGGAGCTAGCTGAGCTTGTATCGGTAATTCATGAATAGAAAACTTCCCGCCACCAAGGTTTTCTACCCATACCGAACGATCAAATGTTCCTGTGAATACTCGGGCATCCTTTTTTTCCTCTTCGGTAAAAAAGGTCTGCTCAGTACTCTTGGCAAAATACTTGTAGCGATCAAATTTTCGTCTAAACATGGGGCTTTGGCCAATCAAATCGTCCCAGAAATGACTTGGAAAAGCCTGATATTCCCCTCCAATTTTTTCCTTGTAGTAGGCAAAAGAAATGGGATCCACCGAACCATTCGCATCAAAATCTTTGGCATAAACCTTCACCGGCCGATCCGCAGAAGGATGATAGGCATTATTAGCACCTAGATTTCCTACAATCCAATCTGAATCTCCGTCTTGATCAAGGTCAGCGCTGGCTATAGAATTCCACCAACCGGTATAGGATTCCAAGCCAGTCTCTTTGGCTAGCTGAAAAGCAGTACCTTTGTTGAGCAGCACGGTAATCGGCATCAATTCCCCCACTACCACCAAATCTACTTTTCCATCGGCATTGACATCAGAGAAAAGCGCATCGGTAATCATGCCTATTTTTTCTAATCCAGGAAGCCAGGTAGAGGTAGCATCCACCAAGGTTCCTCCTTGATTTTTCAAAAGGAAGCTCTTTTCTGCTAAGGGATATTGACCTATAGGACTTCTCCCCCCTACAAAAAGGTCCATCCATCCATCTCCATCTATGTCTGCTCCGCGAACTACGCTGCCGTTTGCTAGAGGAAGACTAGCTCTTTTATCCAGACTAAAATTACCCCTGCCATCGTTGAGATAGAGCCTGTCCTGATATTCAGGAGCGTTGGGAACAAACTCAGCGCTGCCCGAAACCAAATACATGTCTAGGTCTCGATCTTGATCCAAATCAAAAAGGAGAATACCCGTGATTTCTTCTCGAATAGACTCTTTGGGGAGCAATTCTTTCTTGGAAAAACTATCGTCTTGGTTTTGGCTATACCACACCGGAGCAAAGCCTGCAGAAGATCCAATCACGACATCCTCTCTTCCGTCCCCATTCAAGTCACCAACTGCCAAGGTGGGCCCATATTGAGATAGTTTGTGAGGAAGAGTACGCTGTACGTTAAAATCAATTTTGTCGTCTTCTTGATGTAGGTAATCTATCCCCAAAGAGGCGGATACTTCAGTCAGCAATTGATTTGCTTCTTCCAAGTTTTTTACTGCTACCGAAGTAGTTCCAGCAGAGGCGGATGCATAATCCATTTCTATGACTTGGTTGGACCCAACATCCGTTACGCGGTTGACCTTTCCATCGGGCCACATCACCAGTACTTCCTTTACTATCTTGCTGCTATCTACACCAAAATGAATAATCGGCTCTGTGGAAGACATGTATCCCCTTACCACCTGCATTTCTTGATAGCCCAATTGGTCTTGGTTGTAGGTGATCCAAACCTTTGCGCCAAGACCATCAGGATTCTTTTTATTTCCTTTGAGTTTTACTCTGAGGTAATTGGGCTTTTCTTTTTTCTGGTTGAGCTTATTTTCAAATACAAAGGCAGGATCATTGATATTGTTGACCACATAATCCAAATCGCCATCAAGGTCTAAATCGACTAAAACGGCACCATTGGAAAAAGAAGGCTGATTTAATCCCCAAGTCTCTCCCACGTCTTCGAAGGCTAATTCTCCCACTTGCCTGTAGGCATAATTCGGTATTTTAACTATGGGTATAGAATCTAGCAATTGCCTTATTGAGGCAATATTGCCTACATCCGCTCTATAATTGGCAAAATCCTTATCGGTGATATCTCGTGGAAATCCATTGGTGATCAACAAATCTCGTCTTCCATCGTTGTCTATGTCAGCCATTAAGGGGGCCCAGCTCCAGTCGGTTTGATACACTCCAGAAAGCATTCCTACTTCGCTGAAAGGGATACCAGGACCATTATTGATGTGCAACATATTTCGAACGTATTGGTATTCGTAGCCAAACTGCTCGTTGTTGATGTAGGTCTGGTAAACGTTTTTTCCAATGGTAGTCTTCTTTCTATAGCTATCCTCTCCTAGCATGTCGATGGTGATCAGGTCAGGCAAGCCATCGTTGGTAAGGTCTGCCATATCAGAGCCCATGGAGAATTGGCTTTGGTGTCGAAGGACTTCCTTAGTTTTATTGGAAAAGGCACCGTTTTGATTATTGATATATAGGATATCGTTGGTAATGTAGTCGTTGCTGACATGGATGTCGGGCCATCCGTCGTTATTTACATCCCCTATGGCCAGTCCCAATCCAAAGCCCTCGTAGGTTATCCCAGCTTCTAGGGTTACATTGGTAAAGGTGCCATCCCCATTGTTTTTATAAAAGGAATCGTTGTTGATAGCAGAACCATCGGTGATTTTTTCCTTGAAATTGGTGGGTTTAATGGCCAATTGCTCATTATTCAACACGTAAAGATCCAAGTCTCCATCCAAATCGTAATCCAAAAAAGCTGCTCCCATGGAATTACCAGGATCGGCAATGCCGTACTGACTAGCCATCTCTTTAAATCTAAGTACGCCTTGAGCATCCTTGCCTTGATTCACAAAAAGTAGGTTATTTCTTTCCCCAGGACCTTTTTTCATGGCAGTAGCCACGTAGAGGTCGGGCCAACCGTCTTCGTTGATATCTACCACTACCGTCCCAGTGCACCACCTATCGGTTGCCATGATACCAGCATCTTCAGATACATCACTAAAAGTAAATTTTCCTTGATTTAAATACAGTCGGTTGGGTACTTGATTGCCCGTAAAAAATAAATCGGGTAATCCATCCCGGTCAAAATCCGCGGTTGCAACTCCCCCTCCATTAAATATGTATTCGTCGGTAAGGATATTGAAACTATCCGATTCGATGATTTCATTGTTGAAATCGATACCCGTTTCTTCCGGGGACTTGTGTTCAAAAAGCGAATCTTTTTGTTGACAAGCAGTAAAACTTAGGACAACAAATACGTAGGGGAGAAAGGAAATCTTACTCATCTGAATGCAGCTTCGGGATTAGAGTAGAAAAATAACACATTCCCCTATGGAAAAAAATAAAGTTAGCGAAGTACAATAAAAAAGAGAAGGTCCGAAAACCTTCTCTTTAAATTTTATAACTAAGTAAGCTTAGAAACCCGGGTTTTGAACCAAGATATCCTTACCTACTAGGTCAATTTGATCTTGAGGGATGGGAACCCACTTAAACTTGTCGGCATACTTGGATCCACCCAAGGCAGAAGCAAGTTTCACTCCATCGTAAGCAAAGTAGAAATCCAATTCCGCTTGAGCAGTACCCCAACGCTGTAAGTCATAGAATCTATGTCCTTCCATACCCAATTCAAGGAGACGCTCGTGACGCACGGCCAACTGGGCAGTAGCCTTGCTGGTCCAAGCTGTGTTGTATGTGCTAATCACGTAGTTGGCAGCATTGGTACCATTGGATCTCTTAAGGAAAGAGTTGATTGCTCTAGTTCTCACACGGTTTACATACTCACGTGCTTTTTCCAAGCTTCCAACTTCGATCTCAGCTTCTGCAGCAAGCAATAGGATGTCTGCAAAACGGATGATCATGAAGTTGATTCCTGTATAACCTGGGGTCCAGGAAGAGTTGTCTTGGAAGGTTCCTGCTTCAGACTTAGCATACACATACTTCTTTGGAGAGTATGGTCCTGCATTGGGCTGGTTACGGATCCAAGCTTGACCTGGGTGATCCATCCAATCCAAGTAAGGGATACCTCTACGACCTACGGTATGATCCAATCGTGGATCCAAATTACCTGCATCTGGAGTAAAGGCAGCACCTGAAGCTACGCCCATATCATTTTTCACTTCATTGGCAGCGCCATTATAAGTCTTATCCAAAAGTGGAAGGCCATTAGCATCTGTTCTGAAAGCATTGACGAAGGTAAAGCTTGGCTGGAAGAATCCGCAGCAGTTACCTGGACCCGCAGGACCGGTATTGTAAGGGAAGTTCAAGTCAAACTCAGGGTTGGCATTGGCTACAGATCCCGTGTTAGCAGCAGACTGATACGCCCAGATAGACTCTTGGTGGTTATCGTTTTTACCGCGGAACATGTCATCGTAGTATGGAACCAAACCGTACTTCAAGCCATTGGAAGTTACCCCATTGGCAATCACGTCGTCAAACAACGCTTTTGCCTTGGTATATTCCTTAGTATACATGTAGACCTTAGCCAAGTAAGATTTTGCTGCCCATACGTTTACTCGACCTACTTGAGGCTGAGTAGCAGGAAGCTTAGAAATAGCATACTCTAAGTCAGCTACGATAAATGGATAAAGAGATTTGTCATTCTTCACTTTTTCCAAGCCAGATCCGTAATCTACATTTTCGTCCACATAAGGAGTCTTATCGTAGTCACGAGCAAGCTCGAAATAGAAGTGCGCTCTTAGGAATCTTGCTTGAGCAGAAAGTCGAGTCACATCTGTAGGAGTCACATCAGGACCAGCCTTCTTCAATAGTCTTAACACGCTATTTGCTCTAGCAATACCTTCATAACATACGTTGTACTTTGAACCCATTTCTCCAGATGCAGCATTGTTTTCAAAACGCTGAATAGGGTTAATGGTAGTAAAGTCACCAGGGTCAGTACCTTTATTGGCCTCACCTCCACGAATACTTCCCCACACCCAGTTGGATGGGGATCCTAGTCTGTTGCCACGTCCGTTTACTTGGGAATAGGCCGCGATCAACGATGCATCAAGACCAGCTAGGGAAATAAGCTGATTTTCAGACAATTGGCCAACCGGCGGGACTTCCAAAAACTCCTCGCTACAACTCACTGCTACCAACATCGCTCCGGATGCAAGTAGGACACCGATTTTTAATTTGAAATTATTCATTTGTTTAATCAATTATAGTTTATAACTCGATTCAAATTTAAATGTTTGAGAAATTTAAATACTATTTAAATATTAAATCTTAGAAGCTTAAGTTAAGACCGAAAGTCCAACCTCTAGTAACTGGGTAATTACCTACGTCAATACCGAAAGTCAAGTCAACATCTCCACCTACTGCAGGATCCAATCCTTCATAACCAGTAATGGTGAATAGGTTGTTTACGGAACCGAACACTCTCAATCTTTCCATTTTCAACTTCTGCAAAACGCTAGCAGGAGCAGAGTATCCAAGGGTTAAATTCTGGAATCTCAAGTAAGAACCATCCTCAATGTAATGCGAGTTGGCTACGTTGGCGTTAGAGAAGTTAGACACACGCTCTACGATTGGAATAGTTGCATCCAAGTTTTGAGGAGTCCAAGCTTCAAGCAATCTCTTTGCCTTAGCAGCACCTTCGAAAGTCTGGTTGAAGTCAGTAAACCAACGAGATTGGTTCCAAATTTCATTACCAATAGAAGTATACAAGTAAGCAGAGACATCAAATGATTTGTAACCTATAGTGAAGTTCATACCTCCTGTGAAATCAGGAACTGGATTTCCGAGGAACACACGGTCAGCAGGAGTGATAGTACCATCCTTATTTACGTCTTCAAACTTGAAACGACCTGGAGCAGCACCGTCTTGTTTGGCATGCTTGGACACGTCTTCTGCATTTCTAAACAATCCAAGCGTGTTGAATCCAAAGAAAGAAGAAAGTGGCTGACCTACCGCATTACGGATAGGCTGAATACCACGGTATGAAGGGTTAACTGAAGTGATGAAGCTCAAGCCAGGAGCTAGGGAAACAATCTCGTTCTTTAACGTAGAACCTGTTACAGTCAATTCATAAGTCAAGTCAGAAGTTAAGTTTCCTCGAGTAGTTACCAAAAGGTCAAGACCTTTGTTCAACATCTCTCCAATGTTAACCGCTGGAGGGGATGCGTTGCTACCCGCAGTCAATGGAATAGGCACAGTAAACAACAAGTCTTTGGTGTCTTTTCTCCACCAGTCAAAGATAATATCCAAACGACCATTGTAGAAGGTACCATCAAATCCAATGTTCTGAGTAACAGCAGTTTCCCACTGTGCGTTCGGGTTACCGATACGAGATCTTCTAAAACCAATGGTAGCACCAGAGTTAGATCCAGTGATATCGTAAGAAGAAGCACCTACGTTACCAGCAAACAAAGAGTACTGGTTGTTGGGATCTACGTTGTTGGAGTTACCCATTTCACCATAACCACCTCGGATCTTCAAATCGTCGATCCAAGTAGCACCTTGCAAGAAGGATTCAGAAGAAACTCTCCAAGCTGCAGAGAATGCAGGGAACACCCCGTATCTAGAATTAATACCAAATCGAGAAGAACCGTCACGACGAATTACCGCACTTACAATGTATTTGTCATCGAAGGTATAACGCAACTGACCAAAGTAAGAGTTGAAGTTAACTCCTTTGAATTGGTCAGAGTTTACTTGACGCGTTCCTACTGGTAAGTTTGAAATAGTAATGAAGTTAGGATCGGTAGAGAACGGATTTTGACCGTTAGCACTTATGTTTCTTCCTGCACCTGAATTCAAAGCCTCTTGACCTACCAATACATTGAAATCATGCTTGTTAATTTTCTTCTTGTAGGACAAGGTGTTGGTAAATGTCCATCCGAATGAGAATCCACTTCCTTCATTGTAGCCAAACGCAGAGTTGTTTTCTGAGTTTTCGTACTGAAGTCTTGAATAACCCCAAAAGTAAAAGTTGTTGTACTGACCACCTGCAGAAGTTCTGAAAGTCAAGTCATCGATGATGTCCCACTCCGCATACACATTACCAAAGGCATTTGCATTGAAGTTTCTGTTATTATCCTGACCATCACGGTTTGCAACTGGGTTTCTTGGGTTGTTGAAACCTCTAGAAGCAGTACCTGCATAACCACCAAACTCATCATACACTGGGATGATGGATGGCATGCGGAATGCCTGAAGGATGTCGTTTTCGTCATCAGATACGCCTCGTCCACCAGCTCCCCCTTGCTGACCCAATACCTGACGGTAAGTAGCTTGGAAGTTTTGACCTACACGAATTCGCTTGGTTACATCAAACTCAGAGTTGGCACGCAAAGAATATCTTTTAAAATTGTTCCCGATCATGATACCTGCTTGCTCTTGAACACCCAAGCCAATGAAGAATCTAGAAGTTTCTGAACCGCCATTGAAGCCTAAGGAATGTCTATTCAAAGGAGCAAAACGAGTCAATGCAGCATACCAATCGGTACCTTCTCCAGTCATTGCTCTAGTCAATTGACGGATAGTTCCTTTTGCAGGATCGATATTGTACCAACCTCTTTGCTCTTCGATTTGAGCAGCAGTTAATGGGCCTGGCTGACCAGAAAGCACGCTAAATGCACCTGTAGTTGGGTTTCTGCTAATTGAGCTCAAGTAATATGGCATTACTGGAGTAGCACCGGTACCAAATTGAGGGTGTCCATAGGCTGGAGCACGGTTCTGCAAGGCAGCAGTGTTTTTCTCTGCTAGCCAAGTGATGTTTGCATATCCCTGAGGATTCAACATCTCGATTCCAGTACCTGGATCAGTGATACCATACATACCATTGTAATCAACGCGCAACTTCTTGTCTCTAGCACCTTGCTTGGTAGTGTAGACGATAACGCCGTTAGCTGCACGAGCACCGTAAATGGAAGCTGCAGCTGCATCTTTTAATACGGTAGTGGACTCGATATCATCTGGGTTTAAAAAGTCAGTAGATCCAGTAGGCACTCCATCCACAATGTACAAAGGCTCGTTACCACCGAAGGCACCGAATCCACGTACACGAATGATGGAAGAAGTTCCTGGCTGACCGTTGGTAATTACCGTCACACCAGATACACGTCCTTGTAGGGTTTGCTCAACGTTACCTGTTGGGATAATAGTCAAGTCTTTAGGGCTTACTGTGGCAATCGCACCGGTAGTTTCTCTTCGAGTATCGATAGAGTAACCCGTTACAACTAATTCAGCAAGGGTTCTTTCATCAGGCTTCATAGAAACGTCAACTACGCTTCTTGCTCCTACCAGTTGTTCGATGGTAGTATATCCGATAAAAGAGAATACCAAGGTTGCTTGGTCGTTGGGAACACTGAGGGTATACTTACCGTCAATGTTCGTGGCAGTACCGGTTGTGGTTCCTTTCACAAGGATAGACACACCAGGAAGGCCCGTGCCAAATTCATCAAGTACTGTACCTGTCACCGTTTTCTGCGCATAAGCAGCCGAGACAGAAAGCACTAAGAGCGTAAGGCACACACTTAGGATTTTGTAAACATTTTTCATAAACATAGATAGATTGGGTAACAAGATTAATCTCAATAACTTGTTTGTTAATTAATTATGCAATCGTTTGCGATTATTCTTAAAATAATTGCAATAAGTGCCACTATTTTTTGATTTGGTATTTATTGCGCCTATACCTGGTCTGATGACCTGCTGACTAAAAAAACCGATAGGTTTGACATCGGTCGATGCTAGGTGAGAAAAGGAATTAGGTTAAGTAATTTTACTCATAGGCTGAAATTTTGGGTTTGATTGTGATTTCTCAACATTCAATGTTAAATAATCTTAAAGAAAAAACAAATTTTCTTAGCTAAATATTGTTCTGTTTTTTTCAAAAAAAATAAATAGTTCTCTTTCGGGATTCTTTTTTTCTTTAGAATAATTCCCCTTCTGAGAGAAAATATTCGGAAAAATTCCAAGTAAAACTCATTCCACTCCAGACACCACCTGTTTGAGATCTAGCTCCTTAAAATGGGGATCCAGTACTACTTTTCTTTGTAAAGACACATTTTTAATTGCCTTTTGCAGGTGAAGGGTAGCAATGTCCTTTTGACCCAGCTGCATGGCTACTAAGGCCAAGCCATAGTATCCGTATCCAAGCTCCCTACTCATGAGCACAGATTCCTCAAATGCAAGCGTTGCCTGCATGTATTCTCCAAGCAAATAGAAGGCCAAGCCCTTGTTAAAATAGTCCTTTGCTTCTGTTATGGGGGTTTCAAATCGAAGGGTAGCCAATTTGTAGTCCCCTCTCCATATATCTAATGCCCCTCGGAGCAATTCACTCTCTCTGCCTAATTCAGTCCCCTTGGCTAGCGCCGTCACTTCAGAGATTTTTTTATACCCCTCCCAATAGTCTCCGAGAAGAACCAGAGCTTGTCCTTGATTATACACCGCCTGAGGCAGCTCTCCAAGGGAGGTACCAGCTTCTAAAAGCCTCAAGGCTTCATCCAGGAGGATTTCTCTAGAGCCTGTATCGTTCTGAAGCTGTGCTTGTCGCATCCTCACTATAGCCAGATTGTTGTAAGGAATAGGTGATGGGTAAAACTCAGCCATTTTAGAATAAAAAAATCCCTTTTCTTCCCAGTCCTCAGCTTCGGCAGCGGCGATGGCCCATTCCTCTTTACTCATATTATTTTTTGCCTTGAGTAGGAGGGATTGTTGCAGCCTTAGGAATTGCTCGCGGCTTAGCCCCAGGTAGGGCTTGGCTTTTATTTCAATGGTCACTGCCCTCAAGTTGGGATACAAGGCTGCAGATACTTTTTGGAAATCAGGCAACTTTCGTAAATGGTTGCCCACTTCTATAAAAGAGGCTGCTTGTTGCAAAATTTCAATATAGATCTCCTTTCTTTCATCGGATAGTCCTGAATAAGAGGCAAGCTGCTTCCGGAAATCAAACCAATCGTTCCACCTAGAATCTACCCGAACTAAAGCGGGATCGAACTGGGGAGTGATTTCAAGAAATTTTTTTTCTACTTCTTTGGCACGTTGGTAGCCAAGCTGACTTGATCTGCCTTCTGCCTGTTCGGGAGATTGTAATCCTGTAATTCTCACGGACTGAAGGCTGGAATTTTTTTGAAGAAATTGCCTCATATTATCCCAAACATCCCGGTTGCCTAGTTCTGAAGAAAGCAAAGAAGATCCTGGAGAAAACCTCAGGACAAAAGTAGCTTCTTGAGCAATCGTGGGTTGGTAAGAAGAAGGATGAACGAATTTACCTGTTTCAGGCAGGTGCTCTCCTGGCATACCATGTCCAAGCAGCACCAAGCGTTGGGGAGCAACTACCCCAACCGCCAACACCTTATATAAGGGGGCGGATCTCTTGGAGGATTTTTTGGAATGATGCACTACAAGCAATGAAGAGGCTTCCATCCAGTCTTGATAGGCATGTACTATTTCTTGCTCTAGGTTCCAAATACCTCCTTTTCTATTGTAGGATATGGGACCCAGGTCTAGGGTGTCTTGTGATCCTACTAAAAGAAGTTGCAGCTGGGAAAGGAAAGAAGCGGTGCTAGAGGTATGAGGGATTTTACCCAAGACTTTGAAATACAAAGAATCCCCCTGTACCCTGGGCTCCATGGGTCCTACCTTGATCTGAGAAAATACTTGGTCTTCCAGACTCTTCTCCTGTCCTTGGGAATAACCCACCAAGGAACAACTAAAAAAAAACGGAAAGAGCCAAAACAATCTGATTATCAGCGCAATTTGGATATCACTTGTTTTTTTTAGTACTTTCGACACGAGCAATTGGTACCCAATCATGGAAAAACTTAAGCTATTTTTTGAAGAACGAGCCTTTGGCGTTTGCTCCAAACTTGGTGAAAAATTAAATTTTCCCATAGACAGCATTCGACTCTTTTTTATTTACACTTCCTTTATCACCTTAGGTTCACCGGTGGTATTGTACGTGTCTATGGCCATGATGATGAAAATTCGAACTTATTTTCGAAAAAAGAATCATCCAGCCTTGTTTGATTAAAGATCCGAAAATTTTTTCTTTCCCATCAAGCTGTACTCTGCAAAGACCAATAATGCAGGCCCAGACCCTATTTTTGTAGTAGGGTGCTTGGTTTTTAAACTTTTTGATTTTTGACTAACAAAGAAATCTGCGTAACCTCTGCCGATAGCTTTGGCATTAGCAAATTTTCCTGTAACCAGGTAGTTGATCAAGGCTACTCCTTCAATCCCACCTTTGATCAGCAAGATGGATATAAAGCGAAGGATGCTTACCTGCTTGTAAATCATAGCCAGACTATTTCTTATATTTAAATAGAGTTTTTGGGGACTGGCCCGATCCAGTGTAGCCCCACCCAGGTGGTAAACCGTGATCTTTCCTAGGTAGGCAATATTTTTTCCAGACCCCCTAAGCCTCCAGCAAAGATCTATTTCCTCCATATGTGCAAAAAAATGGGGGTCAAACCCGTGTTGGTCAAAAAAATCTTGGGAGCGAATTGCCATACAAGCTCCTGAAGCCCAATCCACAAAAATGGTATCGTCGTATTGTCCTTGGTCTTTTTCCAGGGTATTCCAAATCCGACCTCTGCAATAGGGATATCCAAATGCATCTAAAAATCCTCCCCCAGCACCCGCATAATCAAAATACTCTTTTTCCTTCCAGGATAAAATTTTGGGTTGTACGGCGGCACATGCTGCATTGGTCTGCAAGTAAGCTACCAAATCTTGATCCCAGGAAGGAGTCACCTCCACATCCGTGTTGAGCAAGATAAAGGTTTCGTATCCTCCTCTCAACTTTTCCAAGCCGAGGTTATACCCAGCAGCAAAGCCATGGTTTTCCGAGAGACAAATCAAAGATACGGTTGGAAACTCTTGCCTCAGGTAATAAAGAGAGGTATCAGTACTGGCATTGTCAATTACCCAAATGTCAAAAGAGCTATGGGCCACAACCGAGGGCAAGAAATGGGGCAAGACCTCGGCACCGTTGTAATTGAGTAAGACAATGGCACAGGCTTTCATCCAAAAAGATTGCCTAGGTCCATCCCTGGAATGGAAGGAATCATTCCCTCGGTAGCAGCTTTCATTTCGGCTTTGATTTTGAGGTCTATGGCTTCCATCGCTTTGTTGGTGGCCGCCACGATCAGATCAGAAACCATCTCCTTATCCTGCGGAGTCAACAAGGACTCGTCCAAATCGATTCGGATTACCTTTCTTTCTCCATTGACCAGCACCTTTACAAGACCTGCTCCAGACTCCCCTTCTGCAGAAAGCAAAACCAATTTGGCTTGGGCTTCTTTTATTTTGGCTTGGGCCTCTTTCACTTTGCCCATCATGCTCATAAAATCAAACATGCTCTTCGTCGTTTTGAGATCTATAGTTGTCGAATGGCCTCGGCAATCAAATTTTATTTCCAAGTAGCTTTTTAACCACCTGATCAAGGGAAAGTTTTTCTTGATGTCCAGTAGTTAAATTTTTTAATGAAAGGGTTTGGGAATTTGCCTCCTCTTGCCCACAAATTCCCACGTGGGCTATCTGCTTTTTAGAAGCAAATTCCAACTGCTTTTTGAGTTTGGCCACCTCCGGGTAAAGTTCTGTAGTTATTCCAGCTTGCCTCAATTGAGTCAAAAGGGTCAAAGTATAGTCAAACCCTTCTTCGTCTACAGGACAAAGCAAGAGGCTTGTTCCTAAAGACGCCTCCTCAGGAAAAAGCTGTAATTCCTCCAGCACGTCGTATAGTCTATCCACACCAAAGGAAAAACCTACTCCCGGAACATCCGATAGACCAAATACTCCGGTAAGGTTGTCGTACCTACCTCCTCCACTGACTGAGCCAATGGACACGTTCAACACTTTTACTTCAAAAATAGCTCCGGTGTAGTAGGAAAGTCCTCTAGCCAGCATGGGGTCAAACTCGAATTGTTCCAAAGTTGCTCCCATTTTTTCTAGAAGATCGATCATCTCTTGAAGTTCTTGCAAGCCTTTTCTACCTACCTCTGAATGTTTTATTAAATCGCCCAAGGCGGACATGCTCTCCATTCTACCCTTTGGAAGTTGCACTAAAGGACTCAAACCCTGTATGGAGGATTCGCTAAATCCTTTTTGCCTCAACTCCTCCTGCACTTTTTCCCAGCCAATTTTATCTAATTTATCTATGGCAACACAAAGAGGGCCTTCCATTCCTTGAGCACCAATCGCTTCTGCCATCCCTGCAAGCAGTTGCCGGTGATTGACTTTGATGGAGTAAGCAGGGATACCAAGCTGGGAAAATACCCTTTGGATCATGAGGATAATTTCGGCTTCACACAGGAGACTACGGGTACCTACCACATCGGCATCGCATTGGTAAAATTCTCGGTACCTTCCTCTTTGGGGCCGATCTGCCCTCCAGACTGGCTGTATTTGAAATCGCTTGAAGGGAAATGAAAGTTCTCCCCGGTTCATCGCCACGTAGCGTGCAAAGGGAACGGTCAGGTCGTAGCGAAGCCCTTTTTCCGCCACTTTTGGCAAGACCACTGCTGCTCCCTGACTAAGATCAGCAGGAGAAAGATCCTTCAAAAAATCTCCGCTATTTAAAATTTTAAAAAGCAATTGATCTCCCTCTTCTCCGTACTTGCCGGTAAGGGTGCTCAAATTTTCCATAGCTGGGGTCTCGAGCTGCTGGTATCCAAAAAGCTGAAAAGTCTCCTTGATGGCATTTAAAATATAGTTTCTACGCGCCATTTGAAGGGGTCCAAAATCACGGGTTCCTTTTGGGAGGCTTGGCTTTTGCATGAGGCTTTCCAGATTTACTTTCAAAATTATCCAAAATTCCCAAATAGAGGGCGACATCTTTCTGGAAAGAACAGAATAAAATCAAAAGAAGTGTAGGCAGAAAAAATAAGTTTAGTTAGCTTTGCAGTCCGATTTAGAAATTCATCTTTAAACATACAGGGCCATGGGTGTTACTACTCTGAAAAGAAAATTGAAAAGAAAAAGACAAGGTCAGACCGAGCGAGTGATCAAAATCAAGCAATTGAGCGCTAAGCCTGTGATCAAGAACGTGGATGTAGAAGCCATCAAAGCTTCATTCAAAAAATAATCCTTCTGCCTTTAAATTCTTAAAGCGGCCATCAGCCGCTTTTTTTATTTTGTGTTGGTAAAGTCCCTCTTTTCCCCAACTCGACGACACGGAGATTAATGATTTTTCCTGCATCCAATTCAAAAAGTAGGAGCGTACGCATCTGGTGAAACCCATGTTGGCCTACTGACCCAGGATTCATGTACAGGCAATTCAGCTCCCTATCCATCTCTACCCGGCATATATGAGAATGGCCGCAGACAAAAAGTTGTGCTTTTTGGGACTTCAATCTTGATTTGACTCCATTGGCATAGCGCGGCGGTAGCCCTCCAATATGAGTCATAGCCACCTTCACTCCTTCTACTTCAAATTCCTGCCATTCGGGAAATTTTTCTTGAACCTCTTGATCGTCAATATTTCCGAAGACCCCGCGTACGGGTTTCCCCTTCGGCAATAGCTCCAAGATGCTTGGATCCCCTACATCTCCAGCATGCCATATCTCATCCACTGCTTCTAGGTATTCACAGGTTTGGTAATCCAAGTAGCTGTGTGAATCCGAAATCAATCCAATCTTTAGCGGCATATTGAGAAGAAAGCAGTAAATTTTCGAGTCAATTAGGCAGTTGTTTCCTCAATAACCAAATCCTTCGATGAAAAACACCTTCGTTCTTTTCGCCTTCCTTTTTTTTCTTGGCTTTCAAGGCTTCGCACAAACAGCAGCAACAGATTCGATTCAGGTGCTCTCCATTACCCAATTTGAAAAATTGGCTACCAAAAAGAAATCGAAAATCATCGACGTACGTACCCCAGAGGAGGTAGCCGAAGGGCATTTGGCTGATGCCACTACGGTTAATTTTCTAAGCCCCGATTTCGCTACGCAAGTAGCTAGCTTAAACAAAAAAGGAACCTATTTGCTCTATTGCCGCTCGGGCAGTCGCACGCGAAAGGCCGCAGATGCCATGCATAAAATGGGGTTTAAACACGTATACATGCTGGAAGGTGGAATTAACGCCTGGAAAGAGGCAGGTAAGGCAGTTGAAAAATGAGTTCTTTTCTTTCGATCAATCCCTGGAATGGAGAGATCCTGCAGGAATACCCATCCACAACTCCAGAAGCAGTAGAAAAGGCACTAGCCTTGGCGGAGCATTGCTTTGATTCCTGGCGCTCACAATCAAGCTTAGAAAAATCATACCTTTTTCGCCAACTCGCCCAACTATTGCGCGCTCGAAAAGAGGAATTGGCGCGACTCATTAGCCTTGAAGTAGGGAAAGTAATTTCCGAATCACGCGCCGAAATTGAAAAATGTGCCCTCGTCTGTGAATTTTATGCGGAGCGAGTAGATGAGTTTTTAGCCCCCGAATCCATTATTCTCCCAGACCAAACCAAAGCAAAGGTCATCTTCCAGGCTTCAGGGATTATCTTGGCAATAATGCCTTGGAATTTCCCGTTCTGGCAGGTATTTCGCTTTGCAGTCCCTACGCTGATCGCAGGAAATGTGGGGGTACTCAAACATGCTTCGAATGTGCCCCAATGCGCTCTGGCAATCCAGCGCCTTTTTAAAGAAGCCGGGTTTCCTCCCGGTTGCTTTCAAAGCCTGTTGCTGGATGGCCCTAGCGCTACTGCCCTTTTGGATGACCCTCGAATCAAAGGCGTAAGTCTTACAGGCAGTGAAAAAGCCGGGGCCACTGTGGCAGCTGCCGCAGGAAAAAATTTAAAGAAATCACTGCTCGAACTCGGAGGTAGTGACCCATTTATCGTCCTTGCAGACGCAGACCTCCCACTCGCAGCCTCCACAGCAGTAAAGGCCCGAATGGTCAATTTTGGACAAAGCTGCATTGCTGCCAAACGGTTTATCATTGAGGAGCCCGTTTACGATGCCTTTGTAGAACTTTTTCTTCAAGAACTCAAAAAGCTAAGACCAGGAAACCCATTGGATGAACAGGCTTCCTATGCTTGCATGGCGCGGCCTGACCTTGCTGCAGAACTTTACCAGCAAGTGCGTGAAACTGTAGCCCTTGGCGCTCGAGTTTTGATAGGTTGCAAGGCACCAGAACCGGGTTCGGCAATCTTCGAACCTACCGTATTAGAAAACATACCCGAAGGTTCCCCTGCTTTTTCAGAAGAACTTTTTGGGCCAGTGGCCAGCCTCTTTAAGGTAGCCTCATTTCAAGAAGCAATTGCTTTGGCCAATGCTACCGAATATGGCTTAGGCGCCTCCATCTGGACTACTAACCCCAGAGCGGATTTTGCTGTGTACATAGAATCGGGGGTAGTGTTTCTCAATGCACAAGTAGCCTCTCATCCAATGTTGCCTTTTGGAGGAATCAAAAAGTCTGGATATGGACGAGAATTGAGCAAACAAGGGATCTTGGAATTTGTCAATCTGAAAACCATCTACCTCGGCTGAGTGCCGCTAAAGACAAAGAAATGCATAGGCTTTGCAAATGCCCGATTCCTTTCTATTTTTACGAGCCAAAAATTTGTCCCTAAGCAATGAGAGAACTACAATTTCGGGAAGCCTTGAGAGAGGCGATGTCCGAGGAAATGAGAAGAGACAAAAACGTCTTTTTAATGGGTGAAGAAGTTGCCGAATACAACGGTGCTTACAAAGTATCCCAAGGGATGCTGGATGAATTTGGTCCCGAGCGCGTATACGATACCCCCATCTCAGAACTTGGATTTGCTGGCCTAGGTGTAGGCGCTGCCATGAATGGATTGAAGCCCATCATCGAATTCATGACCTTCAACTTTTCCTTGGTGGCTATCGATCAGATCATCAACTCTGCAGCTAAAATGTATGCCATGTCGGGCGGCGCCTATTCCGTGCCTATCGTATTTCGTGGCCCAACAGGCAATGCAGGCCAATTGGGAGCCACTCACTCTTCCAACTTTGAAAACTGGTTTGCCAACACCCCAGGACTTAAGGTTATAGTTCCTTCCAATCCATCCGATGCCAAGGGATTGCTGAAGTCTGCCATTCGTGACCCTGATCCAGTCATCTTCATGGAGTCTGAAGTGATGTATTCCGACAAGGGTATGGTGCCCGATGGGGAATATTTACTTCCAATCGGCTTAGCGGACATCAAGCGAAAAGGCAACCAAGTGACGGTTATTTCTTTTGGGAAAATGATGAAAGTAACTCTTGAAGCAGCAGAGGAAATGGCCAAACAAGGGATTGAATGTGAGGTGATTGATTTAAGAACCGTTCGTCCCATTGACTATGCTACCTGCGTAGAATCTTTGAAAAAGACCAATCGCGTAGTTATTGTAGAAGAAGCAAATCCCTTAGCAGGTATTTCTTCGGAGCTCACCTACCATTTCCAGCGCCATGCGTTTGATTATTTGGATGCTCCCGTGGTGCGCGTCAACTCCATGGACGTCCCCTTGAGTTATGCTCCTTCCTACATAGAAGTGACGATTCCTAACGTAAAACGAACCGTGGAAGCCATCAATAAGGTGCTCTACAGGTCCTAATTCCAGGCTGAAAAATCTTTTTAAACCAGATGCTTCCCACATCTGGTTTTTTTTACCAAAAAAAATCCCGAATTCAATAAATTCGGGATTTTAGATACAATCTATCTTGTTTTTGTTTAAGGGTAATTTATCTGTTTCGAATAGGAGCTCCTCCGCCTTGCTCTCCTTGATTTCCCTCTCCCCCATCTTTCAAATCGTCGTTATTGACAGACTTTCTTTTGCGAGGTCTTTGGTCCATACTCATTTTACCAATTCTGTAATTGAAATTGATTTTAAAGTTGAGATTCTGAAGTCGAGAGGTACTGTTTTGTAAAATGGTTGGCGTCACGATTTCGTTGCGAATAACCATCTCCTTCATTAGGAAGTTTTCTGCACCAAAACCAAAGGAACCTCTTTTCTCTTTAAACTGCTTGTTGAAGTTTAACCCATAGGCAGCAAATCCACCAGAGAAGCCTTGTAACTGTACCTGACGGCCTCTAGCGAAGGTGAAAAGCTGAATTTGCCAATCTTTAGGTAGCGTATAATTACCAAAGGCACGTCCACTCACTACAAAGCCTTCATTTTGTGCTGCAAATGTGGGATCGGTCAGTCCATTGTCTAGCATGGAATAGTACAGGTCCATCCCTCCATTCAAAGAAAGTTTGTTGTTGAGGTTCACATTGAAAAACAAGTTGGTACCTACAGCCTGCTCGCGACCAATATTTTCGAAACTGGTAAAGATGATTCCATCTTCACGCACGTTGCGAATGGTCTGTATCGACCCTGTCGTATTTCTATAGAATCCAGTGAAATTCAAGGTAGTCCCCTTGATAAAGGTGCTGTACCCGATCTCATAGTTATCGGTCAATTCCGGATCTAGCTCAGGATTACCTTGAGAAAGCTGCTGGGGATTGGATGCTTCAATATTGGGATTGAGAAAACGAAGGGAGGGCCGTTGGATACGTCTGTTGTAAGCCAACTTGATCATGTTGCCATTCTTTAATTTTCTGCTCGCGTTTACGCTAGGAACTAGCGTTCCATAAGACGGAATCTCGGCCTTGAAGTCCGTTTTGAAGTCAGCTTGGATGGTAGTGTACTCGTAACGTAGGCCTGGCTTCAAGGTATAGTTTTTCAACAGTTGAAAGGTGTAAGACAGGTATCCTGCGGTTACATTTTGATCGTAGCTAAATTCATTGCTCAAGGTAGGGTCTGGCAAGGCTACAAAGGCACCTGTAGGGCCCTGAGCTAAGAAGTAGGAGAAATCAGAATAGGCCTTACGCAAGATATTTTTGGCCCCATATTCTATGATTTGAGTGCCTTTTTCATCCATTGGCGTGACGTAATCCACTTGAAGGGTAAATTCTTCGTTCTTGCTTGGATTCACGTTTTTTAACCTAGAAAAAATGGACTCTAGATTATTTTCTTCAAAAAGCGTGTTTGTAAAGGAGTTTTCTCGATTGTTTTTGGAATAAAGGGTCAGAAAACTCAATTCCTTTCCTTTTTTCTCAAAGGTCTTGGTGTAGTTCAAACTCACATCCACCGAATTGGAGTTGTCCAAGGTGTTTGTTTCCCGATTTTGCTGCGCTCGTACTATATTATTTAATGAATTCTGCGTAAGAAAATTGTATTGCCAGTTTTCAGAATTTCGTATCCCAAAATTGACGGCACCTGTAATGAAGTTTTTGTCATCAATTTCGTAATCCACTCCAAAATTGTAGCGACCAAAAATTTCACTTCGCTCGGTATCGGCAGATTGTTTGGATGTAGATACATTTCCATTGGCGAGGTTGGTCACTTGCTGGTTGTCGAAGCTACCCAAAATATTGTATCCTGAACGCCCAAATCCACCCAAGGAAAAGCCCATTTTACCTTTTCGTGCTGATCCTTGAAGGCCCAAATTGGAACCTCTCCAACCTGCCGCAGAATTGATGTTGAGGGTCATGCCTTGCAAGTTATTTTTCTTGGTCACGATGTTGATTACTCCAGAAGTTCCTTCGGCATCAAATCTTGCTGAAGGAGAGGTGATCACTTCCACTGCTTTGATTTCGTCAGCAGGAATTTGTCTCAAGGCATCCGCGATGGAGGAGGCGGCAATGGCAGAAGGACGATTATCTATCAATACGAGAATGTTGGAGCTCCCTCGCATGGATACATTGCCATTCAAATCTACAGAAAGCATGGGTACTCGGCGGAGTACGTCCGTGGCATCTCCCCCTGCCGTGGTGCGGTCATTTTCAGCCTTATATATGGTTCTATCTACCCGCTCCTCGATCAATTCTCGCTGGCCTTGTACCGTCACTTCTTCTAAGGCAAGCCCCTCGTCTGACATGGCGATTTCCCCGAGATTGATATCTACTTCTAGGGAATTCACGTTTACCGTACGCTTTACGGTCTCAAAGCCTAGAAAAGATACTTGCAATTCATAGGTACCAAGTTCAAAGCCGGTAATGTAAAATACGCCATTCCCATCGGCTACTGCTCCGGCTACAGACAATTCTGTTCCTGTCTTATAGAGTGCAGCCGTAGCGTATCCTATCGCTTCTCCAGTCTTCAAATCCTTGGCTATACCAATGATTCTTACAGGAGCGGGACTGTTGCTGGTTTGCTGTGCGAAGGTGAAATGACTAATAAAAAAAAGTAATAAGGATACTGCAAAAGTTACTGTTTTCATGGTTTAGTTTTCGGATGAGAATTTTTATCTCCTCTTATATACCTCGAAGATGGGGGGATTGTTTCAGCTTATTCTATCGAGTAGACCAGATCAAGTCATTCCTCGACCAATTCCCTCAAACGCAAGACCAAGATTTTAACGCTTAAGTAAGCAGCTTTTGTACGGAAAAATCCCCTTTTCATAGGGCAGTAAAGGAATTTGGTAGATTTACTTGAAATAGTAGCCAAAAAATAACTTAGCTTCACTTTATAGAGGATAGTCATGAATTCGCCCACTCCCAAACGAAAGCTCTCCATATTAGTCCATTTTTTGGGCTGGGTGATGCTATGTGTAGTTTTGCTCATTCTTTCTCCACTTTCCATGCGCATGGGAGAAATTGATCTTCCTCAGCAATTTTGGTGGAAGCAGATCTTTTTGATTTCTCTCCTGATTACCATTTTTTACACCAATTCTGAAGCCTTAGTTCCTCGGTTTCTACTAAAAGGAAAAAATTACCAATACCTGCTAGTGATCTTAGGTGGGGCTTTTCTTTTTTATGGTTTGATCGTTTATTTCGAAGATTTTACTGATTTTGCCCAAAAAATGCACGAACTTTTTAATCCAGGGAAGCCATTTGTCGCCAAAAAAAGATGGATTCCAGGGGATGTTTTTCAAATGCTACTTTACGGTATTTCCATTGGATTGAGTACTTCTGTGGCCCTAGTAAGCAAATGGCAAAAGGATGAAGCCTTTCGAGCTGAATTAGAACGACAGCGGATCGATGCCGAGCTCTCTTATCTCAAAGCGCAAATCAATCCCCACTTCTTTTTCAACACCTTAAATAATATTTATTCTTTAACCAATCTGGATAAATCCAAGGCACAGGAAGCCCTGCTTACTCTTTCTAGAATGATGCGCTACGTGCTCTATGAAAATCAAAAAAATGAAACCGTATTGAGCAAAGAGGTCAAATTCATGGAGGATTATATCGAGTTGATGAAAATGAGACTTTCTCCGCAAGTACGATTGCATGTCTCCTTGGAAGAGCCCAAAGACGATCTAGTCATCGCTCCCATGCTATTTTTGCCTTTCCTAGAAAATTGTTTCAAGCACGGGGTGAGTACCCAAAAGGACTGTGATATACATATTCGCATGGAGCTGATGGGCAATACTGTTTTTTTTGAAACTAAAAATCACATTTTTCCATTACCTACTGAAAGTCCTGAAGCTAAAGAAAATGGTATTGGATTGGTAAATACCAAGAGAAGGCTAAGTTTACTTTACCCAGAAAAACATAGATTAAAAGCGGGTAAAAATGAAAATAGCGAGGAATATTTGGTCAATTTGACAATTAATTTGGCATGAAAATTTCTTGTGTCGCCGTAGACGATGAACCCTTAGCCCTAGATCTTTTGGCTAAATTTGTGGAGAAAACCCCATTTTTAGAATTACAAGCCAAATTTTCTAGTGCCATTGAAGCCTTAGCCTATGTCAATCAACACGAAATTCAACTGGTGTTCCTTGATATTCAAATGCCCGACCTTTCCGGAATGGAATTGGCAAGGATTCTTGATGGAAAGAAAAATACCAGCCCTCCAAGGATTATTTTTTGTACTGCCTACCATCAGTTTGCCATAGAAGGCTACAAAGTAGATGCTTTGGATTACCTATTGAAGCCCTATAGCTATGAGGATTTTCTTAGTGCTGCCACCAAAGCCTTCCACTTTTTTGGTACCAAGGAAAATACTACTTTATCCAGATCCGAGGCATCAAGACCAAACGCAGAATATATTTTCTTAAAAGTGGAGTACCAACTGATCAAGGTAGTACTTCAAGACATTACCCATGTGGAGGCCTACAAAGACTATGTAAAAGTCCATATCTCTTCAAAAAAGCATCCCTTACTCTCTCTAACTAGCATGAAAAATATGGAAGAATTGCTTCCATCCGATCAATTCATGCGCGTACATCGCTCCTTTATCGTAGCCTTAAACAAAATAGATTCGGTCTCAAAAAACACCATACAGATAGGGGACCAGCACATTGCAGTGGGAGATCTTTACAAAGTACAATTTGCGGAATTTCTCAGTCGCTGGATGAAATAACTAGCAAGATCCTTTAGGGTATTGAAAAAACAGAATTCAATACAAATCTTCCATTTTTCCAAGGCCTTCACGAAGGCAACTTACCTCATCTCCCGTACAATCCACCACCGTAGAAGACACATAAGATCCTGGTCCTCCATCTATGACCAAGTCTACGAGATGTTGGTATTTTTCAAAAATCAATTCCGGATTGGTGCTGTATTCCAAGGCTAACTCTTCGTTTATCAAAGATGTAGAAAGGATAGGATATCCCAATTCTTCAACAATAGCACGAGGGATTTTATGGTCTGGGACCCGAATACCCACGGTTTTCTTGCTGCTATGCAGTATTTTTGGAACTTGGGAACTCGCCTCCAAAATAAAGGTAAAGGGTCCAGGAAGGCCCTTTTTCATCAACTTAAACACGGACTTGGGAATCACTCTTGTGTACAGGGCGAGATGTCTTAAATCGGCACAAACGATGGAAAAATTATGCTTTTTAGGATTGATTCCCTTGATCCTACAAATTTTCTCTACCGCCTTTTGTTGGGTAATGTCACAACCTATTCCATACACCGTGTCTGTGGGATAGATAATGACACCACCTGACCTCAATATTTCAACTATCTGCTGCACCCGACGAGGGTCGGGATTTTCTTGGTAAAGCTTCAGAAATTCAGCCATTTATTCTACATTTTCCTTTATCAATTGCTCCCAATGCAAGTCCACCTCTTTCACTACGTGTAGGTCTGCTGACGCCCATGCAAGTTGAAAAAGCTGCCCTTTCTCTAGCCAGGCCACCTGGGAATGCTCCTGCGGGAGCACCTTACCCGACTTCCAACGAGCCAGAAAAGGTAGTAAGAGTATGTTTTTTGAAGGGTAGCAGTATTCTACTGGGGTCAAGGGAAGGAGAAGTTCAATACCGATGGCCAACTCTTCTTGAATCTCACGGACCAAACATGTCTGAGGGTCTTCTCCAGGTTCCACCTTACCCCCTGGGAATTCCCACATACCCGGCAACTCCATTCCCGGAGACCTTTGAGCAGCAAATAATTTTCCTTGATGAAAAAGCACCATACAGGTGACTGGAAGGTAAAACATAAATTAAATTAAATAATTCTTCACACTCTACCAAGGTCAAAGGATGCTTCTCTTTACTCTCCTCTGACCATAAGGGCATCTACACGGTCTCGCCAATCATGGATATGCCTATGCTAGTACGGGAATAGGAATTTGTAAAAGTATATTTCCTACTTTTGTTAGCTATGGAATTAAAAAAAGGTAAAAAATTTCTCTTAGTTCTTCTGGTGGCTGGTTCGGTCTTGGTCATCTCCATGACTTTCTACTTTTACCAGGTCTTCTTAAGTCCCAATGCCTTGATCGATCAAGGGGAATCCTACCTACTAAAAATTCCTACGGGTGCAGACTACCCTGCTGTAGTAAATTCTCTATACGAAGAAAAGGTCATCAACGATGCCCTTAGTTTTGGTTTTGTAGCCAAAGTTTTGGGATATCAAGAGGCAGTGAAGCCTGGTTTGTACAAGGTAGAACCCAAAATGAACAATTTAGATTTGGTTAGATTGCTACGATCTGGAAACCAGGTCCCCGTCCAAGTGACTTTCAATACCATACGAACCCAAGAGGAATTGGCTGAAAAAATAACTGCCCGTTTGGAAGTCCCCAAGGAACAGGTATTGGCCCTACTTCAGGATAAAGCCTACATTAGAAAGTTTGGGTTTGAGGAAGAAACCATCCTGAGCATGTTTATCCCCAATACCTACGAATTGTGGTGGAACACCAGTGCGGAAGGCCTGATTGATCGGATGCATACGGAGTACCAAAATTTCTGGACGGAGGAGCGAAAGCAAAAAGCTGAATCGCTTGGACTTAGCCAACAAGAGGTAAGTACCTTAGCCTCTATAGTACAAGCAGAAAGTCAAAAAATAGACGAGCGGGCAAGAATAGCAGGGGTGTACCTCAACCGCCTTCGTATGGGAATGGCCCTGCAAGCAGACCCTACCTTGGTCTTTGCCGTGGGGGATTTTAGCTTGAGACGCATTCTCAATAGTCACAAGGCAATAGATAGTCCCTACAATACCTACAAGTATACGGGGCTTCCTCCTGGTCCTATTAACTTGCCAGATATGAACTCTTTGGATGCGGTATTGAACGCAGAAAGGCATGAATTTCTATACTTCTGCGCCAAAGAGGATTTTTCAGGCTACCATTCCTTTGCTGTAAATTATGCGGAGCATTTGCAAAATGCCAACCGCTACCAGCGGGCACTCAACGCTGCCAACATTTACTGACATGTTTACATCCAAAACCCAAATCCGTGTGCGCTATGCAGAAACCGACCAAATGGGCTACGTGTATTACGGGAATTACGCCATGTACTTTGAGGTAGCCCGGGTAGAAGCCATGAGATCCGTGGGGTTTTCTTACCGAGAAATGGAGGAAAGTGGCATACTTATGCCAGTTTTAGAAAATCATATCACTTACCTCAAGCCAGGAAAATACGATGATTTGCTCAGCATCCATACGGTCATTCCTGAACTCCCTGGTGTAAAGATTAGATTTGAATACCAGGTAAGCAATGAGGCAGGGGAACAAATTGCCCGAGGATGGACCAGCTTGGCTTTTCTCAAAAAAGAAAGTCAGCAGCCTACTCGACCCCCAAAAAATTTACTGCAAGTGTTGGCGCCTTTTTTTAACTAAACCTTCTATTGGAGATGAAGGAAAAAATTTCAAAGTGGAGGATTAGGCTACAGCTCAAAGCCAGGCTGTTGAAAAAAATTCACTTTGGGACCCGAAGCAAAAATCTTTACGACGTACTGCGCATTTTTATCCAACAACTAAAAAAAGACGACATCACCGAGCGGGCAGGATCCATGGCCTTTAGCTATACCATAGCTTTATTTCCTTTGCTCCTTTTTTTGCTTAACCTGGTTCCCTACCTACAACTTTTTTTTCCCATGGTGACTACCGAAAACATCCTAGGGTTTGTGGAAGGGATAATGCCTGAGGAAGTCTTTGCCAGCATTTCCTCTACTCTACTGGATATTGTATCAAAACCACGACAGAGCCTACTTTCCTTGGGTTTTTTCTTTGCACTGTATGCTTCCACCCAGGGAGTAGTCTCCATGATGAATTCCTTCAATGCAGTATATAAAACCAAGGAAAATCGGGGTTGGTTGGCCAGTAGAACCATAGCCATCTTTATTGTGCTAGCGCTGGTATTTACCATCATTGCAGCCAGCACCGTCATGATCATTGGAGAGTATTGGCTCCACGATCTACAGGAAAAATTTCTTCTATCTAGCGGAATTTTGATTTTTCTATTTAATGCCTTGAAATTCCTGGTGCTTTTGTTTGTTTTCTACCTCACCTCTGCATTTATATTTCGCTTTGCCCCTGCCATTCACGACAAATGGAACTTCTTTTCTACCGGTGCCCAACTTGCAGGCTTCCTGATTACACTTTCCTTTTATGCCTTTATTTTTTACCTAGAAAATTTTGCGAGCTACAATAAACTCTACGGATCCATAGGTACGGTGATTGCCTTGATGCTGTGGTTGTACCTTACTTCTGTGATTGTTTTGGTCTGCTTTGAAGTCAATGTAAGTTTTGATTTGGCGGAGGAAAAGCAGAGAGAACGAGAGCAGAGAAAAGCTTTTTTTGGGCGTAAAGCGAATCAAAAAACTTGAATCGAATTAAATCCTCATCTATATACTATAAATTTTAAGGGATAGGATAGGGAGTTGAAATTTTTATCGATAAAAAGAGAGGAAGACAAATAAAAAGAAGAAAAGGGTTTGGCTAAAAAACTTTAAGCAGCTACTTTTGCATTCTCAAATCAGCATAGCCTAGTATCACAGAGGAGTGGCAGAGTGGTCGATCGCGGCGGTCTTGAAAACCGTTGTACCGTGAGGTACCGGGGGTTCGAATCCCTCCTCCTCTGCACAGAAGCCCTTTCGGAATCCTGAAAGGGTTTTTTTTGTTTAAAGTCTTCAAGTAGCTTATCCTTTCTGGTGATTTCAATTCAGAGACCCCACTCCTAATTTCTTTTTTTAGTCTCTAAATCCAGCACCTAAATTAAACTAATTTGATAAACGGCAAATGCTATTTCTCCGAGGGTATTGCCAAATCCAAAATAATTTCGAAAATTGCTTAGAAAGAAAAATTTTATACACCCTAAAACTTTTCTTTATTCATTAAATTTCCTTGCCACTATCTAGAAAAAGCAGTTCCCGTGGTAATGAAAAAAAGTGTATCAAGCCGCGTTTAATTTATTGAGTCATTTAAACAATTAAAAACCCATTTTAACACCATGAATAAACTAGTAATCGTATTTGGCTTATTTGCTCTGACCTTTTTCTTCGGATTAGGGGTCACTGCAGTTCAATTAGCAACCGACAGCTTCTTTTTCCCTTTTGATTCGGGAGGATCCATGGATCTAGATGACTTATTTGATTCAGATGAGTACGATGACACAGAAACTGAATACAATTGGGAAGAATCTTCCTATGTGGAAGATTTTCCGGTAGCGGATACAACGGCATCAGAAAGTCTAGGTGAGAGTTGGACTTGCAGTGATGGTACAGTGATTGACGCAGCCTGGACCAATGACGGGGAATGCGATTGCAACGATTGCTCCGATGAAGACAATTTATTCAAATGTGCCAACGGAACCATCATCAATGCGGCCTATTTGAATGATGGAGATTGTGATTGTGGCGATACCTGCGATGACGAATCCTAATGGACTTGATTGATAAAAATCTACACTTCATAAACCCTTAACCAACCTTAAACATGATCGGCTTATTTATCATCTATTTTGCAGTAATCATGCTGCTCATTGCCTCCCAATGGGGCATCTATTCCAAGGCAGGAAAGCCTGGATGGGCTTGTTTGATCCCTATTTACAACATCATTGTCCTATTGGAAATTGTCGGTAAACCTTGGTGGTGGCTATTTCTCTTGTTTATCCCACTCTTAAACATCATCTTTTACATATGGATTTACAACCTCTTGGCCAAGAGCTTTGGAAAATCAGAAGGCTTTACGGCGGGGCTTATTTTACTCAGCCTTATTTTCTTCCCTATCTTGGGCTTTGGCGATGCTAAATACCAAGGCCCTGCTGGTAGCTAAAAATTAGTTTCGTACCGTTCAAAAAAAATGCTTCAGAAAACTGAAGCATTTTTTTTGACATCTACTTCATCAAAAACTAGTATTCCCTACCCCACCCTCGATTCAGAGTACAAATCATAGGCAGCGACCAACACTTGTTGGGCGGGAGACGTCCCATATTTTTCGTAGGAGGTCAAGTCGGCCCGTTTTTCTAGGTAAACAGGCAAGTATTCTTCATCCAACTCATCCCAAATGATCAATAAGTAGGTGTAAGGTATCCTACTAACTCGACCCTGTTCCAACCAGGAATTGAATCGAGATTCGTCTAAGGGTTTGGGGTATTCCGAACTGTTGAACATAGTCAAAAAGGGAGATTGAAGATTGAATGAGAATTGAGCGGTCTAATATGCTACCCTTTTCGTACTTGAGGAATGACCTCTTCACCAATCAAGGCGATGGATTCACTCAATTGCTGATGGCTCAGCCCTGCATTATCCATTTGGAAGGTAAATCGATCAATACCTCCCAAGGAGGCGCTATGGCGAAGTATTTTTTCGGCTACCTCCTCCGCACTTCCTACCAGATACGCTCCTCGAGGGGCATTTTGGGCTTCAAAGTGCCCTCGCGTCACGGGGGGCCAACCCCGCTCACGACCGATGCGCGTGAAGGTTTCGGCATAACCAGGATAATAGTTTTCCACTGCCTCTTCGTGTGTGCGTGCCACGTAGCCAAGGGAATGTAAACCTACTTTTAAGTCTTCTTGTGCAAAGCCGGCTTTGTCTCCGGCTTCTCGGTACAAATCAATCAAGGAACGGAAACGGTGCGTCTCCCCACCAATCACTGCTACCATCAAAGGAAGCCCCAAAGAGCCCGCCCGCACAAAGGATGCCGGCGTACCTCCTACCCCCAACCAGATGGGGAGCCTGGCTTGCATGGGTCTTGGGTAAATGGCTTGTGCTTGCAAGGCTGGGCGAAAACGTCCCCTCCAGGTCACTACCTCTTGCTTATTTAGCTGCAAGAGCAGCTCTAGCTTTTCTGCAAACAAGGCATCGTAATCTTGGAAGTTTAAGCCGAAAAGCGGAAAGGCTTCTGAAAAAGAACCTCTACCTACAACCAGTTCGGCACGGCCCTGGGAAATTAAATCTAGGGTAGCAAACTGTTGGAATACCCGAACTGGGTCTGCGGCACTGAGTACGGTCACTGCACTGCTCAAGCGAATCCGAGTAGTCCGGGACGCTGCTGCTGCCAAAATCACCGAGGTCGCGGAATCTAAAAATTCCTTTCGATGGTGCTCGCCGATGGCAAATACATCCAGTCCCTTTTCATCGGCCAACTGGATGCGATCCAGCAATTCGCGTAAAGCATCTTGCGCAGTGCCTACAGGATTGCCCTGGGCATCCGTGACAAAGGCTGCAAAGCTATCTATTCCTATTTCCATGGGATAAACCTAGGTAGACTTGACTAAATACCCAAGCGATCGACTAGCATCAATCCCCGTAACGGTTGTTTTACGAGGTTAAAAAAGGGTATTTTTAGCCCCATGAATCCCCAAATCTTGATCGATATCGTCACGCAGACCATGCCCTTTGGCAAGTACAAGGGACGATTGCTCTGCGATATCCCTGAAGATTACCTGGTTTGGATGTACAAAAAAGGGTTTCCTGCAGGCCATTTGGGAATGTGCCTAAACACCCTTTATGAAATCCGATTGAATGGATTGGAGCACCTAATTCATGAAATTAGATCTCGGTACCCGAGGCCTGCAAGAAAATAAGGTAACCTAGGACTTTACGATCCACTCCTCGTGCAAGATCTGCACGACACGGCGAATCACTCGGATGTAGCCCTCTTCTTCAGTGGGATCGCAGCCGTTGCTGATCACCACAAATCCATACTTTTCTTCGGGATTGAAAAACATAGCGCTATACAAGCCATAGGCAGATCCGGTATGCCCTACCAGTTCTACTCCTGGGATAAGCACATCCGTTTTCCACAGGGCCAAACCATAGTTCTCGTCCGAAGAAAGGGGAGTTTGCATTTTCTGGGAATGCGCAGCAGAAATAAGCCGAACCTTACCGACCTTCCCATAGTTCATGTGCAGTAAAAGGTACTCGGCTAGATCTGGTGCTGAGATTTTCATGCCCCCCGTAGGAGAGAAAATAGGCGTACTATAGCCCGGTGTATAAGATTTGAGTTCCTCGCTTTTGGAGACGTAGGCCGCAGGAGATGGGATAAACTTAGCTGAATCCCGCTGGTAGGCATAGAGCGTAGCGAAGCGGCTTTTGTCCAACTGGTTTACATCGTAGCCTCCATACAAACCCAAGGGCTTGAGGATATTTTCTTGGATATAGGCATCAAAGCGAACCCCAGAATACTTCTCCAATATCGCTCCTGCCAAATTGAAATTTAAATTGCAGTATTGATACCCCTCCCCAGGCGCATAGGCATTGTAGACTTCCTGCCACCGTGCATTTTTATCTGGATGGGCAACATCAAGAGTAAAATACCCCTGGCTATCGTTTAGACTAGATGTATGAGATAGCAGCATGCGCAACGTAATCACCCTATCTGGAAATTTGGGATTCCGTATCCGAAATCCAATCAGGTCACTGACGTCATCGTCTAAGGAAATAAGATCCTTTTCGACCAGCTGCAGGAGGGCTGTTGCCGTGAAGGACTTGGAAATGGAAGCGATTCGAAAGAGATCTGTGGTCCGTAGCGGTATTTTTCCTTCCTCTTTCCATCCCAAAGCCTGGGTATGCACCACCTTACCCTCTTTTACTACAGCGATTGATAGCCCCATGACGGGATAGTCTTTCATCAATTGTTCCAGTCGCTGCTTGGTAATAGCTTCTTGAGCCTGTAAGGGAAGTATGAATGCGAGTATACAAGCGATAAGGAGCATGAAGATGGGTTTCATAAAAACAAAAGAAGGAAGTGGGATAATGGGATTAAGTTAAGAAATGGAGCGAGTAAGTTGGTGCTCTAGCAAGTCAAAAAAAGGGAGATACCATTTATATTAGTTTAATTCACTATTTTTTTATTGTTTATCAATAAATTTTTTTTGATGTTTGTAAAAAATTAAAAAACATGAAATCAACACCAACCTCTTGGAAAGAAAAGTGGAGCCAACAACCCACCTTAATGCTCATCACTGTCATCATCTGGTCGATATTTATCGGCTTGTGCATTCAAGCAGGCACCTTGCTTTTCACATTCGTTTATAGTTTTTTCAAGCCTACGGTAGCACAAGACCTGTATGAAGGATTGAATTTATATCCCTTATTCCAACAGGATGTTTGGTCCTATGGGGGAATAGTCACACTCATCCTTTCCATAGCCATTTTGAAGGCACAGCTGTTCTACACCATGATTCGAATTTTTTTAAAGATTGATTTGATTCATCCCTTCAGTAAGGAAATCGCCAAGCTAATCAGCACACTCAGTTATATTGCCTTTGAAATTGGCGTTTTTCTCGCGATGGCAAAAGGCTGCGCAAACTGGTTGATCAAGCGTTCTTTCGAACTAGAAGGAATACAAACCTACCTATCGGGGGCATTTGAATACTTTTTATTGAGTGCTCTGATTTTTGCCATTGCGCAAGTATTTAAGCGAGGCGTAGAGATCCAGGCTGAAAACGAGTTAACGGTCTAAGCCATGGCAATCGTAGTCAACCTAGACGTGATGATGGCCAAGCGGAAAATGTCCCTCAACGAGCTATCCGAGAAAGTGGACCTGACACTGTCTAACCTTTCCATTCTCAAAACAGGCAAGGCCAAAGCCATCCGATTCAGTACTCTGGCTGCACTCTGTAAGGCGCTCGACTGTCAGCCGGGTGACTTATTGGAATATGAGCCGGAAACTACCTAATTGGCAACCTAAGAAACGATGGGGTATACCCAATTTGTAACTTTAAACCTGTACCATTCCAAAGATGTTACCACCCAATCCGCTGATCGACCAATTTCTCCTTGAAGGATGCATGCGTTGCCCAAAGGGAGCTACTCCGGCTTGTAAAGTGCACCGTTGGACGGATATTTTGGAATTTCTCCGCCAACTCCTCCTAGAGACCGAACTCCAGGAGGAACGAAAATGGGGCATGCCTACCTACACGCTCAACGGCAAAAATGTAGTCATTTTAGGAGTATTTAAAGAATCCTGCGTGTTGAGTTTCCTCAAAGGCGGATTACTTGAAGATCCTTACCAGATCCTAGAACGCCCAGGACCGAATTCTCAAGAAGGACGTTTTATTCGCTTCACCCAGCTTTCCCAAGCCCAGGAAATCGAAGAAAAAATCAAGGAATACCTCCACCAAGCCATAGCAGTGGAACGTTCAGGGAAAAAGTCCGGTACTAAACCCGCTCTCCCAGTCCTGCCCGAAGAACTCTTGCAAAAATTTGCAGAGCATCCCGGTCTGGAAACCGCATTTTTTGCCCTGATTCCTGGTAGACAACGAGGCTATGTGATGCACTTCTCTGAAGCAAAGCAATCCACCACACGCCTCAATCGGATTGAAAAGTACGTACCCAAAATTTTTGTAGGAAAAGGGATGTTGGATTAGATTGATCACTTTGTCAAAAGTTGGCAGACCACGGTCCACAGCTCATTTAATTGAACCACAACCCCTATTTCCTTTCCCCACAGACGAAGAAAAGGGAGTAATAAAATTATTTTTTCTTTTTGAACGATGATTCAATTTTTGGAAGGTCATGAAACCATAATTGTTTCCTAATTGGGAAACTATTTTTTCAACTTACCCGTTTAACAAATGAAATTCCAAAAGTTTCGAAGTTAAATTCCACCATGAAAAATAAACCACTGCAACAATTCTCACTAGAAGAGATCACCGATAAATACATTGGGAAGAAAGGAAGCGAAAAACGCGATGCATTTGAAAATGAATTACGTTTAGATTTATTAGGCGAAGCCCTTAAACAAACACGCATCAAGCAAAAGCTCACACAAGAAGCATTAGGAAAACTTGTTGGAGTTCAAAAATCTCAAATTTCAAAACTTGAAAACAGTGTGAAAGATGCAAGATTTGAAACAGTGCTCAAGGTTTTTAAAGCCTTGAATACCCGCATCACATTCAAATTGGAGTTGGAAGAAACTACGTCCTAAGACTCAGATTCTACCTCTAGCCTTTATACTAACTCCTTCCTTTTTTACTTTTTTAACTAACTCCTCCGGTTGATCACCCATTGTAATCTTAGCATTTACCTGCGTTCTTTGTACTAGCAAGAATATTTCTACCTACCATGTCCCAAGCCACGCTCATCCAGCAGGTCTCTCTCGTCAACGAAGGCAAAATCCAAGTTACCGACGTCCTGATCCAAGGAGAACGCATCCAAAAAATCGGTTCCATCTCTGCCCAGGATCAGTACCAGCTCGTGGATGGCCGCGGCAAGTACTTGCTCCCTGGCGTGATCGACGGACAGGTACACTTTCGTGATCCTGGACTTACCCACAAGGCGGATCTCACGAGCGAAAGCAAGGCAGCCATCGCCGGAGGGGTCACCTCCTTTATCGAGATGCCCAACACTCGCCCCAATACGCTGACCCTCGAGCTCTGGGCAGACAAGTACGAACTGGCTTCCACCAAATCCTTGGCCAACTACGGTTTCTTGCTAGGAATTACCGCCGACAACTTGGACGAGGTCATCCAATGGGACACCTCCAAGCACCTGGCCATCACGGACGATGGGCTTTATTTTACAGGGAAGGGAAATATCCTCGCAGATCAACCGGCCATGTTGGAGAAACTTTTTGCAGCGCACAAGGGTCTGATTGCCATCCACTCCGAAAAGGAGGAAATCATAGAGAAAAACGAGGAACTCTACCGGGAAAAATACGGAGAAAATGTACCCATCGCCTGCCACCCCTTGATCCGAAGCGAACAAGCCTGCTACGAGGCTACGGAGCGTGCCATCGGCCTTGCGGAAAAGCATGGAGCCAGATTACACATCCTCCACCTCAGCACGGCCAAGGAAACGGCTCTTTTCCGTAACGATATCCCCCTAAAAGATAAAAACATCACCACCGAGGTTTCCGTTCACTACCTCTGGTTTACAGACCAGGATTACGAGCGATTGGGCGCCTTGATCAAGTGGAACCCAGCCATCAAAACCCAAAAGGACAAGGATGGCCTACTCGCTGCACTATTGGACGACCGCATTGATTTGATTACCACTGACCATGCCCCGCATACCTTGGAAGAAAAGCAAAAGCCTTACTTTCAGTCCATGTCGGGCGCTCCACTGGTTCAGCACTCTCTCAATTGCCTCCTAGAATTCCATGCACAAGGCAAAATCAGCCTGGAGAAAATCGTGGAAAAAATGTGTCACAATCCTGCCATCCTTTATCGCATCAAGGAACGTGGCTTCATCCGAGAAGGCTACTTTGCAGATTTGACCCTCGTGGATCTCAACAGCGAATGGACGGTGAGTAAGGAAAATATTCTTTACAAATGCGGTTGGTCTCCTTTAGAAGGAACCACCTTCCACAGCAAGGTGCTTAGCACTTGGGTCAACGGTCACTTGGCCTACGCGGACGGCGTATTTCACGAGGAAGTCAAAGGCAAAGCACTGGAAGTTCAATCCAACTAAGCTCCCATGTCCGGATTTTTTGAAGGTCGGCACCTCCTCATCGCCAGCATGCACCAAAAGGAGCAGGTTCTTCAGCCCCTCTTGGAATCGAGTTTGAAGGTGACTGTGTCTGTTGCCAATGGGCTAAACACGGACTTGCTTGGCACTTTTTCTGGAGAGGTAGCACGCCTTACAGACCCACTAACCACGGCACAAAAAAAATGCGAACTGGCCCTAGAACTTACCGGTGGCGACCTGGTCCTCGCCAGTGAAGGCTCCTTCGGTGCACATCCCTCCGCATTCTTTCTGCCCGCCAATGAGGAGTGGCTCCTGCTGCTCGACCGAAAAAATGGGCTTGAAATCCATGCCCGCCACCTCAGCCTTGAAACCAACTTCTCAGGACAAGAATTTCATAATTTGGAGCAACTGGAGATTTTTGCTAGCAAGGTAGGTTTCCCGAGTCATGCCCTCATCCTGAGACGAAGCAAGGACCATTTAGAAGGAATCTTGAAAGGCATCACAGACCTTGAGCAACTCCGAACAGCAGCCCGACGACTATTAAAAACCCAGGGATCTGGATTTGTTGAAACAGACATGCGGGCCATGTTCAATCCCAGCAGAATGAAGGTCATTGGGGAAGCAGCCCAACTCCTGATTCAAAAGTTGAATTCTTGTTGCCCCTCCTGTCAGCTCCCTGGTTTTGCGGTTACGGCTGCGGAGCCTGGCCTACCCTGTAGCCTTTGCGGCACCCCTAGCAGCACTGCTCTGGCTCACCTGCTCCTTTGCAGCCACTGCCAACACGAAGAAAAAGTCTTCTTTCCTCAGGGTAAAAAAACAGAGGATCCCCAGTATTGCCAGGTCTGCAATCCTTAAAGTGCCAGGATTATAGATAAAAAAGGAAGTGGGTAAAATTTTTTTCACCTCCTAAACTTCGAAGGGGATGAATTATTTTTTATAAATAGCTTTTCTACTAATTAAAATTTTAATTATTTATTTAGGATTAGTTTTTTATTTGGTAAATCGTACCGAGTACCCAAGTAAAAAGCATGTTTCTTTTTCTTATTCCTAAAGTGTTCCATGTTTATTATCGAATCTTACACTACAGCCGTCTTATTTAGTATCGTCACGATGCTCTGCTGGGGCTCCTGGGCCAATACCCAAAAGTTGGCTTCCTCGAGTTGGCGCTTTGAATTATTCTATTGGGACTATGTCCTTGGCATCCTTTTACTCTCCCTAATTTTTGCATTCACCTTGGGTAGTTCCGGGGAGCAGGGGAGAAGTTTTATCGCCGACCTTCAACAAGCAGATCGCAGCTCACTAAGCTCCGCTTTTTGGGGGGGAATCGTTTTCAATGCCGCCAATATTTTATTGGGAGCAGCAATTTCCATCTCTGGAATGGCGGTAGCCTTTCCCGTAGGCATTGGCCTAGCCTTAGTCATCGGCGTGGCTGTAAATTATGCTCAAAATCCAATTGGGAATGTAGGGTTGTTGTTTACAGGAGTAGCCCTAGTCACCTTAGCCATTTTACTCAATGCTAGGGCCTACCGTAGTCTTCCCAAAGACCAAACCAAGAGCCCAAGCAAAGGCTTGATCTTGTCCATAGTAGCAGGTATTTTGATGGGTTTTTTTTACAAATACGTAGCTGATGCCATGTTTTTAGATTTTACCAAACCCCTAGCAGGAAAACTCAGCCCCTATTCAGCTGTAGTTCTGTTTTCTTTAGGTATTTTTTGTAGCAATTTTTTGTTTAACACGCTATTGATGCGTCGGCCCTTTATCGGAAAATCTGTGAGCTATGCGGATTATTTCCGAGGGAGTTTTGGCACCCATATGATCGGAATTTTGGGTGGGATGATTTGGTGCATAGGCATGGCATTTAGCATCATTGCCTCAGACAAAGCTGGCCCAGCCATCTCTTACGGATTAGGACAAGGTGCCACCATGGTAGCTGCCTTTTGGGGGGTATACGTGTGGAAGGAATTTAAAGACCTACCTTCTTCCAAACGTCTAGGATTGCATCTCATGTTTCTCTTGTTTTTGCTTGGGATAGGCCTCATCGTCTACTCCAAAATTGCCTGATCCACGAAACCTATTACTATGGCACAAGTTATCGTTGTCGGTAGTTCAAATACCGACCTGGTGGTAAAAACAGATCGCTTTCCTAAACCAGGAGAAACTTTAGTGGGTGGAGACTTTTTTCTTTTTCAAGGGGGGAAAGGCGCCAACCAAGCGGTTACAGCGGGCAGAATGGGCGCTGAAGTTTCCTTCATCAGTAGGGTGGGAAATGATCTTTTTGGAAGACAAACACGAGAAAGTCTAGAAAAAGAGGGGATTTCTACCCGCTTTGTTTTAGAAGAGGAAAACAAATCTTCTGGAATCGCACTCATCACAGTCAATGGACAAGGGGAAAACACCATTGTGGTCGCACCTGGTGCCAATGCAAGCTTAACTCCTGCAACGGTTCAAACTTGTTTAAACAGCATACCTAATCCTAGGTTTATCCTCTGCCAACTGGAAATTCCTATCGATGCCATTTCCTTTCTTGCATCCTATGCTCAAAAGGAAGGAAAGAAATTAATCTTAAATCCTGCTCCTGCATTCGAGTTGCCGGAATCCATTTATCAGCAGCTTTTTTTAATAACCCCCAACGAAACAGAGGCATCCCTGCTTACAGGTTTAGCATGCAACACCGAGGAGGATTATCCAAAAATTGCGCAATGGTTTATAAATAAAGGGGTACAGCAAGTCCTTCTGACCTTGGGGGAGAAAGGATCCTACTTTCAAAATTCAATCCAAAAAATTCGGGTTCAAGCACAAAAAGTAGCTGCAGTAGATACCACAGCAGCAGGAGATGTTTTTAACGGAAGTCTAGCCGTGGCCCTGGCAGAGGGAATGAATTGGGAAGAAGCCATCACCCTAGCTACCAAGGCTGCTTCGATTTCCGTCACCCGAATGGGCGCTCAAGCTTCAGCCCCCTTTCGATCAGAACTAGTCTAAATTACCCTTTATACCTTAGGACCCAAACATGATACTCCAGCGATTCCACCTCCCAATTCTTTTTTTCCTAAGTATTTCAGGAATTCAGGCCCAGCAACTCGCCTCCAAAAACCCGAATCTAAACTATTCGGTCTATAGCCCTAAATCCACAGATCTCACCATCGATCGTGCAGCCTACGCCGAAAAACTGCAAGGCTTTTGGCTAGCCACCTGCATCGCCAACTGGACCGGATTGGTTACGGAGATGGATAAAATCGGGAATATTGGGGATATCAAAACGGGCCCCTTCTATACCCGAGCGGATTGGGGTCAGCCGGACCAACCCAGCATTTGGGGTCAAGGTATTCCAAGTAAACTTTCCCCAACCCTAGATTTCGTTTTTGCCGACGAAGACACGCTTTGGGGAGCAGACGACGACACCGACATCGAATACATCTACCAAGAGCTCCTCCTCCAACACCAAACCTCCTTGCTTACTGGGGAGCAAATTCGAAACGGATGGATGAAACACATCAAAAGAGATGAAGAAAATTACCTCTGGGTCTCCAATCAAAAGGCCTTGGATCTGATGAATGCCGGGCTAGTTCCTCCAGCTACAGGAGACCCGCAGCACAATCCAGAGTACGAGATGATCGATGCCCAACTCACCACGGAACTCTTTGGACTCTATGCCCCAGGAAGACCGGAAATGGCCGTCAAGATGGCCAAACTCCCCATCCAAACGACTGCCCGAGAAGAAAGCGAATGGATTTCAGCTTTTTATGTGAGAATGTTTTCTCTTGCAGGCATAGCAGATTCCTCCCTTCCCCTAAAGCAACAACTCTCTCAAATGGCTGATCAAGCAGCCTTGGAGCTCCCTGTCGCCTCCTATCCAGCATCCATGTACCGCTACGTAAAAGGATTGTATGCTTCTGGTATTCCTTGGGAACAAGCGCGTGATGCTGTCTACCAGCGCTACCAAGTAGAACAGCTCGATGGCTACGACATCAGTAGTAAGAAGATGTACTGCAACGGTTGCTTTGCGGCGGGCATCAACTTTGCCTCCAGCCTAGTGAGTTTATTCTACGGAGAAGGAGACCTGAAGGAAACCATCAAAATCGGCGCTTTGGCTGGATGGGATTCGGATAATCCTACCGCTACCTGGGGAGGATTGCTTGGCTTTATACTGGGCAAAGAGGGGGTAGAAAAGGCCTTCGGAAGAAAATTTTCAAATAAATTTCATATCCACCGCACGAGAGTGGGCTTTCCCAACGAGGGCATAGACACCTTTGAGGCCATGGCCCAAAAAGGACTCTGGATCATCGATCGTGTGGTGCAAGAAGAACTCCATGGAGGCGTAGACCTAAGCAAAAATACCTGGTACATCCCAAAAAAGTAGGACTCCTAACGGTTTTACAGCTTGTGCTTTGCACACATCTCGTGGATGAGTTGGTAGCCCTGCTCCGCCATCTCCCAAGGAGCAGAAAACTCCCGCCAAACTCCGATCGCATTGGCAAAATCCGGATCATTCCTCGAGAAGCCCTCAATGGTCAACCAGCCCGAATAACCTACTTTCTTCAGCGCAGTGAAGGTTTCCTCAAAATCCACATGCCCAGATCCTGGCGTACCTCTATCATTCTCTGAAATATGCACGTGTCGCAATCTTGGCCCAATTTGTTGGATAGCCAGCCCTAGCTTTTTCTCCTCCATATTCGCATGATGGGTATCAAACATGCCCTGCACATTGGGGTGATTGACCAGCGCCAACAAATGATTGAGCTGCCCCATGGTATTGGCCAAGTAGCATTCAAATCGATTGAGTGCCTCGGGAGTCAGCAGGATACCCAATTCTTGCGCATGTACTCCTGATTCACGAAGCACTTCCGCCGACCATTCGTATTCCTCAGCCAAAGGTGCTCGGGAAGCAAAGGTGGCGAAGGCAGAATGAAAAGGCCCACACAACACCACAGCACCCAAATCAGCTGCTCGATCGATGACCCAATTGAGTTTTTCTTTGGCCTTTTGCCGAACCAATGGATCTGGTGAAATGGGATTTTCATCGGCTCCCATCACGGTAACCGCCGTCACTTCCAATCCAATTTTTTTGCAATAATCCCCTACCAAACGACAAGAAGTGGCGTCCGTATCTCCAATAAAAAATTCAGCCCCATGGTATCCGATGGCTTTCAAGCGATCCAATATTGGGAAAAGCTTGGGGGAAATTTCTGCCGACCAGGCAAGCACGTTGAAACCTATTTTAGTCATGAGGGAACGGATTAGGAATGGAAAATTAAGTAATCAATTGTACAATGTACCAGGTACGAAGTACAAAGTAGAGGTCCTTGATTGTATAATGTACCAGGTACCAAGTACAAAGTAGAGGTAAGAGGTACTAGATTGTACAATGTACCAGGTACCAAGTACAAAGTAGGGATTCGTATTGGAATTGAAATTCTACTATTAAATAATCTTGGTACATTGTACTTGGTACTTCGTACAACTTTTAGGATAAAGATGTCGCTTCCAATGCGACTTGATACTTGGTACATTGTACTTGGTACATTGTACAACCTGCCTACTTAAAATCCTCTACTCGCATCCCTTTTCGGAAGGTATCAAATCCAAAGGGAGTGGGCTGATAAGTTCCAACAACGTCCACATTCAAATCTGCCCTGACCGCATCCCCCATGCCCAACAACCAAAAGGAAGCATTCACTACCAATCTCCGCAAATCTGCGCTTAGAAAATCCAAGGAAGCACCCATCGTAGACGCAAAGGCCATTCCGAGTTTTCCACCTTCCAACTGATAGGGCTTGGTCCAGGCAATCGGCATCACCGACTTCTCCCAAATTAGCGGAGCTTGATCATTCATCCCTGCAGTAGATTGTCCATATACCAATACCTCTGCCTCAGCGGGCAACTCCTTAATTCCATACACATCTGAAGGACCCCAGATGTCCTTGACGCCGCGAAGGATTGGATGATTTGCTCCTTGCTTTACCCCATCCACCAAAGCTCTCGTTCCTTCTTTTCCATGTACCCCATGGTGGTTGATCCAAGTTTCTCCAAAGATGCGCTTCCCAAAGCCTTGTTCCCAACCCGGTACCTTACTCATCCAATCCCACTTCGCAAATCTAGAATTCTTATTTTTTTGATAGGCAAAAGCATGGGTTGATGTGCGCAATCCGATAATGGGTTTGCCAGCCATTAGGTAGTCTTCTATGTATTTGGATTGCTCATCCGGCAATTCCCTAAAGCGAATCAACACGATTACTAAATCTGCCGATTCAAGTTGCTCCATTCCTGGAATATTCCACTGGTAGTTGGGCACTACATCCCCCGAACTGGGATCGATAGGAAATAAGACGCTGGTCTTGAAGCCATACCGCTGAGAAAATATTTTTGCCAACATGGGCATGGATTCTTCCGAACGGTATTCGTCGTCTCCAGCAATCAAAACAATATGCTTACCTTGACCCGGTCCCTCTCCTCCCTGGAATTGCAAAAACCCGGGTTCGGATTGACCAAAAACTCTTTGAGAAACAAATAAAAGTAGGGTGATACCAAGAAGCTTACTAGGAAATAACTTCATAACAGGAAAGTTAGGTTCTTGGAATTTACCTAAAATCGGAAATTTCTAAACAAAAGTTTAACTAGATTTTTTTTCTAATCTTTTGAAAAATCATAATTGGAATCAGGGCGACTATCCCCACACCCAATCCAAAAAGAAACTCCTTTACTAGACCTGGCCAAGTAGGAAGGAGGTGATGGAAAAAGGGAATATTATGAGCAAAAATACCTCCCGAGACTAGCAGCAGGGCTAGCGTACCCACAAAACCTATGCCTCGCACAAAGTAGGGCAAGGCCTTAACCAGTACCCAACCTACCTTGTCGGAAAAGGAATCCTCCTGCTTATTGAGTGCGATCAATTTAAATCCAATTTCATCCATGCGCACTACCAAGGCTACGATCCCATACACGCCTACGGTGGCAATAAGCGCTATGATAGATACCACGGCGATCTGATTGATCAAAGGCTTGTCGACCACCGTACTCATCGCGATGATGACAATTTCCACCGAAAGGATAAAATCCGTGGCAATAGCCGATTTGATTTTTTTCTTTTCCAGCGTAAGTACTTCCTCAGAACTTAGATCATTGAGAGAAACCTCCTCTTTTTCCTCCTTGTGGGGAATGAGATAGGCCAAGATTTTTTCCGCTCCTTCAAAGGCAAGATAAACCCCGCCTATCACCAGAATATAGATCACTACCGTGGGAGCGAATGCGCTCAGCAGAAAAGCGACCGGAAGGATAATTAATTTATTGAAAAATGAGCCCTTGGAAATGGCCCACAATACAGGAAGCTCTCGATCGGAAACAAATCCTGAAGCTTTCTCTGCATTCACCGCCAAATCATCCCCTAAAATTCCTGCAGTTTTTTTAGCTGCCACTTTACTCATCGTGGCCACGTCGTCCATCAGGGAGGCAATATCATCCAATAAAGCAAATAATCCAGAAGCCATGTTTAGGGAAAATAAAATCAATAAATTGTTTACCTCAAATTGAGGTTTTCAGCGCCACTCCACCTGCTAGTGCCAAAAGAACTCGCAATTGGAGCCTGAAATTAGATGTTTTTTGGATCAAATAGTAAAGGAAAAAATTTACCCTCCATTTTCTCTCCTTTTGGGATCACAGGTACTCCTGATAAAAGGGGCTCATTGGTATCAGAAACAGTCCCATCGGCAAACACATTTAAGACAAAGGCTTTGCGAGAGCGAGGGGAATAGTTGGCATAGCTGCCGTGCACCAACAAAGGATGGTGAAATGCCGCATACCCTGCTTTCAAAGGAATGGCTACAGGTGAAAATTGCTTTTTTTGTTCCTCACTCAGCATGGCCATTAAGCCATCCATAGCTCCAGCTAGAGCAGGTTTTTCCAACAGACCCCATCGGTGTGAGCCCGGAACGTACTGCAAACAACCATTTTCCTCCGTGGCATCATCCAAGCCACACCAGCAGGTCAAATGCTGCATATCTACTGTCCTTGTCCAATAAGAGTAATCTTGATGCCAAGCCACTACCCCTCCGTGATGGGCTGGCTTACAGAAAAGTTGATCGTGCCAAAACCTTACCCCACGATCCCCCAAAAGTTGGCTTGCCACCATACGAAAGGCGGGATTCCAAATTGCATCATGAAATGCCTCCGCAATTCGCCAATGACCTAGGGAATGAAACAAGACCGTATTGGGATCATCGGATTCGTTGCTATGAAACTCATGAAATAAAGAATGTAGCGGATGCAGAGGGTCCATCACCTCATCTAAGGCCAACTTTAGTGCGTCGATTTGAGGTTCATCCAAAAGTTTTATTCCAGCCAAATAGCCATTTTCATGATAAAATTCGATTTGCTCCTTACTCAATCGGTACCGATCCCAGTCCGAAGAGGTGCTAGGTTGAGGAAATAAATTGCTCAGAGGATAGGGAAAATCTGCAAGGTCTTTCATGGCATTACGAAACTATAGACAGGCACAAACTACTATTTTTTAGTAAAAAAAGAAATCCCTTTTCCTTTCCTCTTTATTTTTCCAAACGTGCCAAGCGCTGCAAAAGAGGAGGATGAGAATAGGTAAAAAATACGTACCAGGGATGGGGGTTAATCGTACTTAAGGTTTTTACAGAAAGAGTCTTCAAGGCTTCAGCCAGAGGCTTCCCAGCATAGCTCTCTTTGGCAAAGGCGTCCGCCTGAAACTCATGGACTCGGCTCATCCAATTCATGCCTATACCCAAAACCATAGAAAGAGGGGTAAACAACATGGTGAAGCCAAGAATATTCAAGTGAGCTGACCAAGACGATCCTCCCAAAGCCGTACTCATCTCTTTAGAAAATAGAACCAAACTCAACAAATAGAGCAAAAGGCCCACCTCCAAACAGGAAATAAGCATCCCCCATTTCAGGTGCTTCTTCTTGTAGTGACCGATTTCATGGGCCAAAACAGCCACTACCTCATCGGGAGGATGCTGCTCCAACAAGGTATCGTAGAGCACAACTTTTTTTCTCTTGCCAAAACCTGAAAAAAATGCATTCGCTTTAAAAGATCGTTTACTCCCATCCATGACCACGATATGAGTCAATGGAAACTGCACTTCTGCAGCGTAGCGAAGCAACTTCTCCTTTACTTCTCCCTCTTCCAAGGGGGTCAAGGTATTGAATAAGGGAAGAATCCATGCAGTATATCCTAAATTGACCAGCACCATAAATACACTAGCAACCATCCAAAATTGCCACCAAAAATCTTCTCCCATGTAATGAATTAGGCTCAGAAACACCAGCAATAAGCTCCCACCCACGAGGATGGATAGCACATATCCCTTAAGCTTATCTACAAAAAATGTTAGCCTACTCGTCTTATTGAAGCCATATTTTTCTTCAATAACAAAAGTACTGTAGTAATCAAAAGGCAGGCTCAATAGGTCAGATCCAATAAAAATAAGTGCAAAAAAGGCAACAGAGACCAGCAAAGGAGGTAGACCAAAGCCACCTAGCCAGGAATCTATGGCCCCAAACCAACCTTGGGTGATGAAAACCAGGGTGAACACGAAAGAGAAGGTACCAGCAATAAGTTTAAATCGAAAGTTATCTTTCTGGTATGCTTTGGCTTCCAAAAGCTTGGCCTGAGTAACGTACTGAGACAAGGTGGTAGGTACCTCTGGAACTGGCCTGAGTACTTGAAGAAATTCCAAAATTTTGGGAATAAGGAATCCAAATGCCAAAATTCCCACAAGCAAGTAGGTCAAACTCTCCGCTGACATCTCTTTGTAATTAGAATTTGGGACAAGGAAGGATGGTGTCTCTACCTGCTGGTTTTCCTTGATAGCGACTTGGAAGTGTCCAAGAAAGACTGACTTCATGGGCACCTCCGGATTGAATTCCAAGTTGAGACACCGTGTAATCAAAACTGTACCCCATGTTTAAGCCATTCAGTAAATTCACTCCCACCATCATGACGATAGCATCTCGATTGCTCTGTCCTTCTACAGGCTTGTAAGGTAAACCTCGGTACCAGGCTCCAAAGACTATGGGTTCCACATAAAAATAAGCCCCCATATCTAGCTGTTCGAAAGGACCTTGCTTTTTAAAATTGACCGTTGGGGTAAAGTATCTTTGCTTGCGCAAATGGGTAAAATCCCTGCGCATACTTCCCTGACCTAGGGAAATCCGGTAGCCTGCATGAAAGGATAATTTTCTAGGCAAGGGACTTAAGCCATCCACAAAAGATTGGTTGGGCTCGTTGAGATGGTGTGCTGAGAACCCTATCCACGCATTTTTAGTAAACAATAATCCTCCAGCAGAAAGTGAAAATAGATTGACTGGATCTCCCAACCCTGGAATATCTATCCCTGGGAGCAGTGGACCCGTAGGATCTGCTGGGTTGATTTGATTAGCGAAAACTAGATTTTCGTAAAATCCAATTTCCCTTCGGATATAACTGGCCTGAAAACCAGGTCTAAAGTAGAAGTTATCGCCTAGACGAAGTTCATAAGAATATAAGGCTGATATACTGGTAGACCTCAATTTTGCGGATCCCTCGGTATCCTGCATCACGTGTACACCTAGCCCACTATTGTAATCGGGCAAATAAGTATCGTAATAGGCAGAAAAGGTAGTAAATTGGGCTTCAATGGAAGGCCATTGGTTACGGTAATTGAACCCCACTCTTCCCGTCAGCTCTGCACCTGCCATGGCGGGGTTGAGATAAAGTGGGGCCGCATAGTACTGACTGTATTGAGGATCCTGGGCCCTAGCAGGTGTGTAGAGGACCCAAGTCAACAGGGTAAAAAAAACAAATGTCAGTCTAGACCGTAACAAAGAATTGTTCGTTTATTTGAATATTGTGTTAGCTTCTTAACGATGCAGGTTCTGTCTTGTTTTAGATAGCTAGGCTAAAAATATGAAAAGCAGCCCTAATTCCATAAGGTTCATTTTATTATTTGCCATTACCTGTATAGGTTGGGCATCCTTAGGAAGCAACGCATCCCTAGCTCAGGGCTTCAATGATAACGAATGGATTTTTGGAAATTGTCCTACGGGAGACAATACTTACCTCTCCTTTGGTAAAGGAGGCCCCGCCTCGGTCAAAACCATCCCCTCCTCTGTAATTACAGGGGAATTCAATAATGCCCTTGCCATAGATCCCATCACGGGACAACCCTTTTTCTATACCAACGGGGAATTGGTGTACGACTACAGTGGAAGCCCCATAGAAGGAAGTGCGCCTGGGCTAAATGGCAATTTTCAGGGCCGACAGACGGTAGCAACCGGCTTTCTGGAATACCAACCTGCAGGCAATAAATTGTTTTATATCTTTTACGTTTCTCTTGCAGGTCAGCTTCAGTACGCTTTGGTAGACATGAATGCTGCAGGTCAAGCTACAGGCAATCAACGTCCCCTTGGTAAGATTACCACTAAAAATCAGACCATTGCCCCAGCACAAGGCGCTATTATTGTGGTAAAAAGTCCCAGTTCTCCCTCCTACCTGATCAGTTTTGCTGGTGGAAATCTCCAAGCCAGAAGACTAGGGCCAAGTGCCGGTAGCTTTACTACAACTGGCACCCGCTCCCTCCCCTTCACCCCCGTCGCCATGGTCTTTGACGAGCCCAGAGGCCGCTTACTTCTGCTTCCTCCAAACCCTGGGGATGACCTGCTGCTAGTACCTTTCGATACGGCCACGGGTACTTTTGGCGTCCCCCAAGCTTTGAGCAATTCAGGAGGAACAGAGGCTATTTTTGGGGCTGCATTTTCCCCCGATGGCTCATTTATCTATTTTTCTAGAGGCAACAAACTCTACCGTCTTCCAAGCAACAGTCCAACGGCTAGTCCAGTAGAAATTCCAATAAATCCAAGCATTCACAAAGTTTATGACCTCAAGATAGGACCAGATGGGAGCCTGTATTACCTCTACGAAGAGCAGTCCGGCGGGCCCCAAGTGATGGGAAGAATTACCCAGCCCAACGCCAGTAATTTGATCAATGTAGGCATAGAAGAGGACCCATTCGCCGGAAGTGATTTTTGTGGACGCATTTTTCCAGTTTTTGCTCCCAATGCCGATATAGAACCCTCCATAGATTTTACCTGGGACCCAGAGGCTCCCTGTGCCAACAACCCTGTCCAACTTACCAGTGTCCTTACCCCTCAAAACTACCGTCCGCTCTCCTTCCTTTGGGAATTTTCTCCTCCATTGACCGATGCCGATGGCAACCCTCTGCCAGCAGATTTTAATCAAGAACATTTCTTGGTGCCTGCAGAAGCTGCCCAAGGAAATAGTATATCTGTCACCCTGACTGTCACCTTTGCAGACAGCACCACCAAAAAGGTGACCAAAACCATTTCCCTCACGGAAAATGAGCTTCAGGCCAATTTTACTCCTTCAGACACTACCCTATGCGAATCATGCATTGACCTAGATCCCCTGCTGCAAGCCCAAGCTGGGGGTGGCGCCGGAGGAGGTGCTGGGGGTGGTACTGGATCTGGCACCTCCTACGAATACTTTTGGTCCAACAAGCGAGATCAAGGCTGGATTGGAAAGCAAGGAAATGAAGTGTGTAAGCCAGGACTCTATTGGGTACTTGTTCGAGAACCAGGATCTACTTGCTATGCTTATGCCGAGATTCGGATCAAAATGTGGGACGTGCCGGACCAAAGCAATAACATTTGGTATTTCGGTGACGGAGCTGGACTAGACTTTAATCCCGATCCAAACGACGAAAATGCGCCCATTCCAAGACCCATAGCAGCAGCACACCCTCAAAATATTCCGGCAGGCACCTCCACCGTGTCTGACCAGGCGGGACAAGTATTATTTTTCACCGATGGGCAATCGGTCTGGGACCTCAACGGGGCCCTGATGCAAAACGGGAGCGATATTGGTGGCAGCAATACTTCTAGCCAAGGCGTACTTGCCGTCGGAGTACCCACCGAACCTACCCTATTTTATTTGTTTACCACCCAAGCAAGCAGCAGTGGTACCAATGTGGTTAGCTTTTCTCTAGTAGATATCAAAGCAGAAAATAGTACTGGGGTAGGTAATGTAGTGACCAAAAATAATTTTCTATTTAGCCCCTCCACCGAACACAGTGCCGCCCTAACCGCAGGGGATATAACCTGGGTAGTTTTTCATGAATTGGGCAACAATACCTTCCGGGCCTATCCGGTGTCAAGCCAAGGAATTGGACAAGCCGTACTCAGTTCGGTGGGTAGCACCCATGGCTATTCCTCTGGAATTGGTGCAATGAAATTTAGTCCTGACGGGAGCAAACTGGCCATCACCCGATCGGAGGGAGGCTGCAACCGCGTAGAAATTTTTGACTTTAACCAGCAAACGGGTGAACTAAGTGAATATGCGCTCCTAGATCTGGGATGCTCTGGGGACGTGTATGGATTGGAATTCTCTCCAGATTCGGATCGAATCCTGGTCTCCTACAGAGATGGCGGTCCTGGTATAGAGGAAATGGTCATCAAAGAAGTCAATCCCAATTGTCCCAGCTGCTTTGCTACTGCTACTACGCCCGCCTTGAGAGCCACCTGCATCCTAAGTACCAAAAAACAAGTTAGCGGGACCCAAGGACTCGACCTAGGCGCCCTGCAAATCGCTTCTGACGGACAAATCTACGTCGCTGTGGTGGGGGACAATCGAATCGGCCAAATCCAAGTAGGCTCCGGCTGTACTGCTAGCAGTACTTTCAACCAAAATGCAGTAGAAGCCATGCCCGGCACAGCCAATTTGGGATTACCTTCCTTCGAACAAAACTCGGGGAGCTCCATTCCCGAACCTGCCCTAGCATTGCCTCCCCAACTCTGTCTTGATCCCACATCTGGAACTACTGCTACCTTGGAAGGGGGAGGCGAACCTGATATTGATTCTTACTTTTGGACCATCACCCACGAAGACGGCACCGTGGTACGATCCAACTTTGGAGGGCCAGGGGATCAATTTCAAAACTTAGAGCAAATTTTTACCCGTGCGGGTACCTACACCATAGAATTGCGGGTGGATCGCTGCGCGGAAATCGGCTACTTTACCGCCGAAGGCACCTTGGAGGTGATAGCCCCACCTACACTTACCTTGGCATCCGATGCCACTCTTTGTGCAGGAACACCCATTACCTTGACCGCCATCGAAGGATACAATCCTTCAGATGGTCTGTACGATTTTTTATGGACCAATGCAGCAGGAGATGTTTTTGGGGATGCCAATTCCAATAGCATAACCGTTACAGAGGAAAGCATATACACCGTGGTGGTTAGCTACCGTCCTTCAGCTGGAGATGAGGAGGATGTGATTGAAAGCTGTACCTCCACCGCGGAGATTTTTGTAGGTCCTGCCTTTGAATTTGACATGACCCAAACTGCCCAAGAGGTTTGCTACGAAGAGACAACGGTTACTTTTGCTCCCAATACTCCCCTAACAGGAGAATGGTTTTACGAGCGAAACCAGAGCGGAACCCAGGTAGCCATAGGATCATTCTTTGAGTTGAAATTGAGCATTTTGAGCCTTCCTGGTCCAGGCGCATACAAACTTACCTTCTTGGCCCAAGATCCCATTTTGCCAGGCTGCAAGGTTTCCAAAACCATGAACCTTTTGGTGAATGAAGTTCCTGTGATGTCGGCCCAGGCTACCGCCCCAGCCAGCTCTTGCGCCATTGCCAACGGGGCCATCGAAGTACGTCTCCAAGCACCTGTCTCGAGAGTAAGGTTGGTGGAGCTGGGTCTCAGCTATCCGGCTGCTCCAGCAGGAAGCATTATACCCATTGCTGGGCTTCTTCCTGGGGTATACACCCTGGAGGCAGAAAACGCAGCGGGCTGTACTTATGCTACCTCTGTGACTGTGGAAAACGCAAATCCTCCTAGTGGGTATGCCTTTAGCATCTTGCCTGCAGACGAAACATGTTCTGGAACAGGGATTTCGCAAGGATCTATCCAGGTAACTTTTACCCTAGGACTGCCTAGGGTGGGAACCTACAAAATCGTTCGCCAAGGAGATGGCTTAGAATTTACAGGCCCCCTACCCAACCAAGCTAGCTTTCAAGTGCAGGTGCCGCACGGAGACTACCTAGTGGAAATTAGCGATCCTTCGGGATGTTCCATCCCCGACAAAAAAATCTACACAGTCAAACAAAAATTTGAGGTACAATTTTCTGTCCCTTCCCAAGTTGAGGCCTGCGTGTCTTATGTATTTACCCCAAGTGGTCCCAAGCCTCTGATTTATAGCCTGACGGGCCCAGGGGGTGTGGTTATTCCTGCCGAAGCAAATGGATCATTTATTTTGACCCAATCGGGCAGCTATTCGGTCTTGGGAAAAGATCCTACAGGCCTTGATTGTCCTAAACAAGCCTCCATGAACGTGGTACTTAGTACTGCCCTAGACTTTGAGGTGTCTCCGCCCCTAGTAGACTGCCTCACAGGCATACGCTACGAGGCAGTCTTGAAAAATGCCCTCCCTGAGAACGTGATTTTTTTGTGGAGGGATGAGCTTGGCATTATCGTAGGCAGAAGGCAAGAATTTGTGCCTAGCAAATCAGGAACCTATTCTTTGGAAATGCAGCCTGCTTCGGGTGGACTTTGTCCACCCAAAAAAGTGAACTTTACCGCCACCCTGCTTCCTAGACTTATTTCCATAAATCTGACTGCCCTTCCCTTTTGCCGAGATCAGTCCAGCACCAGCCTAGAGGTGATTGGTACCTTGACCGTCGTGAGCACCTACGAATGGTACCTGGTTACCGGAGGCACTCGCACCCGACTCCCTCAGTTTTCTACCAAGACCATAGCGGTAAGTCAAGAAGGAACCTACGAAGTAATCGCTAGAAGCAGTTTTGGGTGCGAATTAGGTAGAGCCAATGCCGTGGTAGTACAATCCACCCTTGTTCCTCCTACTCTTCCCAGTGAAGCCCTAAGCATTTGTGCCGTAGAAGGAAAAACGGTACTCATAGAACCTGGAAGTTATGCCTCCTACTCTTGGATTTTAGATGGCAAAGAAGTATCCCAGGAGGCTACCTTTTCTCCTACCGCAGGGGGTACCTACACCCTAAAAGTAGCCGACTACTTGGGATGCGAATGGGAAGGTGAATTTACCATTGTGGAAGATTGCAATCTTAAAGTCCGCTTTCCTACGGGAATGGCTTTGGGCGATCCAGAACGAGAGTTTATTCTCTATGCCAACTCCTACATCGATGAGGTGGATGTGTTTATTTACAACCGTTGGGGGGAATTGATTTTTTATTGTCAGCACGAAAATTTGGAGCCAGGACAGCCTTTCTGTCCTTGGGACGGCAGAGTGTATGGAAAATTAGTTCCTACGGGAACATACGCAGCCGTTGTTCGGTTTACCTCTAGGGAACAAAGTCTCACCCAAACCGAAACCAAAGCGATTACGATTATTCATTGACCCATGTTGATTGTCTTATCCCCTTCCAAAACCTTAGATTTCAGTACCCCTACCCTTACTACCTCCTCCTCTCCCGAATTCCAAGCGGAGGTTCGGGATTTGGTGAGCCTATTGCAAAAGAAATCCTCCGCTCAATTGGGGAAATTGATGCATTTGAGTGAGGACTTGGCAAACGTAAATGCGGATCGTTACGCTTCCTTTTCTACCAGCCTCGCCGACGATCTGGGAAAGCAGGCGCTTTTAGCCTTTAAAGGAGACGTGTACACCCGCATGGACGTAGACACCTACACCAAGGAAGAACTCCACTTTGCCCAAGAACATCTAAGAATATTGTCTGGGCTTTACGGACTTTTAAAACCCCTAGACCTTATCCAGCCCTATCGATTGGAAATGGGAACCCGATTAAAAACCAAAAAAGGGGCTTCTTTGTATGAATTTTGGGGAACCAAGATCAGCAAGGCCCTCAATGAAGCAGGACAGGGAAAAACCTTGGTCAACCTAGCTTCCCAGGAGTATTTCAAGGCAGTTGACAAAAAAGCCTTGAAACTTCCCGTGGTTCATATCCACTTTAAGGAATACAAGAACGGCAGCTACCAGGTAGTGGGACTTTTTGCCAAGCAAGCCCGAGGCTTGATGAGTGATTACGCCATAAAAAATAGAATTACTTCCCCTGAGGAGCTCAAAGGATTTCAAAGGGAGCGGTACGAATTTGCAGAAAGTCAGAGTAGCCCACAGGACTGGGTTTTTGTGCGATAAATGCATGGCTTCCCTTCTTTGGTAGAGTAGACTAGGGCCTTTCTTGGTTTAGGATGGTATTTTTTTATGATTTAAGAGCGCAATTTCTAATTTTTTCCCTACTTTGACTGGTGTAACACGTCATCTTGACCTAACCCAAAAACCTAAAGCACTACCTTATGACGCAAACTATCAATCAAAATCGATTATTTAATGCAAGTTGTTTTGCACTAATCACAACTGCATTTTCATTCAGTATTAGCGCAGGCACCTTAGATGGCCTCGGCAAGGATTTAAAATACTCTGCTGAAAGTTTAGGTTATATCCAATCTCTTTGGTTTTTTGGATTTCCTATCGCCATGATTATTGGTGGATTAATTTATCATACAGTAGGTCCAAAAAGAATCATGAATTTGGCATTCCTAACCCATTTTTTAGGAGTAGGATTGACCCTCTATGCCATTTATTTTGTCTCTGATTTAAGTTTTAATTTGCTATTGGTATCTAACCTGCTCTTAGGAATTGGATGCGGGTGTACGGAAGCCGCCTGTAATCCCATGATTGCAGACATGTACTCTGGAAGTAAACTAAATAAAATGCTCAACCGCTTCCACATGTGGTTCCCCGGCGGCATTTTCTTAGGAGCGATTATTTCTGAAATCATGACACGCATGGGGTATTCTTGGCAAATTCAGTTTTGGTTGATTCCCATTCCAGCCTTAGTTTATGCCTTTTTGTTTTTCGGACAAAAGTTTCCTGAATCCAAAGAAGTTCAAGCCAAATCAATTGCTTCCAACATAAAAGCAATGTTTTCTCCCTTATTTATTTTTCTATTTATATGCATGGCTTTAACAGCTATTTCTGAATTTGGCCCGTCGAAATGGGCAGGTATAGTATTAAAATCGAGTGGTGCATCAGGTATGCTGATTGTTGCTCTTTCTGCGGGCGTGATGGCCGTAGGAAGATTCTTTGCTGGCCCAGTAGTCAAAGCCCTTGGCCAAACGGGCGTCTTGCTCGGAGGAGCCATTTTTGCTTCTATTGGTATATTCCTATTTAGTACAGTTACTGGAAATTTGGCTTACCTAGCAGCTCTTATCTTTGCCATTGGGGTATGCTACTTCTGGCCCGTGATGGTAGGAGCAGTGGCTCAGCGTGTACCCTTGTCGGGGGCTCTTGGCATGTCCATCATCGGTGGGGTGGGTATGTTTTCTACAGCGATTTTCCAGCCCATCATAGGGGCATGGATAGACGATGCAAAAAAAGAGGCTACCGATGAAGGGCTCACTGGAAACATTATGGAATTGGTAGCCGGACAGACTACACTTCAGAAAATGATCCTTTTCCCAGGCATCTTAATCGTCCTCTTTATCATCTTCTTTATCTGGCAACGGGGAGTCAAGCCTGCGGCAGAAGCAGGACATTAAATGTAAAAAGCAGCCTTCGGGCTGCTTTTTTTTGTTTTTAGCTTGTGCTTGAAAATGAAATTCAAGGAATCTCTTTACTGATGGACAGTCACAAAAAAAGCCCTAACTTCTTAAAAGCTAGGGCTAGTGACCTCGTCAAGATTCAAACTTGAAACCTCCTGAGCCGTAATCAGGTGCTCTATTCAGTTGAGCTACGAAGCCATATCTTGAGACAAAATTAAGCATTAAATTTTTCCTAACAACCATCCCCTCCCAAGAATTCCATTTTCCCCTGGCGCAGCTACCCTACCTTAATAATAATTAAGAGGGAGAAG
>Ga0194133_10000292_pt1 | contig 108626 bp, 123 predicted proteins | sample TA2KigOf40mmetaG_FD_155448 | JGI IMG/M metagenome (GOLD analysis project Ga0194133, IMG submission 155448) | Freshwater microbial communities from Lake Tanganyika, Tanzania - TA2015055 Kigoma Offshore 40m | ecosystem: Environmental > Aquatic > Freshwater > Lake | place: Tanzania: Lake...
TAGCACCCGTGGCACCCGTTGCACCCGTGGCACCCGTGTCTCCATCTGCACCAGTTGCACCCGTGGAACCAGTTGCACCGCCAGGTGGTCCTTGTGGACCTTGCGGACCAGTGTCTCCAGTTGGGCCTTTTGCACCCGTAGCACCCGTAGCACCTGTTGCACCCGTGGCACCTGTTGCACCCGTGGCACCTGTTGCACCCGTAGCACCCGTGGCACCCGTAGCACCCGCAGCACCCGTAGCACCCGTGGCACCTGTTGCACCCGTGGCACCTGTTGCACCCGTAGCACCTGTTGCACCCTTGGCACCTGTTGCACCCGTTGCTCCTGTTGCACCCGTTGCTCCAGTTGCGCCAGTTGCACCCGTTGCACCTGTGGAACCTGTTGCACCTTCAGCACCGGCGGCACCGGCGGCACCAGTGGCACCAGTGGCACCAGTGGCACCAGGTGCACCCGTTGCACCCGTTGATCCAGTAGCACCGGTTGAACCGGTTATACCTGCAATACCTGTAGCACCAGCAGCACCAGTGGCGCCAGTGGCACCAGTGGCACCTGTTGTGCCTGGCGCACCAGTCGAACCAGTGGCACCCGTTGCACCAGTTGATCCTTCTGCACCAGTGGCTCCAGTAGCACCAGTGGCACCAGTGGCACCAGTGGCTCCGGTTGGACCTCTTGGACCGATTGACCCGGTTGGTCCGGTTGAACCTCCTGCCGGACCAGGTGGACCGGTTGGACCAATTGCACCAGTTGCACCGGTTGCACCAGTTAAACCGGGATCACCCTTATCTCCTTTTGCACCCTTTGGTCCTGTTTCACCTTGCGGACCCACCTCACATTTAGTGAGACAACAAGCAGTGCGATTTGCTAAATAAGAACCATAATTATTTTTATATGACATAATTTATGATTATTATGATACAATAACGAGATAAATAAAAAACTCAATATAAACTATATCATGTCAAACACAAATTCCAATTTTTCAAACATAATTTGCATGAATGACCAGACTGACATTTCAGGATTTGAAAAAGAAATCAGCAAACATATTTTATTAATGTCCAAAATGACTGAAAACTCACATGACATTGAAGAATTGATTATCGATGCATTGAAACGTCGATGCAATGACCGCAATACAATTATGAACGCCCATTTGCGACTTAAACATGGTACAAAGTCAAATGAATGCAAAATATCTTGGAATGAACTAACCGAATTAGCAGAAATAATTTCATTCAAAAGTCATGCAAATTCAATAACCAAACGATTAGCAAATTTTTATGTTCAAATTGCTGCCCTATGCAATAGAATCGAACATGTTAAACGCATGTCAAACGCAAACGCAAACGCAAACGCAAAAACAAATGAAACTCAATTCATGCACAATAACTCTAATCCAAAACTACTGCAAGCTTATTCAAAAAATGAAGAAAACATGCGTGAAAAATATCAACAAAATCAGCGCGACCTTGACCAAATTATGCAGACCTTATTTTTGGGATCGCAAATACACCCAGAACTTGTGGAAGATGATTTGCCTGTGCTTAAAATACGCGTTGAACACATTGCCGAACGAGGCTGTGTTCTAGAAGAATTGCGACGTTTGAAAATTATAGAAGCGCTCTTAGAAGAGAAAAGATTCAATGAATTGATGCAAGAATTAAAAACACTAACAACAATTCAATGAGTAATTTAACAATTAAAACCATGCGCATCACATGTGTTCCTCTATCTTTTTGAAGAGTTCATTGTTATAAACCAAATTTCCAGTAGGTTTGTACGATGCAATCGGCTTAAAGTCTCCAGCCGGTTTTTTCGATGACGCAGCAGTCGTAGCAGCAGCAACCCCTTTTTTATTATACATCATCATGTTCAGGTCAGACCCCGGAGTGCCATCGCTTACGCCAGATTCAGAAGTTTCTGCATCTGCATCAGACACGTAATTTCCAAATTTGTCAATTATGGTTCCAGTCTTTTTCTTAATTTCAGTCCGAACGTAATTCGGAACATAGTGTTTCCATGAAATAAAAAGCAGGTTTGGGTGCGTGTATCGCACGACAAAATCGTTTTCTTCCAATTTACTTATCAAATACGTTATGCACGCATTTTTATCATAATTCGGCACTCCAATCAACATTTCTGGAACCAAATACCAACAAAACTGCTGACTATTTTTCTGACGTGCAGCAACTTTTATTTTATCATGCACTCGCGTCAATATGCGATTGAATGTATATAGCTTGGCTAAATCTTCCTGTTTTTTTTGGTCATATAATTCATCCAGGTTCAACTTTTCAACGCTTTCGCGGTTCTCTTCGATTCTGCTTGAAAATATATTGTCCATTATTATTTCTATTGAAGATATTTAATAATAAATATTAACTCAAAATTTGCTCAAAAATATCATCATAAACTGGCATAATAAATGATACGCATTTGTAATATTAAAAATACACCAATACTCTCTTTATTGAATGGTCATTAAACACATCGTCATCAGTGGTGGAGGTCCAACCGGATTTCTTTCTTATGGCGCAGCCAAATACTTGGCACAACAAGGGTTTTGGTGCCACGACAACATTGAGTCGATTTATGGAACATCAATTGGGTCGTTGATTGGCGCAATGCTATGCCTGAAGCACGAGTGGGACACTCTGGATGACTACATTATTAAACGTCCATGGGAAAAAGTCATTGTCAACTCTTTGGAAATGTTTGAACTGTTCGCCCAAAAAGGCGTGGCCAAGTTGAAACTCTTGGATGACATCATGCAACCATTACTGGAATCCAAAGACTTGTCAATTAACACCACTCTTCTCGAATTTTATGAATATTCGCGAATTTCTCTCAATGTCTTCACCGTCGAACTCAACCAGTTCAAAAAACTGCACCTATCCCACACAACACACCCCGACATGCCGTTGATGGATGCAATCAAAATGAGTTGCTGCATGCCCGTTCTATTTCAACCCATTGTTCGCGACGGATGCTGCTACATTGACGGCGGCATCATGGTGAATTATCCGTTGCGCGAATGTTTAGAAACCACAAAATGCAATCCAAATGAAGTGCTTGGACTCCGCAACATTTGGAATAACCCCAACGAAAACATTGGCAACCATTCAACTATAGTAGAATACTTGCGCTTCATCAACTTACAACTCACGCGAATGGTGAATAACATGCTGTCGGCACAATCATTCGATGGTGTCAATGAAGTGCACTGCCACGTTAAGCCCGATATCACTCCTGCAGAATGGATATCAATTATGTCAAATTCGCCTCAACGTTTAGCATGGATTCAGGATGGCATAACATACGCAAAGAATTTTCTCGACAAGGCAACAATATCGTCTCAAAATCCAAATCCAATAGACGAAGAAGAGAGAAATTCATCCGAAAAATAACCACACACATCATTCGTTTCACATATTGTTTTAATTTCTCTCTATTTAAATATACAAAAAACAGACAACATCAATAAGTGAAATGGATCGCATCAAATCAGGCGCCGAATGGTTGATGAATAACAAAAAACTGATTGGATATGCATTCATTGCGCTCTTTTTCGCAGTGCTAGCACAGCAGTTGTATAATAGGTACGTAAAATCAAGCCAAAACGCGTCATTTTATGAAGGGTATTCAAATGCGCCCAACTCTGGTGAATCAGACCCTCCAGTTGCCACCATTCGCATGTTTAAGGTGGATTGGTGTCCCCATTGCAAAAAAGCCGCCCCCGAGTTTCAAAAAGTCGAGGAAAAATACAATGGCAAAATTATCAACGGCCACAAGATGAACTTTGTTGTAGTTGATGGAGAAGATTCCGCCAATGAGTCATTGGTGAATCAATACAATGTACAAGGTTTCCCAACCATCGTGCTAACAAAGGGAGATGGGAAACCAATTGAATACGATGCCAAAGTCGACCAACCCACCCTTGAAAAGTTCATCAACACAATGGTTTGAATGATTAATTTAACAAAATCAATCTAACAATATTTTTTTTCTTATTGAATTGTATAACCTCAATAAGAAAAAATGGCTTCCTATCGCAAACGTTCTCACAGGCGTTCTCATCACAAGCGTTCTCACAAGCGTTCTCATCGCCGCGTTCACAGAGGAGGTATGCCGGGCCACATGAGCGGCGCCAAAACACATCCTCCAGCAACTCCAAATCCCAGCAGCAAACCCACCGGTTCCCCTTAAATTACGTCATACAAAATCAATAAAAAAAGTGTTAGTGAAATGAAACACATGCATATGCATTCTTACCTCTTTTTAGAAGCTTTCTTGAAGTCTTCGTCTTCATTCAAGCCCGTGCAGGTCCATTTGAATCTTTGTCATGAGCGCCGGAATAGAAATGTACGTGCGGCGCAGCGTCTCGGGTTGAAGTAGGTCCTTCAGTTGTTCCGCTTGGGCAGGGTCAATCCGCGCATGTTGCGTTGGCCGGGGTTGCTCCTTTTTTTGCATTTTCATCCACTCGGATAGCGGTCTGCAGCGACGGATTTCCATTTCCAGTGTTTGTTTCCATGAGATGACGTCGGGGTCTCCCGTTTGGATTTTGACTTGAGCGCACATCTCGCACAGCTCATCGTATGTGGGAGCCGGCGACACATGGATGGAAATCACAACATCCTTGACTGCTGGATTGTTTCGGTTGGTCGGATGAGTGGAGGGACGGTAGCTGGTACGGGTCTTTGAGTACGACATGTTTCTTGCTTGCTTGTTTGGGAATACACTGATTCAATTCAAATGCTTTTCTAAATTGAATCAATTTTTTTTTGATTCCTTACATTTCGGGGTGGGACATTTTGTGGATTCTTCCTGTGGATTTTCCTGTGCCGGTGGCTTCAAAAGTCTGCATATTGCATGACTCACTAGACCAATTGAACTAAAGCTATTCATTCACACTTTTTGAGTTTTTATTATATACATTAAAATTATATGTAATAAAATACGAAATGAAACACTTAAACACACGAAAGGTTAAGGCCAAGCCAGTGTTTTCAGACAAGGATTTTTTATCCGGCGACGGGTTTTTAACCACTGTCTGGGGACCACCCATGTGGCATTATTTGCACACCATGAGTTTCAATTATCCGGTGCATCCCACGCCAGCAGATAAGCGCAACTATCGTGCGTTCATGTTGAGTCTGCAACACGTTCTGCCCTGCAAATACTGCCGAATCAACCTGCAAACAAACTACAAGAATCATCCGCTGAGACCATGCCACTTGGTTAGTCGCGAAGCATTTTCACGCTACGTGTATGATTTGCACGAAATTGTAAACAAATTGTTGGGAAAAACGTCCGGTCTTTCGTATTGTGATGTGCGCGAAAGGTATGAACATTTTCGTGCACGGTGCACCGATGACCCTACTCCTCGCATGGCGAAACTCAATAAAACGAAGAAACGAAAACAACACAAGGGTTGCACAGAACCATTGTATGGAAAAAATTCCAAATGCTTGCTAAAAATAGTGCCACAAGATGCACCAACCGAAACGCTTTCCATTGATGAAAAGTGCATGAAACAAAGGACTTCAATTTACAAGCCAAACTGACTAAAGCTGGCCAAGACTGGTCGAGGGAGAACATTGTCGTTGCTGCTGCTGTAATTTGGAACCTTCTTGCACTCAAATGCTGGTTCTGGGCAACGCGCGCACGGAGGGCATGGTGGGCATTTACCACTATCACCACTGCCACCGCCACTGCCACCGCCACTGCCACCGCCGCTAGAGTTGCATCTTACAGCTGGACAGGCCGGACAAACCGGTGGAACCACCGAAGACTTCAATATGTAAAGGTCTTCTTGTCCAGGAAGAATCTGACTGGCAGGAATACCCTGGTTGCTGCCATGCCTGCTCATTACGCTACTTCCACCATTGCTTGTTCTCTTGTCATATGGCGCATACCTTGACACGCTGTCGCTTGAGTCATTGGGATTGGACGGCAACACTTTGTCCTTTCGATCATAAGCTTTATCCTGCTCTTTGGAAAATTCATCATTGGCCTTATACAAATCTTTATAACTAGAAAATTGGTCGGAATACTGCCCCTTGCCATCATACGGAGTAGAATCCGACGGCATGTTAAATCCTTCTAAACTTGAACAATTGCCACCAAGAAATGAACAAAACACAAGCGATAAAAGCAAGACAACAAATAAATGCACAGTAGAGAGTTTCATCTTGAGAGATATTCAAATATTCAAATATATTTTGTGATATATAAAATAATTATATATTATATTTAATAAATGCAACACTTGTTTACTTGAAAATACCATGATTGTAACAACCACATTCAAAATCGCAACCGCATTGCTTGTTGCAATGCTAATTGCAGCCATCATACAAAATCGTCTGCAACCAATGCAGTCGTCTTCAAATGGTGTGCCTATTGTCGCAACGCCTTTCAAAAACTTATTTGATGACAAAGGAGAGCCGCTGAATGTCATTCTTATTGCGGCGCCCTTTCGAACGGAAGAGGATGAACAAAATTACAAATTATACAAGAGTCAAGGCCTGTCTTTTTGTGGTATATCCAGCTACATCAATTTCCCCGGCTACATTGAAAATCCATTTGAAGACCGGTTTCACGAGGAACGCGGACACAATTATCCCGCCATGGTGTCAGCATGGCTCCACTGTTTTAGAGACCCGCCCAGCAATCTGCAGCAGTCCGGCCTTCCACTCATGCTTCTTACCGAGTCGGACTTGAAAGACGCAGATGCGTATAAACCCGACCCAAATATAACAAAAGAATACGACTTTATTTACGTGTGTTTAGAAGACAATGACAAGTGCGAACCGGGATGGCAGTCATTCAATCGCAACTGGAACCTGGCCAAAGAGTGCCTGGAAGTCATGTGTGGCCAATTCGGTCTGCGCGGCGTTTTAGTCGGTCGCACCAACTGCGAGTTCACTAAAAAATGCAACGGCATTGTCAAAGTCGTTCCTTTTCTCGAATTTGACGCGTTTCAGCGAGAGATGCAAAAGTGCCGCTTCCTCTTTGTTCCGAACATCGCAGACGCATCTCCGCGCGTCATCACAGAAGCCATGTGCTACAATATGCCAGTTCTAGTAAATCGCGACATTTTAGGTGGTTGGCACTACGTCAAACCGGGCATAACCGGCGAATTCTTCACAAATGCACGAAACATTGTTCCGGCGCTGCAAAGTCTGACCACGAACATAAACAGCTACTATCCTCGCCGCTACTTTATGCAACACCACGGCAAACATCGTGATGGGCGCCGCTTGGCCGCATTTCTAAAAAAACATTACCCTAATTTAAACAACAAGCACATGAAATATGCAACAATCACAATTTAAATGATAATAATTTAAAAATAATTTAAAAATGATATAATTGATTTATATAAATAACACATTCATATAAATAACACATTCATATAAATGCATTATGCAATTTCGGATTTTGTAAACAAATGGGCCGACTTTTTGAAACCAACGAACATTCAGTGGATATTAGGAAATGAGGAGGAAAAAGAGCATTTGCTGCAAGCCATCCGCTCCCGAAACGAAAACGCCGTTGTCCGCGTGTCTGCGCGAGAGAATTGCTACGCATTTTTCTCAAGTCCAAGCGATGTTGCGCGAATGGAGTCGCAAACATTCATTTGCAGTAGTCAAGACCCAGGACCGCTCAACAATGCATGGGACTATGATGAATCTTTGAAAACGATGATTGACCTCTTTTGCAATGTTATGCAGGGTAGAACCATGTATATTATCCCATTTTCTCTCGGCCCAATTGGTGGTAAATATTCAAAATATGGCATTCAAATCACCGATTCAGAGTATGCATGCCTCAACATGAGCATCATGTGTCGTGTCGGTCAGCCGGTGCTGGATGCAATTGCATCAATCGGCGGCACTTTTGTGCCGTGCATACATTCCGTGGGCGCATGCGACTTTGCCAATATGACCTGGCCCAACAGTGATAAAAAGCACATATGCCATTTCATTGATGACGATCCCTTCATCATGTCGTATGGGTCCGGTTATGGCGGGAATGCGCTACTAAGCAAAAAGTGTTTTGCGTTGCGCGTGGCAAGCGTGATGGGACAAAAAGAAGGATGGTTGGCGGAACACTGTTTGTTGCTAAAAATGACATCTCCCCCGCCTGCTTCTGAAATCAAATACGTGGTTGCCGCGTTTCCAAGTGCGTGCGGAAAAACCAACTTGGCAATGATCACCCCGTGCAAGGAATTAATGGATGAAGGATGGACATTTGAAACACTCGGCGACGACATTGTTTGGATGCACGTCATTGACGGAAAATTGTATGCACAAAATGTGGAAAATGGTTTTTTCGGAGTTGCACCCGGAACCAATGCCAAAACAAACGGACACGCAATTGCCTCTCTCTCAAAAGACTGCATTTTTACGAATTGCGCCACGTATGAAAATGAGCGCGGAGAAACCGACGTTTGGTGGGAAGGTCTGACCCCCACGCCACCTGCATCTTTTCTGAACTGGAAAGGAGAAACAAACACGCCTTTGGCAGCGCATCCCAATGCACGATACACATGTCCCATAAAAAATTGCCCCATTTTGGCCAAAGAATATGAATACCTGGTGCCGATTCACGCAATCATTTTTGGCGGACGACGTGAAACCACGATCCCATTGGTCTCCAAGGCAACCAGCGTGGAACGAGGCATTTTTTTCGGAGCCACCTTGTCCAGCGAAGAAACGAGCGCAAACATGGATGCAAAAGTAGGCAATGTGCGATTTGATCCCATGGCCATGCGCCCTTTCATTGGATACAATGTGTGCGACTATTTTCAACACTGGTCAGATGTCATGTCCCAGCTGACGACGCCCATCGAATTTTACCTGGTGAATTGGTTTCGCAAAGACCCGGCAACCAAGGCATTTGCTTGGAAGGGATTTTCCGAGAACTCGAAAGTGTTGAAATGGATATTTTCCAATTCTGGCACTCCGGACAAAAACGTAAAAAGCGCATTAGGGGAACACCCATGCAGTGATGACATGCATATCTCCGAAACGGAATGGTGTAAACTGTTTTCAATTACAAACAGCCAATTGGCAAAGTTTGTAACCGATGTGCAAGGATTCTTCGACGGACTTGATTTGAACAATAAGAGCAAAGTTCCCACTTTTTTACGAAACGAATTGAGAGATTTGATGAAAATAAAATGTGATTAAAATTATATTGCATTTGACACAATTGAAAATGTGTTTTTCAGAACGAATTTCTCTCGGAATCGGAGTATCAGGAGTTGCATCAGCGCTTTACATGTATGCGCGCACAAGGAATGCATATGCGTCCATTGGACTTGCGTATTTCGCATTGATGGAAATCATTCAATACTTCCAATACAAAGTCATCAATCAATGCAATAATAAATACAATCAATATTTGACGATTCTTGGATACTTGCACATTTGTTTTCAGCCGCTGTTTTTTAACTTGTGGTTGTTTGCTTTCACGGCGAAACCCATTGTGCAATATTTGTACCTTTCATTTTTCGGTGGGCTCATGTTGGCATCACGACTATTTTACGTAAAAAATAATGAACTATGTGATGCATCGTATGAACCGTTGTGTGGAAAGCAAACTTGTTCTGTGTCGGGGGAACGACACATTGCATGGAATTTGCGATTGCGTGCGCCAGATTGGATAACTCCCAGTATTTCTTTGCATTTTTTTCTATGGATTTTTCCGGCGTTGTCGATGTTTCAACTGAAACCATTTTTGGCAATTTTGTTGACAGCACCTTACTTTGGGTATTTGCTTACAAATAATATACATGAACAACCTGCAATATGGTGCTACACGTTTGTGATGCAATCTATATTGACGTATTGGTTGTTGACCTGACCTGAATAAATATATTTTAAAATAATTTAAAGACACTTTGAATTGTTTTAAATAACCCAAAAAATTGAAAGGTTGTCCATTTGTCAACTTTTCAGTCAGTTTTCACAAGAACAATCAATCAGTCGCGCAAACAATGTTTCGTTCAGTTCAATCTGTTCAATCTGTTCAATCCGTTCCTGGCAAGAATGCCGGCAAAAACAAGAAGAAGCGTGCCAACAAGAAGAAGCGTGCTGCAGCAGCAGCAAAAGCGGGAGGAGGTTCTGGAGCAATGACGTCGCAGCTCGGAGTCAATCGTGCAATGGTCCCGCAGTGGTTCAAAATTTCACCAGACCAGGTTTTCAATCATGCGGGCGGTGCGGTGTGGAAGTTGACGGATGCCGAGCACGTCATGCGCTACTTGATCATGGGCGCCAAGGACAATGGCAACTTCTACCAGACCAGCGAGCAGGTGTCTTCCGAGTGTTCCACATCCGTCCTGAAAATGATCCGAAATCCGAATCCCGACGAGTTCAAGAAGCTGTGCGAAATGCTGGAGTCTGTTTCCACGCAAGGTCGTGCTGCGCGCCAAGAGCCGACGCTGTTGTCGCTTGCCGCGGCCATCGTGTTTGCCACCACTCCTGCGCAAAAAACGATGGCACTTGCACTGATTTCCAAGTGTGTGCGCATTCCCACGCACCTGTTCATGCTTTCGGGCTACATCACGGACCTCTCTCAGTGCAAGCCCGGGGGTGAAAAAGGGAAGGGTTGGGGAACTGGTGTGCGTCGTGAACTTGGCAAATACTACACCTCGCGGCGTGGTCTTGAACTGGCAACTGCGGTCACCAAGTACAAAAATCGCGAGGGGTGGTGCCATCGTGATTTGTTGCGCATGTTGCACATCAACCCGGCGCAACTGAAAGACGACGGTGCGCGACTGGTCTTCAAGTACTTATTCGCGTGCGATGGCGGAGCCGAAGGCAAGCAATTCATCCGTCAGTTGTTGGCTGACATTCTTGCCGCCAAAACACATGAACAAGCAATACAACTTCTCAATGCGCCTATTCCCAAAACCGCTGCACCAGCCACTTCAGCCAAATCAAATCCAAAAAAACCAGAATCCAAGGCGCCATCTTCATTCATGTCGGGAATCAAGTCTGCAATCAAATCTGTCATTGGCTCCACAACAACAACCACAACAACAACAGCTCCTGCCACGGTTTCAACGCAAATCAATTTCAAACCAGAGGAAGACGTGTCCCACGTTCAGATTGCGACGTCTGCATTTCAATGGAAGCGCATGTTCATGGTGCGTTTGCCAACTGGCTTCACCATTTCGCTCGATCTCCCCATTGGAACACACGATTTCAAGTTCATTGTCCAAGGAGTTTGGCAGTGCGACCCCACCAAGCCAATTCGCAAAACCGGCGAGCACGAAAACAACTTCATTGTGGTTTCGGAGCAGCAAAGTGCTCATGACACGTCGTCGTCTTCTTCTGTTTCAGTTGTTCGTCCTTCAACAGAGTTGCTCGACACCGCCAAGTACTTGCAGGGCATCCTGGAGATTGAATCGTGCACCACAAGTGTGGCCGACCTCTACAAGGCACTCAAATTGGTGCGCGACCACGGTTTGGTGCGCGAACAGATTCCCACGCACTTGCTCAACAGTTCCGACATTTGGAAAGAGTTGCTGATGTCCAAGGGCGCCAATGGCAAGCAGGATGGCATGCCGATTGAGGCCTTGATTCGCAACCTGGGAAAGATGTCGACACTGCCGAACTTCATGGGAGCCGACAACACAATGACCATCTGCAGGCGTCTATCGGGAGAGGAGGATATTCAGCGTTCGCGCATTCATCCGTTCAAGGTGCTGGTCGGTTCGCTGACATACGGTGCTGGAAAGGCACTGAAAGGCTCGCTTTCATGGCCCGTCTCAACACAGGTGCGCGACACGCTGACATACACCTTTCTGAAAGCATTCAAGAATGTCTCACCCACTGGGAAACGCTACATGATTGCGTTGGATGTGAGCGGCAGCATGGATACCGCCTGCATGGGATGCCCTTCCATCAGTTGCAGAATGGCGTCGGCTGCGTTGGCTTTGATGCTCTACGAAACTGAGCCAAAGGTCTACTTGCGTGGGTTCACTGCACAGTCCAACTACGGCTACGGGAGCACCTCCTCTTCGGCAGACAATGGATTCCGCAACTTTGATCCCAATGTGCGTCGCGGCATGACACTACAGCAGTTCATCACTGCAACCAATGCACCATTTGGACCCACCGACTGCTCGCTCCCGATGCGTCGTGCGATTGAAGACGGCCTGACCGACATTGAAGCATTCATCATCATGACCGACAACGAAACATTTGCCGGGCCAATTCATCCGCAAGTCGCTCTGGAGAACTACCGCACCTTTTCCAAAAATCCAAATGTCAAGCTGATTGTGGTGGGAATGACAGCCAACAGCCTGACCATCGCCGACCCGAATGACCGCAACACGCTGAACCTGGCCGGGTTCGACACAGCAATGCCGGAAATCATCGCCATGTTTGTGCGGGGTGAGCTCTAAATCAGGGAACCTGAAAAACCGGATGGAATGATAGGTAAGGAAAGAGAACCTGAGTTCTCATAAAAAATATATTTTTTTATTATACAATTGGTTTTTGTGCAAAAATGTAATAAACATGTGGCACAAAATCATTGCATTATGCAACAAATCACATTTTATGATAATCGCGGTCGCATAGAAACTGCTGACATGAGTCCAGTGGTGTTCAGCGACGGGGTCGAGCGCCTCATTTGCACTCATCACCACATCCCAGACGCATATTTGCCCAAAGATGTGTACATATTGAATGAAGAAAGCAAATACATTCGGGTTGGCACCTATACAACAACCGAAACAAAATCAACACAGCGGTTGAATGCGTTCACAAATAAATGGGAAGGCAGTCCAAGCATAAAATCCTACATTTTTCATGAAAATTGATTTCGATGTGTCATGCAATGATATGAACCAAATTCAAAATCAATTATTTGTATGGCAGCCGAAGCAATATTCCTAACAATCATGTGCGTTGCATTTGTTGGCTACGTGTTTGTGCTACATTTCATTAAGAAAGAGGAACAACGAAACACATGAACCATTTGAATACTTTTTTATTGTTTGAATATATAAAAACAATAAAAACAATAAAATGCAATATCAGGCACAATTGCAACAACAAAAACAAACAATAATAGATGCAGTGCACAGGGTGTTTAGAGGATTCATTGTGAAAAAAGATTTCAGTAATGAAGAATACGAAATAATGGATGCGAAGACAAGAAAAAGTTGTTTGCAATTTAAATTCGTGGACCATGAGTCCATACAAAAGCATTATCCTGCCCTGCCACACCATCCAAAATATAAGGACCTAACTGTATTACATGTTTCGTCATTGTCCAAATGTGGGGCGAACAGTGGAAACACGTTGTTGAGACTAATCGATGAACTGGCACAATCAATTCCTTTTGTGGAATATATTTCACTCACGGATGCTTCAACCATAAGAAAATGCAACATTGTTCTTAACTTAAATGAACTGAAAATTTTGACAAGCGAACGTGGTGAATCATGGTATAATCATTGGGGATACAAGTCTGCAACACATGCCGATAACATGAGTATCAATTCCCAAATAAGAAATGAGAAAATGAGAGACATCAATCCATTGCTTCGGTCCGCGGTTATGGATGTGTTTCCAGAGTTAGACACAAGTGACACTGTGCACAAATATGTTAAATCGATTTATGACCAAATTCGTTCATTTCCAGAAGAAGATGAATGCGATGACGAACAAATTAACAAAATAAAAACACTGCGAATGTTAATTGATGAATTAAGTGTTGAATATTCCAAAGGACTAGTCAAAACAGTTGAACATGGTTCACATGGAGGGTCTAAGCGAAGCGCAACTAAGCGAAGCGCAAAGAAACGAAATGAAAAGAAACGCAACCCAAAGAAAAGCAGACGACGCTAAAATCCCTTTACAACGCGCAGCTGTTTTCCAAATTTAAATCTCTCGGCATCCATGGTGCGCCTTTGCAAATTGCATGCCAAACAGGCTATTACAACGTTGTCGCCATTGTGTCCCCGGTCATTGTCCACTCGGTCCAACGTCCATTGTCGCTGTGCCATGACGTCTTTATAAATCAGCTCACAGCACTCACGGCAGTAAGCGCATCGCAACTTGCTTACCAATAACATTTCAACGGTTGCATCTAGAGAGATAAATGCAGATAAATCATGGACACTGTTTTCCACGTCTTGCCTCGAGTACCCGTCCAATTTAGCTTTGATTTCTTTTCTAAAGAATTTTCTCTCGTCCAGACTCTGGTCATCTGACACTAATCGGCGCAACACCTCCAACTGCTTGTCGTAAGTAAAGAATGCGTCATCAATTGTCCACTTCATGGTGCGCGTGCGTTGATGTTTATTCGGTTTGTTCAAAAGTTTGTCGCTAAGCTTATCGGCATTTCGTTTGCCTTCAATGCACACGATGTGCTTATTTGCGTCGGCCATATGCAATGTGTAATGTGGAATATATTTGATGTATAAAATAACTATATAAATGTATCGCTTTAATATAGTTTAGCTTTCATTGCATCATGGACATGCAAATAGAAGAATGGTCCGATGCATTAAAAACATTGAGAAAAATGAATGCAGACTGGACCGAAATTGATTTACACCAGGAATATCTCTCTTCTCTCTTTGAGCAATTTGGGGATGAGGACATGCTTTTAATAATAGAAGACATGATGCATCACTTGGATGCTTACATTTGCGAGAATCCGTTGGCATTCAGCGCCCCCGATTTTCATGATGTTGTGCTCGACGTGTTGCACGAATACTTCGAGGGAACAGACGCCTTTGAATTTTCACACAAGCTGGACTTGGAAGCCGATGCGCTGTGTCGGTTCTGCGAAGCACAGTATTTCAGGTGGATTGCTCCAGCACGCGAATGCGGGACCACATTCATACGAAAGCCGCCGAACGTGTCCATTATTGATGCGAAGCTGGCGCACATTCGGTCAAAACCGCAGCCGGACCAGCGCACAGATGAGTGGTATAAATTCCGGCATGACCTGTTGACAGCGAGCAATGCGTGGAAGGCGTTTGAAAGTCAGGCGTGCATGAATCAACTGATTTACGAGAAATGCAAACCGCCGAAGCAAAGTCCAGAAAAAGAATACGTCAACACATCATCGACTCTGCATTGGGGGCACAAATATGAACCCGTGTCGCGCATGGTGTATGAACACATGTATAAAACCCGCGTTGCAGATTTCGGATGTTTGCAGCACGACAAGTATCCGTTTTTAGGTGCGTCGCCGGATGGCATCAATGTGGATCCGGAATCGCAACGATACGGGCGCATGTTGGAAATTAAGAACATTGTGAATCGCGACATGACCGGTGTTCCAAAAAAGGAGTATTGGATACAAATGCAGTTGCAAATGGAAACCGCTGACCTGAATGAGTGCGATTTTTTGGAGACGCAGTTTGCAGAAGTGGAAGCAGGACAGGAAACAAATGAGCCATGTATCATGAGCGGCACAATTATCTACTTCATAAAAAACGGCAAGCCGCATTATGAATATGAACCCATTGCGTGCACGAATCGCGAAGCATGGTTCAATGCAGCCATGGAACGGAATCAAGACAACATGTGGATGAAAACCATTAACTGGCGGCTGGAAAAGATGAGCTGTGTTTTGGTGTTAAGAAACAAGCTGTGGTTCGAACATGCAATCAAGGTGCTTGACAACTTGTGGCAAACAGTGATAAAAGAGCGCAACAATCCAGAAGGATACGAACATCGTGCACCCAAACGTCGCGTTGCAACACCATCCACATCCACCAGTGCAACAGCAACAGCAACAGCATCAACAACGGAAACAAATGCAAGTGCAGCATTCATGCAAACATGGTTGCAAAGTGCAAACCCACCCGCGCAATCCGAGAGAAAATGCCTGATTGACATGTCAACATTGGATTAAAATTAAAAATTGAAAGATATTAAAGTATATTTGTGTATATTATAGTAATCGCGCGGACACGATGTATAACAACCAAGATTCAGCCAACAATGTGCTTCATCAGATACACAAATTTGGAGGAATGAATCGTTCAAAGGATGATAATGATGACGAAGGAGAAGAAGACGAAATGTTGCGCGCCAACACACTGGCAAACGCCGCAAATGAAGGATTGGAAGAAGAAGAATCCGATGTCAGCAGCCACACTGGCACTGAAACTGATGCTACTGAATCCGTTTCAACTGGAATGAGCGACGTGGAGGACGATGACGACGACCTTGATGAAATGAACGAGTTAATGGATGAAGAAGGAGATGCCCCGGTGGAAACGCCTGCCATGCTTGCCAAGAAAACAGCAACTGCTGCATCTGCCATGGCGAATTCCGACGCGAAAAAGAAGGCAGTCATTGCCAATAAGCGCGCGATTGCATCATCCAAACCGCCAAAAGGCAAAGCCACACTGGAAGACATAACCACTCTGCAAAATTCATATGACGACATTGCAAATGACGACGGCGATGGAGACAGTGATGAGGGTTCCGATGATGAAGACGATGACCCCAACAATTATTTGCGCAAGTTTGAGAGTGAAATGCATGAAAACTACATTGCATCATGCCATCAAGAAATGCTGCATTTAAACAACACTGAAGTTGCTGCGCTTGCACGAGTGATTCGAAATGCAGATGGTGTCATCGTGGATGCGATGCACAAGACCATGCCGTTTCTCACCAAATACGAAAAGACGCGCATACTGGGTCAGCGTGCAAAGCAAATAAACCAGGGAGCTCAACCCATGATTCCAGTTGACAAAAAAATTATAGATGGATACTTGATTGCACAGCTGGAACTCCAACAGAAGGCGTTGCCATTCATCATCCGCAGACCACTGCCTGGTGGCAAATCCGAGTATTGGCGTTTGTCCGACTTGGAAATCATTTGAAAAAAACAAATAATTTCAAAATAGTTTCAACAAAATGCATAATATATTTTTTTTTTCACAGTTCAACACTTCCAGCGCTTCCCACAGTCAATACAGGTCACAAATGTTGTCATGGGTTCATCTGCTGACCGAGTTTGAAGCTGATAGTATGTGCATTTCGTAGAGCGGCACTTGGAATTCGGGCACGTGAAGTTGTCAGTGGACGCCTCGACTTTGGTTTCATACTTGTGCTTGTCGCGCAGCTGTTTGGCCTTAATGAGCGCAGTCCATTTGTCCGGATTCATCTCTTGATGCGACATAAACGCCAGCTCGTGCGCCTTGATTTGTTTAGATGTCAAGAGTTCAATCACATGTGGATTGGCCATGTTGATGCACACCGTGCGCAGGCGGTCCGCGTAAATCTGCACAAAATAGCCGTTGTCCCATTTTTTCACGATATTTTTAGTGTCTGATTCACGCAATGTAAAATTATATATTCCGCGCTCCAAATTCAGTGCGGCATTTTCGGCGGCTTCCGGAGACATTTTTGCAACCGTTGTAAAACGCGCGCTCAATTTGTCTCGAACATTGTTGCGAAACACGTCTGGATTTGCAATCTGCAATGCAGTTATGGAGTACGAATTGATTGCTGCCATAAGTATAGGTTGTGATTTGGTCTAATACATATATTTGTCGACATATCTTTATTCAATTTTTTACAAAATATAAAAAAGTGAATTTTATTTCCAAACAGACACATATCATTTTTCTAAATGTGCTCTGTGTTCCAAATGGTGTTGCAGACAGCGCACAAGTAAATGTATTTCATATTGATGTCATCATATCGCATATAGATGACCTCACGTGGGACTGCATCGTCTGTAGCTGCTGCAGCACCAGCAGCAGTGGGTTCTGTCGATTCTTCCTCTGCATTTCCAATTATGGTGGCCCGGTCTGCATACTGCGTCGGATTGTGGTTGCGATTGCACGGGCATTCCATGTTTGGACACAAAATGGTGCTTATGCGCGGAAGCGTGGGGTCCAGTTTGGTGTATTTGTTCACAATGTGAGAATACTGATTTGTGCCCGTTTTGAACGAGGTCTGCGACACCACCACGTTGTCAATGGTGATGGTGTCATCTTCATGCCCGCAGTTGCGACAGTAATAAACAATTCCGTTGGTTTCTGTCAACCGAATGTAATACATGTTCTTGCATTCTGTGCAAAAGTGCATTGGATGGGTTAAATTCCGATTGTTAATATAAAATAATCGGATATTGTTTAATTCAATTTTTTGGTTAAATGTGATGGATTCATTTGCCAGTTAATGTTTACGGCCTTTGTGGCTCTTCTTGTGGCTCTTCTTGTGGCTCTTCTTGTGGCTCTTCTTGTGGCTCTTCTTGTGGCTCTTCTTGTGGCCTTTGCGCCCCCCGCTTATATATTTACTACGAATTCTCCAGTAGTCTTTCAAAGTCAAATTAGGGCCATTCAACACCCTGAGGTCATCGGGGTCGGAAATATTTCCAATTCTAATTAACTGACCGACACGCCAACGTTCACCCTCATCAATAGTATCAGTATCAGACATTTTATGGTGGTTATATAATATTTATTAGAAAAATGCCCTAAAGGCATTATAAACCTTAAACCCTGGAAAACCCATGGTTTATCTGCTCGTTCCTGGTCGTGCACCATTTGCATTGTGCCAAAAGTTCGGCTGGCATGCTATCGGCCCGCTTCTATTCGTTCGCCACCACCAGCCGTTTTACGGCGGCCTCAAACGCGGTTTTAACCGCCGCGTAATTGACACTGACGTTCATTTGATACGCTTGAGAGGTTCGCACGACTTCCACTTGCGGGTATGTCGCCTGCAACGCATCGATTGATGCTGAATATCTTGAATGAGATTTGCGAAATGATGCACACATGTGCTCGTAAAATTGGTCATGATATTCAATGTCAGGAATGACAGTTTTGAATTCACTGACTGATTTGAGCAACTGCAACATGCAGAAACGATAATTTTTGTATTGAATGATTTTATTATATGGTTCGTAATCCGGGTTTTGTCGCGTAATCCCGGGTTCGTGCAACAAAGGCTTGTCATCCAACAATGACATGATTGTTATTAGCACTGATTTAATGGTTTGGCATCCAGTCCACTGATCACCGCGCCAAGTGTTCAAAATACTGACACACATTTTGCGGGTTTTATACATGTTCGGATGCATGCGCGTTTCTCCGTCATTTGTCAAAAACTCCACCACAGGCGGGGAATGCGGGTAATCTGCAGGGAATTTGAATTTGTAAAAGTAATAACCGCCGTCATAAAGAGAGCCTTCAGGACCAATGATCAATGCGTATCCGCACAACATGTCGGTTTCACTGTGTTTGTAAAAAATGCCTTCTTCGGGAACAGTCATCATTTCACGCACATCTCTCAATAGCCTCAAGGTTGTCTCCTTTGAAACGAAAACAGGTGCGGGTGCTGAACCAGAACCAACAGGTGTATGGGAAGGATTCATGAATGGATGCATATTGTTCATACAAATTATGTTTTATGTCTGTTTTTAAATAAAACATTTTTGGTCAAAATGAAGTTTGCCATTTTGGAGGGATCCGATTTTTTACAACATTAAGCGAAAAATTGAAATAAAAAAATGTTGCCAAAGTGTATCAACAACCGACCCACCCAAGGAAACACAAACGAATGGCAACGAAATCAAAGCAGCAAGCAAGTCCGTTTGACGCGTTTATCAGAGAAAGGTATTCAAAGAAAGGTGAGCAATACACGCACACGCGCATTGGCAGCGAAAAATTGGGAATATCGGGTGGCACATACACTGTGCCTTCGGAAGACATCGGTGAGTTTTACAGAAGATACACGGATCACGTGTTTATCCAAGGACGCCAGGAGTACTTGACTGAGCGTCAGTTGGTCGACAACGGTCCTGGTTTGATTGATATTGACGAGCGATATGATCCGGCAATCGAAACGCGCCAACACACGAAGGAACACATTGCCAGCGTGGTTGAAACCATCATTGACCAGTTGTCCGACATGGTGGTGCTGTCTCCTGGAACATTGTTGCCCATTTTCGTGTTTGAAAAGCCGGATGTGAATTTATTGGAGGACACGACCAAGGACGGACTGCACATTCTGATTGGCATGAAGATGGACCGTGCGTTGCAAATCATGCTGCGCAAGCGATTGCTTGTCCAGATGCCCACCATATGGGGTGATTTGCCGTTGACCAATTCATGGGAGGATGTGTTGGACGAAGGCATTGTGCGCGGGACTACAAACTGGCAACTGTATGGTTCACGCAAGCCGGGCCACCAAGCCTACGTCTTGAAATACTGGTACGTCATGAGTTTGGATGAAGAGTGCACGCTGGGATTTCATGAACGCAGTGTGTCCATCTTTGACGTGCGCGTGAACTTCCAGTTGTTGACTGCGCAGTATGCGTATCATGCCGGTTTCGAAATTGCGGAAGCCGTCAAGGCTGAGCATGAAGCTGTGAAACAGACGATTGCAGGACCAAAACAGCGTCGTGTCAGGGCGACAGTTCCCGGTGCATCTACGGGAGGAGGTGCTGCCGCTGATGGCGGTGAAAAGAAAGTGGTGTTTCAGCCGCCCCATGTTGAAATCATCCAACTGTCGGACATAACAGACGAGGCCAAACTCAATGCCGCAATCGAGCAAATGTATTCATCGCTAGACACCCGGGTTTATGAATTGCGCGAAACACACGACTACACCATGTGCTTGCCAGCAGCGTATTATGATTCCGAACCCAAGTGGATTCGCGTGGGTTGGGCGCTGCGAAACACGAGTCCGCACCTGTTTCTCACATGGATGGCGTTCAGTGCCAAGTCAACAAAGTTCGCTTACAGCATGATCATCGAGTTTTACGACAAGTGGCAGCAGTTCGGCATGAACACGCCCGCCGATGGTCGCTGCCTAACCAAGCGCTCCATCATGTTTTGGGCCAAGACGGATGCACGCGAAGCATACGACGAAATCCGGCGCAAGACGAACGAGTACTACATGGAAGAGACCATGAAGACCAAAGAAGCGACCGACGTGGACTTGGCTCATGTGGTGTTCAACTATGCCAAGGACAAGTTTGTCTGCGTGAGCATCAAAAACAACGCCTGGTTTTCGTTCAACGGACAGCGCTGGGAGGAGTGCGATTCTGGAAATGCGCTGCGTCTCATGATTTCCAAGGACATCTACACCATGTATCACAGCAAACAAATCGAAAACACGGCGCAGATGAACCAGGAAGATCCTGGAAGCGACGAGTGGAAAGAAAAGAGCATCCGCGCTGAAAAATACACGGAGATTTGCATGCGCTTGAAAACCACCACATTTAAAAACAACATCATGAAGGAGGCGCGTGAGCTGTTTTACGACAAGAACTTTGTCGACACGCTTGACACCAATGCACACCTCATGTGCTTCAGCAACGGAGTCATCGACTTCACTGAAAAGCGGTTCCGAAGAGGTCAGCCTGACGACAACATCAGCAAGTGCACCAACATTGATTACATTCCGTTGGACCGAAGCAAGCACGCATCCACGATTGATGAAATCAATGAGTTCATGGCGCAGTTGTTCCCCATTGAAGAGCTTCGCAACTACATGTGGGACCATCTGGCGTCGTGTTTGATTGGTGTGAACCGCGAGCAGACGTTCCAGATTTACGTGGGTGCAGGCAGCAACGGCAAGTCGAAATTGACTGAGCTCATGTCGCGCTGCTTCGGTGAGTACAAGGCAACCGTTCCTATCACGCTGATTACGAACAAGCGAAATGGAATTGGCGGCACATCGTCCGAGATTGCACAGCTCATGGGAATCCGCTATGCGGTCATGCAGGAGCCATCGAAAGGCGACCAAATCAATGAGGGTGTGTTGAAGGAAGTGTCGGCAGGCGACCCGCTGCAAGGTCGTGCGCTTTACAAGGACATGGTCACCTTCATTCCGCAATTCAAGTTGGTGGTGTGCACGAACACCATGTTTGAAATCAAGAGCAACGACGACGGCACTTGGCGCCGTATTCAAAAAGTCGACTTTATGTCCAAGTTCTGCGACAACCCCTTGCCGGAAGGCGACGTGGACAACCCCTATCAGTTCAAGATTGACCGCATGCTGGACGAGAAGTTGAAGCGCTGGGCACCCACCTTCATGGCGATGCTTGTAGAGCACGTGTTCAAGACAAATGGCCTTGTGAAACCGTGCGCCATGGTTGCAGCCAGCAGCCAGAAGTATCGCCTGGGTCAAGACTACTTGGCAGAATTTGCACGCGACAAAATTAAGATGCAGCAAGGTGGCCGCGGCATTAAGAAGACTGAGTTGTATGAGACATTCAAACAATGGTATGTGCGCGGGCATGGACGAGACGTGCCAAAGGGTTCCGAACTGTATGAATACATGGACAAGAAGTTCGGAAAGTACACAAATGGTGCATGGCGCAACGTGGCGATCATTTACGAGGAGGACGAAGATGTGCAAGAGACCGAGGAACAGTAAACCCAATGCAAGAAAAACGAGACCAAGAAAACCATGACCAAGAAAACCATGACCAAGAAAACAATGACAAAATGTATTATATTTTTTTATTTGATAAATATAATACATATAAATAGCGTCAAATCTAGTATCAAGTGCAACAAACAAACAACAAACATGAATGATTCAACCGAAGCAACTGCCGCAAATGCAGCATCCATTGCATCTTCTTCGCAAGCTGCACAACTACAACAAATGCAGCTCATGAACCAAATGACGCAAACAATCAACAACGCAAATTTGTCCTGTGCAAAAGGAACCGAGTGTTATAAAAGTCAACAAATAAGTGATGCGCGAGATAAATACAATGCTGCAGTCATAGCCAAAGAAAATGCTCCACAAACAGTGGATACCGCATTCAAAAACTACTTGATCGCTTCAAAAGGTAAAAATGAAGCTAATAAAGCAATGATGAGCCGCTACAAAAAAAGTGGCGAAGATGAAAAAAATCAAATGATACAAAAATTTGATGACTGGTCAACGGACATGACTAACAAACTGTCTAGACTGTCGCAGAATGGAGAAACAATGCAAACACTTTTTACAAGCAATCGTCTTGCGTCTCAGCGACTGACTGAACTTGCAAATGAAACGGACGATACGATCAATCAGATGAACTTATTGGAACGAAAAATACACTTCACGGGTCAAGTCATAAAAACAATCAACGGAATTGAATACTATGTCAAACTGGTTTACTGGTTGGCATTTTTGACATGGATTGCATGCATCATTTATGACCGCGAACTGACGATGAAAACCGGCGGCTTGTTTGTTCTGTTCACGGTCATTGTGTTAATGCAGGACCAAATCATGGATTCTGTGTATTCTATCTTTTCAAGCACATGATGACACATTCAATGCACTAATGTACTAATGTACTAATGCACTAATCCACATTTGGATTGAAAAACTATTTAAATGCCCATTATTGATGTTAATAAAATGATTAACATCGAACACTTGCCCGATGACATTATCATACACATTTACACGAAAATTCTCAAAAAGTATCGGTTGCATGAAGGGAAGTTCATCAAACTCATCGATTTTAAAAAGTATAAATTTTTAGAGAAATTCATTTATCGAAAAGCGACGAGTTTTCATCGACTGCCTTTTGATAACATCGATGAATATCGCATGGACTACAAATTGGCCAATTTCAGTGATTTGCCGGACAGAAAACAACAATGGATTGATGATGACTTGATGAATATTTACATGACTGTGAGTGAAAACACAGTCTCTTACAGTGTGCAACGATACAGACTAAAAAAGATTGAAGATTTGAATACAAAATACAAACCATCAATGTATCATAGGGGAGATTATAAAGACTATGACTGGGAAGTCATTAATTATTCTTACGAAATATGACCTCTTGAATTGTGCTTACGCATGAACCCTTTCAAAATGAAGCATTCATGTCGAAAATGTCATCCGTCTTGGTTTTCTCGGCCAGTGCGTATTCGCTGACCTTCTTTTCAAAAAAGTTGCACACGGATGGCAGGCTGATCATTTCCATGAAATCAAACGGGTTTGTAGAACCGTACAACTTATCATAACCCAGCTGCACCATGAGCCGGTCCGCAACAAACTCGATGTATTGCGTCATCAGCTTGGCATTCATACCAATGAGACGACACGGCAGCGCCTCGCAAATGAATTCGCTTTCAATGGCCACCGCTTCGCGCACGATTTCCGCAACACGCGCCTTCTGCGTGCGCTTGCTGAGCTTATTATAAAGCAACACCGCAAACTCGGTGTGCAGCGCCTCATCGCGCGAAATGAGTTCGTTGCTGAAGGTGAGACCGGGCAACAAGCCGCGCTTCTTCAGCCAAAAAATCGAGCAGAATGCACCTGAAAAGAAAATGCCTTCCACGCAGGCGAAGGCAATCAGGCGCGTTTGAAACGAGCTACGCTTGTCGTGAATCCAGCGCTGAGCCCATTCCGCCTTCTTTTTGATGCATGGAAACTGGTCCATGGCATGGAACAACTGAGTGCGACGGGATTCATCCTTGATGTAGCTGTCAATCAACATGCTGTATACTTGCGAATGAATGTTTTCCATGGCAATTTGAAATCCATAAAAAGCACGGGCTTCCGCCAATTGCACATCCGTCATAAAACGCACCGCCAGATTTTCCAGGACAATCCCATCGCTTGCCGCAAAAAAAGCGAGAATCATGGAAATAAAATATCGTTCATCTTCGTTGAGAACATTGTTCCAATGCGGCGCATCATGCGACAAATCAACCTCTTCAGCACGCCAAAAACAGTCCACTTGTTTTTTGTACATGTTCCATATGTCATTATCTTTTATCGGAAAAAGCACATATCTGTCATGACTTTCAGCAAGCAACAAGTCTTTTACTTCCTTTGTTTCCTTAGTTTCTCTTATTTCATTGGATTCTTTTCGTAGCAACAAATCCACTGAAATATCTTCAACTGCAGTTGTGCTCATGTTTAGTTGTGTGATTGAAGTGAACGTGTCTAGTGATTTAATTTGTTGCGTTGTGCTTAATATATTTATATCCAATATTTTATATAACACAAATATTCCTCATTTGCATTACTACGCAGTCAAAAACATCATAATGACAGAATATATTTCACATGGATTAGCGTGCGATGGGGTTGGAATCGCAAAAGACGATATTTCGGAAATTGAAAAAATGCAGAAAATCGAAGACATCACGCATGAACTCTTCACAAATGCTGCACGCATTCACAAGGCAATGCGAACAAATGGGTTGCTTCGCGATGTTTTTCACAAATACAAACATGTATGTCGAGAGATATTGCAGAAAAAAAAGGAGGTCCTGCCGCATTTAATATCACTTTGTGATTATTGTGATGCACAAACCAATGCACATGAGGTCAAACATGATTTAAAGTGCATTCAACTCGAAATGGACGGCATTCACAACGAAATCAAAGCTTTAGAAGAGTTGCAATGGTCAGATGATTCATCAGTTGACTCTGATGAGTCCGATGATGATGTGCAACTGATTGTCAGTGGTGAACAAGAAGAAAAAGACAATGATGACAATGAAGATGACAATGAAGATGACAATGAAGATGACAATGCAAGTGTTGACTCATTGTCTTCAACTGACTCGTCTTCATCTTCATCTTCATCTTCATCTTCTGATTCAATCATGGACATATCAAGATTTGATTAATCATACCAGAATTTGCAAAAGTTGATATTTATTTATGGAATTTTCTGGTTTTCTTTGCATGGATTTTTTTAAAGCCTTTTTTGTGGCTTTTTTTACTGCGTGGTTTATACCCACCTTTTGCAGTTTTTTGTTCAAGATAATGTTCATAAAGTCCGCCATAAGTATCCGTACCATTGTCAACATTAGCATTGTACAATTCACTAATCGGATATATCTTACGAAATTTAGATGACTTTGCACATGGCATCATGCCAATGTATTCCAAATCTGTAATGTAGTTTCTTTTCATCCATTCAACGAATTCTTTATCTTTCAATTCCAGAGTATCAAGAGCACCGCTAAAACTCACATTGGATGACTCTTCCGTCGGGGATGACGGGCGCCAACTAACTGTCCTATTATGCAGCGGGTCTCTGTAATAAGTCTTGGACCTACTAGGTAATGGTAATTTTTCCATATTGAAAATACAAATTTGTAAATCAATGAATTATATTATATATATATTATTTTATTCCACATTCTCTCTTTAACAGACCATAAGGTTTCATCAAACGTGCCAAACGTGCGCGTCGTTCCGCGAAGATGCGTTTCCATCGACGCTGAATCAGTCGAATCCAAAACGTTTTGATGATTGCAACGCATTCTCCACCAGGTTCCATTGTGATTGGCTGCACGATTTCAAACATGGGATACATGGTTGTGCGAGCAACAATGTTCCAATATGCACGAATGTTGCCAACGTAGCGGCGAATCGGATGCGGATACGTTGCTATTAAATCCGCATAACTGTTGTCATAAAATTCAGATAGGGGAATGTCCCACATGAACATTAAATGATTCGCAATGCATGGGTCGCATGGTCCGTGCAAATATGGGTTATAAAATTCACAAATACCCAATTGAAGAGGTTCTTTCATGAATGACATAACAAACCAATGTGATGAATCTTTATTACGTTTCCACACTATGTGTAATCAAAACATTTTCTTGTGAAATATATTTTTATTTATATATAATATATTTCAAATACATAATACGCAATCACATTACACATGAATTCGAATTTAAGAAGCATCTCTCGTTCTTTCATGAGCGGATTCAAATCGATTGAATCAAGTGCCACAACAATGGCAACTGACAAGAATGTGCTTTACATCATGCTCATTGTTGCATTTGTCAATGTTTTAGGCTACTTGATGATGGACAACTTTGAAGCCGTCGTGTTTTTCGCGATTGTTGCATATTTAAGCACATTTTTCACCAAAAACATGGTCATCGTGTTTTTGATTGCCATTCTGGCAACGAATTTCCTCATGGTGTCAAAGGTCAATTATTTTAGGAGCAGTTCCAAAGAAGGAATGACGAACCCGGATGCAGATGCAAATAAAGATGCCAGTGCCAAGCCAAGTCCAAGCCCGAGTGCCAAGCCAAGTCCAAGCCCCAGTGCAAGTGCCAAGCCAAGTCCAAGCCCCAGTGCCAGTGCCAAGCCAAGTCCAAGCCCCAGTGCCAGTGCCAAGCCATCACCCAAACCAACCAACAAGGCATCAAAAACAACCAGCACTGAGAAAAAGAAGGAAGGCATGAATGGAAAGCTTGCTCCCGCCAAGTTTAACAACGATGAAGATTCGGATGATGACGTTGACGGCTCAGCACCGTTTGCGAGTTCAAAGGGTCAAATTGAGAAAGCGCACGACAACTTGCAAAAGATTGGCGGCATGAACACCGAAGAAGTCATGAAGCAGCAAAAGATTCTCATGGACAACATGAAGACAATGCAGCCCTTCTTGGAGACTGCCGAGAGATTTTTGGATAAATTCAACATGAAAGGCATCGACGGATTGCTTGGCAAAATCGGGTTAAGCAGTTCGGACACCACGGCTGGCTCCTCATCTCAATAACACCGACCCGCATTGTTTTAATATATTTAAATTATATACAAGACAATTCATATAATTTAATCAATCACGGTCATGGTTGCACGACGTTGTCCACCGGGCGTTTTTTGCATTGAAAATGTTTCAATGACGGTTTTGGCAATTTTATTCACATTGGTTGTAGTGTATTTCTTCATGAACGCGCCTTCATCTTCACCGGCTTCATCTTCTAATGGGCCACGGCACATTCATCTTCATCATGAATCGCATCCATCCATGTTTCAATCAAGACCCAATTATGGGATTTCAAATGCCCAAGAGGATGTGTTGTTGAATCCATACGTTCCGCCACTTCGCAATGACAGTGCGTTAGACATTCGCGGACCGGTTGTTGTGCCGATCAATGTCAGCACGCAAGGCACTCCGAATTCCACGTATCGTCAGGTCGGCATTTTGACGCGGATAAACGGCCCAGAAACGATTTTGCCCCTAATGGGTCGGCCTCTTTTCCGAAACCGCGACAAGTGGCAGTTCTACACCATCAGCGAGAAGAGCAACTTTATCAAGCTGCCGATTTCGGTGAAAGGGCGCAGCTGCACGAACGAATATGGATGCGACAACGTGTACAACGGCGACACTGTGTACGTTGAGGGCTATAATGATGCATTCAAAGTCACCGCATACGATAACAACGTGATGCAGTATTTACCGTTTTAATCCAACATCATGCTTATAGGTTATTGCGATTTGGCGACGGAGGTGGGCTTTGACAAGTCTCCCAACAATCCATCGTTTTGGTTCCAAACACTTTGGTTGAATGGCAATATAGTGTTTGGATAGTCATTAATTCCAGGTTTCGGACCATAACAATTTACACCAGCATTATTGTTTCCTGGAGTCCAAGTCATTACCCCACTTCTACCATTTCCACAACCACCCATAGTTGAAGTAGTAATTGGATACATGGCATTGTTTGAATCAGATACCCATCCCGTAAAACACCAATCTGCGCCATGGTTTTGCGCGTCTTGCAGCTGAGCAGTTGTGGCCACTTGAGCGCCATATTTAGCACAGATTTGTGGAGCCTGATCTAGTGTATAATTGTATCCAGGTCCCACTGCAAACACCTGTGATGGAGCAGCGGCGGGGGTGGTTGGTGCAGCGGTGTTTGCAATTGACACCGCGCCAACTTTGCCACCAACTTGTGAAGTGCCTTTTACAGCTGACTTATCACCCTGCACATCGCAAATGTCAAAGGACGAAGGCTTCTTTTTGTGATGGCGATGTGGATGATCAAGCGGTCCCACGCGAGACGGGTCAAAGTCCCACCTGTATTCATCAAAATTCATATCATCACGGCGGCTAATGTCGCTTACAGCATTATAAATGTAAATGATTCCAATGACAATAATCGCAATTATCAAAAATCCAGAAATGTAGTTCGGCACAAATCCCATATTTGCTAAAATAGCCAAAAACAAAACAGGAATGCACATGTAAATAAAAATTTTCATAACGTCTGCTTGAGCCGCAAAACGTTTGCCATAATATGTGTTAATTTCAATCGCGCGCTCTTTTTCAGCACGTCCTCGTTGCATCTCTTCTATCGCTTTTCGTGTTGCATTCAATTCATCGTTTGTCACTTGACGCAATATTTTCTTAGTGTTTAACTGATTTGTTTTGTTGACAATGTTCTGATTGGAAACAAGCGAAGCAGATCCAATGGATGACAGTATGTTTGTTCGAAGCGCTTCATTTTTGTTCATTTCATCCACGATGCTTTGTCGCTCATCTTGAGTGGACGCAGATGCAAATTTGTTCATTAAACCTTTTTGTGCATCTTGTAAATTCTGCACACTTGTCAACATTTGTTGTTGAGACATGCTTAATGTTTCCGCAGAAGAAGTTGGATTTGTCGTCATTGGAACCTTGATTTGTGGTTATTATAATTCTATTGTTATAATAACTTATTTTATTTTTAAAAAAAGGTCATAAATATTTTACAGTTTTGTAAAACAAAAAAATGGCACACACTCCAAATAACATCAGTGCGTATTTTTCACTTTCAGACATGATTGCGCTGACTTCCAATGCTCCATCCATGCTTGGATTGGTAGCAAATCCTTCTTTCTGCGCTTGCATCTGATTCATCAATGCCGCGTATTGTTTCACACTGTCTTGCAAATTTGCACGGACGTCTTTTATTTTTCCATCCAAATCTGATGCGGTCATCACGTTCTGGCTCCCATTATTTGAAAGTTGTTGTGCAGTTTGAAACAAATTTGCATTGGATGCAGTTATGGATGCCGCAGTGTTTCCAAGTCCAGCAATTGAACTCATGCGTTCTTCGAGAGTGTCATTTGTAGTATTGATTGTTTTTTTGTAAAAGTTTCCATTTGCTACATTATTCGCAACCGGGTTTTTTGTCAGTTGATAGAAATTCGGCCTGTTTGACACGTAACCAAGACATGTTGGGTCTGAACTGCAAGCATTTTTTGCATTGTTTTCATCATCAAATATGCAATACCCACCTAAATCAGCTCTATGGCCAAGAGCGTTTGCACATGTGTATTCATTTATATTTTCTCCCGCCCACATACCCCCACTGGACAATGGATAAGTGTATGTTGTATTCACTCCAGTTGTCATTCGCATGATATCATCCATCATGGTTTTATGCAAAATCATTTGCTGACTTATCATTCGGTCGTATTCTTTTTCACTTTGGTTTAGTGTATCAGTTTCGGGTGTCATATCAGGAACGGTACCTGCATTTACCGTGGTTGACATTTTTGTTATTTGTTATTAAAATACAAATATATTATTATTTGTATTTCTACATTTTTTTGACTCATGCAATCAAAGTTAATAACTACAAATTTGAATCATCTAAATAACCAGCCCCTGCATCGCCAGCCCCTGCATTACTAGATCCAGACCCAGAAGAACCAGATGTCAGCTCATTTTTGATTGTTGTCGACAACTCATCCGCTGTTAGGAATCGGTATGCCAAGTAAGCCAGAAATAATCCAATTACAATTGCAACTCCAAATTTGATTCGCGAATACAGCAATACCCGTTTTGAATTTTCTTCATCACCATCTAATTGGTTTTTCAAAGCAATTTCCTCTTTGAGTCTGGCTGAATCTGCCTCCAGTTGTTTGCTCAAGTCATCCACATTGTCATTCTCCGCATTTTGCGTAAACCCTTCTTTGACTGTGGCTGTTTGATCTTGATTCGATATTTTCAAATCATCGGTTAGTGCCATAATTTGTTGATTCAAATTGTACAACTGTTTCAAAATGGGAATGCCGGCACTTCCAGCCAATTTTGTGAACCCACCCGGCGGAGTCATGGTTTGAACGTCATTTAAAGGGTCATTTGAAATGGTCGACTCGGGAGCCCCTGCAACATGTCCGTAGCATGCACGAGAGTACACGCTGTTTCCATTGTCAAATGATGCATTGTGATAAACTGCCATGTCATACACATGATCGGCGTCATTATTTGCAGCATTTTGACAATCCTCTGCGGAATCCTGCAACCCTAAAAATTGCCAACTTGGAACCGACATTCCCGCCAACTGAGGCGGAATTTGACCGCCCATGGCATCGAAATTGTTTTGAATTTTCCAGGAAGATCTTTCAAATGCAGAATAGTTGTAAGTGAATTTTGCAGAGTCACTTGTGGATGCAAGTACTGCAGCTGTCTTCAGCCCTGCATCGGTTCCACCCGTATATGGATTCTTGCTATTCCAAAACATGGTCTGCTCATCAAAGCTGCCAACATAGGACATGCTTCCATCTGCTGCGCTCACAGAGGTCAATTTTGAAAATGCAAATGTGCCAATTGCCCCTTGTCCTGCAATGACTGTTGTGTTTCCAGACATAATGTCGTATGCATTCAACCAATACTCTGCAAAAAAACGGAACTGCAATGAGATTTCATTTTGCGGCGCATAATTAACATCTGAAAATTGAGAATCGGGCGACCATGCCTGCAAGTTTGTGGTCAAATCTACACTCATGGGAGCATCCGCCGCATTTGCGGCAGGGCTTGGCATCTGCATTGCCAATGTCCGCCAATCCGTTCCGCCAGTTCTCAATACAAGAACCGGAATGATTGAATTTATGGCAGGGTGATTGAAATCTTGACACCAGGAATCAGTTGAGTTTCCTGATGCGGGACATGCTGGTAAACTGTTTGACACTTCATTCGCAGGAACAATCCCGCCCGCATTTATGCCATACAATAAACACTTGTTCGGGTTGCAGTCAATGCCACAACCTGAATTGGAATACAATGCATACATGCAGTCTTTTGTGTCAACACACGACTTGAAACATGCTTCTTCGGTTCCATTTGATGGAAATGGATTGGCAGGAGTGATGGTGTTTTTAATTTCATTCGGATTTTGTATCTTGTATGGATATTTTCGAACGTCTCGTTTGCTCGATTCAATCTGCACTTGTTGCAAATAAGTTGCATAAAGCTGATTGTATTTTGCAATCAACTGGTTCAAAGTCGAAACTTTGGCTTGAGTTTTCACTAAATCTTGGCTCGGTGGACTTGGTGGACTCGTTGTAGGTGTTTGCATGGTGTTTCAAAATCTTAGTTGCAAATAAATTATATCGTGGCGTTTTTCACTATATAATTATTATATTATATTTTTGCACATTAACATCTCTCAACTCAAACATAATGAATGCGAATAATTGGTCGTGCACCAGACCTATGCCCCCTTCCACTATATGATATCATGCCAACACCTTGCATAACATACATGATAATCGCCACAAAGAATATGAGAAGAATTATGCAAGCAATCACATATCCAGCGGTGGTTGTTGTATCAGATGCAATATTTCTTATTGTGATGATCAATACAACAAGTGCAATAATAAACAAAAAAATGAACTCATACATGCTTGACCTACGCATTAGTATAGAATACTCATTCTGCGCGGCCAATGTTTCGCTGTCATTGTATTCCGATTCAAAGCTGTGAACCAAGTTTGACATGGTTTGATTTGGTTTGATTTGATTTGATTTGATTTGATTTATTGATTTATTGATTTATTGATTTATTGATTTATTGATTTATTAATATATCTCACGATTATTATTTATTTATTTAATGGATTTTCAATGGGTGCTTGTGTTGGAGCCACTTTGTTCTTTAGTTCAATTGCTTTCGTCTTTGCATCAGCTAAAATCGTGGACTCCGGAGAACCAACTCTTTGAAATATGAAATAAGAAATCACACTAATTCCCGCCAACAAATAAATGATCCGTGCAATGCTGTAATAGTACGCCGATTTTTCAATCGCGCGCGCATCGTCCACCATGGAAATTTGATTCGGCGTGGGCTCATCTTCTTGCGCTAAACCCGTTATAGTTTCAAATGATTCTCTCAACGGCATCTTCACCGATTTTTTCTTGCTCATTTCATTTGTTGAAGCCAAACTTAACTCTCTTCTTGCAAGCATCGTGTTCAATTTTGAATTATTATTTGTTAACTCATGCAGTCCGGCGTCATGCTCTTCCAGCTGCTTATCAATTGATGCCTGATACGCAAACATGCGACGATACAGCGCCGTCAAGTTTGACTCCATTTTGTCATGCGCCACCATTGCACTTGGCAAATGCGGATTCATCTTGTAATTTGCATAAACAGTTGGATAATTTTCCATGATGAGGTGAAAGTGGTTCTTTATGTCATCCAGCTCAGCATTGTTCGCAGTCATAGTTGAAAAAATGTATTGAACTGTTTGATGTCTGGTGCAAAATGTGTTTAAAATGTATTATTATAAACACATATTTTTATTCTTAATTGAACTTTATAACCCAATATGACCCCACTACTTTGTGGTGCAAACACGATAATATGGGGTTTTAACCGCAGTTTTGCTGAACCGTTCAATGCAACACACTTGTCCTGGTCGCATTCCAATTGCCATGGCAACTGGGTCATAACGTGAAATATTCGGCAACATGTCCGTGTTTGCCACATTGTAGCGCATCATCATCGCCTGCGTTTCTTCCTCCGTCAAAATGGTGTGTTTGGGAACGTAGCTGTGTTCCAATATGTTGAATTGCAAACGATCCAGGCTGAATATAACAATGTGGATGCCTTCCTGTTCCCAAATTTGGTTCAGTACGGAAACATTGGTGTCATTCATTTCACCCTTCATGACAATGATGAGCGAATCTTGTTTTGTCAACGTTTTTTCTAAATTGTATAAATCTTCGACACATTCCACAATGTTGTCGCGACGCAAAGGCTTTCCCAAATGGTGCTTCACGTATGCCTTTTGACCCGACTCTTTGACAACCAGCATGTCCAACTGCTTGTTCGAGTTCATGGCATGAACTTCATTCATCCCAAAATTGTCATACTGACTCACATCATATCCCTGTGCTTTCAACAGCTTCAACAAATTGGTCCGTGATTTGTAAATGGCAGTAATCGTTCCACTGGCATTTCCAGTTAAAATGGCAGCAGAGGCGGCGGCAGCTGTAGTCATATCGGCCTGTTGTCTATCTTGTCTAATTGTTAAATGATGCGCATATATTTAATTCAATTTTTAAATAAATTGAATAAAATGTCTTTGCCGCATTTCATTATTTCATTGATACGCGGCAACAATAGTAGACCCTACTACAATTTGTCGATTGCCTCCGGTTGTGGTGACGACCGAACCACCACCCGATTGAAATCCGCTGTTCAATGCACCCTTCTTGCGCGGTGCAGTGCATCCACCGGCGCGACACCGCTGAAGTCGAGTGTATCGTATGGTTTGGTCATTGCTTCTAAATGAAAGCAGTCCGCCCTTTGCATTGAGAGAGGATTGACCAATTGCATTGTTGCGTTTTCTCTCGATGTACAGTTCGGTGTCATGATTTTGACTCGCCCATTTCTTGAAACCGCCCTGGCAGTACCCACTGTTGAATGGACTCACATAATTTGCTCCGCCTAAAGTGCGAACATACACCGACCGCCCCATTGCAAAGTCGTTTCCGCCGTCGCTTGGATAATACTTTGATGGCATGGCTGCCGGACTAGACAGGACCGCATTATTGTCGGCTTGCTTAATTAAGATGTGTTGATCCGGCGGACCACTGAACGCTGCCTTTATGGGTGGATTGTAGACCAGTTTCACCATTTCTATGTTTAATATAAATGTATATAATGTCGTGTATAATGCCGTATATAATACACTTATATGAATTGTTAAACACAATTAATATAATTTTCACAATTGCAAATCGCAAATCGCAAATCGCAAATCGCAAATCGCATATATTTAATATCGTCGCACACGACGCCATGCGCTCTGAGCAGCGCTGCTCGCGTTTCCTCCAAATGAAAAGTCATTGTATGTGCGATTAATTGCTTGATTCTTCTTAAATGTGGTGTAATCAGACCCATCGTACACGTATTTTACATTGCACGTGGAGGACGGAATGCCGGTTCCATCATTCGTTGCTTGAACATGCCCCGCAAATAGCTTCCATGCACCGATGGTGGAGCTGCGCACTCGGCCTTGCACTTGGTCAGACCCACCCGACACATAATTTTGCCGACTTAAATAGTCTCCCGCATTATTCACCAAGCGAAAAGGAGTGCAAGACGGCTTGCGTCCATTCACTTCTCCAGACCCGTATTGCCCATTCCATGCTTGCCTTAATATAAGGCGGTCCATGCTGCGTTCATTTCCACCCTCCATACCACTTCCACCATGAGTTCCTGCACCGCCACCCAACAGGGCGGGAGAATATCCATTGTACCCACCACCCAGGTTGCTAGGCTTTCCAACAGGAGACACAAAAGAGTTCGGGTTGCGAGATACGCCGTCTAAACCAGGTGTATAGCCAATTGATGTAGACATCTTTGTTTATAATTAGATTATACTTTATTTGATGATATTTGATATAATGAATTGATATAATAAAATTGTTGAATTCATAAAAAAAAACAATTTTATTTTATCATTTTATCACTAAATCATGCAATCGTCATCATTGTCATTCTGTCATGATGCGCGGCGCAATGTTCATTGTCTGCAATTCTTGAAACAGGAGCTTGCATGCATACGGAATCTCAACATACGCAAATTCCGTGCGATTTTCACACATATGGCAACAGTGTATTCCCATTCGTTCATTCACCGCTGCTATCATTCCGCAACACTTGCACACAAACACCTGGTATTTATCTGATGAATCATACATGCGGCCTCGGGTGAAACGACACGCCCCGTGAGCAACCATACTGTCGCGCTCCATTTCGCCAAAACGATGACCACCGTCTCGACTGCGTCCCTCTGCCGGCTGTCGGGTCAGGTTCACCATGGGACCAATCGACCGGCTGTGCTGTTTGTCATTCACCATGTGTTTCAGGCGCTGGTAAAATGCAGGCCCAATGAACACGCTGGTTTCAATCTGCTCTCCCGTCAACCCATTGTACATCAGCTGGTTGCCGTTGCACTCGTATCCCAGCTTCAACAACTCTTTGCGAATGGTTTCAATGTCTAGTTCACCAAATGATGTGCCATCCCCGAATAATCCCAGCTCCACTAAAACCATGCCCAGCAGCGTCTCTTTCAGCTGTCCAATCGTCATGCGCGACGGAATTGCATGCGGATTGATGATGATGTCCGGTCTCAGCCCTTGCGCAGTGAAAGGCATGTCGCGCTCCGGAATAATGTTTCCCAGTGTGCCTTTCTGCCCGTGGCGCGAGCTGAATTTGTCTCCAATGACCGGCTTGCGCAGTGTGCGCACTTTCACTTTGCAAATGCAATACCCTTCCCCATTGCGCTCCAGGAAATTGCGATCAATGTACGACTCTTCTTGTGTGCGATACGCACGACTCTGGTCCTCAAACTTCAGCACTTTGGTGGGATCATTGCGATTAATGGGAACCACTTTTGCAATGATGATGTCGCGATTTTCCACCAGCGTGTTTTCCGGCATGACACCCTTGGCATTCACTTTTTCGTAGTTTCCGAACTTCATGCCCTTTGTCTTGGCAGGATCCGGCTTGCATCGCACCTCCTCATCCCCGTTAATCTTCTTGTCCTCGTCCTTCTCAGTGTGGTAAATGACCGTCTGAAATAGCCCGCGGTCAATGGAGCCCTGGTTCATCAACACACTGTCTTCCTGATTGTAGCCCGTGTGTGTCATGATTGCCACGATGACAGGTCCACCAGATGGAATCTTGTCCAACTTGATCATGCCCATGACACGCGTGTCTACCAGCGGACGCGCCGGATACGTCATGACATATGCCGTCTTGTCCATGCGCTTGTCAAAGTTGGTCACATACATGCCCATCGCTTGCTTGGCCATGGCAGACTGATACGTGTTTCTTGGCGACTGGTTGTGCTCGGGAAATGGAATGCATGAAGCAATTACACCAAATATGGTACTGGGATGAATTTCGCAGTGTGTGTATTTGTATTTGAATGCATCATCGCGAGGCATGTACAAATCCGACGGTTTCATTGCAATCATGCAGTGGTTCTGCTCTTCTGGGTCAATGTATTCGATGACTGCATTGTCAATTTTCAAATCCGTCAACAAATCATCCCATCCAATTTCCTTGTTTCGCAAGCGCTGAATAATGTCGCGGGTGATATAAAGACCTCCCGTTTTTCCATTCACGCGCAGCACTGGACGCGTTATTCTTCCTGCATCAGTGCATATCCGTATTTCTTGTGTCTTGTAGTTGAAAACCACTGACGTGTAAATGTTGATGATGCCGCGCGTTTTCTTGTCTTTGAATGCATTGTACAACAGCTCTGCGTCTGTGGTCATGCCAATCCAGGCTCCATTCACAAACACCTTAACATTCGCTTCCATTTCAGCGTGGGTTGCCGTTTCCATAGGAATGATAAACGCCTTTATCTGCTCTCGAATGTTGTCCGAGTTGCTAATCGTTGTGACATGCGTCATGTAGCTGATGTTCTTCACTACACCCACGCTTCCACCTTCCGGAGTTTCAGCCGGGCACAGAAATCCCCACGTGGTGTTATGCAGCTTACGTGGCGGAATCAGCTTTCCGCTCTTGTCAATCGGCGTATTGATTCGCCGCAAATGACTCAGACTGGAAATGTAAGTCAGACGATTCAGCACTTGAGCCACGCCCACTTTCGCCGTGCTGACATTCTTTATTCCAAAATCACCGGTTGAGAGCGCACGCTTGAGCCCATTTTCAATCGTGGATGATTTAACGATTTTGTAGATGTTCGTACTGTTGATGATGTTCAAGTGGTCGTCGGTTGACCGCCATGAACCCGTGTTGATTTCGCGTACAACTTGTTTAGTCATGTCTTTCACCAACTTGTTGAAGTAATTGCGAAACAAGTTGTTCATCAGTGTTCCCGTAGTGTCAACCCGTTTATTCACGTATGAATCACGGTCATCCTGACGATTTGCATCGCTGCTGATGCTTGCATGAATCAGTCGGTTCGCCATGTATCCCAGGAAATACAGGCGTTGTTTTTCCGTGCTGCAGTGTGGAAACAAATCATTCTTCAGAATTTCCACCGCAAAATCGCGCTTCTTTCGTGCACCCGACTCTTTGTCCATGTTGATAGGCGTATACATGACATGACTCGTCACAGTTTTCAGCGCGTCTTCTTGCGTAAGAATGGAGTTTGCATCAATGATGGACCCCTGCAACGCTTCGAGTGCAGCCGGTTCTGCTTTTTCCAAATCCAACAGTATGATCTCGCATATTTCACGATCGGTTGTTATGCCAAGTGCCCTGAACACCACAAAGAGGGGGACCGGTTGCTTGATGCGCGGAATCTGAACATAAATCGGAAACCCAAATCCGTTGTTTTTGTTTGCCACCATCATGTTGATTTGCTTCGGAGAAATGCACTTGAAATCCGGTACCGATTTGATTTCCGCCAACCAGTTCCATTTTGTGTTTCCCTTTGACACATTGAAACAGTAGACACGGTTCTCTGCTGCACGCTCCTGTCCCAACACTGTTTTTTCACTGCCGTGCATGATGAAGTAGCCACCCGCATCGTGTTTGCATTCGCCAGTCACTTGATGACTCATGTGCAGGCACTGCTTCAGCACGCAAATGTTGGACTTCAACATAATGGGCAGCTTGCCAATCGGAATTTTGGGCAGCATTTTGTGATGATTTTGTACGTTTTCCAATTCGTTTCCTGTGCGCACAATAATTTGAATTTTCACATCCACTGTCATGGATGACGCATACGTGAAATTTCTCAGTCTGGCTTCCTGTGGAAACATGAGTTTGGTTGCACCATTGTTTTCGTGTATCTGTGGGCGATAAATGTTGAAATTTTTAAACTCTAGAATGATTTCCATCCGATACTTTTTCAATTGACGATCATAGTCTTGGTCCGACGCAATGTGCACTGGATTGAACATCTCAATTGTGCGCTCGATTTGGTTGGACACAAATTCATTGTATGACTCCAGTTGGTGTCGCACCAACCGCTCCAAGTGTCCATTTTCAAAATACGACCCAATCATGTCCCACGGCTCCTCCACATATTGGCCAATTGCGGCAATCATATTGTCTCTCAAATCTTGATGTGTCATTGGAATGCGATGTTTCGAATATGAGGGTCGTTTGACTTGCTAATAATCAAATCAATTTTTGTTTTTAAATTGATTTTCCAAAACAATGAACATAAACGCAAACCAATGTTATAAACACATGGACACATGGACAAAAAAAAAATTGTTCAATTAAGATGGATTGGAAGATTTGGAAACCGAATGTTTCAATACGTGTTTGGGTGTGCATATGCTAAAAAATTCAACTGCACCTATTACATTCCATCTGAATGGGAAGGAACCCGATTGTTCTGCAACAATAGATACTGCAAAATAATTCCGGATGACACCTTGCGCTTATGTGTGAATCAAACACTACCAGAATTAACAACAAATGAATATTTGAAGTCGGCATTGACAGAATACAATGCCAGAAACAACGACACCATTACATTTGTCAATTTCGATGACCGCGCCAACATTGGGAATGTCAACGTCGCATTCAATGATTTGAATTGCATGTATTTTTCACACTGCTTTGATTTGGTGGACGATGATTTAATTTCAGAAATTTTCAAATTCAATGACACAATTATTAATTCAGACATGTATAAATGGTATGCCAGCATTAAAAATACGTATGATGTGGTTCATTTACGAAGGGGCGATGTTTCATGGCCCACTTTCAACGGGCACTATTCCATGGTGTCAAAGAAATCTTATTCAACCCTGATACACCAGTTGCAATTGAATTGCGATGAACTAATATGGATCAGCGATGATGCAAATGACCGAACAACCAATTATTTGCACAAATATCATCAAACCGACGGGCACAAATGGTCGTACCCCATCGGTGAAGAATACATGTTAAACACTCCCTACTTTTATGATTTCTTGCCGGATTTTTTGTTAATGATTTTTGCAAGGAATATCATTCGCGGAAACTCATCGTTTGCTTGGTGGGCTGCATGCTTAAGTGATGCTCAAATATATAGCCCAGTGATAATGCCGAAACCAGTGGAATTGCGTCATAAATTTTTTGAAACGGATGTTGTGTTTGAAAAGGGGAATCATCCGCATTTTGTCGGGAGCAAACATGAAAGTTCAGCGTTCAATGACATTGTGTTCATGAACTGCATTAAATATAAAAAATAAAAAATTCGAACCATAAAATGCCTATGTGCCTGGTTTGTTTTGATGCACACGATTAAAATGATAGTGCTCACCACCATGAATCACTGTAATTGTGTTTTCATCTGATATGAACGCGTGTTTTTGTTCATGTCCATCCCAAATGACCGTAATGGGTGTGGTTGCATCCGCTGTCAACAAATGACGGCCTTCACCATTTACAGTTTTTAAACAACTATTTGGGCCTGATGTAGACTTATTGGTTTGAATGGGCGTCAATGTAAAATCAATGTCGCTGTACCAACGAACAACACATATCGCATTCCATGGATGATAATAAAATGTGTCATCATTCGTTAAAATCATGCGCAAAGATGTGCGGTAATTTGTTTTATTTAATTTGCTATGGATGGCATGAATGTCCACAATGCATCCTACAAAATCACAATCTATGGGTGAATGGGGTGGAAAAGGTTTACTATTTTCCAACAGTTTGCCACTTCCATAATGTTGAATGTAATTATCATGTTTGAAAAAAAATTGTTCACAAATGACGCAGTCCATGGCATAATCATCCACGTTTGAGACTTTGTTGGAAAAATTCAGAATAAAATCCATTAGGGTTGATGATGCACGTTTACGCTTAATATCATTGTTGATGCCAAACATGCCCCCTGCAATCGTCCAATAGTGTTGCACATGGTCAGCCATAATATGCAATTCTTTCGTAGGATAATTTGTCAACCAATCGGACACGGCTACTCGTTCTCGGTCATTTAAAATGGAATCCAAATCTCTAGATAGCCATACAGACACATTCTCATCATCGTGTGGCAAAAAACGAAGTGCCCGCAAACAAATGTTGGTTTGCACCAAAATCAGTTCAATGTCTTTTATTTGCGACAATTCATCAATGATGTGTGCTGGTTCATCAAACGGCATATAAACGCGAACGATCCAACCGGGATACAGTTTTTTCGCCAAATGATAATTAACATGTATGCCTTTGTAAAATCCGCGTGAATTGCTATATTGTGATGTGGTTCCATACAATGAAAAACTGATGACTTTCTTTTGTTTATCAGGTTGAATGTTAATGCATTTTGCATACTTTAAATAGCATTTCGAATTCATGAAAACAGTAATGATTGTATTTTCATATTTTATGATTACATTTTTAAACTCAATTCAAATGAATGACTTTTAAACAAACGATATAAAACATAAGCGCAGATTATTATCAACACATTTTCACACAAAAATGAAAAACCAACTCATTGGAGACATCATTGCATCAAACAATGCCACTTTTGATTCCCTCTTTAACAGTCCGCACATTGTTGGCCCACGTGTAAAACCACCTCCGACGCTTGTGCCTGTGGTGGAACGCATCGACATATGCTGTGAAATCACGTGTATTTCTGATTTATTGCGACTGATTGAAAAACATCCGGTGGTTGAAAACATTGAATACAACATCAACATGCGTGCATTGCACCGCATTGCAGAACCTTTGCGAAAACTGGACGAAATGATTGGCATGGACACTTTGAAAGAGAATGTGGTGGACCAAGTCATTTACTTCATGCAGGGATTGCATTTGAACGAACAAGAAAATGACAAGGATAAATGCAAAAAAACATGCAGTGGTGCTTTCAATGACTACATGCACACTGTCATCTATGGACCTCCCGGCACTGGCAAAACCGAAGTTGCCAAATTAATTGGCAGCATTTTCTCTCGAATGGGCGTTTTGAAAAAGAGCAAATTCAAAAAGGTGACCCGAGCTGATTTGATTGCCGGATATTTAGGACAAACTGCCATCAAAACCGCAGACGTCATAAAGGACTGTTTGGGTGGCGTGCTTTTCATTGATGAAGCATATGCCCTGGGCAACCCTGAAAAACGCGACTCCTTTTCCAAGGAGTGCATTGACACGCTGTGCGAAGCGCTCAGCGACCACAAGTCCGATTTGATGGTCATTATTGCGGGTTATGAAAAGGATTTGAACGAGTGTTTTTTCAGTTTCAATCCTGGATTGAATTCTCGATTCACGTGGCGGTTCAAAATCGATGACTACACGCCAGCGCAGCTTGCGAAAATATACGAAAAAAAGGTACATGACTGTGGGTGGCAGTTGCATGAACCGGTTCGTTTGCCTTGGTTTGAAGAAAACATGTGCTACTTTAAATGCTTCGGGCGCGACATGGAAACGCTGCTTTCACGCGTGAAAATTGTGCACGGACGGCGTGTGTTTTGCAATGCGCGAGAAAAACGGCGGTTGACGCATGCTGATTTGGAAAAGGGAATGGCGCTTTTCATTTCCAACGAAGAAGTCAAACAACGAAAAGAGGAGAAAACACCTGCATTAGCGACAATGTATTTATGACGTGGCAATGTGGTATATATTCTAAAATATTTTGTGGTTTAGAATATATTGAATCCATTGAGTCAGTTCGTGATTTGATTCACAACATGAGTTCTTCTAAAAAACAAATAGTGATTGATCATAGCAACTTACCTGGTGGTTCAGCGAATAACACGACACTGAAACGACAGAGAAAGGTGAAACCCCCTGCTGCACTCATTCGTCCCAGCACATTGAAACAAAACTTGCTCAAAAAAATAAAGGAACACCAACAGCGTCATGAAGAAACACCACAACAAGGGGGCGCTCCAAACACAGATGACAAGGATTTGGCAAATCAATTCAAAATGTCTACCAATTACTTGGAACAACTCATGGCACGAAAACAAAACAAAAAACCAACTCATAAATCGTCGTCCAAATCAAAAATACAACAGCCTGGATCCATGATGCAACAACAGCCTGTAATGATGCAACAACAGCCTGCAATGATGCAGCAACAGCCTGCAATGATGCAACAACAGCCTGTAATGATGCAAGAAGTGTCGCTCGTTTTGCCTCCAGAATTGCAACCAATGCCCACAATGACAGTACCTACAACGACAGTACCTACAATGACAGTACCTACAATGACAGCGCCTACAATGACAGTACCTACAACGACAGTACCTACAATGACAGCGCCCACAATGACAGCGCCTACAACGACAGAATCCATCGCACCTATTATTTCTCCGAATTTCTCTCAAAACACGTCGGAACAAATTCAAATTCAACCACAATTGGCTGAACCTTTCCAGCAACCCAATCAGTCCATTCCAAAATTTGAATTCAAAGACGTTCCTTATGGTTGTTTGCGAGGTGGAAACAAACCAACCTATCGCACGTATCATCGCAATCAAAATGTGCAGTTGCAAAACAATCACAACACCACACTAAAAAAACCGTTGTTCGGACACACCGTGTCCACAGAACCTCAAAATGTTGACCCAATTATCCAAGAAAGACAACGAAAGTTGAGAGAAATTCAGGAAAATAATCACATCATGCGTCAAGAACAAAATGCCGCAAGTGCATTATCAACTACACTTGTCAGCAATGAAACCAATGAAAATGCACAACATGCTGGTGCTGGCACACCACAACCAACCAAAATCAAAAAAGAAATCAAACAAACAATTACTAAAAAATACAAACTGGGTAAAACCCCGAATGGCAAAGTGGTTGGAGTCCTGATAAAAAACAGCGACACGCGTCGTCGCATTCAAGAAGAACACGGTATATTGCGACGCGAATCCATTGTTGAAATACGCAAGTACTTGCACGACCACGGACTCATCAAAGTGGGGTCCGATGCACCACCCGATGTGCTTCGAAACATATACGAATCCGCAAAAATGACCGGAGAAGTCAATAACACAAACAAGCACGTCATGCTTCACAACTTCATGAAATCCGATGAGAACACCGAGAATGCATAATTTCAAAAATAATATACTATAAATTTATATAAAATGACAACAGTTGGCCCAGGTTCAAAACCATGGCCAATTCCAGAACGTGCAATGTATGGACCAACATTTAATATGTCAGCAATCACCCCTTCAACAAACTTGTTTTTTGATGATGACTACAACAACATCATTGATGTTCAAACCATCGCCAATGATAATGATTTGGATCTAATATCAACATGGTGTTTGCCAACCCGCATGATATTGCATGATGACTCTGGAGAAATGCCACCTTTTAACTGCGCACAACAAAAAGATGAATACACCGCACTTAAAAAAAATGATACAACATTCACGAAAGATTTTAAACAGTATCTACAACCAATTCAACCAGCGGCAATAGGAACCGGAATAACTCCAAATATAATTCGTCAAATCATTGAAAATGAGCAAACAAACAAATGCACCCGTCTTTATTTTTTTGACTTTGACATGTTGCTCAGTCAGTTCAATGGAATGAATTTTCCAGAAAAACCAGAAGATGCAACCGATCAATGGCTCCAAGAATATGCGAAATATCTTTTTTCAGATTACATCGTTGCAGAACCCGAAAGCGGTCGTTTGAATTTATTGAAACGCATGTTTGCAACCATCGGTCCAGAACGCATCTACATTATAACTGCAAATGGATACGCAAGTAAGAGCTACATACTCAAAACTTATCGGGTTGTTGACTGGTATTTCTACATTTTTGTTAGGTTACTACAAGTGTTATTGGATTCATTTATACCAGGCCATTTGGTCTGCACCGCTTCAATGAAAAAATCACAGTCAATATTCTCGACATTAAGTAGTTCTCGCCGTGGAGGTGCAAAGACAAAGAAAAAGGCAAGAAGAAAGGCAAGAAAGGCAAGAAACCGCCGCGGTCGACACACTCGCAAAAGATGACATTGCAATGATTCTTGCAAAACACAAATCGAAATACATTTAAAGAGAGAAATTCATGAATATTTAATCTTCGTATATCAAACCACCATTTTGATATTCAATACACAAATGTCATTAATTAAGGAATACCTGCGGCTAAGTAAAGAAGCAATTGCAAAATATGGCCCCAAAACGTTCCTCCTCATGCAGGTTGGCGCGTTTTATGAGTGCTACGGAGAAATCAATGACCGCGCAAACATCGACGAATTCTGCCGCACATGCGAATTGGCCTGTGCCAATAAAGCACCCGGCGTCATGATGGCCGGCTTTCGTGATTACAGTCTTGAAAAGTATTTGAACCGCCTGCAAGAAGCCGGATACACCGCAGTTGTGCATTCCCAAAATGCGCAAATCAAGGAGGAACGCGCTCTCAGTGGCATTTATTCGCCCGGTACATTTTTCACCAGTGAATCCGCCGCGCTCTCGAATTGCGTGGCATGTATTTGCATCGAACGAATGCGCGCCAGAAACATAATTGGCATGGCCAATATCGACGTTTTCACAGGACGGTCCAGCGTGTTTGAAGCAGAAACCGAAATCATGCACACGCCCACCACATACGATGAATTAGAACGGTTCATTTCATCCCATGCTCCCAGTGAAGTCATCCTAATTTCCCAGAATTTCTCTCAAAAGGAAGTGGATGATTTGATTAATTTCACCGGAATAACAAACTGTGCTCGATTGGTGCATCGTATCGATGCGACTTCCAATGACGCCGCCCAAAAATCAAAGAAGCAGGTGTATCAACGAGAGATAATGGCGCGATTTTTCGGTTTGATTCCACTCGAAATAACCACCTATGAATTTGCCACGCATGCACTAACCTATTTGCTGAATTTCGTGCATGAACACAACCCACAACTGGTGCAACGCATTATCGAACCCGTGTTTGAAAACTGCACGGACCGCATGGTGCTTGCCAATCACACGCTCAAGCAGCTCAACATCATCGACGATGACAACGGTGTTAAAAGCGGTGCTGGCAAATGCTCGTCCGTGTACAAACTATTGAACAACTGCATGACGCCCATGGGGGCGCGCCACTTCCGCACTCGCCTGCTGAACCCCTCGTTTTGTGTATCAAAAATACAACGAGAATACGACATAACCGAACACCTGTTGAACGCGGAACACGATGTGGATGCATGGCGGCCTCAACTCGCACAGCTGAAAGACCTGGAAAAATTCAACCGCCTCATCATGATGCGCAAATGCTCACCCCAAATGTTGCACTCATTTCACAGCAATCTCTGGGTTATTCAACAACTGCATTCCGCAATAGATGCCCCCATCGAGTTATACTTGAATGTCGAATCTGTTTTTGACATGTGCTCACAGTTCCGAACGCATTTGGAAACCACATTGGATATAGAGAAATGCGCCAACGTGGGCGCTGACCTGGGAGAATGCGATTTTGTGCGCGTCGGGTTTCATGCCGAATTGGACACACTTCGCGCAAAAAATGAAGCAGCAACAAAAACATTGGCCGAATTACGGAATTATTTGGATTCTCTCATTTTGTGTGGAGAGAAAAGCCGGTCGAATCCATCTGAGGTTGTCAAGATTCATGAAACCGACAAGGGCAGCATTTCATTGCAGGCCACAAAACGCCGAACCAAACTGCTGGCCGACCAAATAAAACAGCAGAAGCTAGACCAGGTGTGCATTGGTCCCAACAAGCGCTCATTTTCGTTGCTAGCAATGACGTTTCCAACGGCCACTAGCTCAAACAATGAAATAACAAGCCCTCAGCTGGACGAGCTGTGTCGCAGCATCATTGTCTCAAATCAAAAAATAAAAGAAGTCGTGGGACAAATTTATGCCGAGTTTGTGGATAAGTTGCGTGAGTGGGAGCCAGTCATGCAAAAACTCATTCATTTCACCACCACGATGGATTTATTGCAGAACCAGTGCTACATTGCAAAACGATACAAGTTCTGCAAGCCCACCATCGTGCCTCTTGATGCTGACTCAAAATCGTTCTTCGACGCGCGCGACCTGCGACACTGCCTGATCGAACGCATCAACGAGGATGAAACATATGTGGCAAATGATGTGGCCCTGGGTGTAGACAAACACGGCATGTTGATTTACGGCACCAATGCCGTCGGCAAAACCAGTCTCATTCGTGCAATCGGCATTGCTGTCATTATGGCACAGGCCGGGCTGTACGTGCCGTGTTCCTCACTGCGGTTCCGCCCTTACACGACCATTTTCACGCGCATTCTGGGCAACGACAACTTGTTCAAGGGGCTCTCCACATTCCAGGTGGAAATGAGCGAACTGCGCGTCATTCTGCGCATGGCGACCAGTAATAGCCTCATTCTCGGCGACGAGTTGTGCAGCGGCACCGAAATGGATTCAGCCATCGCCATCTTTGTCGCCGGACTGGCGCACTTGCATAAAGTGGGCTGCACGTATTTGTTTGCAACGCACATGCATGAAATCAATGGCTATGATGAGGTGCGGTCGCTGTCCCGGATGTGCATGAAGCACCTGACTGTGGTGTATGACAAAGCCAAGGATGCGTTGGTTTACGGGCGCAAGCTGGCAGATGGACCAGGAGCCAGCATGTACGGTCTTGAAGTCTGCAAAGCAATGCACTTGCCGAATGATTTCTTGGAATTTGCAAATGCGGTGCGACTGCGGCACAGGGCGCAGCCGTCCGACCTTGGCATCCTTTCATTTGAACCGTCGCACTTCAATGCGCGCAAGCTGAAGGGCGTGTGCGAACGATGCACGGTAGAACTGGCACAAGAAGTGCACCACTTGCTGCCGCAAAAAGACGCCGACAGTCAGAATTACATTGGACACGTGCCTAAAAATCACGTGGCCAATTTGATGGCGCTGTGCACCCGGTGCCACGATGAGGTGCACAAACTGGAGGCGAGTTAATGTGCTTTTACGATTGGTTTGTCGCCACGGGTTGCGCTAACAACCGAATACCGCCTCAGTCTGTCGCACCGACTTAATCTGCGTTTGCCGGATTTCGATTTTGCGTATGCTTCTCTCTCTCGCACACTCTTGAAAAAGAGAGCGGTTCGTTTCACTCGTTTCTTGCTCGTTTTGTTCAGCACATCGCAGCCAAGTGCTTGAAAGTTATAACACTCGCCTGCGCTGTATGCTCTGCGCGAACAACGTTTGAGCGTCCTTAAAGGCATATTGTTCCAATGATATATATTGTCATGATATGAAATAATCATGATATGAAATAATCATGATTCGGAAAATCACACATTCCGAAAAAAATTGATTTCAATTTAGCATTTGAAATCAGTTTGCATCATCTTATATCCTCTGCGATACAATGAATCTGTTTATTCTCTCGTTGATTCCGACTGAAGCCGCCAAAGACTACATGGACAAGCACGTCAGCAAGATTCTGTTGGAGGCGGTGCAAATGTTGAGCACTGCAATGCACGTTCTTGTTCCCGACACGCCAATCAAAGACCAAATTTACAAGCAGGCGCATTTAAACCATCCTGTCAGCATCTGGGTGCGCACCTCGCGCGACAACTTCATCTGGACACTCGACCTTGTGGAAGCGCTGCATGAAGAGTGGCGCTTCCGATACAACCATCCCGAGACCAAAATGCATCGTTCATACCTTGTGGCTCAACTGTTGCGCCAACATGTGCCGCGCGACGAACTCTTTCCATGCCAACGCGCAGGCTTGACGCCGTTTGCACTCGCCATGCCGGACGAATACAAGGCGCCTAGTGGCAATGCAGTGGAATCTTATCGCGCATACTACATGTCGCCTGAAAAACGGCGCATTGCGACCTGGAAGAAGACCCGTCCCGCACCGGAATGGTATGTCATGTGTTGAAGTGTGTAAAATGTATGAAGTCTATGAAGTGTATGAAGTGTATGAAGTCTATGAAAACAAGGTAAGGGTCATATGGCATGTGTTCATTACTAACCTTTTTTTCATGTAAATAAAATATGCACAGTATATATTATTTTCATATCATTTTTTGGCAATGAATGTAATGAACGCAAACGCAAATCAGCCAAGCAATGGGATTGATTTAGTTGAACTAGCACAACGGTTGGGCCAGTATTTCATAGAAAACATCACTGCAATTTCGATTGTGGTGGTGATAATCATCGGGGCACTGGTGTATCAAGAAATCATGCACGTGCAGCAAGGAGCTGACATTACCGAAAATGATGTCATTGAGTCTTCCACAAACAACCCCGCTGCAAGAACTGTGGTAGTGGAAACATTTGATAATGCCGCTGCTGCCACCGATTCAAATTCGTTGCATGCAAAGATGAAGGCCGGGTTTTGCAAATCGCATTTAGGCAAACCCGCCGAATTGGAAACCGCTTGCAGCAAATTGAGCAAGAACTCTTGCACATCCACTTCTTGCTGCGTTTGGGCCAGCATGAACTCCAAAGAATCGTGCATGTCAGGCAACCGGCATGGTCCCATTTTCAAGCACGGCACCGCCAGCGCACCCAAAACCCTGGACTACTACTATTTTGAAAACAAGTGCAGTGGGAAATGTCCATCGGTTGCCAATAAATAAAATATCACATTCATTTATAATATAAACCCACGAACACATGACATCATTGGGATATTCACCTGTTCCAGGAGACAATTCCAACCAAATCCTGCAACCAACTGGTCTTGCAAATCCTTCCAACTCGCATTTCACTGACCCGAATCCCCAATATTCTAGCATTGTTGGAGCAGTCGCTGGATGCGGCGGTGCCGGTGGAAGCGCGGCTGCACTTGCCGGAAATGGAAACCCAGGCTACAATGTGGTAAAACAAACAGGAGGAAAATCGCACCGACGCGGCGGTAGACGAACCAAGAAAGGAAAGAAGGGAGGCAAAACTCGCAAACATGCGCGCAGCTGCCGTTGCCGCAAGTGTTGCAAACGATACAGAAGACGCTCCATGCGCGGTGGATTGGCATCGCTTTCCCCTGCACCATTTTCAGGTGCCGCAAATTTGCCATACGAACAATTCATGTCCAATCAGCCGGTTTCATACAATTATGGGATTGGATCCCCCACGCCACTGCCTCTCAATGAAATCGGGACAGCGACTCCCGGTCCTATGATGGACATTCACAACAACTGCGGACCTGACTATGGTATGGTCAGCAAAGGATTGATACTCTGAGTGAGTATTTAAGACAATAATATATTATTTTATAACAATATATTAAACAATTCAATAAGTGCAATCCCCGACATTATAATGACTTCATGCACTGCAACTGCGCCCATTAACATTCCAACTGGGTCCAATGTCAATCCAATCAAAGGCAAGTTCAACGTGGTTTATGCACCAGACATGTGTGCCGGTTCTTCGCTGACCATATCGAATGACCGCACTTATTTATCTCTCTCTTGCAGCAGTTCGGGTTCGGCCATTTCATTTTACGGAACACCGTATGTTCCATCTGAAATTCGCATTTATTCGCCGTCGCTGCACACATTCAATGGGACGAACGCAGATGCCGAAATACTCATCGTTCACACACCTGGTTCGGGTTCTTCCAGTTCATCCACTGGGCTGATTGTCAGTGTCCCAGTTTCGCTGTCTGGCAGTGGGACTGAAAATGTGGACATTGCTTCCATAGTTCAAGCTTCTAACACCATCAATGTCGCCACCATTTCCGTTAATCCATCCGTCACCATGAATTACGACGTGAATGCCAATAATTTCATTCCGAATGATCTTTACTATGTGTATTACGGCACACTCCCTTATGACTCATGCAGTGGCAATTATTATTACGCAGTGTTCACAAAACCAGTTTCCACCACGGGACCAATCAGCGCGCTTGTGGCAAGCAGTATCGCCACCGTTCAACCTTCCATGATGACAAATTTGCAAAAAAGCATTACTGGACCGATCACCGGTGCAGACGCCAGTTCCAGTCCAACGGATGACTACGTGCTGTTTGAAATCGTGGGGGACTGCGATGATGATGACGGCGGCGGGTCTGGCGGGTCTGGCGGTGGTTTCAACAAGCCTAGTATGAAAAAATCTAACTCTGCAGTTGGAATGAACATTGTGTGGGGAATTCTCATTGCATTGGTTTTGTTAGGAATTTCGTACATGTTTTTGACCAGCAAAGACACCGGGGCATCTAGTGCATACGTGATTCCTCCTCCATCTGCACCACCACTAGGTAATGATTAACCCGACAACGGTGTGTAGCCTAATGAGGTTTGGTCCAATTGATTGGGGCGGAAAGAAGCCGTAGCACTGCCAACCTGCGTGTCAGCCAGTGGCGCACGAATTGCGACCATCTCTTCCTCCAAAGTCACTGGAAACTGGTTATAAGCGCTCAACTCTTCGCTCTTGCGCAGTTCACTGGGGACGTAGGCTTCGATGGCAGCGCTGCCGGTGGTGGCACTCGATCGGCGAATAAGCACGTATGCCGCAAAAAGAGACAGGATTCCTACCACTGGATGAGAGTGCATGAAAAACGACAGTGCAAACAAAACAACAACAATATTTCCTAAAGGCGTGTCCACAAAAGGTGCGATGACTTGAGGGGTTGGCACATTAAAAACAATGTACAAAATAATGAGCACCGTCAACAACATTTCGTGTTTGCGACAGTTTTTGAATGTTTCGTTCATCATTTGATTCATTTGGTCGAGAGATTTGCAAATAGTATGATTTATTTTATAATTATATCATATTATTTTTTTTTGTTTAAAATTGAAACATGTATAACATGCACAAAATACCACGATATCACAACACACCATGTCATCTGCAACAGATGCTGCTACTTATTTGGGACCCCGTGGATACACCATTCACAAGGAAAACTTGGACGAAGAAGAGCGCAAATACATTCGAACTGAGTTGACAATACGCCCATACATTCCTAAAGCGCCAGTTCAACCCCCGGCTTATCCCATTTACCGAGAATCTCCGCTAAAAATGTATGTTCCGCGATACTTTGGAATTGGCGCATACGGCCCTCCCGAAGCCATCAAAATTGGATCCGGCGAACCCATAACAATCACTTTCCAAGGCGAAATGCGCGACTACCAACAAGACATCGTGAAAAAGTATTTGAACCACGTCGGCACGGGAGGAGGCGGCTTGCTGGATGTGGATCCCGGCAAAGGCAAAACGGTCATGGCGCTTTACATCCTTGCCCAGCTCCGCAGAAAAACGCTGGTTGTCGTGCACAAATCCTTCTTAATGAATCAATGGATGGAAAGAATTGAGCAATTCTTGCCGGGTGCGCGCGTGGGTCGCATTCAAGGGCAAATCGTCGACATTGACGACAAGGACATTGTGCTTGGCATGTTGCAGTCGCTTTCCATGAAGGAATACCCCGCTGACATGTTTGACAGCTTTGGCCTCACGGTGTTTGACGAGGTGCACCACATGGGTGCCGAGGTGTTTTGCCAGTGCATGATGAAAGTCACCACCATGTACACGTTGGGACTGTCTGGAACAATGCAGCGCAAGGACGGATTAACCAAAGTGTTCAAGATGTTTCTCGGAGATGTGGTGCACAAGGAAAAAGCGGCATCCGAACACCGCGTCATCGTGAAGGCGATTAATTACTGTGTGGACGATGCAGCGTTCAACGAGACGGAATACGACTATCGCGGCAATCCCAAATTCAGCACCATGATTTCTCGCGTATGTGATTATTCGCATCGCAGTGAATTTATTCTGCGCGTGTTGCAGCGCGAGCTCGCGGAAAACCCAGAACAACAGGTCATGATTTTGGCACACAACAAGTCGCTTATCACGTATTTGCACAAGGCAATTGAACACCGGGGCATTGCTGGCGGTTCAGTTGGATACTACGTGGGCGGCATGAAAGAAGCCGATCTGAAAGCCAGCGAGTCGCGAAAAGTCATCATAGCAACATATGCTATGGCATCCGAAGGGCTGGACATTAAGACGCTGACAACGCTCATCATGGCATCTCCCAAAACCGATGTGTGCCAGTCGGTTGGTCGCATTTTGCGCGTCAAACACGGGCGCCCGCTGGTCATTGACATTGTGGACCAACAAGACATTTTCAAGAATCAGTGGTATAAGCGACGAGCGTACTATGTGAAACAGAACTATGACATTCTCATGACTGACAGCCCAACATACGACGCAAATAATCCGGTGGAATGGACGCCGGACCACGTGGCCAAAGATGCAACTGCAACAAAAGATGCGGCAAAAAAAGCCAAAGCAGTTGCTAACTCGGCACCTGTTGCAAAAGGTTGGGCTGGACTGCCCATCAGCTAACAAATGCTAAAATAGGATGTCATTGCACCTTGCAAAATCGCAAATACAAGCATGATTATGATGATTTGAACCCAGTCATTGGTCGATGGATTCGTGAAATGAATGGTTTTGCTGTCGTGAAATTTCCCAATGTTATAGTGGATCACATTTTCGATGACATTCAAAACGACGAATGTCAAAAATGAAAACCAAAACACATGAATTGTGCTAGACTTGAAGTATTTATTAAAAATCAATTCAAACATGTTGAGAATTGATGATTTTTAGCAATTATATAAAATGCAGTTATGATAATTTATCATGATTTATTTTTTTTGATAAATGTCAATTTCGCTCAACGTGTTATACAGTATGACCACCGTTGTGTCGGGAGAAATAACAATCCCATATTTATTTGAAGTGTACGTGTAAAACTCGCTGAGTATATGTAGCTTCAATTTCTGCATTTTCAACGCGTTGAATGGAGGTTCATTGATGGATGGTTGGTTGAATTCCACAATTGCATTCATTTCCAGATATTCAACACGGTCGCCGTTGGTTTTGGAAACGAAAAACAAGTTGGTGTCGCTTAAAGACACCGATATTTTTTCTTTAGAAAATGAAGTCATCAAAATGTCTTTCAAGTGTTTTTTTAGAGAGACGTTTGTTTTTAATTCATCAAAATTCAATTTCTTGTTGTCATTTTTGGATTTTAAATACAGGTCAACCACAATGTACACTTTTTTATTAAAGTCAATGATGCTGGATTGGATGCCTCCCATCGTTGCAGCGTTTCATGCATATAATAACATGTTTTTATATGCATTCAATGTCAAAAAAAAATGGGTCAAAACCACCGACCCTTTACTTGTAATTTTGTGTTCATTCATTCATTCATTCATTCATTCATAAAATTTTTCATGCATGTTAATTTCATTTGGTTGCGGATTTCGTTTGAGGCCACATGGTTTGCACAAGTAGGATAGTGTTTCGCCTGTTGTGAACATGACATGGTGGCTGCTTCTTTTTTGGTCAATGCACTTTCCACACTCACTGCACTTTTGTTCGTCTCGTGATAAGTCGACATCAATTAAATCCTCGATTTTTTCCATAGCTTCTGTCATGTTCGACACATCGATTGATTTCATGTTTTCATCCGGCGGCAATGGCGACCGTGTTGGAATGTAAGGGATGAAGATTGCATCGTCTTGGTGCGGGATGCAAATGGATTGCGTGGGATCTGCAAAACGAAACAGGTTGGAGAATGCAATCATGTTGACCAAGCTCCAAACATGCTTGGTTGTGTGGTGCAGACGGTCAAACATTTCTTCAACGAATGTTGGGTTGTTTTGAAATTTTTGAGCCACGGTTTGCATCTTCGCGACGTCGCATTCAATGACGTCACTCATGAAAAGACCGCAACCCAGTGTTTTCAATGACATGTTGACTTCGGAATAACCATTGCCAACTCCAAAAAGAATCTGGGACGCATGGCGCTGCTCTGCCGTCATTTCATGCGGAGACAGTTGCGAAGTCTGGTTCATTCCTTCAATGTAGGAATCCGTGTTGTCAAACGCGTGTTCATGATAACGCGATGCGATTCCATTAAGTTGATGCAACACGCCAATCGTGCACGCAAACTCACGCATATATATTTCGGCGACAATTCCTGCTGCATCGGATGTAGACACATCAACTCCAGCCAAGGGTTTTGCATTTTTGCGCACATTTTCTCTCATTTGTGTGGCAAACTGTTTCGGAAGGAACTGATACTTGGCAAGTACCGCATTTTTCGAACGGAGGTGGGCAAACATTTTTCGATTGTTCTTATTTCTCTGATACACTGATAACCATTAGCATTTAAATGATTTCAATTCAATTTTTTTTTTAATCATTTTGATTTTTAAATCATTTTGATTTTTGCAAATCCTCTGTACACATGTCAAAAATGTACACATGTCAAAAATGTACACATGTCAAATTCGCACTGAAAAATCCGACTTTTTTCATATAAATATTTGTCAAAGCATATATGGTCTCGCGAATATGCATCAAAAAGTGCCAAAAAATTTACCTAGTAACGCGCGTTTTTTCACAAAAAGGTAACGGGGTTACGATTTTTGGACATCGTTGATGTCCATTTTCTGAAAATTTTTTGACTCTTGTGCAAAGAAAAATAAAAAAATAACAAAATTATTTTTCAGATTTTGTCATAAAAAACGTGAGCATAATGCTCACAAAAAAAATGCACCCAAAAAACCTCATTTTTTTGGCCGAAAAATTTGACATGTGATTTTGATGCTTGCAAGTTTTTGTTTTATTTGGTCCAAATTTGATAAAACAAATGAAAACTATCTAGCAAAAAACCATTGACTATGTGATATGCAGTGAGAGCATGAATGATGTCAATGGACATCAATCCTGAAATGTTGCATATTTTGTTTTATTTTGGACAAATCAAATAAAACAAATATGCATCCAAACCATAAGCATTTTTGCACGTGTTTTTATTTTAGATGATATATGGTGCGAAATAATAAGCTCAAAAAGCGTTTTAAAACACTAGATGAAAAATATGCAATGACGATAAATTAAAATATTTAAATAATATAAACACAATCCACACCATTTTAGCATTACTCAAAAATCGATGAATCAACCACCACTCGATAATCAACAAACCAATCGTTTCACGTGCGACTTGTGTAATTATTCGTGCACAAGAAAAAGCAGCATGACACAACATTGTGAAACCGAGAAACACAAGATTAAGCATTATTCTATATTGTCTGATGCCAAAGCGAAGGCCAAAATGTGTGCTTGTGGGAAAACATTTGAACTTAGGTCGTCATTGTTTAATCATAAGAAGAACTGCAAGGTAATGATAGCAGCCACGACCCAAACAGCTGCGTCTCAAGAAGAAGAGGAAGAAGAACCAATGGTGTCTCAGGAACAAACCACTGTGTCCAATGATAAAGATGTGGATGATGTGTCCATGCCACTGACTTTAGTGGACAGTGAGTCAAAGATAACCAAGGACATATTTGACAAACTTGACAAGATTGGAAGCAGCAAAGACAATGAGATTTCGGACTTGAGAACCGTGGTGCAAATGATGTTGCATGAGAAGAACACGATGTTGGAGAAGAATTATGAAATTATGATGAAGCAACAAGAAGCAAATCAACAACTCATCCGGACCATTCAAGAGATGACGCCAAAAATCGGAAACGGAAACATCATTACTACAAACAACACGCAGTTCAATTTGAACATGTTTTTGAATAACGACTGCAAAGACGCAATTAAATTAAGTGATTTCGCAAAAACTCTCAAAATCACACTGCAAGATTTGGAATTTACGAAGACAAATGGAATCGTCGAAGGAGTCAGTTCCATCATTGTCAACAATTTGAAGGGCATGGATGTGCATAAACGGCCGATTCATTGCACGGATTTGAAGCGCGAGACCATGTACATCAAAACGGATGAATGGATAAAGGATGAAGACAACTCGTACGTGAAGAAGTTCATTTACATGGCGTCCTGCTATCAAACGCGCACGATTCAAGAGTGGATGGATGCGCACCCGGGTTGGGAAACCAAGGAGAAAATGCATCTTGAGTATCAGGCAATATGCAAAGAGTTGTATAAAAACATCGAGTGTGATGACAGCGCACACAAGAAAATCATCAAAGCGTTTGCAAAAGAGGTGCACATCCCTCGAACTGGATTGCAATGATGCAACCAAATTTTATATTTGCAATATGCATATATAAAACATGCCCAGACGAACAAAAAGACGGAATGGCAAGCGAGGCGGAATGTTTTCTGCGAAGAAGTCGCTGCCAAAGTCTCCAAGGTCGCCAAAAAAGACCCCAGGAAGGTCTCCAAGGTCTCCAAGTAGACCACCGAGACAAACCTTCATTGAAAGAATGCAGCCATATAAGGTGTGTGATATATCCAACAAGAGTCAGGACGTTGCATGCGGTGTGTATCATTTCGACTGCAACAATGAAATGCAGAAAGAGTTGATTGAGAGATTTACGAAAATTGCAACAAAACAACGGCACTTTTTTTATGAAATATTCCCATGGAAGTCGAAATGCAAGGAAAACTGGCACATGTTTGTTGCAATCAGACAAGACCAGCGAACGCAGGACCTTGTCATATGCGCATGGTGCTCAGTTCGATTTCAAGACTTGCCTGCAACGGATGGAACTATGCACAAAACGGCATACATTGTGGAAGTGTCTGTGCGGCGTAAGAAAACGGAAGGCGCAGTTGATGAAAAATATCGTGGCATGGGCATTAAATTATTGCAGAAAATAATTGAATACTCGAGCGCACATGGTGTATCGATGCTGTATTTAGTACCATCAAATGAAACCGTGAAAGGGTTGTACATGTCCAGCCTTCAAATGAGCGAAGTGCCTGAAACCTCATACTTGGTGAAAAGTTTGTCGGACGCAATTACGGTGCCACAGATGATTGATGTCATCGGACTGAAACGGGCCAATGAAATTGCCGACGAGAAAAGAATTTTTAAAGACTCTTTGCGCACATTGCCTGAAAGCATAAGGATGGTGTTTGTCAAGAAAACAGAAGCAATGCAACTGGACGACAAAGTTGCCGTGCTTGGTGAAATTGAACTCATGATGGATGAAGGTGTGTCAGAAGAGGAGGTTGCGGAATACATGAATGAACTTTGAATTTTTTACCGTTATATTTACTTGTTACTTTTCTTATTTTTTTTTGATTTAATTATGGTTTTTTTACGTCTTCTACTGGCACGATTGCCTCCTTTTGAATGTTCAGATAAAATCATTTTTTGTATTTTCCAATTCAATAAAGTCGATTGTATTTTTTTAGGGTCTCCTACTTCTACAAAATTTTGTTTATTGTAGTACTTTATTAATCTTTTACCAGTGGATATTAATCGTGTCGCTCCCATTGTTTGATATCTATCACGGGAATATTGCTGACAATCGTCATCGTGAACGTCGCATGCGTCAACGTAATACACTTCTAATACTATAGAAGTTGCGCCTTTTGTTTTCAAAATATGAATACATTTCTTCAACAAAATACTGCCAATACCTGGATAATCACCATTAGCTGCAAACGAATTTATAGACCATAAATGTTGTACTGAAAAATTCGATACAATTGACTCATATATCTCATAAGGACCCCATTTGGCAGAATTCATTCCATCATTTTTTGCCAATACTGTTGCTACAAATTCTCCAGTGGTCAAATCTTCTACCATAACTAATATATTATTTTGTGTTTTACTAAATACTTCATATTCATAAGAATCCTCATACGTGGCAACCCCTGGGGTACGTCTTGTATATGTTTTTTTAAAATTATCGTAAAAAGTATTGGGTTCGGCATTCAATGGCGCGAACCCATCCTTCCAGATACCGCCATGCAAATTGGTGTATGCTTTATATGCATGGTTTACCAATCTTGCCGCATTTGAAGTTAAATTACGTACTTTTTTACAATCGTCAATTGAAGTATTCAATAATCTGTCTATTTCTTCTTCTGTAGTAAGTTTTCTTAATTCATCGAAAAATGTAGTTAATATGTGCATTTTTACGCGTATATCTGAATATGTATACTCTTCGGTTTCATATGTAAATGGATGTGTAGCCATATTATATAATATAATATGATAAAATTAAAATATAACATATTCACTTCTATATAAACGTCTATCGCACTATACTTTTCATAATATTACGTTCTCCAATAAGGTAACCATTGATTTCACCAGAAAATGCGATATAAAGTATGAATCGCATTTTATATTATATAATTTCCCCTTATTCGTATGAGTACCTTGAACGAATATTCAAAAAGAATAATATTATACCTACCGAGGGTTATTCTCAACAAGTTCCATGATAAATCGCATTCCTAAGAATAACGGTAAGTTCTCACTCGATAAAATGTGTAATGGAATACATGAATGAATTATGAGGTTTATTTGCGAAGTCGTCGCTTGGATTTAGAGTTAGATTTGGAACCTCCTCTTACCCTTCGCTTTGTTAGCATTGGTTTCTGCTCAGCTGATTCTGTTGAACGTTTTACTCCATGTGCTTTTGGATCGGCATATGCTTTTGTTCTTCGTCTTACTGGTGCCGCTGCTGCCACTGATGGTGCCGCTGCCAGTGGTTCAACTGCTGCTTTTGCTTGTGTCGCTGCTGCTTTTACCTCTGACGCCGCAGCTACTTTTGCTTGTGCCGCAGATGCTTTTCTTTGTGCCGCAGATGCTTTTCTTTGTGCTGTTGCCTCTCTTGCACGTGCATTCCTTTCCTCTCGCTTGGCATCGGCTTCTTTCTGTTTTGCCGCTGCTGCCGCTGCTGCTGCCGCTGCTGCTTCCTGTTTTGCCGCCTCTGCTCTTGTTGCTCCTGATATTTCATCTTCCAATGCCTTTCTGACTGCTGGGTCAACTGATGCAAACCTGACTCTTGGCCAATCGAAACCAAAACGTTCAAGCCTTGCGTGCTTGAATGGACAAAACGGGTTTGGGCAATTTGGGTTATGGTTCATTGGAGTGCAACTGCAGCTGCTAATCGCTGATTTGTATGGATGAGGCTGCAAAGTTGTCCTTGCAAATAATGTTTGTCTCATTGCAGGTGAATGCATTGCTGCAACTGACGCATGTATCTTTGATTCCATCATTTTAGCCATAGCAGCAGGTGATAATGATAATCTGGGGTGTTGTTCAAATTGAGTTGAAAGCGCATGAACCCAATCAAATGCAGCATCAGCAAATGTTGAATCAATGGCTGCAGTTGGAAATGCCAATGGATGTGTTTCAAGCCATTTCAATGCTTTCATTTCTGCACGAAGCGATGTATTCGCGTTGGCTAACATGATTTGGAATTCTTTTTTGGTTTCTGGATTCAATACACTTAGTCTTGCAGGAACAGGTTTCGGGTAAGGACATGAACCTTGGCTTGTTTCCATTTCGCTTATTCTCCCATTTGACTCGCTAACAACAAAACTTTGGAATCCTAGGTTTCCCATCGTGTTGCCGAATCCATAACCGTCATAATATTCTTTGCCATTTGCACCAAATGCACTCTTTTTAGTGACAGGATCATATTTGAAATATGGTTTTATTTTCGGTAAATTTTCCGGAGATGTGTCAAGTTGTTGATTAAAATCTGCATAAACATCCACACATGAAACATAGTCATATCCGCGTTGGCATCCAACAAATTCTAAAGGTCCTTTTAGAACATTTGTGCATCCCCATCTTGTGTCTTGTAAAGATTCATTGTATTTTTTGAGTGTTTCTTTTGCCGCTTCTGCTGCATCTGCCTCATCTTTCTTGATCATACCCGTTAGTTCGCGTTTTTCATTATTCAATTCAGTTTTCTTTTCTTTGCTCATCTCCATGTGATGGTGTTTCAATTCTTCATTAATTTCGGCAACTCGTGATGACCAACTTGCATTTGGCTGTGGCGGTTTTATCTGTGGTGGTGGTGGAGGAGGCTGAAATCCGAAAGATGCGCGCGTGCCGTTGTGAATATTGGTTCTCCATTTTGGAGTTTCATTACTGTTTCCAAAATAGAAATCAATTGTTCTTCCCAAATGGTCAAATACAAATGATGCCAACACTGGAGGGTTATTCCAAATTGAAAAATCCGTTTGACACACAAACATGCAGTTATTTCCACTACTGTTTCTTCCGAATTGCACCACCTGACAATTTCCAGTAAGCACAGGTTTTCCATCTGCACCCATTGTCAATCCTCCCTTTGCAAAACAGTTTTTTGTGTTGAATAATTGTCGCGCATTTTCTGTGGGTAAAGCAGAGCGGTTGACCCTAAATGGTTTTTCTGAATCTTTTTCCATTAATGCAATGAAATGATTATGTGATATATATAATCATTTCAAAATAAAATTTATAATATATAAAGACAAATGGCAATGAAAAGACATAGTTTAAAAAAAACAAAAAAACGATGCATTTCAAACCGGGGTTGGATTGGTGGAAAAATTCCTCAAATAAGTGAAGAAATGTTGGAAATGAAAGAACAAATGAGACTGAGACAATTGCAAATTGAAAATGAAATACAAGTTTTGAATGACCCATCGATTTACGGCATTACATTAGTGTTGTATCCTCACCAAAATGTGGCATTTAGTCGATACATTGGAGAAAATGTTAGATATATTCCAACTGATGAAAATGAACGGCGTGATGTTTTCATTCGTTGTTTTGCTCATGCATATTCATTATTAAGTGAACCACAAAAATCCATTTATAAATCACTTTGTGATGCGGTTGATTCTCGTTTGAATCGTTTGAGTAAAAGTGATGTGCCAATTACTTCTCAACAAATTAGGAGTGCTTTTGAAATAGAGTTTATGAAACTAAGGAGTCGTGCAAGTCGTGCGAGTTCCAGACGTAAAAAATGATGCAAATATTAAGTGCGTTATTATATGTTATTTTTAGTTGATATCAATAATATAACCATTATTTCAAATATAATATTGCTGAAATGGGGCAAATGCTTTCTCGTGAAGATGATGACGACCGCCAGTATGATGATGAACAATCTGAACCAAAACATGCAGAAGACCAAGATGTAAAAGAAAAACCGAAGAGAAGACAGCCGCGCAACCAGGCTGCTGCACGTTCAAAAAAACAAAGATCCGCTACACAAGGACGCACACGACGCAACCGGACAAACAATTCCATAACATTTGAAGTTCGTGAACATTAAGAAGAGAGATTTTAGATTATTTTAGATTATTTTCGCGTTTTCGAATAAATAATCTAAAATATGCACATGTTTATCAACTGTCTAAAAGCGTTGGCTGGTAAGGGGGTGTCAATGAGTTCGTTTTATGGCCATAATACAAGCAGTTGGCAACATCTTGTGGAGGCAGTTGTGGGCACGTCATGGGTTCCGACCCATAAAAGTTGACACGACGCACTTCGGAGTTGAATGAAATCGGTTTGGGAACAGGAACAATGTTCATGTCCTTAATGGGTTTGTTTGTGTACAGGCCGCCACACATTTCGGCGCGAGAGCACCTGCCGTTGTTCGGCGTGGCCCAGTAGCGCACGTTGTTGGTGAATTGGCCAAACCCGTTGTCAAATACGGGATAGTATGACCATAAGTCGTCGGACGACATATCAGAAATGCCGCCGGGTGTTTTGACAGGATAGTCTTTATGCAATATCGGATACGTGGTTGCGTCGGGGGAAGATGCAGGCGACAAGGCAAACCCTTCCATTTGGTTCGACCGAAAGCACATTTGTAATCCGAAACACATGAATACGATTGCTAAAATGATGTACAACAGGTGTGTTTGGTTCATGGTTTGCACAATTGATATTATATGAATATATATAATATAATATATAAATGTTGGATGTGAACCATGCATAAATGAAACATTATGCATGATTTATAAAATATCATATCAAGTTGCATTATTTGCGATGTTTATTTTTGTATTTTTTGCTTCTATTTTTCAGCTTTTTTCTAGTTCCTCCATGTGCAGCAATGGGTTTTTGTGGGCGCACCAAACCAGAAGTGGCTGAAGCAGGAGGAGGCGGAGGTGGAGGACGTGGACGAAATGGGTTCTTGCACGATTGAGTTCTGCAACGGCGGCTCCATTTCCCTTTGACAATTCGGAGTTCTTGGCGCGAGTCATCAGCTTCTTCCTGAATCGTATCACCCCAACGCGGACGTCGTCGTCGTTCACGCCTACCACGTCGTCGCCGTGAAGGCAGTGGTGAATACATATCCAAGTTGCTACGCATTGATGGAGTAAGCAGTGGTGGCGTGCTCAAATCCGGGAATGGAGAATCTGGAACTGGTGAGTAATCAATGAACTGGTCTTCTTGTGGTTGCATTATGTGTCTTATATACATATTGCATTTTTTTTTATAAAGTATGAAATAAAATGTTTACGCGCAATAATGGTTTAAATAGACAAAAACATGTCATTTATTGCATAACACTGATTTGAATACTAAACCCATGTCATCAAATTACACAACGCAAAATGACTTGCTCATGACAAATCTGATGAAATTTTACGAGGAGGATAATAACTTGGAGAAAATGTTGAAGATAATCAATGGAGAGTCGCCAATTTCTCTCCGCATCATTGATTGGTTTGCCACAAATTACGCCAAGAAGTTTTTCACGGTGTATGAAGTGGGTGCAAATCGGCGATTCAAAGTGTATGTGGATTATAAGCTAAAGTTGAAGGCGTATAGTAAACGTCGATTTGACCCATTTTGCAGGTGGGACCGTATTACAATCCCTTATGGCAATGGCACATTCATTCAGACCACAATTGGACAGCTTAACTTCTTCAAATGGGCGCTTGAAAACGGAGTGGTTGCATACATTGAGAACAATTATGCGACCATTGAAGATGACATGAATGCACGGAATAGCACTTCGCGCCGAAACAACCACACGCAAGACGCAAAAGAAGACGGGAATGAAGTGGTGGAACCGGTTTCGAATAAAAACAAGACGCGCAAAAAGAGAGAGGAGTTGAGTATTTCAGCTACAAAAAGCATCAAAAAAGAGACGGTGGAGATTGTGGTTTCATTCAATTGATTCCATTGAACAAATAATGAATTGAAGAAATCAAATTCAAAAGTTGCCAAAATTCAATTAAAGTTATTTATTAATGTATATTATCTCTCTTTTTTACGAATTGCGAAATGAGTGCAAATGAAACCAATGACAATGCGGCTTTGAAAGTTATTCCTTACACGGCAACATCGCTGTCTGTTTTGGGTCGATTCATATTCATGTATTTGTTATATAAGAACAAAAGCACAAACACTCTGTCTCTTTTGTTCTGTTGTTTGAGCATTATTTCATCCAGTATGTGGATATATTACAGTGTGCAGATGAATGATGCGCCGTTGGTGATGCGCAGCAGCACGGAAATAACGCTGCTATTTCTCTCGGCGTTGTATATCATAAAGAACAAAGTTTCGCAGTATCAACAGCAACAACATGTGGAACTGTTGACGTGAATTTTATTCATTGTTCATATCATTTATATTATCAACAATGTATATGGAGCAATTTGATAATATAAAATGGCGTTAAGCAAGGTCCGAGTTCCGATGCGCTACGTGCCGCGCACCTTGTCTCGCAAGGATAGAAGCAAACAAGTTGCCATGTTGAAACGGTCGCGCCGGTTGTATAAGCGTGGAAAGTATTATGGGCGCACCACCAAGCTGAAGTCGTATCCGCACGTTGCATCGAAACACACCGATGTGGCGCGCAACATGTATCATGTGGACAAAATTGTGCCAAATGCCGCGTTGGCCAAGGCGACCAAGTGTTCGATTGGTGCATTGCAGAAAATCGTGAAGAAGGGAGAAGGCGCGTTTTATTCGTCGGGTTCGCGTCCCAACCAGACGCCGCATTCATGGGGATATGCCAGGCTGGCAAGCGCGATAACAGGGGGCAAGGCGGCTGCAGTGGATTACTCCATTTTGAAGAATGGTTGCGACAGCAGAAGCAGAGCATTAAGGCTGGCCAATGCATCGCGCAAGAAATACAACCATGGTCAAGGTGCAGCGCGAAAAATAAGCATCGGGTGAATACGATATTAAACACATTTTATCTCTATCATTTATATCACGCACACTCACAATGAAAGCCATTGCAGTGTTTCAGGGCAGACTGAAAGGCAGCTATGTGTCATTCAAACAAGATGACCCCTTCTCTCCTGTTAGGGTGTCAGGACACATTGAAAACCTGGCGCCGGGAAAGCACGGATTTCACGTTCATCAATATGGGAACTTATTAAGCAGCGACTGCATGAACTGTGGTGGGCACTTCAATCCAACGAATGCGGATCACGGTTCGCGCACCAGTTTGAGTTCACACGCGGGAGACTTGGGGAATATCACTGCATCATCTGATAAACACAGCACATTCCATTTTTCCACGCCCAAAATCTCTCTGTTTGAGGGGGAGCTTTCCGTGATTGGGCGCTCGCTCGTTATTCACGAAGATGAGGATGACTTGGGCAAAGGCGGGTTTCCAGACTCGCTGACCACAGGGCACGCTGGCAAGCGCATCGACTGTGCGGTCATTGGGTTCGACAAAGAATAATGAATGTGCGTATGAAAAATAAATTAAATACATCTCGACAATTTAATTTATTATCTGCATCAAACCAACAATAAGACATAAATGAAGTGATGGGGTCAAGTGTTTCAATATCGAAAGTAAATTACGAAGACATTCAGTGCATATGTCGCACAGCTAATCCAGTGAATGAGCACAAGTATTCTAGTTTCTATGCGACAACGCACCCGTGGCTGCTGATCAACACGTTGCCGCCGGGGATGCAGGGTTGTTTGATTCCTGGAACGTTGCCAATAGAAGAAGAAGAAGTGGCAATGAATGCGATGCTTTCAGAACCGAAGGGGAAAGAACGAGAGATAATTGTGTATGGAAAAAATGCGAATGATGACACGGTGCATAAAAAATACCAGCAACTCATAAATCTCGGGTTCCGAAATGTGCGGGTTTATCCGGGGGGACTGTTTGAGTGGCTGCTGTTGCAAGACATATATGGTGCGATTAGTTTCCCGACTACGTCCAAAGAATTGGACATACTGAAATACAAGCCACCATCAGCGCGTCAAAAGTTGATATTGAATTAAATTAATAATTCATATGGGATTGTATTATATTATAGATATGTGCTTATAGTATAATACCACTTTGCATATTAAAAAAATGCAGCCCTCAGTTCTCTTATTCCATTGGACCTTTGGGATTGGTCTAATTCAAAGCCTGTATTTAGCATGCGTCAATCCGCCGCCTCTTATTCGCGCAGTTTACACGGGGTCAACTCTTGTAAACGTGTATCACTATGGTCTGAGTGCACAGTTGCACGAGCCCAGCCGTCAAACTATGCGACTTTACATTCCGGATGATGAGCAACGAACCATCTTTTTGAGCCGCGTGGCCAAATGGACCAGTCGTGGTCTGCATGTGTTTTCGATTGCGATGGACATCACGTATATTGTAGTGATAACCGACACCAATGTTTGGCTTTCAATGATGATGTTCATTGCGGTTGCATTTTATCCGGCGTTGAAACTGCTGCGGCGATGTGCGCCGGACATCAACACCACCCTTGCTCAGCGCCTTTTGAAGTCGCGGAACGAGACGCGACCTACGACGCACAATGAATATTCGTTGCTGGATGACAATGACTACAATGATGCAGTGCAGCAGCGATTCATGTTGAAACAAGTGCCGCGGATGCTGGCCATGATTGCACTGTGTGCGTGCCACATGGCACTCATGCTGGACGTGCGAGACACGTGCGCCAATAAGGCACGTGCAACGAACTCCAGTTTGAGTTGGCTATGTTAGTCAATGCAATGGGGTTTTACGGGTTTTGTTTTTTTTGAGTTTTTTTGACCCACCTTTTTTTCCATGCAGATGACGATGCATGTTCATAAAGAATTTTCTTGTGTCGCGTGTTCCAATGTGGGGGTATTGAGAAAAACGTCGCATCAACTCGGCGGACATTGCGCCCTTTGTTAATAATTTGTCGCGTTCCTCTCTCGGAACCTCTACCATTTCTGACAGTTGTCGTTGTACATTGGTTTCATCATTATCAATGTCTTTTTTATACTTGTGTATTATGCGGGCCAGAGGAACTAACGACAATGCGCCCAATGCTGCAGACACTTTTGGCGATTTTGGATACGTGCCAAACGATGCCAAGGTTAAAGGTAATGCCACCATCGTATCGTGCAAAGTACTATGTCGTGGAACATCATCATAGTAGCTTTGTTTCGCTGCCTTCAAATATTTTTGAACGGTTGACATTTTAGGAGGAAGAGAATGATGATGCGTTCCTAACAACGGAACTTGTTTGGCGGCTGCTAATGCATTGGGTGGCACTAAGTTCATCTTATTTGCATATTCAAGCGACATGCGCTCATTAAAATCAGCTCGATTTGAAATATATAAAAAAAATTTTGAAAAATCTGAACTACCAAAATATTTTTTGGCGACTTGTTCTGGAGATGATTCAATGAGTTCGTATCCAATATCTCCAAGATAGAAGACGCGGACATCTTGGAATAATGCAACCTCTGGATACATGTCTACCTTCCTACTAAACTCTAAATCGCTTGGTGACATCTGGTAATGCACATTGAGTCTCATCTTGCTGGCCAGATAAGGAGAAATAGGAGTATTCATAAACCACCATGCCGTAGCAAGTTGCAATGTTCCGCGTTTTATTTCACCGACATCTCTGATATATTCATACAAGTACAACGGTGCATTTGGTGAATAAATTGCATATTTATGATCATGCAAATCTTGGAGGGTTTTCAATTCAGTTATTTTATTCATGTCTTATATTTATTGCAAATACTAAAAAAAAGTTGGGTGCAATTGTGGTGTGATTTAATGTATGGGTGCATGGGTTTAAAGTTCATCAATGAAATTCATTATCTTTTCTACACGGTCAGTTGAATCGTTTTCAATTTCGGGATTGGCATCAATGACAAGTTTTTTGCACGTGATGCCGTTTATCCAGTCTTCATGATAATCGTGGCATTTCTGCACGTATTCCAGTGGAATGGTTTCGCCCTCGCGTCCTCTTTTGTTGATGCGCTCCAAGCACTTTTCAGGGTCTGCGCGAATGTAGATGAGTCCTGAAACTGGCAAATCACGGATGAATTCATCAAACCACATGTTGTAAATGGTGTATTCATCGTGTTCGATGTCCCCATTGTCGTAAAGCATTTTCGCAAAGATGTTGCGGTCGGTGTCGACGCTGCGCTCGGTCACAATGACGCGGCACTGCCCTGCATGTTCGCGAACGGTTTTGCGCAACAGAGCAAGGCGCGAGATGTAAGCCATCATTTGAAATCGAAATGCATATTTCTTGTGATCCTTGTAGAAATTGGTGAGAATGGGAGTTCCTTGATTGTCCTTTATATTTTCCCACAAGCCAACTGGTTCTTCAACAAAATGCACGTCTTTGCAATCTTTGTATGTTTCCTTGAGCATTTCCCATGTGGTGGACTTGCCTGAGCCGATGTTGCCGTCAACGCTTACAAGCAACGGTGTTTTAAGCATTGTATCTTGTCTGGAACGTTTATGTTCTATCACTGCATTAGTTTTAACTGGATTAAACCAAAATCAATTTTTTCAGTAATTCAAAATTGGAACTGAAAAAATCATTAGTGAATGAATTTAAAGAAACATCGACAAACCATAATAACTTATTTGGATATTTAGAGCCATTTGGAGCCATGGATTTCACGCAGGGTAAATTGACTAAAAGTGAATGGGACGGCATGGAAGTCCCGGATTCACATGAAGAGCAGGAAGTGTACGAGCTTATAAAACAGGGATTTCACGATGTGAACATTGTGCGAAATTCCACACAGACGCTGTTGCAATACATGAAAATTTCACCGTCGGATGAAATGCACGCGCATATGTACGAATTGTATTTCAAAACGCACGTGGACCAGATGCAGGAGGCATTCCAGTTGCATGATTTCAAAACCGACACGGACAAAAAGAAGTTGGTGAAAAAGGCCGACCTTATTCGGATTCAAAACACGAACAGCAATTTGGACGAACAAAAAACAAAAATTTATGAATTTGTTTTGCTCGGATTGCTGTTGAATCTTTTGAACAACAAGTTTCCGCACATGTATTCGTATTGGAGGGATTACTTGCAAGGGGTGTCGGAACGCAAAAGGAAGCGTGCGCCTCCGATGCCGGATGCTGTGCCAAGTCGCCCCAAATGGATGTATTTTCATTACAGCATATGCTTATTGAGGCGAAACAGCATTGAGCACATCAACCCCCACGTCGAGTCGTTTTTGAATTATGTCATTGCATTGGTGGAGAATGATTTTGAATCGGCTTCATTCATTTCGAAAGCGCATGAGTATGTGGAGAAAAACGAGTATGTTTTCAAATGCGGCGACATGAAGTTGTATGAGCATCAAAAGCAGATTTTCACGGTGTTCAAGACCGACGCAACGCCCAAGTTGGTTCTTTACATTGCTCCCACGGGCACGGGCAAAACCTTGACACCGATTGGACTGAGTGAGCACTATCGCGTGATTTTCGTGTGTGCTGCGCGCCATGTGGGTCTGGCATTGGCCAAAGCCTGCATTTCCGCGAAAAAACGCATAGCATTTGCGTTTGGATGTGGCAGTGTGGACAACATTCGACTGCATTACTATTCGGCCAAGGATGTCATTCGCGACCGTCGCACGGGTGGCATTCGAAAGGTGGACAACAGCGTGGGCGACAATGTGGAAATCATGATCAGCGACATCAAGTCGTACAAGCATGCCATGTATTACATGAACGCGTTCAACCCGCTGAACAAGTTGTTGTTGTATTGGGATGAGCCCACAATAACCATGGACTACGCCGAGCACGAGTTCCATGCCTTGATTAAGGAAAACTGGACTGAAAACATTGTCCCGAATGTGGTGCTGTCGTCGGCAACGCTGCCGCAGCAAGCGGACATGGCGCCTACTATCATGGATTTTCAGGCGCGGTTTGCGGGTGCGCAGGTGCACAGCATTGTGAGCCATGATTGTCAGAAGACCATTTCATTGGTGAACAAGGATGGATATGTGCAGTTGCCGCATCTCATGTTCAAAGAGTATGATAAAATGCAGGCATCGGCAGCGCATTGTCGCAAATATAAGACATTGCTGCGCTACTTTGATTTGCGCGAGGTGGTTCGGTTCATTGCACACGTGAACGAGAAGAAGCTGTGGACCGCGGGTCGTTATGCGGTTGAACGGCATTTTTCGGATATTGCGGACATCAACATGACGAACATCAAGGAATATTATTTGGAGCTGTTGGAAAACGTGCAAGCGGACAAGTGGGGAGAGTTGTATGCGCATTTTCAAGACAGTAGAAGTCGCATGCATCCGTCAAATGTGAACATAACATCAAAGGACGCGCACACGTTGACATGTGGCCCCACCCTATTTTTGGCAAACGACGTGGAAAAAATTGCGCGGTTTGCTATGCAAATTGCGGAGATTCCAGAGTGTGTGATGGATGATTTGATGAAAATCATCGACCACAACAATGAGATTAAGGATGAGATGGAGAAGTTGGAACGCGAGATTGAGGATAAAATGGAAGAGGGCAACAATGACAAAGATGAAAAAGCAAAAGACAAGAAAAACAACAAAAAGATGGACGACATGCGGTTTAGTCCGGAAGTTCGGCGGTTGCAGGAAAAGATGGATGAGCTTAGAAGGCAGGTCAAGTGGGGTGCGTTGAACGACATGTTTGTGCCCAACCGAGCGGAGCACTTGAAGCGGTGGGCGCCGCATCTGACAAAAGAAGACATTGAATCCACCAAACCGTTCACGTCGCAGGTTGAGCCGGAGGATGTGGAGCGCATCATGGTTTTGCCGATTGAGAACATTTGGAAGGTGTTGTTGATGATGGGGGTCGGGGTCATGACGGAGCAGTCGAATTCGAACAAGACTTACACGGAGATTATGAAGGACTTGGCACAGAAGCAGCGGCTTTACTTGATCATTGCATCAACTGACTACATTTATGGCACGAATTATCAGTTTTGCCATGGGTATTTGGGCAAAGATTTGAGCGACATCAGCCAGGAAAAAATAATTCAGGCGCTGGGTCGAATCGGGCGCAACAAGTTGCAGCAGGAATACAGCATCCGTTTTCGTGATGATGCGCACATCTTGAAGATTTTTCAGGAATCGGCGACGGCCAAACCGGAGGTGGTAAACATGGCGCGCCTGTTTTCATCATGACCTAGACGAATGTGAACGCAGCGCCGGATGCAATCAACTTCTCCATGTGCTCATTGAATTGTTCCATTGTCATCATATCAGATGAGTTATTAACCGGGTAAATTTCATAGTGTGCGGTATGGTTGTTCCATTGGCCAACGATTTGTTTGGTTTCGGGATCATGCAGCGTGGAGAAGGGCTGGCCAGGAAGTTTGCACATCAAGTATTTAGTGCCATTGATTTCGAATGGATAGAAGCGAGTTTCTGAATCGGGGTTCATGTTTTTGACGATTGTGTCTTTTACATGATGCATTTTCAAATCAATTTTTATAATTAATTTATTACATTATTGAATTGAATCATGTAAAATTATACTATTTGTAATTATATAAATAATAATCATATGAGCTTTACAACGTACGTAACGACTTGGAATGTGGATCCATTGTTGCAAATTCAAGACATGATCAATAACAACATTGTTCTGAATAATACGCGAATTGTTTTGGCATTTGCTAGTTTCAATTTTGATTCAACTGATTACATACCGGGGTTTGGTAGCATTTCCATGCAAGAAGTTCAACAGATGACAAACCTGGTTCATTCACATGGTGCCAGAATTAGTTTGTCCATTGGTGGGGCAACTTTCCCATTTTATGGTTCGGATCTTTACACAAAACCAGGAGACTTGGCAAACAACATAAATCAAATACTTATCAAATGTGGTTTCGATGGTGTTGATTTTGACATTGAAGACCAGTATAGCAATGTGCCAAGCAATTTTTCGAACCAGGCTGGTTCATTGATAAACACATTGAGAAGTCTTAACAGTGGGTTGTACATTTCTTTGACAACGGCAGCTCAAGCATGGGCCACGGGTTGTTATCAACAACAGTTAATAAATTTGACAATTGGCAATCTGAATGCTTGGCAACCCATGGAGTATGACATTTGGATTCAACCTGGAAACACATATGCACAACAAATACAATTCGATATAAAATATTACATGAACACCTGGTTTGTGAATCCATCAAAAATAGTATTGGGTTTGATGCCTGGAAAAGACGACACTTCAAAAGATTTGACACTCCAAGACGCGATTGACAGCACAACTTTTGCCGTTCAAACCAAATTGCAAGGGGTCATGACATGGGATGACGATTTGGATGCTGTGGGAATTGATGGTAATGCACCGTATGCTTATTCACGGGAGATTCAAAATGTGCTCATTCATAGTGCAAAACAAAATGCAACTCGAAAGAGACGTAGAAAGAATGAAATTAACGAATTGAAAATTTAATAAAATAAAATGAAATGAAAACTTAAAAACTAAATGTTTAATATAAACATAACCATGAATCATTCAACTGTTATGGAAAAAGAAAATAACCAAATTCGCAAATTCCAATGCAATAAATGCAACAAGTCGAAATTCGTTTTGAAGAAAGTTGCTGATAAGCAGCATCATGGGTTTTCATGTGATGAGTGTTGGGCCACCATTGACAGAAAACGATATCCGGGTTGCATCATTGGATAAAAACAATGCAACAAAAAAATATATGATTTATGTAAAAACAACGAGCCATGAAACAATTGAGAATTATCATTTTTTTCATTTTGATGATTGTCATCGCGATTGCTATTTTAAAACACGCATCAACTAACAATTTCAAAGTTGAAAAATATGATAAAGCAAAACCTATCAATCTAGAAATGATTGTAAACATGATTGCAGTCATTGCATTTGCATTTACAGGAGTGCTCTCAATTTACACTCCGAACGTTGATTTGTTTGGTGCAGTTGTATTGGGAGTGATCACCGCACTCGGAGGAGGAACTATTCGCGATGACATCATGGATGTTCCCATTTTTTGGATTAAAATGCCAACGTATGTGTGGGTGTCCACGATTGCCAGCTTATTTGCATTTTACACTGCACGCTTTCTTTCGAATTCTCAAATATACAATTTCATTCTTTACATGGATGGTTTAGGCGCAGCCATGTTTGGCATTCAAGGCGCTCGTAAAGCATGGAAAAAATTCCCCAACAATTCCACATTTGCCATTATAATGGGAGTTATTACTGCAATTGGCGGAGGATTGGTTCGAGACATTTTGTCCGGACGCAAAACACTCCTCATGTCGCATGATTTATATGCGGTGCCTGTTTTATTTGGTTGTGCATTGTATGTATATCTTTTGAAAAACACATCAATCAATCATGACAATTTTATTTATATTTTGTGCACAATGTTTACATTTTTATTTAGAGCTGCGTCCATCCATTGGAGTCTGACTGTCCCAAAAATATTCATAGGAGGATTATGATGTGTTTTTTGTGTGAATCAAATGTGTAAGTTTTTTCCATTTTTTTTCCAGTTAGTGTAATAATGAGTCAATCAAACGTCATGTGGCGTCCGTCATATCCATCTGAAAATGTGAAGACGCCGCGTTCAAGAACCTATAGCACAACGAATCCATATGCATCCCAAGAAGAACAACCACAAACACAAACAACACAACCACAAACGACACAACAGATTCACAACTTTCAAGATTTTCAAGAAGTTCCTCATTCAAAACGAGAGAATAACAGCAATAAAATATATGAACGCGGATTGACTCCTCAAGTCGGAATGAATCCTTTTCTGCAAGGCAACTACTTGCAGGATTTAGAAACCCAAAACCAGTTTTTGAAACCGATGAACTCTAATATTTCATCCAGTAAGAGCAGTTGATATGAAAATAAAATCAAGAAAAAAGTCATGATGACATCATGAAAATGTATGAAAATTGAAAAAATTGAAATGCTTTTTTCAATTTTCTTGTCATCATTAGGCTTAGCCACTCCCTTTATATTCAAGCTTTCAAGCGCTTTCAAAGCATTTTCAAGACATTCTTCCTAAAAAATGAAACAAGATACACTTCGTGTCATTGCGCAAAGCCCTGCACTGATTTCCAAACATCTTGGTCTCGTAAAACGTCAATTCGATGACATGGATGCAATTGCAGCCAAGGCAACTCCGTATCAACACATGCGTCGCAAACACACAAAGCCGATTCTGGCTCTCATGAAAGAGATTGGCGATGAACGCAAAATGGTCATTCGAATGATTCAGGTTCAACACGAGCAAATCAACAAATACCGCAAAAGTATTCGTGATGGGCGCAAAACGGTTATGCGTGGTGCGCCTGCTTCGTTGGAATCTGTCACCATGGAAACCATGATCCAAATGACGCTGCGTGTCATACAAGACATGAAAGATGCGATTCCAAACCTGATTGAGCCATTGGTTGTGCGCATCTACAAACGCCTTTCCAAATTGCAAAAACACATGCAACTCTTCAAACAATACACTGACTCGGAATTTTGCACAAGGTACATCAACTACGTGCCATCTGACTGCCAGTGTGATTGCCCTCCATGCCGCCAGTGTCAATGCAGCGAATGTCATGAAGGCAACTGCTGTCGCGATGTCGTGTGGGATGGACCAGGTCATTAGGCACTATGCACTATGCACTATGCACTATGCATGCACAAAACAAAAACAAAAACAAAAAACAAAACAAAAAACAAAACCCAAAAAAAAAACATTTTTTTATCACATAATATAAAAATGTCGACAATCAGTTTTGATTCTGTTCCAGCATCGAAAGGCATAGTTGGAAACATTAAGCAGTCGGTTATAAGGTCAGGCGTCAATGCAGCCCTCAACAATTCGGGTGTTATGCGCCATGGACTGAACGCGAATTACTATGCAAATCATGGGCGTCCAGGAATGGCACTGCGCGAAGGTGCAGCAGCAGTCTGGGATGCAGTAAGTGGAAGTCGAAAATGAACAAAAACATTATTACTGCTGTTTTTGTTTTGTTCCGCCATGATACGAGTAGCCGTGTCCTTCTTTTATCATTTGTGCATTCACTGTCCTGTCAAAATCATATGTCGCGTCATCATCCGACATGACGGAGACCAGGAGCCTACCATACTTGTCGAATTCATGACAGTGCACTTTGAAGTATTCTTTTGTTCCCAGCAGTTCGGCCAATCTATTTTTGGCTAGAACCGCATTTTTTTTGATTTCATCGCGGTTTTCGAGAGATAATGAAGGCTTCATTTCTGGACTGTCGTATCCAAACATTCTTGCTTTGAAATGATACACAGAGTCGTAATGCGAAATGATGATGTTAAATGTGTCGCCGTCGTAAAAGTCAACTGCTTTGGCATACGTGATGAGTCCATTGAATGAAAAAACCGGTGTGTTGGTCTTATTCGCGGCCTTTAGCTTCTCCAGGTTGCAGTTCATGATTCACAGGTCTTTGTAAATGACATTTGCAATTCTTTAAATTTTTTACAAATGTATTATAAAGTAGATAATGTGTTATAGTGTTGAGTCAAGTGCAAAGACAACATTATATTCTTTGATAGCAATCATACTGCTATTAAAATCAGGAGTGCCACATTTTCAGTGGATTGCAGTGTCTCTCATTGGTTGGTGCGGAATGCAGTTTGCTGAGTTGTTGTTGTGGTTGACAAATCCGAGAGATGGTTGCACACCAATGAATAAATTAATAACCCTGACTTTGATTCCATTGGTGTTATTTTTTCAACCATTTGGAACAATATTGGGTTCATTCTATGTGGTTCCATGGAATGATTGCAGCGCGTCAAGAAAATCATTTATATTGTGGTATTCACTCGGGAGCTTGGTGGTGTTGTTGTCTTATTTTTATGGCAATTTGAATAAACTGTGCACAACAGTGACGAAAGAGGGACACTTGGATTGGTGGCCGTCCAGCTACGCCATATCTGTTGCATATTTAACATGGGCAGTCATGATATTGACTCCAGTGTTTGTGTTGTGGGATGCATCATACAAAATATTTTTAATGTTGTGCCTGTTTCCTGCGTTTGGATTTTATTATGGAATAACAACTGATAGCAAAGCGAGCGTGTGGTGTTATTACACTAGTTTAACATCATTGATTGCGATTGCATTGTATTATTTGCATAAATTCAAAGTGTATAACATTCTTCAATGAAATAATATAAAACGCACGCATATATATTTACACATCATTGTCTCATTCTCTCAAATGACCGATTCCGAAACAGATATGCGCGTTATAAAACGCAATGGCGACTACGAAATCATTGCCTTTGATAAGATTTTGGCTCAAAATGTGGGACAACAAAACAAAAATATTTTTATCACATGATATAATTTCATTATTTACGTCGATGATATTTTCCATGACGCGAATATTTTCTAGTATTACCGCGCCGTTTGTTGCGATAATGTCTCTTGCGACTTTTTCGTCCACCTTGATGTTCAGAAAACAAATCAGGTAAATCTAGATTTTTAATAAATCTATCATGAGCCAGCTTGTCCTGATTTATTTTTGACAACGCAGCTAAAACCACGAAAATAACATCATTGAACGTCCACCAAGTAGCCTCTAATAAATGTTTGAAATCTTTTTGGCTAATTTGGTAATTAGTCTGTTCATTCAATGACTCAACCAATGTTTCACACAAATACTTTTCAAGATTTTTCATTGCAGGATTTGTTTCAGAATCAATGCATGCTTGACTTTCTTGCGTGAATTCCTGATATCCTCCCCTATCTAATTCTGGTATTTCTCTGAATTTGTCTAGTATGCACTTGCATCCATCAAGTCGGATTGGAGTTTCTGCAAGTTTCAGAATTTCAATGAACCTTTGCATAAAATCATAAAACCTTGATTCCAGTGACGACATCAAGCGATTAAATATTCTTTCACCCACAAGCGTTTTGAGTATTTCTTTCACCTTATCTTTATTTGTATCTTTATCTTTCGTAAAACCCATGATTTTTTCCCGAACATCAAACGGTAAATGTCTTGCCAAACTCATGTTTGTAATTAAAGACATTTCTTCATTTGCACTCAATGAACTCTTTGCATCAATCAATCGTTTCATTCTGCGAGCATTGTCCTCTAAATCAAAACGCAATTCAGCATCCATTGATTTCCTTGGATTCATTTTTAATGTTTGTTATATATATTATGTGAATATATTAAAATATCCTTAATTATTTAAAAATCATGATGAATTCAAGATGTATAACATTCTTCAGTGAAATAATATAAAACGCACACAATATATTTACACATCAATTTCTCTCAAATGACCGATTCTGAAACAGACATGCGCGTCATCAAGCGCAATGGCGATTACGAAATCATTGCCTTTGACAAGATTTTGGCCCGCATCCGCAACGTGGGGCAGCAAGCTGGCATAACTGCCGTGAATTACACCGCGCTTGCCATGAAGGTCATTGACCAGTTGTATGATGGTATTCCTACAACAAAAATCGACGAACTCACTGCCGAGCAGTGTGCAACTATGGCCACGCAGCACCCGGACTACGGCACTCTGGCGGCCTACATTATCATATCCAATCACCACAAAACAACGCCGACCACGTTTTACGAAGCCATGCGCAAGTTGCACGAATTCACAGACGTGCGCGGACAACCGTCGCCTCTTATCAGCGAGGAATTGTGGGAAGTTGTTTGTGCCAATCGCGACGAACTGGAAGCCATGATTGACGTGTCGCGGGACTTTCTTATTGACTATTTTGGATTCAAGACACTGGAGCGTTCGTATTTGATGCGCTCAAATGGGATCACTGTAGAGCGTCCGCAATACATGTGGTTGCGTGTGTCGGTGGGTATACATTGGTCTGATATGAAGAAGGTCAGGACAACATATGATTTGATGTCGCAGAAGTATTTCACTCATGCCACGCCGACGTTGTTTAATGCGGGAACGCCGCGGCCTCAACTGAGCAGTTGTTATTTGATTGCGATGGAGAGCGACAGCATTGACGGCATTTTCAATACGCTGAAGGAGTGTGCGAATATTTCCAAGCATGCGGGTGGCATTGGAGTGCACGTGCACAACATTCGGGCAACAGGAAGCCACATTCGTGGCACAAACGGTGTATCGAATGGACTGGTGCCGATGTTGCGCGTTTTCAACAACACGGCGCGCTACATCGACCAGGGCGGAAAGAGGAATGGCACGATTGCGGTGTATTTGGAGCCGTGGCACGCGGACATTTCGCAGTTCTTAGAAATGAAGATGAACCACGGCGATGAAGACACCAAGGGGCGCGACTTGTTTTATGCGTTGTGGGTGCCAGACCTTTTCATGACGCGTGTAAAGACGAATGCAATGTGGAGCTTGTTTTGTCCGGACGAGTGTCCGGGGTTGTCAGACGTGTATGGTGAAGAATTTGACAAATTGTATATGCAGTATGAAGCGGAGGGGCGTCAGCGTGGTGCAATAAAGGCGCGTGATTTGTGGTTCCGCATTTTGGACAGCCAAATGGAGACGGGAACGCCGTATCTTTGCTACAAGGACTCTGTAAACAAGAAGACGAACCAGAAAAATTTGGGAGTGATTCGGTCGTCCAACCTGTGTTCAGAAATCATGGAGTATTCGGACAACAAGGAGACGGCGGTGTGCAATTTGGCCAGCATTGCGCTGAACCGGTTTGTTAGAGGCACGCCGGCTGAATTCGATTTTGAAAAGTTGCATGAAGTCGCGCGCGTCGTGACGGAAAATTTGAACCGCGTCATTGATGTGAACTATTATCCGACTCCAAAGACCCGCATTAGCAACATGGCGCATCGCCCGATTGGTATTGGAGTGCAGGGCCTGGCCGACACATTCATGTTGTTGGACCTGGCATTCAGCAGCGAAGAGGCGCGCACTTTGAATCGCCGCATTTTTGAGACCATGTATCACGCTGCACTGACCGCGTCATGCGACTTGGCTGAGCAGCACGGCGCTTATAGCACGTTTGCAGGTTCGCCTGCATCACAGGGTATATTGCAATATAACATGTGGGGGGTTGAGCCAGAGCCAGGTCGGTATGATTGGACTGCATTAAAGGCGCGCATTGTCAAGCACGGATTGCGGAACTCGCTTCTTTTGGCGCCGATGCCGACAGCGAGCACGTCGCAGATTTTAGGCAACACGGAGTGTTTTGAACCGATTTCCAGCAACATTTACACGAGGCGCACTATGGCAGGTGAGTTCATTCTTGTGAATCGGCACCTGATCGCGGATTTACAAGCGGCTGGATTGTGGAACGAGAGTATTAAAAACAATATTGTGGCAAACAAGGGGAGCGTGCAGCATATTGGTGGCCTGAGCGAGCATCTGAAGCGCAAATACTGCACGGTGTGGGAGATTCCGATGAAGCACGTGATTGACATGGCGGCGGACCGCGGCGCATTCATTTGCCAGAGCCAAAGCATGAACCTGTGGATGGAGGACCCGAATTATGCGGCTCTGACATCCATGCATTTTTATGCGTGGACCAAAGGACTGAAGACGGGGATTTATTATTTGAGGCGCAAAGCACGCCACCAGCCGCAGCAGTTCACGATTGAACCCGAATCCAAAAAAGAAACGAAGGAGGAAGAGGGATGTGAGATGTGCTCTGCTTAAGTCGACTTTCTTCTAGATTTGGATTTGGATTCGGATTTAGACTTGCGACGAGTTCCACCCTTTTTATCCTTTTTATCCTTTTCATTCTTTTTCTCTTTTAATTTTTCCATTGTGAGTTCTCTCATGGTTTGCATGAGCAGTTTTTTTCGTGCATTCAAAGACATGGGGCGCAAGGTTGATAAACCCTGAAGACGTGCTTTGAGCATATCATTTGGTGAATCGGTTTTTTTTGATGATTTTTCCACCAACTTGTCTCTCCAAACTGAAAGAGAGTCGGGTTGGTCCAACCAGACAAGTTTAGGAGGAGCAAATCTATGTGCGTTGGCTTGACGAAAACAAGCGGGACATATGCCTTTGCTGCTAAACCCCAACGTGGATTCTCTCCAACCAACTGCTCCTTCTAGTTTTGGAGCACCGCATGTTTCACATGTGACGGATGGACGTGGTGTTGGTAAAACTGGTTTTGATGCAAACTGCGGAAACAAAGTGAATAATCGTTGTCTTTCTTCCACCACTCTTTTTGTTGCTTCCGCTGCTGCTTTTTGTTCTGCTTCTTTTGCAGCTTTTGCTGCCGATACTTCTGCCATTTTTCGGTTTTTTTTAGACATTGGTTTTGAAGTTATTTCAAAATCAAACCCAGCGGAAGCTGCAGATGATGCCTCCTGTTCAGGTTCAGGTTCAAGTTCAATGTCAAGATATTCCGAGTCATAACCCGTGTGAACGCGTTTGCCTTTTTCTTTGCTCATGGTGGCTATACATTGAGTCAATATAAAAATTTCAACTTGTTATAAAACATAAACGTTTTGGTTTGCATTTGCATTGACTGATGAAGGAGGCGGTGTTGGAGACACGGCAGAAACAAACATGTCATTGACGCCATCAAATCCGGTTTTGAGCGTGGTGCCAATCACATCAATCCCGGTTGGTATTATGTTTGCAATTGTGGAAACAATTGGTATGTTGTCAATGGTAGACCACACTTCTGAAAAGAATGAAGTAAAACCGGTGGGCTGGCTTGGTGCTGTTGATGGTGGTGGGCTTGCAGGAGTTTCAATCGTCTTGTCAACATACTGGTTGCGTTGTTGTTCCCATGAAGCCGCATCAACACTCAGAGTCTTTGAAAACTTCATTGTGTATTCAAGACGAGAGATAATGTCCATTAAATTGTTTGTTATATGAGTCCCTTCAAGCGTCTCATATGCCATTAATTCGTTTCGTGTAAAATCCGGCAGTTTATCCATGTAATATTTGTTCACCTCTCGATTGTTCCTTATATAAAGCGTGCACAACTCATCACACACAATGAAGTTGAGAATGAACACGCCCTTTTGGTGCGAATGTTTTCTGACAATGAACGGCAGGTCGTGCAACAAAGCTTTGACCATGGTCCGATTTATGTTTTCATGGTACCATGCTGCAATTTCTGTCGTGGCTGGATCCAGTAAACTTTCAATGGTTCTTTTCATGATGACATTGAACCCGCCAAAAAATTCAATCCATTCTTGGAATTCGAAAGCGGTTATGTATTTGTCATCATCTCGGTTTATCACCTTTTTCACTAGTTCAAGCTCGTGAGAGAGCAAACTCGTGTTGATGCGAAGCGCACTGAAAAACAAATTTTCATTCACGTAAGTGTTTTCACTGCCGAAATTTCTCTCCCAGAACAGCAGGCCATCTGGATCGGTTATGACATTTGCAACATCCATTCTGCTGGATTGCAACATGTCATTTTTGATTGTAAGGACAAATTTCAACTTTTTTATTGCATCCGCAATCTCTGATGAAATTTTCTTCATCTTTTTCACGCAAAGGAGTTTCATTATCATGTTTTTCTCTCCAATGCCATCAACAATGTTCTTGAATTTGACAAGTCGTTTATGAATGTCCAACAAATAATTGTCGATGACTGCATTGTTTTGCATGCGACGACATGATCGAATGTTGTCCTGGAGAGTAAACAACAGTGCCATTTCATTGAGTGTTTTTTGACTTATACTTTGGATGCGTCTGTATTGGTCTGCAGTTTCATAGATGACTTTAAGTATCTCCAAACTAGCAACTAATGCCTTACCAGGGTCCATGTGCCATATTTAAAAGATAAATCTCACTATTAATCTGTAATATATTATTTTTGTTTGTGAAATCAAAAATAACACACAAAATTGAGTCATCGAAGTGCATGTGTTTTTATGATAGGTAATGTTTGAATGTTTTTATTCACATCTAGTCTGTCAATCATGTATTGGTCAAACTGATATGGCCAACTAGGTGAGTATTGTTCAATGTACTTGTGTATATCCCCTAGCAACGCATCATTGGGCGACTGATTTGAGTCGGAACAAATGAGACCAAAAACACGTTCTAAACAACAACGGTGCACTCGTGTTTTCAGTTCTTTCAATAAATTGAAAATGTGATATTTTTTGTCAAGAACAGATGAAATGTATTCAGTGTTTATGATTGACATTGAACCATAACAGCTGCACCACTTGTCTTTTCTATCATACAGTTCCAATAGTCGTTGAGTGTGTTCGGGATTCAACTTGGATATGAGATATTTTATTATCGGTATGTCATGATCCCACTTGTGTTCAAAGTTCCATATGAATATTGGATGAGGCATCGTGCTAGTCATGATCATTTCAGGTATTGGGTTTTGGATAAACACGGTGTCATGCAAAATGATGGCAGTTTTGAAAATTTTGTATTTGTTCAAATAATAGTAAGGAAGCAACTCTGCTTTGCCTGGAAATTCCGACTGAATGAAAAACACGTTTCTAATTGGTGGCGTGGATGGCAATGTGTGCACGAATCGGTAGTCGCTGTCATCGTCAATCATGAATATGGTGATTGTTGGATAAAGCTTTCGAACGCAGCTATAACACTCATTCCAGTACTTATTTTGATGTTCTGATTTTACATGCCGAGTTACAACAAAACAGTGTGTTTGAGATATTTCCATTACGTTCGTGTGTATGATCTATATGACATGCATTGGTTTATGTCATTTTTTACGAAAAAATAAAACATGACACACATGGTTCAGTGCAATAAGTAAAAAATTGAACCAGATATATAATGACTTATATGAAAAGACAAACCATGGCATCTTCACATTGTGTATCTTTGTGCGTTTTGAATGAAATTATAAATTCAATTGTCAAATATAAAATGCAATTGTCGGTGCCAACGCCAGTGCCATCAAGTCTCCAAACAAAAGACTGGAGAAAAGACCAACCATGGTACAAGGGTGGCAAGTCAAATGAATGTGAGTTGCTGCAACGCGGTCAAATTGAACACATGACCGGCAAGTGCTGTCCAAAAACAATTATGCGTATAAACAAACGGACCCACCAAATGCAGGAGCTTTCCAATCCCCTAACACGGTCGGATGGGTTTGACTGGACAGAAGATTTTGACGGAAAACAATCCATTGTTGGCAAAGATGGTTTAGAACATGATCTGTTTTACAATTTCAAAATGGTGTGTGATGCGGGTGGTGCGCAAACCAGGACATTGAGAGAAGTGCACTCTTTTATTGAAGCGCAAATGCAAGTGCTGCTGATTGGAAACTATCCAAATGCATATTTCATCAACATTTTGGATGGAGACCAAAGCTTTGCAAGAAAAGAACAGTTCAACCATTTGGTTGGATTGCCCGAATATTCAAATGTCAGAGAAAAAATATTTGTTGACGACATGTCTGCATTTAAGGATTGGTTTCAAACCCGATTTTGAATGATGCAATGTCATGACAATTGGGTCATCAAATGCTGAACGATGCGATATGCCAAGTCAAATGGAATGCGTTTTCGGGCGTATTCTTTGGATTCTCGATACTGGGGCAGAAACAAACTCCAAGTTTCTTGTCTTTTTTTTTCAATCAACGCATTGAACTGGTTGCATATGGATTGTTGTTGTGATGCATCCAAAGTTGCACCTTGAATGCAGAGTGTTGCATACGCACGGCTGCAATCCTTGGCTGGATACACGTAGCCTGGTTTGTATTCAAGGCAGATCCGGCCATTTTCAGTGCCGCTGTCCAATGCACACAGTGTCATTTCGGTCAACTGATCGCCTTCATTCAGGGTGTGTCCTTCCACGTGGCGAAACACTTTTACGGCTGGACTGACTGGCAATGCATATACATCACCTCCAATAATCCAGTCGTTTTCCGCGCTCATGTGAAATGTTTTGCGTTCACCAGATGGTTGCGACACCCATTCCACGCTTTGTTCTGTTAGTTGAATGGGTGAGCGCTCAAATGAAAACGCAACCACGGTGGTGTGGGTGTCTTCAAACACGGTTTCTTCGAAATATTTCACTTGAAGCAATCGATAATTCGTCAAGAATTGACTTCTGCAACGGGCGTCAATGTCGCGAGGCGACAAGAAGAACCCGGCTGGAATGATGAAAATCCCGGCAGCGCATCCTGCAACAGATTGGATGAAACACTTGTAAAGGTCATTGGTGTCGTATTTGTCGAACACGGTTTTGTCTTGGCATTTGTTTCGGGCCAAGTATGGCGGATTTGTGATGACGAATGCATTGCTGTAATCCGGTGGGTTCAGGAGCGTGTCTCGTTTCACAATGTCTTCTCGTTTGGGATCAATGTCGTATGCTTCAATCGGTAGAGCAGTGGCGGCACGTTTCAGCCAGTTTAACAAGTCGCCGGTTCCTGCAAATGGTTCGATGATGCGTTCAGAAGATTGAAGAGGCAATGGGAGTCCTTTCAAAATGTAGTCGCAACGGGTTGTGTAAAATTGGCCTGCCAGTCGTTTTTTGCTGATGCCTGGCATGATGTTGGTTCTGTGAGTTGTTATTTGTAATGTTTATATTGTTCAATTTTTATTACAATATCAATAAAATAAGAATTAACTCGGATGTGATTCGAACCAACGATTGCAAAAATCAAAGTCATCGTATCCAGAGTGGTCCATTATGTACTTGGCTGCTTCATCTATTAACTCTGAGTGTTTTGTCAGCATGAATCTTTCATATTTTCTCTTGATTCTTTCCAGATTCTGTAAATGGAGAACAACATCGTCGTCAATCATTTCATGATTTTCATCTGAATCATCCAAGTTGTCCAAATAGTCTCTTGCATTTGAGAGACTGTTTACATCTTGGTCAAACGAACGCGGAACTTCTATGTTTTTGGTTCCAATGAAATCAAGAAGTAATTCATAAAACTCATTCTCATCTCTTAAATTGTAATATGCACCCCATAAATTGCAGACTCTTTTTTCGTGAGATAATGTGATTTTGTTGGCATCTCTCAAAATGTTCATGCATGTTATGTAATCTTGCTCCTTCAAATGTTCTTTGACATCATCAATTACATTTAACACGAACCCAAGTTCAATGCGCATTGTGTGTAATAATACTATTGAATGAATAACCCTTTATATCAGCATAAAACAAAAATAATATAAATATATCATATTTGATTATGTATCATACATGTATTATATAATCATCACGTCATTGTCATATGAGCGAACCATTGAATGAATTATTGAATGAACCATTGTTGCACACATATGGGATGGATGAATCATTGCCACCAATGCGACCGAGCAGACGACTGCCTCCTGAGTATTTGATGCCAGTGCCGTTTTGCGAATTCATATGGGACCAATTGACATGGGCAATTTGTAATTGTGGAATTTGTTTATGCTGCATTATTTAGCATCGGCATTATCGTTGTTGTTGTTGTTGTTGTTGTTGTTGTTGTTGTTGTTGGGTTTGGGTGGGGACGGCATTTCATTCATGTCGCCGAATTCACCGAGTTCATCACGCTCGCATTCGATGGTGCAGTGATTGCGAAACAGTGCACGGAATTCACGGCTGGTGCGGCACAAATCCTCATTGTGAACCAGCTTGTGATAGCATCGAAGCGTGACGATGGTGTCGATTTTCGAGTTGTGTGCATTTTTGGGGATGCGTTGGAACAGGTGTTCGTGCAGTTCCAGAAGCTTGGGCCATTTATAACCTTTTCCAGCGAATGCCGGAGATGATGATGGCAGTTTGCATAAATCGGTGCTGTTTAACATGGTGCAGAAGGGGGATGGGAAGAAGAACGACATTTGATTGCGCCGGGCTTCCATTTGCAGCATGTTGGTGTCAAACTCAAGGTTGTGTGCAACGCACTTGCTGCATTGTGATAGTGCGGACTTGAAATCAAACAGCGCGATTCGAATGTCGGTTCCTCGTTGGATGGACATTTCACGCGTGATGCCGTGAATTGCCACACTTTCATCCGGAATTGGAATGTGTGTTCCCAAACTGATGATGACGTCCTTTAAATCCTGTATTTTATCAGACCTGGTGTCATAAATCAGGTAGCTGAGTTGAATGATGTGTGGCCATTGTGCGGGGTCCATGCACTGGCGGTTCTTGGGGGGGAGTCCGGTGGTTTCAGTGTCAAATACCATAATCTTCATTTTCGTGATTCTTTGTTATTGCCAATTGTGTGTCCTCATCATTTTGATTGAAATTGTTCAAATCAATTTTTACAACATTGAATTGAAATTGGTTTAGCAACACTTTTTTTATAGTTGTAATACATAAACCACAACAATGTTGAACAAATATTTGGTTGAGTTTTTTGGAACTCTGTTTTTTATCTATATCATTTTAGCAACCGGGAATGCCATCGCAATTGGTGCAGCATTGGCTGTAGCCATCATGGTCGGGGGTCCCATTTCTGGAGGCATGTTTAACCCAGCAGTGTCCATTGCCATGACTGCAGCAGGCAAGCTGTCATCCAGTGATTTGGTGCCTTACATTTTGGCTCAAGTTGCTGGTGGGTTGGTTGCCTTGGAGTTGTTTAAGCGCATCAAATTGTAAATTGCAAATTTTCAACTGCATGTGTGTGTATTTTATTATATTTGTATAAAAATATAAGAAATAAAAATGCCCAAGACGAAGAGACACAAGTTGCGTAGAAAAGTGGGTGGTGGTGAGGTTATGCCTCCACCCGCACAACTCCCCATGCAACCAGCACCTGGAACAGCACCTGGAACAGCACCTGGAACAGCACCTGGAACAGCACCTGGAACAGCACCTGGAACAGCACCAGCAGTACCCGCGCAACCACCATCTGAAACATCATCCTCTTCAAGTTTTCTGTCCCCTCCTCCTCTTCCTCCTCCTGCTGCTCCTCCAAAAGTTGTTCCACCTCCAGTTCCAGAACCACCTCCAGCGCCTTCTTTTTTTGGAAAAATTGCCAATATATTCAAAAAGAAACCAGCTGAACAACAACCACAACAACCACAACAACCTGAACAAAATAAAGGATTCCTTTCAAGAATATTTTCCAATGACCATGCCTGGAACTTCTTTGGTGGTAGAAAAACCAAACGACGCGTTAAGAAGCACAAGAAGTCTAAGAAGTCTAAAAGTTCCAAGAAACACTGAATTAAACGCGCGCATTACTTGCGCACTCGTTTTATGAGTGCATATAAAAGCACAAGACACAAGAATCCAATGGTGGTGTAATACATGCTGGACAGGGTTCCCGATGGGATGCCTCCAAGTTGCTTGGTGCAGTTGCGACGACGCTGTGTGAACGCCTCTCGTTCGGTTGCTCCAGTGATCGGGTTGGTCTTGTTTGGAAACCATGCAGCAGGCATATTTTTGATGTCAGCGGTTGCAACATAATTAGTGGCTGAAGACACATTGTTGTTTGCATCAATGGTTTCCAGCGTTATGCTTTGACAGTCGGGGGTGGAACCCAGTTGAAACGCTTGAAACAACGAAAACGGATTAATCGCAGCAGCACTCGACATGGTTCCTGGAATCAAACCTTCAAATTCAGTGAATTGGACACCTCCTAGACCAGATGAAATGAAAGGGATGTTGCCATCCGGCACGTTGTTGATATACACGTATCGGTCAACAACGTTTCCATTGGTGGAATCACTGCTCACAACTTTGCATTTGGCTCCCGTCTTAAGAAAAAATTTATTTCCAAGGGGTTTTCCAGTTGCGGATGCTTCTCCGCTGCCAGACACAAGCAGTTCAACATATGCAATTAATGCGGCAATATCTCCTGCCAGTGTGTCCAATCCTCCGCTGCTGGACACCCCCAGTTCTCCAGGAGTTCTGATTTGTTTGAAATACTGATAGTCGGGCCCGAGCAGTTCTTGTTCCACATTGTCTAAATCTCCTAGCACTTCCTGGAATAAATTAGACATGGCGTTTAAATATTATATGACTATTGTATATGATATATGATATATTATATTACATATACATTAAAAAATGAGCTCAACCTATGAAAAATGCATTAGTTTATACCCACAAGTGCTGTTCTTTGTTTTATTATTGTTGTGTCATATGTATCATCTATCTTATGCTTATGCACTGATTGGATACATCGGCAATTCGGTTGTTAATGGCGCGTTGAAACAATTGTTTCGTTCTCTCATTGGACAAGCCGGGGATAGACCGGTCCCTCATGCAGCCGTTGGCGCATTCGACGATCTTATTATTTCAATTTGGCCGCAGCATGCACAAAATCGTGCTTATGGATTTCCATCCGGTCATGCACAATCGATTGGATACGTTTCAGCATTTTTGCACCAGTTTTTTTGGAAAAAGTGGCATCCTCTCGCAATCATTTCACACATACTAATTGCATCATACTTGCTGGACACGCGCATTTCTTACAAGCGTCATACATTCATTCAAGTGTTATTCGGGTTTTTATTTGGAATTGCAGTGTTCCACATGTTTCATTGGTATTGGACATCTTAAGCTTTAAGACATGTCCACGCTGGGAATGGACGTTTTAGAAGGATCGTCCGTGTTGAGATTGGCATGGGTCAAGTTGTTGGTTTGATTCGGCACATCGTTCATGATTTTCATTAGCATTTGAGAGTTGGCATTGATGCGATTTTTTTGGTCATCTGCTGAGTCTTTCAGTTTGTCATATGTGGTTTGGAGTGTGGCGGCCTGGGACTGAATTTGAACCACATCAGGGTCTAAAGCAGAATTGGTTGAAGGTGTTGTGGTCATGCCTTCTAAAAATGAGAAAGTTGAACCGTATTTGATTCTTCGATAAAGAGCAACGAGAGAAAATGCTAGAATAATGCAGAGGATGCCAATGATAATATTGTAAATTGTTGTCTCTGAAAGCTCATCGGGGAGAAAGAAGAAGAGGGAATGGAGTGAGAATGACTTCATGTATGACAGATGACAATATAATATCAGCATATTATTTTGTAATCATTGAAACGTGTTTTTAAAATACATGTGTGTATGCACAATGACATTATGTGGCATTGTATCATTGGTTTTTCTTCATGTTCGCGAGTTTTGCATTCGATTCATTTTGAGACTGCACCACTTTTTGAATCATGTCCACATTGTTTTTGATGCCGGTTTCATTTTGAGCCATAAGTGTATTTAGTTGAGTTGCTGTGGTCATGAGAGACGCAATTTGTGTTTTTAAAAGTGCAATTTGTGCAGTGTTTTCATCAATTTGAGCTTGTCTGGATTGTTCCGATGTTTCCGATGTTTCCGATGTTTTCGATGTTTCCGATGTTTCAGATGTTTCAGATGGGTCAAGACCTTCGATGACGTTGGATTTAGAATAAAATAAGGCATGTAGCAATAGCCACGAAAAAAACAGTATGAGAATGCTGCACAGAATCATGTTCAATCAAACTGCAATAAATAATATCTTCAACTTAATATATATTGAATATTATTTATTTGTTCTAGTTCATCATTTCAAAAAGAATATTATGACATCAACTGTGTATGCAACAATATCGGATGGCGTTGGCTGGCGACACTCAAACAGTCTGATTACAACCAAACAAGTGCATTATCCCACTAAACCATCTGATCCTTCCACTCGTCAAACAACGACCAACCAAGTGGTTCCTGGATTTAGTCGGCCAAATGAGAACGGTGCATTGTTAAATATCCCGGCTGCAGCTCGTGATGAAGCGGCGCATAATTACACTGGACCGGCTTTAAAGGCTCGCCCCATGAAGCATTGGCGCCGCAAGCTGCAGCCAACCGTGAACAGCGGTCGCAGCGTGAATTCCGTTTCTCTCGTCATTGACACACCCGGTGGCACCACTAAATCGGGGAATGGCGTGTCCTGCGATTGTGGTGATACAACGGCTGATTCAACTGCCAAGCTAGACCAGAAATTAATGAAAATTCCTTCGCAAAAATGTGAACCTTGCGACAAAGTGGAAAACAAGGGCTATGTGCAAGTTGGCGACCCGTCGAATCCAAACAGCTATCAAATTCAAACGGGGCTTTACAACACAAAGTACATTGGCTGCTGCCCTTCAAACAATGTAATCAAATCCGCAGTGACGTTGATGAGCAAGGCATATTATGGAGACACTCGCGCTTATTTGCAGTCTAGATGCAAGCGCTATGACCAGAAACTTTCCACAAATCCGGTTCCAGGTGTTCAATACATTGGTCCAAATCACATGCCCAACTGGCCCAACAATGAGTGTTTTGGTCCACAAACGCGCCTCACTGGCAGTTGCTTGTATCCTCAGTGCAGTGCAAATGAAAATCTTCTGCCCAACAAGTGCCAGGGAATCACGATTTATAAGCCGAACAATGTGCCATTTGCAAAACAAGGTGGTGTTAGCAGCGGAACTCGAACATTGAACCTGCGAGTGAACACCGTTAATTTGAACGGCAATTCATTTGCCAGTGCATTTGGTGCAGAAGGGGCAAACGCTGGAAAATACAGTTATGAATACAACCCATCCTACTTTGTGAAAAATAACTACCAAGTTCCAAATTGCAAGTTGTATTATGGAAGCAAATCCGGCAATCACACTGTGTGCTTTTTTTCACCAACTGAAAACAAGAGTGCATCTTTGCCAAATCCGGTTACAGCTGCTGGATACAAGTCATAATTTGTTGTTTGGATGATTGCATTATTGCATAAATCGAATTCGTTTGACATGAGGGAACAATAGTTTGTCAACAGTGGTGCGAACACAGAACAGGCGATGCAGAATGATTCCCAGTAAGAAGACCCCAGCGGCGGTCCATGCAAATGAGGTGTGTGTTAGTCGAGAGATGATGTATGCACCAATGATTGTCAAAACAACGTCCACGACTGCAACATTTGCTATGCGAATGGAATGTGCGCCCTTTCCAGGAACTCCCAGCGCGTTTCGATATTTGCATAGTCCCAATTCGGAACCCACGTTTGCCATTCAGGATACGGATGTATTTATTTTTGAAATTAGTAATTAAATATTATACACTTGGAGTATATAATATTTGAAAATGAACACAGAACCAGATCTAAACCCCAAACCAACTGTGTCGTCGTCGGATCGAACAAAAGAGGAGAGGCAAGCGCAGGTGCGCCCTATTTTGGAAAAGCTGACCGAGTTGAAACTGCATGCATCCAAGTTTGATGCCATCAAAAAACTGATGCTGCAAATGAAGGAGTATGTTGCAAATGGTGAACCACAACAGGTGAATATTGAGTTTCCAGAGTTCAATCGGCGCATAAAAGGAACCCTGGAGACAAATCGTTGGACCGAGTCTGTTATCAAGATGACAGAAATGAAGTAAGTTTTATGACTTGCTAACACTCTTTAATTGGATGCCATCGTTTGAATCGAACATTAAATGTGCATTCCATTTTCACACACTTATTCAAGTCAACCAGAGGGGTTGATGTCTCGTCTTCATCATCACTTTCTTCCAGTGCATCCAGGTTTCGATTTTCTTTGATGTTTCTAAAAATTGAGTTCATCATGACGCTTGTTTTGTAATTTGGAATGTGTGCAATCATGGTGTTGTGCGTAATTGGTTCTTCCATTTTGTGCAACACGTGATAGATATCATTTTGAGCATCAGCTTTTACGTAGAATGTGCGAACATTTGGTTTGAATTGAGTGCGTTGTTGTGGTTGTGGTTGTGGTTGTGGTTGTGGTTGTGGTGGTGATTGTTGTGGTGATTGTTGTGGTTGTGCATGTGCTTGTTTTGGGAAAAACAGCGAATTCGTGGGCTTTGGAGTGGGTTCTGGTTGCGTTTGTGCCAAATGAAACAACAAGTTTTTATATTCAGTGCATTCGCGTTTCAAACATCGATGTTGAATGGAATACACTTCATATGATTTTATGCTCATTGCATCATTCAATGCATCGCTAAATGATGAATGCATGATTGGCATAAAGAACTGAAATGGCATGGACGTTGCGGCATTGCATTTTTTCAAAGACTCAAACAATCGAGTGAAACGAGTCATGCTGCCATCATTTTCCTGCTTTATACCACAAAGGTAATGCACATTTTCCACACTAAATCGTTGTTTGTCGAACAGTTGAGTGCCATACAATATCGTGCCTGTTCCATTGTGCCATGAATCATCTATGGCATCGACGTTGACGTTGAGCATCCGCACAGAGTCAAATGACACTGGTTGCGCGTGATGCGATGCAGTTCCCTCAATGTAAGGCCTTTTTGCAATTTGAAACATCCAAACTTGCTTGCATGTGAACCACAACACACATTTTTTTCCTTTAGGTATGACAGCATAAATATCTGCCAAAAATTTCTTATGAACGTTGTTTTCATAAAAAATACGACATTCATTCATCAGCCGTTCTTGCACAATTTTTTGAAAATCATTCAGCTGATTATTTTGAGAACGCCCATGGTTGCGAGACTGATTCATATTGGAGTTGCAGAGATGCATTTTTATGTAAACATCGCTTTAATATGATTTCAAAATCATTGATAAGCGGACCCAAGTTCAATGAAACTTGAATTAGGCATGGATGATGATTCGGGCTCTGGTGCCGGGGCATTGAGTTCCATTAAATATCGTTTCAATTCATTTTTCATTGCGTCATTTGCTGGGTCATTTGAAGAAGCGCCACTATTTCCTGGGTTGGCATCCGTTTCTTGGATGCTTTGTCGCTGTAGCTCTCTAAACAATGTGTCATATTTTTGTTGAGGACGCTTTACAAGGTCCTTCATTTTTGGAACAGTCAACGTTTCTTTGAAAAAAACATACAAGTTATGCAAAATGAAAATGATGACAAAAGAAACGATCGCAACTTGAATCACCCAAAACATGTTTCTTGTTATTTTGGATTGAGAGATAATGCAAGATTAAGATATGCTTACAAAGTTTTTGCGGATTTGAAACGTATCTCAAAATATATGCCATGCACGCACATGACCCAATACAAAACATTATAAAACATTAAAAACAAAATGATTTAAACCCATGTACAAAGATTATTGCAATTAACTGAACATGCCCCCCAAATCATCTTCGTCTTCAGCTCTTGCAGCTGGGATTCCGATTGTAATTGTTGAACGCAATGGCGATTTGCGTGCTTCCAGCATCAACGCTTATAATCCATTGGAACTAGCAAAAAAGTGCAAATTAAAAACCGCGTCTGGGTTTGAAATACGTGCAGAATGGGCGTATTCCGGTTCGTGCACGACGGATGAACGATTTATGGTGGAATTATGGGCACGCGAAGACGGTGCCGCAGGACAAGAAAACAAGTACGAATTTCCACCGCCAGTGGACACAATTTTATTTTTCGGAGCATGTGCTTTAGTGGCCAAGGACATGTCATCTCGACACAGTGTTATCCCTTTAACGCTTGATAAATGGGACAAAATGTACAATTTTCTATTTGGCGGATTTGATTCTTTGGTGAACGGTGATGAAGATGATGATGAGGAAGATGAATTGGATTCGATTCCTGCACACAGAAAAACAAAGGACGGGTATTTGAAAGACGGATTTGTGGTGGACAGCGGTGATGACGATGACGAAGATGACGAAACGGATGAAACGGATGACGAAGAGGAAGAAACGGATGAAGATGATAAAGATGTCGAAGATGATGATGATGACGACAACGAAGACAATGACGACGATGATGCGGACGATGACTGTGTTGCACCAAAGCACAGTGCTGCGATAAATTCAAAAAAAGTGTCAAAAAAACGCGAGAAAAAACAACCACGAGAAGAAATTTTGGTCGACACGTCATCTGAGTTAAGTGAGGAAGCGTATGAGTATTTGGATGATTGATTAAAACAAATAGTTCAAAAACAACATAAACCATGTGTATTGTAATGGTGTAACTTATTTTAGAAAATGTCCTATTATTTTGAATTACCAAAGTTGCACAACATGGTGATTCCATCGGAGTCTTCCTTGTTTTCAATCAACTCATCTCCCGAAAATGCGTGTTCTGTATTGATTTCACACACATTAAACATGAATTTGTGTGCAGTTAAAGAACAAATTGAAGAATGCGGAGAAGAAGTCTGGGATTTCATCAAAAAATACACGAATCCATTCGAGTTTATTCACACATCAATTCCCAACTGCAAGACGTCCACAGTGAGCAAATTGCGTCCATTGTCGCGTTCATTTTACAAAATGATAGAGTTGCACGCAACTTTTTTTTCACCATCGGATTTTTCACACGGCATAAAAACGTTTCATTTGGCTGAAGGACCAGGAGGCTTCATTGAAGCGTTGGTGCACATTCGGTCTCGTCAATCAGGAGAAGCCCAAACGGATGTGCATTACGGAATGACTCTTTTGAACAATGATGCATCGTGTCCTGGATGGAAAAAAAGCAAGAGTTTTTTGGAAATGCACCGAAATCGAGTGTGCATTGAAACTGGTGCAGATGGAACTGGGAACATCATTTCACTGGCAAATTTTGAGCACTGCGTTTCAAAATATAAAAACGCGTGTCATTTCATCACTGCAGATGGCGGGTTTGACTTTTCTTGCGATTTCAACAATCAAGAGACGATGGTCTCTCGGTTGCTGGTTGCAGAAATGGGATTTGCACTGGCGTTGCAAAAACATGGTGGGCATTTTATTCTCAAAGTGTTTGACACGTTCACAAAGCCCACAATTGACATCATGTATGTGTTGTGCAATTTTTATTCGGAAGTGTTTGTGTCAAAACCGTGCACCAGTCGTCATGCTAATTCAGAACGATACATTGTGTGTAAAAATTTTCGTTTGAAAACATCGGACACATTGTTGCCGCACTTGGTTGACATGTTCAAACAGTTGGAATCGTTTCCGCAGAATTCAGCAATGACTTCCATTCTTCCATGTGTCCACGATTCTTATTTTTTGAACAAGATAGAGGAGTGCAATGCCATTATTGGACAGCAACAAATGGAAACCATAAATTCCACGATTCACATGATCATGAATAAAGGAAATGTGGAGAAATTGGAATCAATGAAACGACAGAATGTTGCAAAGTGCATCAGCTGGTGTGATAAACATGCCATACCTTACAACAAAGTGATTCAACAAAACAACATTTTTTTAAAACACTCATGAAATTTCATGAAAATAATATAAACCTTATTCTTATATAAATGATAGTAGCAAATGCAATCCACACTCCAAATATTGTACAAAACAATTTATTCACGGCGAAAGAAAGAGAGATTTGAAACCATTTTGGAGCCATTGCAAGCTATTCTTCAAATTGCACTGCTCTCGTTTTACCCCGTGGGAACCAAAATCACAATTCAAAACAACATGCTGACATTGCAGCCACCGGCATATTCTCAGTCCATGTTGCGATGGTACAACAACGACACCAAAGAAGACCTGTATTTTTTATTCAATGTGTTTCATCGTTTCAAGAAATTTTACGCGCATTGCAAAAAAGATGACGGCTCGGTTCAACACCGACTGCACGTGCTTTTGACGGACCTTGCAAAAACGGGCATAAACAAGTTGATACGAACATACGGTCAAACAGACAAGCCGCACATTCTGCAGACGCTGACGATGTACCGATACATCCTGGATGACCAACTTTCGCCGGATATTATGACGCTTCAACCACCGCCGCAAAACTCTTCCAAATCTTACAAAATGAAACCGGTTTTAAAAGATGATGACGACGAGGTGACAAATGCAAACAACACGGTGGACGACATTTTCATTAAGATCGTTGACATTTACACGCCGGAAATGCAGCACATCATTTACAACACACTGGTTTTGATGCAGAACAATGAATCGAATTACCAAGCATATGCGGAAGGACTCAACCGGATGCTGGAACCAACTTGCGTCATACTGAAAAAGTGGATTGATGAGCACATTGTTTATTGACATGTGTGTCTTTTTCGACACATGATGTTGTCGCAGTTTTCCATACAAAGAACAAAAAATTGAATTGATATGAACCTGTATTGCTTAATATCAATCGACAAGCTTGCCACAAGAAGAACAATGGCCAACATTGATATGATGAACAACGAGAACGACCGGACCCTTGAAGACTATGAGATTGAAGAAGAACTTGAACAAGAAGCTTACGTCAGGGAAAAATTCCCGGAGTGGCTTGCTTCATATGCACGCAGAAACAACTTTGCAATGTGTTTGATTGGTTCCATGACATATTATCAACTATTTGATGCATACAAAAACGTTGACATCGATGAAGTTAATAAAATCACAGCAGACATTCAATACCACAAAGAACACTTGATACGCGAAGGTGAAACTGTGCATGACTTGTCATTTTGTGAAAAAGATTTTGAGGATGATGCTGTAGACGAAGACGAATACGAATGCGAAAAAAAAGACATGAAGCGCGAAATCGAGTCTTTCTTGAACACGCACCATTTCAGTGTTCATGAATTGAAATACCTGATTGAACTCGCACACATCAAAATATGCAATATGACTGCAATGCGCAATGGGGGGAAGTGAAATGACACAGGAAAATGGGTAAGCAAATCGGGTAAGTTCAAAAAACAGCATGTCATTTGAACAAAACAAGGAAGCATTGTTCAAATTGCATGTTTTTTATTATATTTTTTACGACATTTTATCGTGTTATCTCTCGTTTGTTTATGCAGCAATTGTCAAAATGTGCAGTTTGAAAACGGCCCATATGGCAAGTGCGACTCCAATGAACAAAAATAAATAAGGAAACAAGACCAAAAACCAAGACACCTTGGTGTATCCTGCTGAGCAAAGCTGATTCAGAATCCAGGTCCAAAACAAAGTGAACAACACACTTGCAAACGTAAATGCACCCTTGGATTGATTTACGCTAAAATTCAACGAATTCAAATAAGGATGCATTTTGGATTGGTTGACTTTCATGAAATTTGAAAACTCACTCATGCTAAAATATGCGCCAATCATGTAAATGATGGCAAGAGTTATATAAAGCTTTGCTGGAGTGCATAGATCTTGATACATGGACATTTTTGAATGAATTGATATGTTATACATAAATGCAATATTTTATTGGTTTATCAATGATGCATTTAGTTGTTGTGACACATGAACAAAAGTGGTGCATAGAGGCATGTGCTTGATACAAGATGCATTGATATAAGTGCATGCACTCCGAAGACCGCCCAAGTAGTCTAAAACCGTGTCTTCAATTGGCCCTCGATAAGGCACCCGAATGACACGGCCTTCTGATGCGCGGTAGTCATTCATTCCGCCATAGTGCTTATTCATCGCATGAGATGAACTCATGCCGTAAAACAGCTTGGATTGACTGCCATCCGGATTGGAAACTAGCTGGCCTGGGTTTTCATCATGGCCCGAAAATGCTCCACCCACCATGACAAAATCGGCGCCACCGCCGAATGCTTTTGCCATGTCGCCGGGACACGTTATTCCACCATCGCTGATGATGTGGCCACCCACTCCGTGTGCCGCATCAGCACATTCCATGATTGCTGAAAGCTGCGGCATCCCAACTCCGGTTTTCATGCGCGTTAAACATGCGCTGCCAGACCCAATCCCAACTTTTACAACATCCACACCGCCATTCAAAATGAGCTCTTCCACGATTTCACGTGTCACCACATTGCCGGCAACAATGATTTTGTCTGGATACTCCGCCCGAACGCGTTTGCAAAAGTCAACTAGAGCCTTAATATAACCATTTGCAATATCAATGCAAATCCAGTTGCACTGCACCTGTGCCAAAATCCTCTGCAGACGTTGAAAATCTTCATCCTTAATGCCGGTTGAGACCATGAACATGTCCGGGTCGAATGTCATGCAATTATCTGATTGATATTTGACAAAATCATTCACATCATAAAATTTGTGAAATGCGGTGATGATCTGGTGCTTTGAAAGCACACGGTAGACGTCAAAACATCCGATGGTGTCCATGTTGGATGCGATGACTGGTACTCCGGTCCATGTTCTTGATGTTCGTTTGAAATGAAATGTTCTGGTTAGATTCACGTTTGACCGGCTGTCAATTGTGGAGCGTTTTGGTCGTATTAAAACATTATGAAAATCAAGCTTAATTCCTTCTTCGATTTTGGGCATGGCCACATATATTCATTTATGCTAAACATGTTTTTATTATCATTTTGTGAAATGATTACATGATGATAATAAATGAATCATAAATAAGTCATATGAATCATAAATAAGTCATATTATATTTGCATTTGCTTGAGTGCATCAATTGCATATGGTTTGGGGATTTGGGGATTTGGTACATTGGATGAATTTAATGCAGGTTGATGCCATGGTGCCGGGTCAGGAGGTGGGGGTAATCCCATGAATCCACGATATCCACCTACTACTGAACTTTTTAAAGTGTCCCATCCGATTCTTGTAGTTGAGGGAAACCCGCCAAAGTCGGCTCCTCCACGCTTGGACTTTCCGCGTTTGCTGCGCTTATATCCGCCACCCATGCTTAATGCCTTTGGATCCAATGCAGGAACCAATGTGTTGGTTTGTTTCATGCCAGGTCCCCACATTTCAGGAACGGCGGGTTGAATGCCGCCAACCACTACGCCATTTGGGCTTAACTTGAAATGATTGCCATCATTTTGGCCATTCCAAGCCGGACCAACTGTTGTCATGCGATTCCAACCTCCATACCCGCCTTTCTTGGCGCGTCGATGGCTGCGTTTAACATTGCGTCTAACTTTGTGTTTAGTATTACGCCGTGTTTTCATATTTGTGCCGTTGTCTATATATAATATGAATTCATATTATAAATATTTTTTGTATTGTGAAAAAAACATAGAAACACATCCTTATGTTTAAAAAAACCAACATGTTGCCTTATACGAATCAAGAAGCAAACGCATTGTCTAAATCCAAATTCAAACATTTCCGGTCAAATTTATATGGAGGAACAAGAACGGCTGCAACTCATTTCATACATTCCATGGCTGTCTCTGCTAAATTGTTCATAGCGTCTATTGCATCGTGCGTAAACGGATTCATTCCGTCTGCATTTCGATACACGACAGCCAGCGTTTGTTTGTCCATCATAGAAGACGACCTGCAAAACAATCGCATACCAATTCCTCAAAAACAAAAACAAAAACAATCAACTTTAAATGAACTTGAATTGAATGACATATCTATGCCACTGAGTGTTTCTGATGAAGACAAATTGGAATGAAACAAGCGCGTTTGTGTTCATTCAATGTCGACGTGTGTCAAGAAGTGCCGCCTGCAACACATTTTGTTTAGCTTGAGTCTGTCCATGACTTCTCCTTCGGGCGTTTTGTTAATGTATTCTTTTGTGAGATAAATTACCTTTTCGGTGTCCATTCCGCGCGACATCTTGAGTTTTCGCACCTCGGCAAGGTAGTATTCGTATTTGTTTCCAATGACGTTGCCGCATGTGAAGCACTTGACAGGAATGATCATTGGTTAGATATTAAATGTTGGGTTGTGTGGCTTGACTTGTGTTCTAATTGTTGTATTATGCTGTTATTTTTAAATCAATTTTTAAAAGTAATCCCGTTCCATTCATTTTTTTTCAGGTTCTTCTTTTCTTAATTGTTCTTTTCCGGCCACCTTTTTTGCGGATGTGGTCCTGCACCGTTTTTATTAGGATTGGTTTTGTGGTTTTGTCTAATGGGTTTGGAATTGGTAAATTGTGTTCTTTGGCATAGGCAACGAGCTCATTCGTCATCATTGCATAAGCACTTGTAGGAGCAGTAGGAGCGCTTGATGAAGCAGCAAATGATGGAAACATGGAAGCAACTTTTGAAGCAACATCAGATGTAAATAATGAAAATCGTGATGCAGACACTTCTTGTGAAGGAGGAGGTGCAGTTATTTGTTTGTGTTTTTCTCTCATTTCATCTAATGTGATTGTTCTTTTTTCAGATGATTTGATTCGCGACACATAAGACTGCATTTGCCTGCACTGGATTTGTGTTTCAAATTCAAATGTTGGTATTCCTTTTTCATTTAAACTTCTAACTTGATTATGCGTTATCGACATGGTTTCAGGAACGATGAATGGACGCCCGTGACCGTCTCGTATTATATACCTTGGGTCGATTTCTTTCATCAGGTCTGTTATGATTTCAATTTCTATTGGTTCTCGTCTCTTTGGGACTTTTTTTTCCATTTTGTATGTTCCAGAAAAAAAGTTGAACACCAATGTGAATGGGTCTATGCATTTTATCTCACCAGATGCATGCAATGCATACTGCAATTGACTGACATCAATCCTTTTTTCACGTGCAACCTTATCCAACTCATCCGTTAAAGCCATTCGGTAAAATATTTGATGATGCTTTGTGCCAAATTCGAACATGTTTTGCGCTTTGCATGCATATAATTTCATTGGTGCTTTTACAACATCCATGGTTGTATCAGGGTCTTTTTGAATGATGGATGCAACAATGTATGTGTAAACTGCACCTTTTTCAAATTGTTGTGGAGTAGGATTCACAAGTAGTGGACTCATTTCATCTATGAATATCAAGTGTTCCGCACTATATGGATCGATTGGAATATAGTAAAATTTGCCATCTTCTCCTTTCATGCATTGCATTCCAACACGAGAACTTGGATGCATTATTGTCCCGCGTTTCATGCTTCTTTTCACAAACGGCATTCGCTTAATTGGAGGCAAACCACTTCGTGTATTTGAAGGCTCATGCCAACTAGGACTTGGCTTTGGCTTTGGTTTTGGATTTGGTTTTGCTTCAGACATTTCTTAAAAAAATGCTATAAATTTGATTTATATTATTTTTAAATGTATACTATAGTTATTTCATTTGCATTCATTTGCACTCCATTTGCATTCATTTGCACTCATTTGTCTTTCTCTTTGACAACCAACTGAATTTTGGGTTTTCTACCGGGCTTTTTTTTCTCTTGTTCTGGAGCAACAGCCGCTGCCTCAGGGGCTACTGCTGTTTTGGCTCTAGGTTTGGGTTTGGGTTTTGGCAAAGGAGCAGCGACAGGTGCAGCGACAGGAGCAGCAGTGTTGGCAGATTCATCAAGTTCTGCCTGTTCCTGTTCCAATGCCGCCATCTGTTTTTCAAACGCAGTGGATGTTCCCAACAAGCTCTTAACCACCAGTTCTGCATTGTCGATGGAACGCACCTTTTTGAATGCAAAGTATCGATTGTAAAAGGAGATGCGTCGTTCATAGTCTCGCATGTGCGGTGCTTCTCCTAAATCGGACACATAAGCCGGATTTTGTTTCACTCTTTCCATCATTTGCGCATAGAGCTGTTCAAACATGCCGGTTCCATCCGGCAATCCCAAGTCCTTGAGCGCATCATCCCGCTCCACAACTTCGAATCCAAAGTTTGCCATGAGTCGTTTCAAGTAGTTGAAATTGACCAAGTATTCACGAAACGTCTTGTTGATGGACTCTTGATACACGTCAATCGCATATCCCACACTCGTTTCATCATCCGGAAACTCAGTTGCGGCATATGCTTTGACCACTTGCCACACCCGTTTGCCATTGTGCATGACAGAGATGCCATCCCCCATCTCATACGGCTTCAACGCGTCAAACATGGTCGCACCGTCATATGTGGTGCCGATGAAGTAGCCGCCCACTTCAGTGCACTCGCACACATTCCGCAGAAAGTTGCACACATTCACGCGGGTCTCAAACATGTAATGAATGGCGAACTGGCATGACGACACGTTGAACCCGTTTTCGGCTTTGCCGTATTCACGATACACCCCCTCACCCAGGAGTGCCTTGTCTTTCGGCCCATCACCGAAAACCGCACGTGTGATTTGCTTGTATTTTTCACCGCTGATGCCGGCGCCACTCTTGATATTCAATGCGCTGTTGCCCTGTACAAAGAGTGCGGCAGGCATGATGCTGAAGCGCTTGCAGTAATCCAAATAACGAGCACATGCGCCGTCCAATTGGTTCTGAATGTTGTCTTTTGATATGTCAATGCCAAACACAAACGAGAGATTGGAATGTATCCATTTGGGAAGGTCGCCGCCTTTGCCCACTGCAAAGTCAATGAGCGTGTTGCCGCGCTTGCTTGCACCACCAATGAGTGCGCGTTTGACAAACAGGTTATGAAAGTCGCGCAGTCCGCGCGTGGTGGTGTCCCTTGATGCTGTGATGCGATTGTAATACACGTCATCATCTGCCAACTCATCGGGGATGTCTTTGCCAGTTGTCAACATTTTCTTGGTTATGGGATTGTGGATGGTGTGCCAGTTGGAATTCGCAACGTGGTAAGCATTGCCGTAATTCTTCTGACCACTACGATACTCTGCTGTCTTGTCGGTGCGCACGCGAAGTGGAACCCAACGGAAACGCGGGTCAGCTGCTCCCACATTGTATGCACACTCAATAATTGTTCCATCTTCAATCACTTCATTTTCACTCGTGAGCAACATGCCGCGGTTTCCTGCTGCATCTGCACGAAGGATGACATTGCACACATGTGCATCCGGGTCATATGGATTTGTTGGATAAAACGGCGTCGGTTTGTATGAATCCTCACTGTCATTCCGACTGCCATGCTTTTTGTGTGCCGGCAGCTTGCCTTGGATGACGTCTTCGCATGGATTCAAATAGCCATGCTTTTTTTCATCAAACCCCACACGCAGTGTGAGAGTTTTGTATTGAATTACTTGGTCCAATTTTGTAGCATTCATGCCATCCGTGTAAATGCTCGACACTTTGGGTTGACCATTTGTGTCTTTTACAATGGTGGCGAGAAAGTCAATCGTGTTGGCTTCTGTCGGCTTCCATTTGAACGAAAGTTCCCATGTTGTCTTGGTTTTTGGACCGGGCGCCTCACCCCCAGCTTCACCACCGACCGGCGCATCTGCTGGTGTAAAAATCATGCCATCGGTGTTGTACTCAAATACAGCGGAATCAATCTGGCTCATCAGCGTTGCACAGCATTGAAATATGCTTTGGTCCGCACCCGTGTATTTGAATTTTTTGTATTCAATGCGTATCGGGCATGTGGGTGCTCCGCGCACAATCGAACGCACTTTCAGTTCGGTTATTGCTTCAACTAAGAGAGGCAAACGGAACTTGCTGACCGGTGCTTCTGCAGATGGAGGCACAAAATGGAGCGCACGCATGTCTTTGCCTGCAATGTAATAGACGTCAAATGCAGCAAATAGGTTGATAAATCGACCATTTTTGTCATGCAATATGTGTTCTCCGTCAAGCAGCGTGTTGAACAATTTGTCATTGTCGGATTGTGCGCCGGTGAATTGAATGCTCATATTGGTGTCAATGAGGTAAATGCGTCCAGATGTGGAAATGTAAAGCAGCTTGCGCATGCCGTCGGCTTTGTCAGTGACCGTGTAATTGTTTCGCACATTGGGAATGGTGCAGTTTTCATTGATGGGGACAATGTTTTGCACTTGAAGCGTGTATGAAGATGGACCGATGAAATGCTTGGGCAACAATTTTACAGGGGGGTCATTTTTGTCTTTCTCTTTTGGTTCTTTTTCAGGATGCAACAAATGCATGTATTCATGCGCAACGTCTGCCAACTCGGCTGCACCCACCGGATAGTTGGTGCCTTGCAGTCCAGACATGACGGTCTTGATCGCAGAACGCAGCGCATCTGCCAGTTTTTTCGCGGAACTGAATGCAGTTCCTTGTCCAACTGCGTCATTCAAAACTTCAATCTCAATCTCGTATTTGGGCTGTGATTCAGCAACCTGGGACTCGGCAAACGTGTGTGTGGGAATCATGTGCCGACTGTTGCCAGAATAATCGCGCCTAGACTCTTTCACGATGCTCATGTCGACAACAAATGGAAACGCGGGGTTGCGAAACGTGCTGCGATTGATGTAGCGAAATGTTTTTTTGCTGCTGCGCCAAGGGCCGACAACCGTTTTAGCAGTTGATGAAGATTCCGCAAACTGTTTTTCTTTTTGGAGAGAAAGACGGAAATTGAAGTCATCAAAGTTGAGCGGAGGAATAGTTTCTCCGTCATCATCTTGGAATCCTGTTTTTTGAACGAACACTGGCATGACTTTTTCGAGAGAATTGGTTTTGCAATACTGTTGGATGTTGTGCATGCCTCGAATTTCAGTGCGAATGTCGGACATTTGGGTTTTTCCTGTGTGTGGTTCCTGTATCTCGGAATTTATTTTCAGTGTGTAATCGTCTGTTTTCTCCATTACAAATCCAGATGACAGCAATGATTTGATTACGTTGTCAAAGTCAATTTTGGTGGTTGATGCAACGTGTTTCAAATTGCGGGTTCCAAACCGCACCTCCAATTCAGGTGTGCCGCCATCAGTTCGCAATACACCGCCTAAATACCGTTCTATCATGCGATCGAACAACTCATGAGGAGGAGCTTGCTTTTGATGTTTCTGCATTGTATCTGCGGAGTCTGATGATGTATATTAAAAGAGCATATTATTTAAATTCAATTTTAAATGATATGTCATAAATAACCGGACATTCAACAAAAATCAACTATCATGGCATTCACAAAATGATGTTGTTTGCAAACTCTCTTTTAATTATTCGCACCGGGTTTGCTTTCAAAATGTTTTTTTTTACATATTGCAAAACAATACCCACGAAACATGAATCTATGATGTAAATTTCATCGCTATTTTTGATAAGTGTAGTGTAATGAATCAACTTGTTGCACACAAACTGGTTGCACAATTTGAATTTGTTATGAATGGTTTCTGTTTTGTTTGGAATATCATACAAGTTCTTGTCATTGCATATTAGTATCACATTGTCATTGTGCAAGTACTTTTTCAGCAGTCTGGATGTGTTGAGGGTTTTTCCATTTGAAGAGTCGGACTGAATGAACACAATGTAATAGTTTTTCACATCATCGTATAACTTTGTTGCTTCGTTTGTGGTTGGCAAATAAAAGTAATCATAAAAATGAGCAAGGCTCAAATGTATGTCTTTGTAAAACCCTTCAATGAAATTGTAATTTTTGCTTGTGATTGTGTCAAAATCAATTGTGTATTTTGCATCGTGATTTAGTTGCTTCAATTCAGCAATCAGGCTTGGGTTTGTTATCTTGCTTTTCAATTGTGATGTATGACAATCACCACACACAAACACATCATTTACGAGATAGTGCGCACTGATAATCATTCTGACTGATGCATTCTCATTGGTTTCATCAAACGGCACACAAATAATTTTAGGGTCATCGAAAAATAAAACAACATTGTCGTAATATTTTTTCTTGCATAAAAAATACATTTTGTTGTAAAATTGTTTCAGATAATGCAATGCTCCAACCATATACAAATTATCACCCATTCCATTGTGGCTAACTAAACATGCATTCATTCACACCGTGTATATAAATGTTCATATAGATATAGATGTATATATGAATATAAACATATATGCATAAAATATACCTAAAGTTTCACAATTTAACATGTCAGTGAAAATACCGATTTCGATTGGAGAATTATGGGACAAATGCACCATATTATTGATAAAACGTGAAAAAATTGTTGACAATGCGGAAAAACTTGCACACATTGAGTGTGAATTGAGTTATTTAAATGATTTCATCACTCCCGAATGCATTGAAAATGAATTGTTTGTGCAACTGAAAGATGTGAATTTGAAATTGTGGAACATTGAAGACAAATTGCGCATAAAAGAAATGGAAAAGACGTTTGATAATGAATTTATAGAACTGGCTCGCTCTGTGTACTACACAAATGATGAAAGAGCTGAAATTAAGAAACAAATCAATGTTTTGCATAAATCAAACATATTTGAAGTGAAACATTACCATTCTTACAAATAATTCAATCAATGCAATTCACAATATGAGCTGTTTCGATATCGCATCATATATTTCTTGTTTCTTCATTTTGGGTTTGATTTGGATTTTCAAAGAATGGCAAATTTCAGTTAGGTCTGCAACAGTGTATGCGCTGATGGATTTGATTGGTTTATCCAGGTTTTCTATGCGATAATGTGTTTTTCGCAAGGATTCCAGTTGTGCTTCGGTTGCTTTGGTCATGCACATGCGTCTTGTTTTTTCGTCCTTTCGTTTTATGATGTATACGGGCTTGTCTGAAACAGCATCACTGATGAACTCTGCATATACATGATTGTGTGGATTCACAATGATTGCATTGAGAGAATTCAAATGCACAAGCACCTGAAATGCGTGTGGTGTGATGTGCGTGGTCATGATGTCATTCTCAATTGTGGATGCTGTTATTTTGATTCCGGTTGATTGTTTCAACTCCTTTATATGTTTTCTTAAAAGCAACACTTGGTTTCGTTTTGTGTCTTGCTCAGTTGTGTATCGATTTGCGATTTGTTCGTATTTGAATGCACCATTTTGCATGACATAGAAACACCAAAACAGCACGTCTTGGTGCATTGGTGGTTCAAATTCGGGTTCATTTGATTTCGGTAGTCGGTGTGGTTGTGGTTGTAGTTGTGGTTGTGGTTGTGGTTGTGGTTGTGGTTGTGGTTGTGGTTTACTAGTTGTGTCATAAAGCATAAACTCGCGCAATTTGTTCAATGCATCATTTATCTCTTGATTGTTTTTGTCCCTGTGATTCTGCATCGTTGTCTAGATGCATTTCATTGTCAACACGTTTTTAAATCCATTGCATTTAGTGATTTGGCAACTTTGATTTGGTTCAACATTTCGTTTGAAAAAAATTTAAAGGGGGGAATGAATTATTTGTAAGGGATGAGGGGTCAAAACACAAGTTTCATAAAAGAGGTTCTCAAATCAAAAATAAGAGCAATCATCACAATCGATTTAACAGTCGGAAGAAAAGATGATTGCTTGAATCCACTATCACAAGACAAAATAGACAAATTTATAGAAGAAAACAATGACAATATAGAAATTGTTATCCAAAAGATGATGCACGCTTATTTTTGCATGTTTGATGAGTTTGACTTGATAAAAAATCCTCCGTCTCTCGCTTGGATTAGAGAGTATTTGTATGAATATGTTAGTACTCAAATTGAACAAATTGAACAACGGGTGAATGAAATGGAACAAATGGATTGACTCACTTGTTGTTCATGATGGTTGAATTCGTTGAATAGTCATTTATTGTGGTGTTGTTCTCTGTTTTTTGGGAACTAGGATTTATTGAGAGTTTAATTGGAGCAGAAATTGTTGGGCGTGGTGGTCTAACTGCACCCGCCCTTGCAGCACCAGCCCTTGCAACACCCGCCCTTGCAACACCCACCCTTGCAACACCTGCTAGGGCTCCTAAAAAAAACAATTTATTGTCCGGCTGCTCGTTCTGAAATGAAAGCATCATTTACTGTTTTCATAACTGTAATAAAGAAAATAAATAAATTGTTTGATAAAAACATATTAGAATCATCATGATCATGTTAATCAATACCATTGCGCAACAACTCAAAATAAAATGCCGGCTGTTGACTTGAAACAAATAAAAGACCGTGTTGAAGCATTGAACCAACATCATCAAATTCAAATATTGAAAATAATGACACAGCATAATGTTGACCTTACTGAAAACAAAAATGGCTCATTCATCAACCTGACAAATGTTGATGAAGCCATCATCACTAAAATACTTGATTATTTGAGTTATGTTGACCAACAAGAAATGCAGCTGAAGGAAATCGAGAACCAAAAAACAGAATTAAGTAAACAATTTTTCAAACCATAGATATCAACTCTCCGATTACCGTTACGTGTTTATCGTTCAACTCAAACCTTTTTCCAATAACCCGAACTTCAATGTTGTCTCCGGGTTTCACAGTGTCCATTGAATTTGTCATCAATCTATTTTTTGAAACTGCGTCATGCATTTCGCGTGAAACATAAACCACAACTGGCGATGGTTCTACATGTGCATGAGCCCGAATTCCAGCTTGGGTCACTGTTTTTGCAATGCATTGCATGACCATTCCTTCTTTTGGACAACAAATCATGCACTCAATCTCCAGAACAAACTGAATGTTTCCGGCTGCGAATGTTCCAACAGAGTAACACTGCAAGTTGCATGAACCCGGTTTAACAAATCCTTCTGGAATGCATTTTCCATCAATTTCTCTCGAAACCACATCTTTCAAATGGTGTTCAATGCAGTCGAATTTGCGAATGTTTGAAAATGGAATGCAAATTTTGTGATGAATGCGTGATGCTTGATATAACATGTTGCAGGTCGTGATAGCTACATTTGGTTCATTGTGATAATTTTAATTCAATTTTTTGAATTAATATTAACAAATGTGATGTCTAAGCGCCAGACAGTTCCCCAATAATGGAAACAGTGGGGTCATTCAACTCAAAGTGCTGACCAATCACGCGCACCACAATTTCATCTCCTGCCTTGATTTTGGAGAAACGCGGATTGGAGTAGTGATGGTCTCTTGACACAAAAACGGTTACGGGACTGGGTTCAGGAATAATGTGAGCTTGCAGCCCTGCATGCGTCACGTTTTTCACCACACACGCAATCAGCATTCCTTCCACTGGATTGCATGCCTGATATTCATACATGACTTCAAACGCAACCGCCGCGTTGTCTATCATGTCTCCCGACGAATGTGCAAGCAACTGCGTGGAACGAGGACGCACATATCCCTCTGCATTGCACTTGCCTTCATATTCATATGCTAAATGCTTTTCAAGCACCTCTCGAACATTGCGTCCAATTGCAGTAATTGGCAATACAACCTTCTTGGACACCATGGTTGGAACATAAATGTCAGTGCTAATGGAAGGTTGTTCATGCCGTCTCTGTTGCTGTTGCTGTTGCTGTTGCTGTTGCTGTTGCTGTTGCTGTTGCTGTTGCTGTGCTCGTTGACGATTTTGGTT